>Ga0209745_1001519_pt1 | contig 13740 bp, 13 predicted proteins | sample BarGraNGADG00312_FD_184495 | JGI IMG/M metagenome (GOLD analysis project Ga0209745, IMG submission 184495) | Arctic peat soil microbial communities from Barrow, Alaska - Barrow Graham LP Ref core NGADG0004-312 (SPAdes) (version 2) | ecosystem: Environmental > Terrestrial > Soil > Wetlands > Peat... | reverse complement strand
CGCCCGCCGCGGTAGCTCTTACCTTTTAGATCACCAGACGTAGCCACGACCGCCAACGATCGTAACGATTGCGTTGCTGGACATAGTCGTGTAGGCCGGCACGTTATCTGCCCACGAGATGATGCTCGTAGAAACGCCATGCACCGAGTCTTCGTACATCGTGCTAGCGCCATTATTCGTGTAACCGCGAATGTCGAACCAGTGGAAGATCGGGCGATTCTGGGGATGGCCTGCTAGGTGATACGCGCCACCTGAGACCTCCCAGGCATCGCCGATAAGCGGCGCACTGACCGCCGAGACGTTGGACACGAGATAGGTCTTGTAGTTGCTCACCTCTGTAGAACTGGGCGAGCCAGAAACCGCGTTGGGAATGTAGTAGTTCCTCGATTGGTGGGCGTTCATTACATCGGGAACAGGAAAGCCGGTCTTCGTGGGCCCGCCCGACCAGGCGGTCCCAGCGGTCGTCGTACCCAGCTCCTGCGCCAGCTGCGCTTGTGTGAACCATTTTCCCATCTGACCGAGAGCCTCGTTCGTCGAAGCCGGCCCGCACCAGTACGATGTTTTCTGCGAGTTCTGGTCTGCAGTCAAAGAGGCAGAGGCTGATGCTGAGGCGCTTCCTCCTATCACCGCACTCGGCGTCACGGTGCTGCCAGCGGCGTTCAAGCTAGCGCTTACCGTCGCAGCGCTCGCCGTCCCCGAAAGGACATTCGCGACCGCTTGTTTCTTAAGCGCCAGCATCTGTTGTTGATACGGAGTCAGCGGTAGGTGCGGGTCGGTATCCGTCGCCGCCTTGTAAGCCGCGTCTCTACCAACCGTTGCCGCGCTCACGGTCGTCGTCACGGCTAGGAATAGCGCGGTACAGAAGACTCCGACTAGGACGAGCGCAATCCGTTTCGAGATGTGCATAGTTCATCCCCTCTTTCGCTTGACACGGTCATTGGTCGTGCCGAATCGGAGGCGAGGGCCGGAAACTTGCAGACGAACACAATCGGCGCGTAATGCGTCGTACCGGTATGTCCGTATTCACGGCGGCTCGCGTGCGCGCGCCGCTCTCTTTGAGTCATTTCGTGCCGCGATCGGGCGCTTCCCTTTCGCACACGAAGCTTGAATGCCCTGCGCTTGATCCGACTGGAACGCTGAGATCCTAGAACGTGTTTCCGCTCAGATCAAGATGTCTCTTTTCGACCTGTCCTCGCTGGACGGGTCGCGGTCGTAGAACCGCGCCGGTACCCGACTGGGGAACCGAGCGAGAACAGATCAACGACAACATCCAATCGCGGACGGTGGCCCGACGTGCGCTGGTGCGTTCGCGTGCGCACCGGGCGCTCGATTCGAGCGCTGTTAGAGTCGAAGCGTGCGTCTCGCCGCCCCGAGTGGAGGTCGGGCCAGGCCCTCCGGTCGGGTCGCTCGAGGCGCGTGGGCGGGTCTAGTGCTCGTTGCTCTGGGGACAGCGTTGCTGAGCGCGTGCGCTCAGACAGGCGGCGAGAGGACGCGAGCGGCGAGCAGTAAGAAGGCCGTCCGCCTGCTCTTCGCCGGCGACGTGATGCTCGGGCGCGGGGTGGCGCCGGTCGCCGAGTCGAGCCCGAACGAGCTCTTCGCCGGCATCCGTTTCGAGGTTTCCTCGGCCGATCTCGCCATGGCCAATCTCGAGTCGCCGTTGACCAAGCGGGCGCACGTCTCCGGGCCCGACGCCCTCGAGGCGAAGCCGTCCTTCGCCCGGCTGCTTGGATTGGCCGGCTTCGACGCCGTCACGATCGCCAACAACCACGCCGGCGACGCCGGGCCCGAGACGGTGAGCGACACGATGCGGGCGCTACGGGCGGCGAAGATCGCGGTAGTGGGCGCGGGCACCTCGCGCGAACAGGCGCTCGCGGCCAGAATCGTCTCGGCCGGCGGCCTGCGCGTAGCTCTTCTTGCCTTCGACACGACGATGGAGGGGCCACAGCCGAAAAGCGGCAGAGCGGGCGTCGCCGGGTGGGACGCGAAGCTCGCGCGCGAAGCGGTGAAAGACGCCCGCTTGCGCGCCGACATCGTCGTCGTCGCCCTGCACGGCGGCGCTCCCTACGCCCCCGAGAGCGATCCTTACCTGATGCGCCTGGGCCGCTCGCTCGCCTCCTGGGGCGCCGACATCGTCTGGGCGGCCGGGCCACACGTCGTTCAGCCCGTTCGCCTGGTCAGGCCCGAGCAGGGCCGGCGCCGGGCGGTCGTTGCAACGAGTCTGGGCAACCTGATCTTCGACCAGCACATTCCCGGCACGCGCAACGGAGCGCTACTCGAGGTGCTGGCCGGCTCCGACGGCGTACGCGCTTACCGGGTCGGCCGTACCGTCGCCGCGGCGCCCGCGAGCTTCCTCGCCTGGAAGACGCCCCGCTCGGACGCGGTGGCGCTCGAAGGCGGCTGGTGGACGCTGGCCCACCCCGTCCGGCCCGCTAAGGTCGTGCGCCCGCGTAACTTGGCCCATTTCAAGGGGAAGGTGTCCAGCGCGGCGATCGGTGACGCCGAGGGCACCGGCGACCGCCAACTGGTCGTCGCCTTCCGGCGGCCGTTCCGACGTACTAACGTGAATGTACTCGTGCCGCGCCGCTTGCTCCTCGACCGCCACAACCTCACCGCCCACGTCGGTCTCTACCGGCCACGAGACCTGCGCCCGCTCTGGGTGGCGGGCACTCTGCTTCGTCCCATCGCGCGACTTGCGGTCTGCGACGGCGCGCTCGCGCTCGCCTACTCGACTCTCAACAGCCCCTCGACCGTCGGCACCGGCACCTGGCGCTGGAGCGGCTTCGGCTTCACTCCGCAATCCGACCTCCCCGGATCCGGCAAGCCCGCCTGCGCCGACGTCGACGGCGACGGCCGGCTCGATCCACTCATCCTCGAAAGGAGCTCACGATGACCCGGTCAAAGCACGCGCTCGTCTGCGTTGCGCTGCTGTGCGTTATCGCCGCCGTTTCGATCGGCTGCGGTTCCAAGGCGAAGAAGGCCGCGACCACGGCGCCCGTCACCACAACGAGCGCCAAGCCGACTACGAAGCCGGTCGCATTCACGCTTCCGACCTCACCCGTGAGCTTCGCCGACTTCAGCCCGGTGCCGCTTCTCGACACCGACTCGCCGGCGTACGTCGGACCGGCAACACCGAGCTCGCTCACAGACGTCGCGGTCGTGCCCGCGCTTAGAAGAGACCTCAAGCAGCCGGGCGTGAGCGAGGCGCTCGGGAAGAACGGATTCGTCGTCGTTCCCGCCACTCTCAGTCGCTTCTACGCCGCTTACCAGGGCAACGTATACGAGGGCTGGCCGGTGTACGTCACTACCGACACGGCCTACCACGACTGGCACCTGGTCTTCGACAAGCTGCTGCGCACGCTCGAGCAGCAGGTGCTGCTGCCCAAGCTCGAGACGTTCGTCTCCGGCTCGCTCCAGGCCGCTCACGAGCAGACGGCCGAGCTCGAAGGCAGCTCGGTCGAGGACTCGGCCGCGCGCGTCGAGCAGCTCTTCCAGGTTGCAGCCGCCGAGCTGGGCCAGGACGTGGCCCTCGGGAAAGAGGCCAAGCAGGAGAAGGCTCTGATCGACGAGCACACGAGCCCGATGGCGATCTCTCCGATCATCGGCACCAACGTCGACTACTCGCTCTTCACGCCGCGCGGCCACTACGTGCTCAACGCCAAGCTGAGGCACTACTTCGTCGCCATGTCCGTGCTCGGCCAGCTCCCCTTCTGCCTGCCCGGTACATTTGGCTGCGACGGTACGGAGCCGGCTCGGATGGGGATCCTCGCTTCGCGCGTGCTCGACCGTAATCCCGACCTGATCGCCCTCTGGCGCCAGATCTACGAGCCGACCGCCTTCCTGGTCGGTGTCGCCGACGACTACACGCCGCTCGAGGTAGAGGCGGCGGCGAAGACCACACCCGCCGGCGGACTCGACGATGCAAAGGCTTTCGAGAGCGACGCGGCGGTGAACGCGGTCGCTCGCGCTCTGGCCAAGGCGCGGCCCGTGCAGATCAACCCCGAGCGCGCTTCGATCCGCCTGATGGGAACGCGCTTCGTGCTCGACTCCTACCTGCTCGACCAGCTGATCGCCCCCAACGTCGGCAGCAAAGAAAAACCGCGCCTCACCCCTTCGGCTCTTGACGTTGCCGCCTCCTTCGGCTCCGGTTACGCCAAGCAGCTGCTCGAGAAGGAGGGCGTAACGTCCTACGCCAACTACACGAAGCAGCTGGCGAAGGTGCAGAAGGTGGTATCGAGCCGTCCGGAGAAGGACTGGGGCTCGACCGTCTACGACGCCTGGCTCTACGCCCTCGAGCCGATGTTCGTCCGCCACGGCTCTGCCTACCCCGATTACATGCGTAACAGCGCCTGGTCGGCGAAGTCGCTCCAGGCTGGTTTCGGCTCCTTTGCAGAGCTGAAGCACGACACCATCCTGTACACGAAGCAGTCCTTCGCCGAGGGCGGCGGCGACCTGAAGGTGTCCAAGCCGCCGCGCAACTGGGTCGAGCCAGATCCGGTCGCCTTCGGGCGCCTCGTCGAAGCCTTGAGCCTGATGAAAAGCGGGCTCTCCGAGCGAAGCCTGCTAACGAAGCAGGCGAACAACCTACTGAGCGACCAGATCGAGCTGAATTCGTTCTTCGAGCGAATCGCCAGGGATGAGCTCGCCGGGACGCCGATCTCGACCGGGGATAACGAACGGCTCCGCCACATCGGCGGTGAGCTCGAGGCGCTCTGGTGGCGGACTGCCGAAAAGTCGCAGGGCGAGCCCATGGACCCCTACCACGACGCGATCATTGCCGATATCTCGAGCAGCAAGAACGGAGTGCTCGAGATCGGAACCGGGAGGATCGACCGCATCTACGTGGTCGTCCCCGACGACCAGGGCGGCTTCCAGCTCGCCGTCGGCGGCGTCTACTCCTACTACGAGTTCCTCAACCCGCCCGGCCAGCGCCTGACGGATCAGGAGTGGCGAGCCAAGATCGACTACGGCAAGAAGCTGCCCGCCCGGCCCAGCTGGGAGAGCATCTTCCTACCGGGACCGAACGTCGAGTCCGAGATCTATCTGCCGGAGGGAGCGCGGTAGCTCCGGCAACCGTTCGAAGAGTGAAGACGAGCGCCGGAATCCTCCTCTACCGCCACGGCGAAGCCGGGCTCGAGGTGCTGATCGGGCACATGGGCGGCCCCTTCTGGGAACGGAAGGACGCGGGCGCCTGGTCGATCCCGAAAGGCGAGACGAAGGTGGGAGAGAACACTCTCGAGGTCGCCAAACGGGAGTTCGAAGAGGAGCTTGGCTCGCCGCCGCCGCAGGAGCCCTATCTCGAGCTCGGCGAGGTCAGACAGGCGAGTGGAAAGAAGGTCATCGTCTTCGCCGCTCGCGGCGACCTCGACGCGGAGAGCATTCGCAGCAACAGTTTCGAGATGGAATGGCCGCGAGGCTCGGGGCGGATTCAGGAGTTTCCCGAGATCGACCGGGCCGCCTGGCTATCGATCGCGCAGGCTCTCGAAAAGCTCGTTCCGGCGCAGGTGCAGTTTCTGGAGCGACTGGAGAGCGCCATGAGCTCGTCGACCTAGTCGTCCGGAACCTCGTAAAGGACGCGCCCTTCGTTGTGCGCGATCTTCTCCCTGGCGATCACCGAATCGCCGTTGAGCCGCAGACGGACGAGGTCGTTCTCTCGCAGGCGTGAATCCATGCGGTGGTTCTCCTCGATCACCTGGTAGCGATAGCGAGGCATCCGATTGGCGAAGACGTCGATGCGGAGGTATTTCTCGTCGAGCGAGGCTCTGAGCCGATAGGTCTCTTCGCTCACGTTGCGAAAGCGAAGGTCGACGTAGTTGTAGTTGACCGTCGCACCGGCCCCGAAAGGAACGGAGCGGTAGGAATCGGGGAAGCAATCGAAAGAGTGCCGGTGGCGCTCGCTGATCGTGCAACCGAGGTGCAGCGCCACCCAATAGAGCGCGTTTGAGAGCTGGCAGAGCCCTCCGCCGGTTGCGACGGTGAGGCGTCCGTCCACGATAGTCATCCCGGGGAGGTAGCCCTTGCGCCGCGACGTGCGCCCGACGAGCCTCCAGAAGGAAAAGCTCTCACCGGGAGAGATCGTCACTCCGTCGATCGCTTTCACGGCGATCAGGAGGTTGACGATCTTGTTCTGCTGGAGCGAGTACCAGGGCTCCGGATAGTCCCTCACGAGTCGCGCCTTGTGGGAAAAGACGGGGTACGAGAAAGGCGCGCTATCAGAAGATCGAGCGTCGGCGAAGCGCTCGCGAGAGACGCCGTCCCTCAGTCGCCTGAGAAGCACGCGGGCTTCGACCCTCGCCCAAAATGGAACGAGCTGCCGAATCGCGCTTCCCTTCGATCTCTCCGACGCGATCTGTTCTCTCATTTGCATCTGCGAACGAGAGTATTTCGCTCAGATTCCAACTGTCAAGGACGGCACCGTCGGAGCGTCTCTCGTGGCCAGCTCGGCGTCTCTAGAGGCTCGGCCCCGGTCTGACCAACCCGGCCTCGTAAGCGAGCACAACGGCCTGCACGCGATCGCGCAGGTGCAGCTTGCGCAGCACGCTCGAGACGTGCGTCTTGACCGTCGTCTCGCTCACGAACAGTTCCCGCGCGATCTCGGCGTTGGTGAGCCCGCCGGCGATCAGGCGCAGGATCTCGAGCTCGCGCGGGGTAAGCGAGTCGAGCTCGGGCGGCGTTCCCCGCTCGGATGCGTCGAACGAGGCCGCGAAGCGGTCGAGCAGGCGGCGCGTGATCGAGGGCGCAAGCAGCGCCTCGCCCGAGGCGACGACGCGGATCGCCTCCACGAGCTGCGCCGGCTGAACGTCCTTGAGCAGAAAGCCGCTGGCGCCGGCGCGCAGCGCCTCGAAGACGTACTCGTCGAGATCGAAGGTGGTGAGGATGATCACCCGAGCCTCCGAGCCCGCCTCGAGCAGGCGCCGGGTCGCCTCCACCCCGTCCAGCACCGGCATGCGCACGTCCATCAGCACGACGTCGGGGGCGAGCTCGCGCGCCAGCTCGATCGCCTGGGCGCCGTTCTCGGCCTCGCCCACAACCTCGAGGTCGTCGCGCGCCTCCACGATCATGCGAAAGCCGCTACGGACGAGCGCCTGGTCGTCGGCGATGAGTACGCGAATGCTCAACTCGGCTCCTTCTGGCCTATCGGCAGTCGCACCTTGACGGCGAAGCCACCGCCGGCCTGCGCCCCGGCCTCGAGCTCGCCTCCGAGCAGAGCCACACGCTCGCGCATGCCGATCAGGCCGTGCCCGTTCCCCGCCGCCTCACCGGGACCGCTTCCGTTGTCGCTCACCTCGATCGCCAGCTCCTGGCCGCGCCGAGCGATCTGAACCCGCGCCCGGCTCGCACGAGCGTGCTTGAGCGTGTTCGTCAACGCCTCCTGCACGATCCGGTAGGCCGAGAGCCCGACCCCGGCCGGAAGCTCGCCCAGGCTCGTCTCCAGTTCCAGCTCGACCTCCAACCCGGTAGCCCGAACCTGTTCGACCAGCGACTCGAGCGCGGCCAGGCCCGGCTGCGGCTCTCGACTCCCGGGATCATCGGTGCGCACGATCCCGAGCAGCCGCCTGAGCTCGGTCAGCGCCGAGCGTCCGCTCTCCTCGATCGAGCTCAGAGCCTCGCGTGCGCGCTCGGGCTGGCGCTCGAAGACGTCGTTCGCCGCCGCCGCCTGCACAACCATGACGCTGACCGAGTGGGCGATCACGTCGTGCAGCTCACGCGCTATCCGTTCCTGCTCTTCACGGGTGGCCCGCAGCGCGCTCTCCTGCCGCTCGCGCTCGAGTCTTTCGGTGCGCTCCTCCAGCTCCCTGAGATAGGCGCGGCGGGCGCGCACGTTGTCGCCGACTATCCAGGCGCCGGTGAAGCCGACCAGATGCACGATGACGAGGTGGCCGATGCGCTCGTCCGACTGCCCGTGCAGGAAGAGCGGCGAGGTGGAGAGAACGATCAGGCCAAGCAGGCCGGCGTGCAGCGAGGAGCGACGATCGACGACATGCGAGGCGACCGTGTACATCGCGAGCGCCGAGGCGAACGGAGGCAGGGAGTCGTAGCGCAGCTCGAAGAAGAGAGCTGCGGCCACCACCAGGCCGAAGACCGTCAGCGGATAACGACGGCGCACGAGCAACGGTAGCGACTGCGCCAGGCCGAGCGGAATCGCGTAGGCGAGCATCGTGCTGCGATTGGCCCAGGCCGTGGTCGGAGCGAGAACGAGCAGGAAGAGCCCGATGTCGATCAGGACGGGCATTATCCGCCCGGATCTGCCCCTCTGCAGACGCGCTCTCATCGTTCGAACCGTACTCCGCCGGCGCCGATCAGGCGTCGCGCGTGAGCGTACGCCAGAACCCGAGGCCACCGATGATCGATACCCAGAGTGCGAGCACGATCACCGAGGTCGTGTGAGACGGGAGGATCAGATTCCCGGTGTCCGTCGGCCGAAGCGGCGAGAGCCCCTCCATCGCCACGCCAAGTAGCGCATCGCGCGACTTGCCGAGTGCACCGATGACGTGCAGGATCCCTTGCACGGGGAGCAGGTAGGCGATCAGGACGCTGATCGCAGCTCCGCGGGAGCCCAACAGCGAGCCCAGCCCGAGCGCCAGTACGTAGACGACGCCTGCGCTGAGCAGCACCCACAGCCCCGCCTTGACGAAAAGGGTCACGCTCGGCGTCGAAAGACCTCCTGCCAGCACGACGCTAAGCACGGCGGAAAGGGCGTAGGCCGCGGCGACGAACGGCAGCACGAGCGCCAGTCCGCCGGAGACGCGCGCAACAAAAAGGCGAGTGCGCGAGCGCCCACTCGAGACGAGGTCTCTGTATACGCCGGAGCTCAGATCCTGCGTACCGGCGGCAGCGCCGACCAGTCCGACCGCGATCATCCCGCCGATCTGGCCCAGCAGCGTAAGCGCGATTTCGAACTTATCCGTGCCCCCGGCCGGGCCGTACTTGGCCGAGTTGGACAGGTGGAACAGCTCCAGCGCCGTGTACATGACGATGATCGCGCCGACCGTGAGCAGCGCGAGCGGAATCAATACGCCGCGGCTCTTGCGCAGCTTGAGCAACTCGGCGCGCTCGAGCCTGAAGGGCGCCCGAAGGCGGTGCGGGACCTGAACGGTGCCGTCCATCGTGGTCATTGGGATCCTCTCTCCTAGTTCGTGATTTCCTGAGATTCAGCGCGAGCGGGCAGGCGAAGTAAGCCGCCTCGAACTGCGCGGCCGGGGACGTGCGGCGACCTACCTCAGGCGTCTCTCGCGCGCGTTCGCCAGAGCCCGAGCCCGCCCAACACCGCTACCCAGATTGCGAGCACGATCAGCGACGTGGCAAGCGACATGCTGACCGCGTCGTGCGGATCGGGAGGCGGAAGCGGTGAGAGGCGTTCCACCGCCACGCTCAGGAGCCCGTCGCGAGCCCTGCCGAGCACGCTGATGTTGCGCAGGATCGCTTGTACCGGAAGCAGGTAGGCGATCAAGATGCTGATCGTGGCCGCCCGCGACCCGACCAGCGAGCCGAGTCCGAGCGCGATCACGTAGACGATGCTGGCGCTGAAGAGCACATACAGACCAGCCTTCACGAACAGAGTCACACTGGGGGTCGCCAGGCCGCCCGCAAGTACAACGCTGAGAACGGCGGCCAGTGCATAGGCAGCCGCCACGAACGGCAGAAGCATCGCCAGCCCGCCCGGAATCCGCGCCAGAAACAGGCGCGTGCGAGAGCGTCCGGTCGAGACGAGATCCCGGAAGACGTTCGAGCTCAGGTCCTGAGTGCCGGCGGCCGCGCCGACCAGCGCCGCCGCGATCATGCCGGCGATCTGACCCATCAGGAAGAGCGCCCGCTCGAAGTTGAGCGTGCCGCCCGCTGGACCGTACTTGGTCGAGTTGGACAAGTGGAAGATCTCGACGGCCGTGTACATGATGATGATGAGCCCGAGCGTCAGAATCGCGGTCGGGACCCAGACGCCGAGGCTCTTGCGCAGCTTGAGCAGCTCGGCGCGCTCTAGACGGAAAAGCGGGCGCGGCGGCTTCGGCACCTGGACGGCGCTCTCGGAGGTGGTCATGAGTTTTCTCCCAACCGGCGTGTGATCTCCAGGAAACGGTGCTCGAGCGAGACGTGGGAAGGCTCGAGGCGGTGCACGGCAATGCCGGCGCCGACCAACCTCGTGTTGAGCTCGGCCGCCACTTTCTCGAGCGACGCGTCCGGCTTCACCAGAACACGTAGACCAGCGGCGGTTTCTTCCACCTCGCGCAGCGAGCCGTTGCCGTCGATGGCGCCGAGCGCCTTGTGTGGCTCGTCGCAGCCGATCGTGATCGCGCCGTCGTCACCGGTCGAGAGCTCGCTCAAAGAGCCCTGAGCGACGATCTTGCCGCGGTCGACGATCGCCACGTGGTCACAGATCTTCTCGACCTCATCCAGCAGGTGCGACGAGAGGACGATCGTCCGCCCTTCGGCGATCCAGGAACGGACGAGAGCGCGGAACTCCTGAATGCCGCCCGGGTCGAGCCCGTTCGTCGGCTCGTCCAGAATCAGGACCTCGGGATCGGAGAGCAGGCAGCGCGCGATACCAAGCCGCTGGCGCATGCCCTGAGAGTACGTCGAGACGCGATCGTCGGCGCGATCGGCCAACCCGACCTGCTCGAGAACTGTGTCGATGCGCAGGTGCGCGGCCGGCTCCCTCGCGGCCGCGGCGACCCAGAGGTTCTCGCGCCCGCTCAGGTGCTTGTGAAAACCCGGTTCCTCGACGATCGCCCCGACGCGCGCCAGCGCGAGTGAGCGCTCCTTCGGCATTGGGCGCCCGAGCACACGCATCGTCCCGGCGCTCGGCCGAGTCAGCCCGAGCAGCATCCGGATCAACGTCGTCTTGCCGGCACCGTTCGGACCCAGGTAACCGAACGCCGAGCCGCGCGGAACGCGCAGATCGACACCGTCTACGGCCAACTGTCCACCGAAGCTCTTCTTCAGACCTTCGGTCTCGATGACGTACTCGCTTTGCGTTGCCATGATCCTCCTTGCTCGCTCGAAGCCCAACTTACCCATGGGAGCGCATCCGAACCTCGGGCTCAGGATCGAGATTTGCCTCCTCCTCAAGGAGGATTTGCTCTCGCTTGCTCGCCTGACCGTTCAGAGATCGCGCCGCGCGAACACGGCGAGCACGGCGGCGGTAGCCAACCCGAGATAGGCGAGCGACCAGAGCCAGAGCTGGCTGGGGCCGGCCTGGGGACCACCGAAGGGGCCGAGCGACAACACCGTCTTCGTTACTCCGGAGGTCTCGGCTGTCAGCGCGTAGAGGGAGCGCTGGTAGAGCGCCTCGAAGGGCGCGACCCACGAAGAGGCCTCGGCGATTCGCTCCAGCGAGTGGATCTTCATGGCGACGCCGATCTGCCCCAGGAGGCCGGCAACCATGCCGATGCCGAGCAGCATGAAGACCGTGATTCCGTTGGCGATCGGGGCCAGGAAGACGGAGCCGAGCAGCGAGAGGGCGGCGATGATCGTCACCGCCAGCATCAGCGCCAGTAGCGGCTCGAGTTGCCGGTCGGGCGTCCAGTGCAGCGTGTGCCGCGTGATTGCGAGAACGACCACGTAGACGGTCGCCACGTAGGGAACGCAAACCAAGACGGCCGCCAGCAATCGCCCGCCTATCAACGACGAGCGCCCGACCGGACGGGCAACGAGCGGCTGCAAGAGGCCTCGCTCCGCCTCGCCCCTTATCGCTCCCAGTGTGAGGAAGATCGCAAGCACGCAACCCAGGAAATAGGTGGCAAAGAGCGCCAGCCCGAAGATCGAGGCGCCGCGCACCACGTTCTCGTCCACCACGCCGCCCCTGAAGCTACTCGTCTGCGAGAAGACAAAACGCGCTCCCAGCCAGTAAAGAGCAATGAAAGAAGCGGTCAGGACGAGCACCGCCAAGAATACGCGCCGCCGCAGCGTCTCACGGAAGGCGTAGAAGGCGATCAGCGCGACGCTCACGCCGCATCTCCCCCGGTCAGCTCGAGGAACGTCTCCTCGAGCGTGGAGCGCACCAGGCGCACCGAGTACACCTCTTCGCCCGCGGCCACCAGCTCGCGCACGACACGGGGCACCTGCTCGCGCCCGACGTCTTCGATCAGGCGCACTCCCGCGCCCGTCTCCACCTCCAGCCCGCGCGACCGCGTCAGCTCGTCCATCGCCCCCGTCGCAACGAGCCTTCCGTGCGAGAGGATGGCGACCCGCTCGCAGACGAGCTCGACCTCGCTCAGCAGATGTGAGTTGAGCAGCACGGCGATCTCGCGCTCGCGCAGCCGCTCGAGCAGCTCGCGCACCGTGCGCCTGCCGGCCGGATCGAGCGCGCTCGTCGGCTCGTCGAGAAGCAACAGCCGCGGCCGGCCAACGAGCGCCTGCGCCACTCCCAGCCGTTGCTGCATCCCCTTCGACATTGCCGCGACGCGTACCCGGCGAGCGTCCGAGAGGCCCACCAGCCCGAGCAGGTCATTTCGCTCGCCGGCGCCGCCGCGCGAGCTCGCCAATCGTTGGTGCAGCACCAGCACCTCCTCGGCGCTGAGCCAGTCGGGAAAGCGAAAGAGCTCGGCCAGGTAGCCGACCGCCGCCCGCGCCGGGCGCGAGCCCGCACGAGCGCCGCAGACTCTCGCCTCACCGGCGCTCGAGCGGACTATGCCGCAGGCGATCTTGGTCAGCGTCGATTTACCGGCGCCGTTGGGTCCGAGCAGGCCAACCAGCTCGCCCGGCGCGATCTCGAGATCGACCCCGGCAAGCGCGGTCGTTCGTCCAAAGCGCTTGACGAGCGCCCGTGTGGCTAACGCCGGCGGCACGGATTGATCTTAGGGGCTATTCCGTTAGGGATGCGCAGACCTAGCGGAATAGGCCCTTATCCGCGACCGAAGAGCGGACCCGTCAGCGAAAGGCCGGCCGAGCCCTGAAGCTGGTTCCAGACGTAAAAGAGAACGAGCGCCCCACCGAGCAGGGAGACGTTCTTGAGGAAGTTGATCTGCTGGAGTTGTTTCGTCATCGGTTCGCTCTCGCGCCAGAAGGCGTGCATCACCGGAGTGACTGCAACCAGGAAGGCGGCGATCAGGAGCGCGCCCAGATCGCCCCAGGCGCCGAGCGCAACCAGCACCGAGCCGACGAGAATCATCACACCGCTCGCGACAACGCTCAGCTCTGATAGGGGCACCCGGCTCTGACGTGCGTAGGCAGCCGTGCCCTTGCGACCGATTATGTGACCGACGAGGCCGGAATTGAAGAACATGATCGCGAAGAGGATTCGGCCGGCAAGGAAGATCCAGTCCATCTGAGAGCTCCTTTGGATACGTCGAAATTAACGGCGACTCCAGTGTTCTAACGCCGTCCCTACGTTCGGTCAAGTGCGCGACGGCGACGCAAGCGGGGCGCCCTCGAGCGCGCGTAACGATCGGAAGGCTCCAGCGGACTAACCGAGTTGCCGCCCAGGAGCGCGCATGGCACCTCGTTCTTCCGGCATTCGACGACTCCCCGTTTGGTCTGCGTTTTTGCTCGACGGGCGAATTGACGCGGTTCGATCGTCGTCGGCCGGACGGCGTGAAAATACCGGTCATTGGCCGCTGAGCAGCGAAATCAAGGGCTCACGAGCCAAAGAAGGCCGTCGCGAGCGCGTTTAAGCAAGCGGTAGTACTGGAACTAGTCCGACGAACCCGGTAGTTTCTGCACCAACACACTGCGGCCGCTAGGCCGCGAGGGACCGAAAGGATCTGGATGAGTCTCGCGAAAATCTCGAATGGAAACAAGATCCTGCTT
>Ga0209745_1001518_pt1 | contig 13751 bp, 9 predicted proteins | sample BarGraNGADG00312_FD_184495 | JGI IMG/M metagenome (GOLD analysis project Ga0209745, IMG submission 184495) | Arctic peat soil microbial communities from Barrow, Alaska - Barrow Graham LP Ref core NGADG0004-312 (SPAdes) (version 2) | ecosystem: Environmental > Terrestrial > Soil > Wetlands > Peat ... | reverse complement strand
CGCGCTGCGTCTGTTCGTCGACCAGACCTCGACCTCGGACTACGGGGCGCAGATGGCGATGGCCGTGCTGGCGCTCATCCCCGTCCTGCTGTTCTTCCTGATCTTCCAGCGGTACCTGGTCGAGGGCGTCGCCACCCAAGGGCTCAAGGGCTGACATGGGTGGGGCGACACTGGGGGGCGTGACACGCAACCGCGCCGACAGGCGGAACGACGCCGACGATCGCTCCACACCTCGCGGCACCCTGGCCTACGGAACCACGCGGTTCGCGTTGTTTGGCGAGGTGCTGCTCGTCGGCGTCATCGTCGGCGTGCTGAGCCTGCCTGTCGTGACGATGGTGCCGGCCCTGACCGTCGGCGTGCGGCACCTGCGCCGACACCTGACCGGGGAGGTCGACTCGACCCGCAGACTGCTGCGAGACCTGTCTCCGGCCGTACGGGACCTGTGGCCGCTCGGCCTGCTCACGCCGGTCGCCCTGGCCCTGTTCGGGTTCAACGTGTGGCTCGCCAGGACGGGCCTTGCGCCGGGCGGGCGCGTGGTCGGTGCGGTCAGCGCGGTGGTGGGGGTCGTCATGGTTGTCGTAGTGCTTCGCGTGGCCGGGACGTGGGAGCCCGGGCAACGTTGGTGGCCGGCTGTACGTACGGCCGGGAGTCGCGCCCGACGAGACCTTGTCGGATCGTGTCTGCTCGTCGCCGCCGTCGTGATGTGCGTGGTGCTGGTCTGGATGCTCACGCCGCTCGTCATCGTCGTTGGTGGCCTGCTTGCGTTCGCGATGCTGGCGGTGGAGTACCGCCTCGGCCCGGGTCCGGTCACCGATCGCCCCGCTTTGTGACTTTCCCGTACCCGCAACGCACTCTGACACTAACCGAGGATCACATGACGCAGGCCCCCGCACGACGTCGGTACGCAATCGCCGGAACCGGGCACCGCGCATGGATGTACATCGACGCGATCCTCGGCGCGCATGCCGAGGTCGCCGAGCTCGTCGCCTGGTGCGAGCCCAACCCGGGCCGGATGGACTACTACGACGAGCGGGTGGCCGAGGCCGCCGAGCGTGGGGACCCGGGACGGGCAGGGGATTCGCCGCTTCCCCGCTACAGCCCGGACCAGCTCGAGAAGATGATCGCTGAGGAGCGGGTCGACGTCGTCGTCGTGACCAGCCCGGACTACACCCACGCCGACCTGGTCTCGCGGACCCTGGCCGCCGGGGCTGATGCCGTGGTCGAGAAGCCACTGACGATCGACGCCGCGGGGTGCCGCACCATCACGGGTGCCGTTGCGTCGACCGGCCGAGACGTCGTCATGACCTTCAACTACCGCTATGCCCCCCGCAACAGCTCCCTGAAGCAGGTCATCGCCTCCGGCGAGATCGGCGCTGTGACGTCCGTACACTTCGAGTGGGCACTCGACACCGTGCATGGGGCAGACTACTTTCGGCGCTGGCACCGGGAGAAGAAGAACTCTGGCGGGCTGCTGATCCACAAGGCCTCGCACCACTTCGACCTCGTCAACTGGTGGCTCGCCGACGCTCCGGTCCGCGTCTACGCCAGCGGAGCACTGCGGTTCTACGGAGCCGACGCCGCGGCGGCCCGCGGGATGGGCCCTCGCCCCGAGCGGGGGACGGGCCACCCGGACGACCCCTGGGCGCTAGACCTCACCGCCGACCCACGCCTCAAGCGGCTGTACCTCGACGCTGAGAAGTACGACGGCTACCTACGCGACCGCGACGTCTTTGGCCCGGGCATCACCATAGAGGACACCATGGCCGTCCTCGTGGACTACCGCAGCGGCGCGACGCTGAGCTACTCGCTGAATGCTCATTCCCCGTGGGAGGGCTACAAGGTCACGGTCAACGGCACGGCTGGCAGGGCCGAGCTTGAGGTCGTCGAGCGTGGCTCGGTCGAGTTCGACGAGTCCGGTCGGTCCATCCTCGACCCGAGCGCCACGCCCGAGGCTTGGGCGGGCGACACACTGCGTCCCTTCGGCGACCGACTGCTGGTACAGAAGCACTGGGGGCGGGCGACCTCCTTCCCCATCCCGGCAGGCCTCGGTGGGCACGGCGGAGGCGAGGCGATCCTGCTCTCCGACGTGTTCCGCGGTCTGGGCGAGGACCCCCTCGGTCGCCCCGCCGGATACGAGGACGGGGTGCGGGCCGTCGCGGTGGGGATCGCGGCGAACAGGTCGATGGCCACCGGCCAGCCGGTCGAGGTCGCCGACCTCGACCTCGGGATCGAGCTGTGACACTGCGGCGTACTGGGTTCGAACCGCCGGTATCGACGTGCCACTACGACCCGTTGTGGCGCGAGACCGCGCCTCTGGTCACGCGAGTCGAGCCAGGCTATTGTATCGTTTCATCTTGCACTTGTACCCCGCTCGGTCGTGTAGTGGAAAGCGCTTGCCGTTGACGGAGTCGTGCGTGGCAGGATTGGGGGAGTGCGCGGAAGGACGCTGCGACTAGTCGGAATGCGCTTTCGAGAGCCTGGAGGAGGCGCATCCTGGTCAAGTTCCGACGGCTGGTCAGCCAAGATGCCGCGCTTCAGGCCTCATCGAGGTCATCGCAGGAATGCGGCCGCCAGGCCGGCGTCGACCGGGATGTGCAGGCCGGTGGTGTGGCTGAGGTCGGCCGAGCAGAGCACGAACACAGCGTTCGCCACGTTAACCGGGAGCACCTCGCGCTTGAGGAGAGTGCGCTGCGCGTAGTACTTGCCCAGGTCTTCCTCCGGTACGCCGTAGACGGCGGCGCGCTTGGCGCCCCAGCCGCCGGCGAAGATGCCCGAGTCACGCACGACCCCGTCGGGGTTGATGCCGTTCACCTTCACACCGTGCTCACCGAGTTCGGCTGCAAGCAGGCGAACCTGATGGGCCTGATTGGCCTTGGCAGCGGAGTATGCGATGTTGTTCGGCCCCGCGAAGATCGAGTTCTTCGAGGAGATGTAGACGATGTCACCGCCCAGCTTCTGGTCGATCAGCACGCGGGCCGCGGCGCGAGAGACCAGGAACGAGCCCTTCGCCATGACGTCGTGCTGCAGGTCCCAGTCGGCGACAGTGGTTTCGAGCAGGGACTTGCTCAGCGAAAGGCCGGCGTTGTTAACCACCAGGTCGAGGCCACCGAAGGCGAGCACGGTTGCGTCGATTGCTGCCTGTACAAGCGCCTCGTCGGTCACGTTCGCCTGCACGCCGACGGCGACGTCCGTCGTGCCGATCTCGGCCGCGGCGGCCTGGGCCTTTGCAAGGTCCAGGTCGGCGATGACCACGCAGGCGCCCTCTGATGCGAGCCGGGTGGCGATGGCTTTGCCGATTCCCGACGCCGCGCCCGTGACGAGCGCGATCCGGGTCGCCAGCGGCTTCGGCTTCGGCAAGCGCGCCAGCTTGGCCTCCTCGAGGGCCCAATACTCGATCCGGAACTTTTCCGTCTCGTCGATCGGCGCATAGGTCGAGAGTCCCTCGGCGCCACGCATCACGTTGATCGCGTTGACGTAGAACTCGCCTGCCACCCTCGCGGTCTGCTTGTTGGCGCCGTAGCTGAACATCCCGACGCCCGGTACCAGGACGATGAGCGGGTCCGCGCCTCGGATCGCGGGGGAGCCGGGGCTCGCGTTGCGGTCGTAGTAGTCCTGGTAATCGACCCGGTAGGCCGCGTGCAGCTCGCGCAGGCGTGTGATCGACTCCTCGATGGAGGCGTCGGACGGCAGGTCGAGCAGGAGCGGCTTGACCTTCGTGCGCAGGAAATGGTCAGGACAGCTTGTGCCGAGCGCGGCCAGGCGCGGGTGCTCCGCGTGGGAAAGGAAGTCCAGGACCTCCGGTGCATCCGTGAAGTGCCCGACCTGGGCCCGGTCGGTGGAGACCAGACCACGGATCGTCGGACCGAGCCTGGCGGCTTTCGCGCGTCGTTCGGCCTCGGAAAGAGCGCCGAATCCCGGGAGCGCCGCGCCGAACGGCTCCGCCGGCGAGTGCGCGGCGATGTAGTCGGCAGCGGTGTCGATGATCCACAGCGAGTTGGTCTCGGCCTCCTCACTCGTGGCACCCCAGGCGGTGATGCCGTGGCCGCCGAGGATGCAGCCGATCGCCCGAGGGCTTTCGTCCCTGAGGGCGGCGATGTCCAGGCCCAGCTGGAAGCCGGGTCGACGCCACGGCACCCACAGAACGCGCTCGCCGAAGACCCTTTGAGTGAGGATCTCGCCGTCGGCCGCCGTCGCGATCGCGATCCCGGAGTCGGGGTGCAGGTGGTCCACGTGCGCCGCGTCGACGAGGCCATGCATCGCGGTGTCGATGGACGGCGCGGCCCCGCCCTTGCCGTGGAGGGTGTAGTCAAACGCCGCGACCATCTCGTCCTCGCGATCAAGCCCCGGGTATACGTTCGCGAGGGCGCGTAACCGGTCCAACCGGAGCACCGCAAGTCCCGACTCAGTGAGCGTGCCCAGGTCACCCCCGGAGCCCTTGACCCACAGCAGCTCGACGGGCTTGCCTGTGACCGGGTCGGTCTCGGTGCCCTTCGCAGAGGTGTTGCCTCCGGCGTAGTTGGTGTTTTTCGGGTCTGCCCCGAGACGATTCGACCGCGCGATGAGCTCGGCGGCTGCGGTGTTCATGGTCATCAAGCACCCCATCCTGACTGGGTTCCGCCGACACGCGTGTCGGCTATGAGCTTCTGGTAGCCGGAGTCCGCGAAAGCGGCCATCGGGTCGGCGGGTAGACCGCGGGTTTCACGCCAGGCCGCGAGGTCGGCGCGGACGTCGGTGTAGAAGGCGTCCATGAGGATGGCGTTGGCGCCGAGCACGTCACCGGCGTTCTGGGCGTGGTTGAGGGACTCAGTGTTGACGAGCAGGGCGCGGGCGGTCATCTCCTGGACGTTGAGGATGGAGCGGATCTGACCGGGGATCTTCTCCTCGACGTTGTGGCACTGGTCGAGCATGAACGCGACGTTGCTGTCGGGACCATAGCCGCCGCCGCGGATGACCTCGTACAGGATCCGGAACAGCTGGAACGGGTCCGCGGCCCCGACGATCAGGTCGTCGTCGGCGTAGAAGCGGGAGTTGAAGTCAAAGGAGCCGAGCTTTCCCAGCCGCAGCAACTGGGCGACGATGAACTCGATGTTGGTGCCCGGCGCATGGTGGCCGGTGTCCAGGCAGACCATGGCCTTGTCGCCGAGGGCGGTGACCTGGGCATACGAGGTACCCCAGTCAGGGACGTCGGTGTGGTAGAACGCCGGTTCGAACAACTTGTACTCCAGCACCAGGCGCTGGTCCCTTCCGAGGCGGGCGTAGATGGCGGCGAGGGAGTCGGCAAGGCGCTCCTGGCGGCCGCGGAAGTCGCCCTGGCCGGGGTAGTTGGTGCCATCCGCTAGCCAGATCTTCAGATCCCGCGACCCGGTCACGTTCATGATGTCCAGGCACTCGAAGTGGTGGTCGATGGCCTTCTGGCGCACGCTCGCGTCGGCGTGGGTCAGGGATCCGAACTTGTAGGCGTCATCCTGGAACGTGTTCGAGTTCACCGTGCCCAGGGTCAACCCCAGCTCAGCGGCGAATCGGCCCAGCGCGGCGTAATCCTCGACCCGGTCCCACGGGATGTGCAGCGCGACCGATGGCGCGATCCCGGTGACTTCGTTGACCTTGGCCGCGTCGGTGATCTTCTCCTGGATCGTGCGCGGGGTGCCGGCAGTGGTGAAGACCTTGAAGCGGGTGCCGGAGTTGCCGAAGGCCCACGAAGGAAGCTCGATGGCCTGATCCACCAGCTGGGCCAGAACCTGAGCGCTGATAGTCACGAACTGCTTCTTTCTCTTGGTGCCACGTCAAGCGCAGCGAGCTGGTCTTCGAGGTTGAACATCTCGGTCAGTTGTAGGAAACCTGCATCGGGGGTGCCGTCGAGGTCGACGAAGAAGTCGCCTATCTGGGCCTGCCAGCGCGCGTTTACCTCGGTGGCTGCCATGCCGGCCCGGGCGGCAGGCAGATCCGCAGTCTCCAGGTACCCGATCAGGAGCCCATCGGGCCGTAGGAAGAGTGAGTAGTTGCTCCACCCCGTCTGTTTCAGCGCCCGTAACATCTCCGGCCACACCGCAAGGTGCCGCTCGCGATACTCGGAGATCCGCTCTGGCCGCACCTGAAGCTGAAAACACACCCGGTTCGTCATGGGCTGACCACACTTCCATCCTTGTCCTATGAATCGTTTCAGCATTTCGCACCCGAGCGTACCTCACCGTCTGCCAGGGCGCCAGACGAGGCGTCAAGCCCTGCCGGTCACAGACCGGGCAGCGTCCCGGCTCCGACACGACGACGTTTGCCTGACTGACCGATGGGTCGCCCATGGCCAAGAAGCTCCATGAGGTGTCTTGACGCCCCGGCGAGATGCGCCCCACGCTCAAGTTGAGTAGTGTATGAAACCTTTCATGCCGCTGCCCGACCCGCTGAGCCTCGACCTGACCCCCATAGGTGGCCGAAGACTGACGCCGCGTTACCCCAATCCCATCGAGACCGGAGTCCCTATGACCGCCAACCTGACCGTAGCTGCGGTTGACCTGGGCGCATCCAGCGGTCGCGTCATGGTTGGCCGGGTCGGCACGCGCTCGCTGGACCTTCTCGAGGTGCATCGATTCGTCAACGGTCCCGTGCGGGTCGGGCCAACTCTGCACTGGGACGTGCTCGGATTATTCCGCGAGGTCCTGTATGGGCTCTCCATCGGCGCCCGCGACCACGACCTGGCCGGGATAGGCATCGACTCCTGGGCCGTCGACTATGGCCTGCTCGACGCTTCCGGGGCGTTGTTGGGCAACCCGGTCCACTACCGTGACGGCCGTACGGCAGGTGTTCTCGATCGCGTCCTGAAGGTGGTGCCCGCGGACGAGCTCTTTGCCGTCACGGGGCTGCAGCAGCTTCCGTTCAATACCATCTACCAGCTCGTGTCCGCGTTGGGCACTGTGCAGTTCCACGCCGCCGACCGGCTCCTGCTGATCCCCGACCTCCTCGGCTACTGGCTCACGGGTCAGGTCGGCGCGGAAGCCACGAACGCGTCAACCACCCAGCTGTATGACGTCAGCTCCCGGACCTGGGCCACGCACCTCGCCGAGCGAGTCGGCATACCAAGTCACATCCTGCCGCCGCTGCGGGAGGCAGGGGACATCATCGGCAACCTGCTCCCTGACGTGGCGGCCGACCTGGGCCTCCGAGCGACGATCCCGGTGGTTGCGGTCGGTTCGCACGACACCGCCTCATCGGTGGTGGCCGTCCCAGCTGCTCCGGGTAGAGGCTTCGCCTACATCTCGTCGGGCACCTGGTCCCTCGTCGGTGTCGAGCTGGACTCACCCGTCCTGACCCGCGCGGCGCAGCAGGCCAACTTCACCAACGAGGGTGGTGTCGACGGGCGAATTCGCTTTCTGCGCAACGTCATGGGGCTCTGGGTCTTGCAGGAATGCCTGCGTGTATGGGCCCTCGACGGTGACGCCCCGGCCCTGGCTGAGCTGTTGCGCCAGGCCGCGCGCGCACCTGCTTTCGTGTCGTTGGTCAACCCGGATGACCCCGGGTTCCTGGCACCCGGAGACATGCCCGCGCGAGTTGCTCTGGCGTGTCGAGCCGGCGGCCAGCCAAACCCTGCGGGGCGTGCCGAGATGGTGCGAGCCATCTTGGAGAGCCTTGCTCTGGCATACCGCCGGACCGTCAGGGCGGCTGCCGAGCTGTCCGGGCGCGAGGTTGAGGTGGTCCACATCGTGGGTGGGGGCTCACGCAATGAGCTGCTTTGCCAGCTCACCGCGGACGCCTGCGGACTACCGGTGCTGGCCGGACCCGTCGAGGCGTCAGCATTGGGGAACGTCTTGGTACAAGCCCGAACCCTGGGAGCGCAACTGCCCGATCTTGAGGCGATGCGCGCCTTGGTGGCCGGGACTCACGAGGTACGCCGCTACGAACCTCTGGGCCGTGGCGCCGATTGGCAGTCAGCCGAGGTGCGCGTGTTCGGGGGCGAGCGATGAGGGTCGCACTCGTCCAGCCGATCCGCACGACATTCCTCGGGCCCTACCGCTGGACCCGCTGTGATGGGCGGTGGGTGGATGCGCGTACGACGAGCTCGGGGGTGAACAGGATTTGCTGATGCTCGTGTTCCGGGTTGTTGTACTCGTCCAGCAACAGCTTCGTTGCGGTGCGTCCCAGGAGCCTGCGGGGCTGCTGGACTGACGTGAGTGGCACCGTTGCGGCTGCCGCGAACTCGATGTCGTCGTAGCCGACGATGGCCAGGTCCTCAGGAACCCGGAGTCCCAGACTGACGCACTTCTGCAGGAGCCCAAGGGCCAGCATGTCGTTGGCACAGAAGGCGGCGGTGGGCCTACGACGTGCCGGTATACCTGCGATGCGCTCGCCGGCGCTGCGGCCTTCGTCGATGGTGAGGGCTTTGGTGCCGATTTCTATGATGCTGTCCGTGGGGCGACCTGCGCGTGCCGCGGCCGCCCGGACCCCTTCCAGTCGATCCCGGACCTGCCCGATGGTCGCGGGGCCGCCGACGAACGCTATGCGCTCGTGGCCGAGATCGAAGAGATGAGTCGCTGCCAAATCGCCTCCGAGGACATCGTCGACGGCTACTGAGCAGTGAGTCCGCTCGGTAGCGGCCCTGTCCACCATCACCACAGGGGTCCCCCTGCTGGGCAGTTGAAGCAGCCTGTCGCCATCAGGGTCCACGGGGGTAATGAGAACCCCACGGACGCGTCGCTGTTCCAGGAGATCGAGATAGCCGGCCTCGCGGTTGGCACTTTCGTTGCTGTTACACAGGAAGAGTGAGAGGCCGGCTTCTTCCGCCGCCTCCTCGATGCCCTGGGCGACGTCGGTGAAGAAGGGGTTGCCTGCGTCGAGCATGACGTAGGCCAGGATCTGGCTGCTGCCCGCGCGCAGTTGGCGGGCAGAGTCATTGCGGACATATCGAAGTGAAGCCATGGCCTGTTCGACGCGGGTGCGCGTCGCCGCGCTCACGAGGTGCGGCCTGTTGAGGACGTTGGACACCGTCCCGAGCGAGACACCGGCTTCTGCCGCGACCTCTTTGACGCCTGCGGTACTTCGTCCGGGCCGCCCGATACCAGCTGTCATGGGGGAGTCTCCAACTGCACCCGGGCGTGCATGGCCCGGCGGCGCGTCTTCGCCCGTGTGCACAGCTGCCACCCTGCCTCCCAGTTTTGAAACGTGATAACGGATTGAACTCTACCGTGTGAACGCGTGCGAGACCCGGAGTCCGGGACTCAAGTTCCCGACAAGGCGGAGACCGACCGATTTGTCATTCTGGATGAGGCGGGCTAAGGTGCCCCAACAGTGTTGGAAAGCGCATTCCCAACTGCTCGCGCACGTTGTCTGTCCGCACGCCACACGAGGAGAAGTCGATGCAACCCCAGCCACACCAGATGACAAGGCGTACAGCCCTGGCGCTCGCCGGTGCCACCGCAACTGCTGTCGTCGTCGCTGTCAACACGACCGCAGACGCCTCTGCCCAGACCCTCGATGTAAGGAAGCCACCGTCAGACGCCGACGGCGTCACAGCGCGGATCGACGGCGTTCCGGCCCGGCTGGGTTCTTACGCGTTTCCCGCCGAGGTGGACACCCTTACCCTCGACAACGGGTTGGTGCGGTTCAGCTTCGGCCGTGACGATGCGGCCGGTGGTGTCCTCACCGGCTGGACGAGCACCTCCATCACCGCGAGGTCGGTCGTCGTGGACGGGACCGAGCTGGGCCACGACCTCAACGGCGTGGATCCGCGTGACCCCGATCGGCAGCACTCTTTCTACGTCGACTCAGGCGGTGGCAAGCTGCGCCTGCTCTGCTCACGGGTTGACGTAGTGCGCTTGTCCGACGACCTGATCGAGGTCGCGTTTGTGGACACGACGAACACCCCGATCCAGCACACCCATCACTTGGTAATGCGGCGTGGGAAGCCAGGTCTCTACGGCTTCGTGGTGATGAGCATTGTGGCCGATACCACCCTCAACGAGATCCGGATGAACACCCGCTGGAACCGGGGCCTGCTGGACCACAGCTACAACTGGGAGCGTGGGAGTGGGCAGCAACCGACCTATGCCTACCTGGCCAACCAGCTGAAGCTCGGTGATGAGACCTGGCAGGTCAACGGAGCGAATGACCCCAGCCTGCCTTGGCCGGATTCCAACGGCGGCAATCTTCCCGCAGGCACCGTCTACTCGAAGTACAACTGGAGTCTCTATCATCACGAGAATCCGATGTTCGGCCACTACGGCCACGGATTCGGCACCTGGCTCACTCCGCTGGGTGGCGTGACGGACAAGACGCTGTGCGCCTTTTACGCTGCTGGTCCCCAGCACCAGGACCTGGCGATCCACCAGGACGCCCTGATCCTGAACTACTTCACCCCCAACCACTACGGCCAGACGAGTCATGCAGTGACTGCTGGCTACACCAGGTTGTTCGGTCCCTGGTTCACCTTCATCACCACCGGGGACGAGAAGCACCCGGAGAACGCCGTCCCAAGAGCGGCCGCGGTCGCCGCGAACGAGATCGACGAGAATCGTGCGGGAGCCACCTGGATGGATCACCCCCTCTATCCGAGCGTGCAGTCGCGCACCACTGTCAGCGGCCGTATCAGACTGCGCGACGGCAGGGCGGCAGACGGCCTCTGGGTGCTGTTGTCCACGGAGGATAGCGAGACGGTCTTTACGATCAAGGAGGCGACGTATTTCGTCCGTACAGACGCGGACGGCGGGTTTGAGCTACCCGGGATCCCGCCAGCCTGGGCGCCGGGATCGATGACGCCGTCGACCTACACAATGTACATTTTCGCCGCCGAGGGCTCCGCAACCCAGCAGTACAAGCAGACGGAAGTGGACATCCACGGCAAGCGGCAAGACCTCGGCACGATTGTCTGGGACGTCCGGGGTCCGAGTACTTTCCTGTGGCAGATCGGTGATGCGAGTCGAACCGGTGGCGAGTTCGCCCTCGCGACCAAGCCGTACACCTACCAGTATCCGCGTAGTTATGAGAAGCCGTCGCAGGTGCCCGCCGATCTCGAGTTCATCATCGGCCAGAGTTGGGAGCCGAAGGACTGGTACTACGCCCAGACCAAAGCCGGCACCTGGACCATAACGTTCGAGCTGGACCGCGACTACGCGGGAACCGGGGTTCTCACAGTCTCGATGTCCATGGAGCAGGGCGGGACTCCGACTGTCTCCGTTAACGGGGTCAGCGACGTGGTCGTTGGCACCGTACCGAGCGCCAACGACTCAACGCTGAGCCGGCAGGCGGACCGCAGCGGCTACCCACGGCTGGGAACGCTGACCTTCCCAGCCGACGTGCTCAGGAGGGGGACCAACACGATCGCCTTCACTCGTAGCACGTCTGGGAGCGGCGTCGGATGGGACACCATCGTCCTCGAAGTCGACGAGTCCAGCAGACCGTCTCCAGCCCGGCTCAGCGCCTCGCTGACGGCGGTCCGCGGACCGAGCGAAGCCAGCGTGTGGACGGTCGCGGTCGTTAACACCGGACGTGGCACCGCGCACGACGTCCGTCTGTCGGCGTTGCGGTGCCCAGGCGCTCGACTGATCGACAAGTCCGTGCCCGTGGTCCTGGGGCTGGATCCGAACGAGTTCCCGGTGCCGGTAGCCGGGCTGTTGCAGTCGGGTCAGTCGGCCAGCGTGGATGTGACGCTCGACCTTCGCCGGACCCGGGTGCGCAGCTGGATGGACCTGGACTTCACCGTCAGCGCCGACGGTGGACGTCTACTGGCCACGACGGAGCGTGGCCGCAAGCCAAAGATCGTCCAGCTCAACTAGGGCTGCGACCCTCCCGGTCGGTCGCTTGACCGACCGGGGCCTGCGGGCTGTTCTCCATGTGGGGAAACGAGTTCCCGCCCCGGTTAGCCACCCGGAGGTTTCTCACACCCGCGATCCAGGACGTCACGGACGACCCCGCGGGGGAGTCGTGCCCCCTCAGCCGCGGTGGGTTTCTCTCCCGAATGAGGGGTGACGTGGGCGCTCCAACCGTCTGCCAGCGCCGGGTAGTCTCGGGCGTAGTCGTGAGCGAGCCATCGGCAAGGACGTGAGGGCATGGATCCATCAGTGACATTGCTCGACGTGGCCCAACGGGCGTCGGTCTCGCTCGCCACAGCTTCCCGTGTCCTCAACGGCAGCACTCGAGTCGTCGGTGAGGGGTATCGAGAGCGGGTTCTTGATGCCGCGGCGCAGATGGGGTACACCCCGAACACCCAGGCGCAAGCAGTGGCCCGCGGCTCGAGCCAAGTCGTGGGGCTCCTCGTGCACGACGTGACAGACCCCTACTTCTCCACGATCGCTGCCGGCGTCCTTGCGGTCACTGACCAGCAGCGTCTGATCGTCTCCCTGGGCACCGCATTCGGGGACCCGGTGCGCGAGCTGGAGTACGTCTCCCTCCTGCGGGCACAACGGGCCCGCAGCATCATCCTGATCGGCAGCCGGACGACGGACACCTCGTCCACTGCAACGCTGGCGGCTCAGCTGGGGGCGTTCGTCTCGGGTGGCGGTCGCGTGGCCTGCGTCGGCCAGAACAAGCTCGGCGTGGACAGTGTCGTTCCGGAGAACGCTGCGGGCGCCCGGCGGCTCGCGGAGCACGTGCTTTCCCTCGGCCATCGCGACGTGGCTGTGCTTGCCGGGCCGAGCGACCTGCTGACCGCGCGTGACCGCGTCAACGGGTTTCGCCGTGCCCTGGCCGATGCCGGCATGGACGATGCGCACGTGGTGCACGGCCCGTTCACATGGGAAGGCGGTTATGAGGCCACTGGGACCGTCGTCGCGCGCCGGTCTCGTGCGACGTGCATTCTCGCAGTGAACGATGTCATGGCCATGGGCGCACTGGCCGCCCTCCGTGATGCGAACATTCCTGTTCCACAAGAGATCTCGGTGGCGGGCTTCGACGATGTGCCGACGCTCCGCGACGCGACGCCCACGCTGACGACGGTGCACCTCCCGCTGATGGAGATGGGCCGTCGCGCAGCGGAGCTGGCATTCGCGGGAGAGCGGTCGGGTGCACCCAGGGTCATCCGAATTCGGGGCGACGTGGTGGCTCGCGCCAGCACGGCGGCGCCAAGACGGCTCAGCCCTGGCGGATGACCCGAGTCAGGACACGAGCGCCCCAGCTTCGTCCCGTGGCCAGCGTCGGGCCGTAGGTGTCGGACAGCGATACTGTTACCTGCTGCTGGCCCAGCTGCCCCCACGTGTGCTCTGCGAAAACCTGTCGGGTCGGTCCTGTGCCGGCCAGCTGGGCTTGCGATTGCGTGCCGTCACCCCGGTCCACGATCGTCGAAGCCACCTTCGGCGCGTGGTATGACGGTGAGTCAACCAGAGTGAGGGAGGCGCCGCCGAGGACCGTGCCCAGATTGGTGAGGGAGACCGAGCCGAGGCCGCCGGTCACGTCGTTTGCCGTGACTGCGATCGCCAGGGTGTTCGTGCCGTCGGGGTCCAGGATGCCGTTCGGCAGCACGAACGTGTGCTGTGGCCCGACGTTGTTGATGTACTGGCCGAGGTTCCAGCCGTTGACGAAGATCACTGCCCGGTACGCCTTCGCGGGGTCGTCCGCGATTGTCAGACCGTTCGAGGCGTCCACGCCCTTGCTCACGTCGAGGTCGAAGGTCGTGCGGTACCACCCGACTCCGGCTGGTGCCGAGGACGACGGCAGCGCCAAGTCGCGCCAGCCCAGGTCGGGGTAGCCGGGCAGCGACCAGCCAGCCCGCTCCCCGTACAGTCCACCGTTGTTCATAGGCCCTCGCACGGTGTCTGAGATGTCCTCGCCACCTT
>Ga0209745_1001517_pt1 | contig 13755 bp, 13 predicted proteins | sample BarGraNGADG00312_FD_184495 | JGI IMG/M metagenome (GOLD analysis project Ga0209745, IMG submission 184495) | Arctic peat soil microbial communities from Barrow, Alaska - Barrow Graham LP Ref core NGADG0004-312 (SPAdes) (version 2) | ecosystem: Environmental > Terrestrial > Soil > Wetlands > Peat... | reverse complement strand
ACACGAGCCGGCGCGGCGGCGGTGGCGCGCTACGCAGAAGTGGGGGAGCTGCTCACCGGGCGTCGCGATCCCCGGGCGTTCCTGGATTGGTGGGCCGAGACCGCTTCCCAGCTGGGGGTACCAGGACTGGCAGAGCTGGGCCTTGATGCGGACGGCATCGAGCCTGTGGCTGAGGCGGCGTCGAAGGCGTCCAGCACCAAAGGCAACCCGGTGCCGATGACCACCGCAGACCTGGCCGGCGTCCTGCATCGTTCACTGTGACTACCCTGAGCGCCAGGAGGCTGTGATGACCAGAAATGAAGAAGCAACGCTGCACTCGCCGCTGCACGACCGCCACGTCGCCCTCGGCGCGAAGTTCTCCGAGTTCGGTGGCTGGCTGATGCCGCTGCAGTACTCCGGCGTCGTCGCCGAACACCGCGCGGTGCGGACGGCCGTGGGCATCTTCGACGTCAGCCACCTCGGCAAGCTGCGGATCGTCGGCGAGGGTGCTGCGGACTTCGTCAACACCTGCATCACCAACGACCTCACCCGGATCGCTCCCGGCCAGGCGCAGTACACGCTGCTGTGCAACGACGAGGGCGGCGTCGTCGACGACCTGATCAGCTACCTGATCGCTCCCGACGAGGTGTTCCTCATCCCCAACGCCGCCAACACCACGACCGTGGGCGAACTGCTGGCCGCCGCGGCGCCGGCCGGCGTCCAGGTGATCAACGAGCACCGCGACCACGCCGTGCTGGCTGTGCAGGGCCCGAACTCCGACGAGGTGCTCGCTGCCCTCGGCCTGCCCGTCGCGCTCGAGTACCTCAGCTTCACCCAGGCGACCTGGCGCGGCATCGATCTGATCGTGTGCCGCACCGGCTATACCGGCGAGAAGGGCTACGAGCTGGTCGTGCCCGCCGCCGACGCCGGAGCGGTGTGGGACGCGGTGCTGACAGCCGGAGCCGAGTACGACATCCTGCCGTGCGGTCTCGGCGCTCGCGACACTCTGCGCACAGAGATGGGCTACCCGCTGCACGGACACGACCTGAGCCGGGAGATCACGCCGGTAATGGCCAACCTCGGCTGGGCTGTCGGCTGGAACAAGGACACCTTCTGGGGTGCGACGGCGCTCCGCGAGCAGCGTCAGGCCAAGGCGGGACGGCTGCTGCGAGGCCTGAAGGCGAAGGGTCGCGGCATCCCGCGTCCGGGCATGGCGGTGCAGGTGGACGGCGCCGATGTCGGCACGATTACCTCTGGCACGTTCTCCCCGACCCTGTCGGTTGGCGTGGCCCTCGCCCTGCTCGACCGGACGGTGACCGTCGGCGCAGAAGTCGACGTGGTCGTCCGCGACCGCCTCGAGCCCTTCGAGGTGGTCAAGCCCCCGTTCGTGGAGCCCCGAGTCCGCGACGCCTGACCCGCTCGACACCCCGTCCCCCCACAAGCTGTGAGTTGAGCGGTGACATCGCCTGCCAACTCACAGCTTGTGGCTCTGGGGGGCGGTCAGGATCCGATGGACGAGGGGGACGCCGGGGCGGTAGGCGAGGTGGACGTGGCTGGGCGCCTCAAGGATGACGAGGTCGGCGCGGGCTCCGAGGGCGAGGTGGCCGACGTCGGTGCGACGCAGGGACGCAGCCCCGCCGGCGGTGGCGGCGTGCAGCGCCTCTGTCGGCGTCATCCCCATCTCCCGCACCGCGAGGGCGATACAGAACGGCATCGAGGACGTGTAGGACGTGCCTGGGTTGCAGTCGGTTGCGATCGCTATCCGGACCCCCGCTGACAGCAGGCGCCGCGCGTCCGGATACGGATGGCGTGTGGAGAACTCGACGCCCGGTAGCAGGCCGGCGATGACGCCGGAGTCGGCCAGCGCTGCCACGTCGGCGTCGCTGAGGTAGGTGCAGTGGTCGGCAGCGGCCGCGCCCAGTTCGCAGGCCAGCTGGACGCCCGGACCGTGGCCCAGCTGGTTGGCATGGATGCGCGGCTGCAGCCCCGCAGCGATACCTGCCGTGAGCACCGTGCGCGCAGCGTCGGCGTCGAACGCCCCCACTTCGCAGAAGGCGTCGATCCAGCGGGCGTGCGGGGCGCAGCGGTCCAGCATCTCGCCGGTGACCAGCTCGACGTACGCCTCGGCCGTCCACCCTTCCGGCACCACGTGCGCACCGAGGTAGGTCGACTCCGGGGTCAGTCGGGAGGCCACCCGCAGCAGCATTTCCTCGGTGTCGGTGTCCAGGCCGTAGCCGCTCTTGATCTCGACCGTTGTCGTGCCCTGGGCGCGAAACTCCGCCATCCTGGCGGTGGCGAGCCGAGTGAGTTCGTCCTCCCCGGCAGCGCGGGTGGCCGCGACGGTGGTGCGGATACCGCCGGCAGAGTAGTGCTGACCGGCCATGCGGGCGGTGAACTCCTCGGCCCGGTCGCCGGCGAAGACCAGGTGGGTGTGGGAATCGACGAAGCCCGGAATCACCGCCCGGCCACCCGCGTCGATCACCTCGTCGGCCGCCGGCAGGTCGGCCGTATCGCCGATCCAGGCCACCGCGCCGTCGGAGATCACCAGCCCGGCATCGTGCCGCACGGGCCGGTCGTCTGCCCAGGTGACCAGTTCGCCGATGTTGGCGATGGCAACCGATGTCACAGCCGGCTCCAGATCTCGTCGATCACAGCTGCCAGCTCTGCGCGCACCCACTCGGGGTCGAGGTCCGGCGGTGCCACGACTTCTGCGGCGGTCGCAGCCCAGAGTGGCTCTGTGGCCCCGGCAGTCCGCACCGAAGCCGCCAGCTCGAAGCCGCCGAGTCCGCCGAAACCGAGCGACGCCGCTCCCTCGGTGGTCGCGGCCTGCCAGAGCTGGTCCGCCGACCAGCCCTGGCGCAGGCCGCTGGCCAGCCGCTCGTGCATTGCCAGCCCACGTGCCTCGGCGAACATGTCGATCACGGTATTCGAATCCGAACCCAGGGTGAGGCGCGCGCCAGCTTCCCGCAAAGCGAGGCTCGGCCCGATCCCGTCGGCGAGCTCGGCTTCCGTTGTGGGGCAGAAGCAGGCGAAGCTCCCGGCGTCGCCGAGGGTGGCGATGTCTTCGGGGCTCAGGTGGGTCGCGTGCACGGCTGTCGTCCGCGGCGTCCACACCCCGGCATCGGCCAGCAGCTGGACGGGGGTGCGGCCCGTGGCGGCGAGGCAGGCCGCGTTCTCCGCCGGCTGCTCGGAGACGTGCACGTGAAGGGGTGCCTCGGGCAGGGCGGTGGCCACGGTCGCCAGCGATGCCTCGTCGACAGCCCGGACGGAGTGGATCGCTGTCCCGATCACGACGCCGGGATTGCCCTCGTATCGGGCGGCGAGGTCGGCCACCCCGGCTGCCCAGGTCTCTGCGTTGGGATGGGTGAACCTCCGTTGCGCATCGGCGCGTTCCTCCCCATCGAACCCTGCGCGCAGGTAGCAGGTGTCCAGCAGGCAGATGCGCAGGCCCACCTCCCAGGCAGCGGAGATCACCGCCTCCGCCATCGCATGGCGGTCGACGTAGGGAATGCCGCCGGGCGCGTGGTGCAGGTAATGGAACTCGCCGACCGCGCCGATGCCGGCCAGCGCCATCTCTGCGTAGGTCGCCCGGGCCAGCCGGTGGTACAGGTCGGGGTCGAGCACCTCTGCGACCCCGTACATCCCGTCCCGCCAGCCCCAGAACGTCGACCCGCGACCACTCCGGCCGCGCAACGCCCGGTGGAACGCGTGGGAGTGGCAGTTCGCGAATGCGGCGTACACCGTCATGCCAGCTCCCTGACCACCTGCACCAGCGCGTCCACCCCGGCGTCGATGTCCTCTGCCGAGGCCGACTCTTGCGGCGCGTGCGAGATGCCGGTGGGGTTGCGGACGAACAGCATGGCCGTCGGCAGTCTCGCTGCGAGGATGCCCGCGTCGTGCCCAGCCCCGGTCGGCAGGACCGGCGCGTCCAGCAGGGCGGCCAGCCGGTGGCGCAGCTGGGGGTCGAAGTCCACGGCACCCGTTGTCGATTCGGCACGGACGTCAAGGGTGGTGCCATCGTCGCGCGCGGCGGTCTCCGCACGCTCCACGATCCCGGCGACGAGGGCATCCAGCCCTGGCTCGGACTCGGCACGGGCGTCCAGCCAGGCCGTGACCCGCGAAGGGATCGAGTTCGTGCTTCCCGGCTCCACCTGCACGCGGCCGATCGTTGCACGCTGCCCGGAGTCGAGCGCGAGCTCGCGGGCAGCGAGGACCGTGGCAGCGTAGGTGAGCATCGGGTCGTAGCGGTCGACCATCGCGGTGGCCCCGGCGTGGTTGCCCTGGCCGCAGAAGTCCAGCCGCCACCGGCCGTGCGGCCAGATAGCTGACGCCACCCCGACCGGAGCGCCGTGAGGAGCCAGCCAGCGGCCCTGCTCGACGTGTAGTTCGACGTAGTACTTCACCGCGGCCAGCCACTCTGATGGACCCGCCACACGCGGATCCCGTCCGCGAGCCCGCATCACCTCGGCGAGGGTGTCGCCGGCAGCATCAGTCAGGCCGAGCGCGTGATCGGTGGCGATCGCACCGGTGGCCAGCCGCGACCCCAGGCAGGCCACCCCGAAGCGGGCGCCCTCCTCATCGGTGAAGTTCACCACGCCGATCGGACGCGACGGCTTCCAGCCCTCCGCCTTCAACCGGCCGATCGCCGCCAATGCGGATGCCACGCCCAAAGGTCCGTCCAGCGGACCGCCGTCGGGCACCGAGTCCAGGTGCGAACCCAGCAGCAAGGCGTCCGCGCCATGGCCCCACCACGCGACCTGGTTGCCGTTGCCATCCTCTGTGAGCTCCAGCCCGGCAGCGGCAGCCTGCGCCGCGAACCACTCCCGCAGCTGCATCGTCGCCGGGTCCCAGGAGAGCCGGGAGTAGCCGCCCGTGGGGGTGCGGCCGATGCCGGCCAGCTCGGCCAGCAGTTCGTTGGCGCCCATGTCAGCGGTCCAGCATCGGGATGCGCACGCCGCGCTCCCGGGCCACGTCGCGGGCTCGGTCGTAGCCGGCGTCCACGTGCCGCATCACCCCGGTGCCCGGATCGTTCAGCAGGACCCGGGCGATCTTCTCTGCCGCGAGCTCGGTGCCGTCAGCGACGATCACCTGGCCGGCGTGGATGGACCGTCCGATGCCAACCCCGCCGCCGTGGTGGATCGACACCCAGGTGGCACCGGACGCCGTGTTCAGCAGGGCGTTCAACAGGGGCCAGTCGGCAATGGCGTCCGAGCCGTCGGCCATTGCCTCGGTCTCCCGGTAGGGCGACGCTACCGAGCCAGAGTCCAGGTGGTCGCGGCCGATCACGATCGGGGCCGACACCGCGCCGGAGGCAACCAGCTCGTTGAACTTCAACCCAGCCAAGTGGCGTTCGCCGTAGCCCAGCCAGCAGATACGGGCCGGCAGGCCCTCGAAGTGCACCTTTTCCTGGGCCTGGGTGAGCCAGCGACGCAGGTGCTCGTCTTCGGGGAAGAGCTCGAGGATGGCCGCGTCGGTCACCGCGATGTCGGCCGGGTCGCCAGAGAGCGCAGCCCAGCGGAACGGGCCCTTGCCCTCGCAGAACAGCGGACGGATGTAGGCCGGTACGAAGCCGGGGAAGGCGAACGCGCGCTCGCAGCCACCCAACTCTGCCTCCGCGCGCAGGGAGTTGCCGTAGTCGAACACTTCAGCGCCGGCGTCCAGGAATCCGACCATCGCAGCGACGTGCGCTGCCATCGACGTCCGCGCCCGTTCGGTGAACCCGACAGCATCCGACGCGGCCAGCTCGTGCCACTCCGCCACCGACACCCCGATCGGCAGGTAGCTCAGCGGGTCATGGGCGCTGGTCTGGTCGGTGACGATGTCGATCGCCACCCTCTCGGCCAGCAACCGGGGGAAGACCTCCGCGGCATTGCCGACGAGACCGACCGACAGGGGACGGCGCTCGGCCTTCGCTGCCAGCACGCGTGCGACAGCTTCGGCGTAGTCGTCGGTGTACTCATCGAGGTAGCCGTGCTCCACGCGGCGGGCGAGCCGTGTCGGGTCGACGTCGACGATCAGTACGACGCCCTCGTTCATGGTGACGGCCAGCGGTTGCGCGCCGCCCATGCCGCCGCACCCGGCCGTCAGGGTCAGCGTGCCGGCCAGCGTGCCGCCGAACCGCTTGCGCGCGACGGCGCCGAAGGTCTCGAAGGTGCCCTGCAGGATGCCCTGGGTGCCGATGTAGATCCACGACCCGGCCGTCATCTGGCCGTACATCATCAGCCCGGCGGCCTCGAGCTTGCGGAACTCGGGCCAGGTGGCCCAGTCGCCGACGAGGTTGGAGTTGGCGATCAGCACCCGCGGTGCCCATTCGTGGGTGCGGAAGACGCCGACCGGCTTGCCCGACTGCACCAGCAGGGTCTCGTCGGATTCCAGGTCGCGCAGGGTGTCGACGATCGCGTCGAACGCCTCCCAGGAGCGGGCAGCCCGCCCGGTGCCGCCGTAGACCACCAGGTCCTCTGGCCGCTCGGCCACGTCGGGGTCGAGGTTGTTCATCAGCATGCGCAGCGGGGCCTCGGTCTGCCAGGAGCGGGCCGTGAGCTGGGTGCCGCGGGGCGCGCGGACAGGCGGGTGGGTCATGACTTCTCCTTCGCTGCGGCGACCAGGCGGCCGCTGGTGACGAGACGATAGGTGGCTTCGATGTCGGGGGCGAGGAACCGGTCGGGTCCAGGCCCGGGCACCTCCTCGCGCAGGACTGCGATCGCCGCTGCTGTCGCGGGGCCGGGAACCAGCGGCACGCGCAGCTCGATGCCGCGCGCAGCGGTGAGGATCTCGATGGCGAGCACACGGGCGAGCCCGTCCACAGCCGTGCGGAGCTTGCGGGCCGCATGCCACCCCATCGAGACGTGGTCCTCCTGCATGGCGCTGGACGGGATCGTGTCCACGCTCGCTGGAACCGCCAGCCGCTTCAGCGTCGAGCAGATGCCTGCCTGGGTGTACTGGGCGATCATCAGGCCGGAGTCGATGCCTGGGTCGTCGGCGAGGAACGGCGGCAGGCCCCGGCTGCGCGACACGTCGAGGAAGCGGTCGGTGCGCCGCTCGCTGATGCCGGCGAGGTCGGCGATGCCGATCGCAAGGAAGTCCAGGACGTGCGCCACGGGTGCGCCGTGGAAGTTGCCGTGCGACTCCACCCGTCCGTCGTCGAGCACGGACGGGTTGTCGATGGCCGATGCCAGTTCCCGCTCGGCGACCACCGTGGCGTAGCCGATGGCGTCACGGAGGCTGCCGTGCACCTGCGGCGAGCAGCGCAGGGAGTAGGCGTCCTGCACAACACCGTCGCCCACCCGGTGGCTGGTCATGATGGGGGAGCCGGCGAGGAACCGGCGCAGGTTGGACGCTGACGTGGCCTGGCCCGGGTGGGGACGTAGCGCCATCAGGTCGGCGGCGAAGGTGCGGTCGGTGCCGAGCTGGCCCTCCACGCTCATGGCCGCCGCCAGGTCGGCGGCGTCGAGGAGGGCTTCCAGGTCGGCGAGCGCCAGCACCAACATGCCGAGCATGCCGTCGGTGCCGTTGATCAGCGCAAGACCCTCCTTCTCCGCCAGCACCACCGGCTCCAGCCCGTGGTCGGCCAGCGCCTCTGCTGTCGGGCGCTCGCTGCCGGCGTCGATCACGGTGCCCTCCCCGATGAGCGCCAGCGCGCAGTGGGAGAGGGGCGCGAGGTCGCCGGAGCAGCCGAGGCTGCCGTACTCGTGCACCACCGGCACCAGCCCGGAGTTCAGGAGGGCAGCGTAAGCCGCGACGGTGGAAGGACGGACGCCGCTGTGCCCGCTGGCAAGGGTGGAAAGGCGCAGCAGCATCATCGCGCGCACCACCTCGTCCTCGACGCGGGGGCCGTTGCCGGCGGCGTGCGAGCGGATCAGGCTCTGCTGCAGTCGGGTGCGGTCACCGGGGGGAATACTGCGGGTGGCCAGCGCCCCGAAGCCGGTGGACACCCCATAGACCCCTTCGCCGGCGGCAGCGAGGACGTCGATGTGGGCGCGGGCTGCGGCGACCGCTGCCTCGGCCTCCGTCGTCAGTGCGACGTGGGCGCCTGCGCGGGCCACGGCCACGACATCGCACCGGCTGACGGCACCGGTGCCGACCATGATCTGCTCCATGGAGGAATTGAAGTGCCGACGGGGCCTTGCGGCCGAGCCCCTGGACAGCGGTTCTGTCTCGGATGCGAGACTGGAGGTGTGACTCGCCCCGTCCCGTCCGCCACGGCAGCACTGCAGGTGCTGCGGTACCTGTCCCTGCGCACCGCGCCCGTCCCGGCCGGACGGATCACCCTCGACCTCGGCCTGCCACGCTCCACCACCTACCACCTGCTGCACGCCATGGCCGCGGAGGCCTTCGTCGTGCACTACCCCGACGACCGTTTGTGGGGGGTCGGCGTCGCTGCGTGGGAGGTGGGTCAGGGCTTCACCCGGCAGGAGCCCCTGACCCGGCTGGCCCGGGTGCCGATCGCCCGGCTCGTCGACGCCACCGGGGTGTCCGCGCACCTGGCCGTCCTGCACGGTGCCGACGTGGTGTACCTGATCGAGGAGCGCGCCACCGGGAAGGCCCGGCTCGTCACCGACGTCGGGGTCCGGATGCCGGCCCACCTGACCGCGTCCGGCCGGGCCATCCTCGCTGCGCTGCCGCCGGCCCAGGTGCGGGCCCTCTACCCGAACCGGGACAGCTTCGTCCGTCGCACCGGTCTGGGTCCAGGATCGCTGACCGAGTTGCGGGCCGTGCTCGCCGCGACGCGGCGCCGCGGCTACGCCGAGGAGGACTCCGAAGTCACAGAGGGGTTCAGTTCTGTCGCCGTGGCGTTGCGGTCGCCGTCCAACCTGGCAGCGGTGGCGCTGACGTGGAGGGCGCCACTGGATCGCGATCCGGAGCAGGTGCTGGTAGCTCTCCAGCAGACCGCAGCGACGATCGAGGCCAGGCTTCGCTGACACGGCTGTACGAACCCTCATGCGTCCCCGAAACCCTGTGAGGGATCGGTAATCTCGAACCACGATGCGCCAGCGGGATCATGCAGCACGGAGGTTCGGGGCGGTGCTGTTTGCGTCGACTCCCTGGGTCGTTTCGACGCTTGCGCTCATGCTGGCCGGCCTTGCCGCCTGGATCCGGTTCCAATTCGGAGTGGTCACGTTCGACCAGATCGTCATGAACCTGCCCGTGGTCGACGGTGGGGACCTCAGCAGCATCGTGTTGTTCGCACAGGCAGGGCTGGTGTGCATCGCCCTGCCGATCCTCGCAGTGCTCGTCGTCGCTGGCTGGACCAGCGGTACGGCACGGCTCGCCCGCCTGGCCGCCGGCGGTGGCTGAAGCTGGCATTTGCACGCCCGCGACACGTTGCGGGCGTTGCGGAATTCGGGTAGGCCCTTCAACCTGACCCTGCTGACGCTGGACACGCACGACCCTCCAGGCATCTTCGATTCATGTGGCACAGATGACCGGGTGCGTGACGCGACGGCGCTGAAGTGCTCGATGCGAGCGGTGTCGGGCTTCCTCGCCGACCTGAAGGCTCAGGGCTACCTGGACGACACCGTCGTGGTGGTGATGACCGACCATCTGAAGGCGACTGGCGAAGGCGTCGGCTACCGGGCCGCCCTCGTCGGCGCCACCGATCGCACGCTCCTGCTGCGCGTGTGCAGCCCGGACCCTACGCTGGGCTGGTGACCTCGAGGGGCGCTGGAAGCGGCGGACGGCCCGACCCGTTCAGCGAGTACACCACCCCCGAGTTCTGGAACGACGAGCACATTTCCGGGCAGATGCTCCGCTTCCATCTCGACCCGATGGCTGAGCCCGCTTCCCGGGCGCACCAGTTCATCGACCGGTCGGTGGATTGGCTCATCTCGACCCTTGGTCTCGCAACGGGTTCGCGATTGCTCGACCTCGGCTGCGGTCCGGGGCTGTATGCCAACCGCTTCGCCGCCCGCGGCATCCAGGTGCTCGGCATCGACGTCTCCCGCCGTTCGCTGGACTTCGCCGGAGCAGAGGCCCACTGCCGGTCGCTGCCGGCGACCTTCCGTCAGGGCAATTACCTCTCGTGCGACCTCGGGACCGGCCACGACGCGGCGATCCTCATCTACGAGGACTACTGCGCGTTCAGCCCCGCGCAGCGGGCGACCCTTCTCACCCGGGTCCGCGCGGCGCTGCGTCCCGGAGGACGGTTCGTGTTCGACGTCACCGGAGAGCCTCGCTTCAGCCAGTACCGGGACGCCATCACCCGTGAACCGAACCTGATGGACGGCTTCTGGGCCGAGCCGCCTTACGTCGGGACACACGAAACCTGGACCTACCCAGACCTGCATCTGGTCCTCGACAAGTACCTGATCGAGACCCAGGCAGGCACGAGGTGCTTCTGGAACTGGATGCACTGCCTTGCCCCGCGCGAAGTCGCCGCGGAGCTCGCCGCTGCCGGCCTCGGCCGGCCCGACTACTTCGGTGACGTTGCGGGCACACGCTTCGACCCCTCGGCGACGACCTTCGCGGTCCTCACCCGGCGCCCGGAGCAATGAGCCCGACCCGGATCGCTGCCGAGCTTCGGCCCGATCGACAGCCTGTGGTGACACGCCACGCCGCGCCGCACAAGAAGTGCGCGCGGTCAGGCGGGAACGTGTTTGATTAGCTCCGTGTCCAAGAGCGCAGCACGCCAGCGCGGGGATCGCCACGACGCCACCCGGGTGGACCTGGGGCGCGGTTTCAACGCGATGTTCCCCTTCCTCATGAAGGGACGCAACGAGTCCATCGCCTACTACCCGGTCACCATCGACGTGGAGAACCTGCTGGCGTACCTGGAAAAGGTGAAGGGCGCCGAAGCGCAGATCACCCTGTTCGAGGCGGTCATGCTGGCTCTCACCCGGATCCTGCGCGAGCGGCCCACGCTGAACCGCTACATCATTGGCCGGCGCCTCTACCAGCGCCGCGACGTGCAGCTCTCCTTCATCGCCCGCCGCGAGTTCGCAGCGGACAGCACAGAGACCAACGTCTCGGTGACGGTGAAGCCAGGCGACGACGCCGCTACCGCCCTGAAGAGGATCCGCGGCGAGATCCGCACGGCGAAGGCCGGGGAGGAGAAGCCCGACGACAAGCTGGTCGAGCTGTTCCTGCGCCTGCCTCGCAGTCTCCTGCAGGTGGCGGTCAACCTGCTATCGATGTGGGACTTCTACGTCGACACCCCGAGCTTCCTGCGCGGCGTCGACCCGCTGCGGTGCAGCGCCTACGTCGCCAACCTCGGCAGCGTCGGTTTGGGAGCTGCGTACCACCACCTGTTCGAGTGGGGCACCTGCAGCCTCTTCGTGACCATGGGCAAGGTGAAGCCCACCGTCGTCGTCGGCGAGGACGGGCAACCGACCGTTCGGCGCACGCTCGACCTGAAGATCGCCCTCGACGAGCGGATCGCCGACGGCTACTACGATGCCCACGCCCTCGAGCTCTTCGACACCTACCTCAACGACCCTTCCCACCTCGTGCGGATCTAGGGCCGGCGGCCATGTACGAGCTGGTGGCACGGGCGGCGCGACAGGCGCCCGAGGCCACGGCGCTGATCTATTTCGGGCGACGCCTCACCTACCGCGCCTTGCTGGCCGACATCGACCGGTGCGCAGCGGCCTTCCACGCCCACGGCGTCGGTCCCGGCGACAGCGTGACCCTTTCGATGCCCAACGTGCCCAACGCGATCGTGCTGTTCTATGCGCTGAACCGCCTCGGGGTCCGGGTGGCGATGACCCACCCCCTGTCGTCTCCGACGGAGCTGCAGCTCTTCCTCAACGAGACCGGCAGTAGGTGGGCGGTCACGATGGACCTGTTCTACGACCGCTTCCGCGACATCCTTGACGCGACGTCGGTGGAGCGGCTGCTGATCGCCCGGTTCTCCGATTACCTCACCGTCCCTGAGAAGGTCGGGTTCGCCCTCACCAAGGGCCGCAAGATCGCCCCCGTGCCGGCCACCGATCGCCGGGTTCTCAGCTGGCGGGACTTCCTCGCCGTCCCCGCACCCGCTGCGCGCGAAGACACCGAGGCACACAGGGAAGCGACGGTCGTGCTGTTCAGCGGCGGCACGTCGGCCCTTCCGAAGGGCATCGAGCTCTCCTCCGCTGCCTTCAACGCGCTCGCGACGTCGATGCGTGAGATCACCGGCATCGCGCCCGGGAACAGCGTGCTCGCGATCCTGCCCGTCTTCCACGGCTTCGGCCTCGGCCTGTGCATCCACACCCCGCTCACGGTGGGGGCCTGCGCGATCCTCGTGCCCGAGTTCAGCACCAAGGTCTACATCGACAACCTGATCCGGCACTCGCCGTCCTTCATCGCGGGGGTGCCCACCCTGTTCCAGGCGCTGCTGAACGAAGAGCGCTTCGCAAGGGTGTCCTTCGACCGCCTGCTCGGCGCCTACTCCGGCGGCGACTCCCTGAGCAGCGACCTGAAGGCACGCTTCGACCGGGCCATCGCAGCCCAGGGCAGCCGCGTCGAACTGATGGAGGGCTATGGCCTCACCGAGTGCGTCACCGCCTGCACGGTGTCGCCGCCCGGCGGGTATCGCGAGGGCTCGGTCGGCATCCCCATCCCCGGCATGAGTGTGAAGGTCGTCGACGGCGAGATCTGCGTCACCGGACCCACCCTGATGAACGGCTACCTCAACGAGCCGGACGCCACCGCAGACACCCTGCGTCGCCACGACGACGGACGCACCTGGCTGCACACCGGCGACATCGGGTCCATGGACGACGACGGTTACCTCTACTTCAAGGGACGCAGGAAGCGCATCATCAAGGTCTCCGGTGTCTCGGTATACCCGGCGCAGGTGGAGCAGGTCCTCGAGGCCCACCCCGCCGTCCAGCGGGCCTGCGTCATCGGCGTCCCGGACGAACACCAGATGGCTGCCGTGAAGGCGTTCGTCGTACCCGCCGGCCAAGCGACTGGCGACGACGCGCTGGCGCACGACCTCATCGCGCACTGCCACCAGCACCTGTTGAAGTGGGCAGTCCCGCGCAGCATCGAGTTCCGCGCATCGCTGCCCACAACCCTCGTTGGCAAGGTCGCCTACACCCAGCTCGAACTTCAGGAGCGGGAGCGCACGGACGGCGCCGGCTAGTCCTCCAGGCTCATCGGCCCGTAGACCAGCCGGCCAGCCTCGTACAGCGACACCCTGTGCACGCCGCCCTCGGCCAGCTCGGTGTAGCTCGCGCTGAGCCAGGCCTCCGCCTGGGCCTGGTCGTCGAACTCGACATCAAGGCCGAGGTCGGCAGCGGCCTCCTCGGTGGGCTCGGGCGTCGCAGCCCAGTAGTAGCCCATGGTTCAGATCTCGTCGCCCGGTTTCACCCGCGGCGCGGGCATGCGCAGGCGGCGCAGGTTGATGGCCCGGTTCAGCATGTAGGCGAGCAACCCCTTCCGGGGCACATTCGGCAGGCGCTCGGCGTGCAGCTTCTTGTACTTGGTCCACATCAGGAAGATGTCGATGGCGATCAGGGCGAAGATGCCGTAGGTGAACCACGTCACGAGGTAGGCCGCGTCGGTGCTGAACGAGCTCACCAGCAGCGAGAAGGCGAGGGTGACCATCAGGATCGGCATCGAGTAGCCGGCGACGCTGCGGCGGGAGTCGATGAAGTCGCGCATCAGCAGCTTGCCGGGCGTGCCCTCGGTACGGGCGAACTGCTCGTCGCGCATGGCGTTCTTCGCCGCACGCTCCTTGACCCGCATCTCCTTCGCGCTCAGGGTGGGGTTCAGCCGTTCCCTGCGCGCAGCCTCGGCCTCGCGACGCGAAGGGGTGGGTGCCTCCTTCTTCGCGGACTTCGCCTGGTCGGCGGT
>Ga0209745_1001516_pt1 | contig 13756 bp, 12 predicted proteins | sample BarGraNGADG00312_FD_184495 | JGI IMG/M metagenome (GOLD analysis project Ga0209745, IMG submission 184495) | Arctic peat soil microbial communities from Barrow, Alaska - Barrow Graham LP Ref core NGADG0004-312 (SPAdes) (version 2) | ecosystem: Environmental > Terrestrial > Soil > Wetlands > Peat... | reverse complement strand
GGCCAGCCGCGCGGCCAGGCCGCGCAGGCCGTCGGCGTCCGGCGGCGCGGCCGTCGTCTCGAGCCTCGCGCCGCCCTCATCGAGCAGGCAAACGTCCACGCGCTTCCTTGGCAGATCCAGTCCGGCGTACAACATGGTGTGGGGCCTCCTTTGGCTTGCCTTCGCGGTGGCACACGAAGCATGCCACCACGGAGGCCCCTCGTCGTGGCATTCAAGAATCGGAGGCCTAATGGTATTCGGGCCGGCCTGACCTTTGCGAACAGTCCCCTGTCTCGGTGCTATTCGAGGCCAGGCGTTTTCACTTGTGGCAACGGAATCCGCGCGATGAAGGACCTCGGCTTGCCGATGAACCGGATATCAGTCCACCTCGCACGGGGACGGTTCATCCGATGAAGCGGCATGCAGGCTGGGTAGAATGGCCATACGTGGGTGCCACAGGAGCGCCGCGGCGCTTACGGCGATCAGTCCTGCCGGCCATGCTACTTGTGTTCGCCGTGATGGCACTACTGCCACATGCCGCCCAGGCCTCCCGCGCGCGTGGGGTGTCGCTCACCGAGGCTGCAGCCAGCGCAACCGACGTCTCGGCCCCGAAACTCCATCGAGATTCGATGTCCACGCCCACCACCACTCCGACGCTCGTGTGGTCTGACGAGTTCAACGGCGCACCCGGGTCGCTTCCCGATCCAAGCAAGTGGCAGATGGTCACCGGCGGCTATGGCTTCGGACACAACGAGCTTCAATTTTACACTGCTCGCGCCAGCAACGTCGCCACAGACGGTCAGGGTAATCTGGCAATCACGGCCAGGAGCGAGACGTACAGTGGCGGCGGGCACACAGGCTCCTACACCTCTGCCAAGATCGAGACGCGCGGGCTGTATGCGACCACCTACGGCTCGATACAGGCGAGAATCAAGCTACCAGCCGGACGCGGACTGTGGCCAGCGTTTTGGGCGATCGGCGCCGATATCGACCAGGTGGGTGCTCCACAATGCGGAGAAATCGACATGATGGAGAACCTCGGCCACGACCCGTACACCGTGCACGCCAACATACACGGCCCCACGATACCAGCAACTCCGGGGGGGTATGCCCCCATCAGCACCACAACGCGGTCTGCGACGTCGCTGGCCGATGACTTCCACGTCTTTGGTGTGAACTGGTCGCCTGGATCCATTCAAATCACCCTCGACGGCGTGATCTATGCCGAGTACAGCCCAAGTTCGCTATCGAGCGATCAGGAATGGGTGTTCGATAAGCCGTTCTACCTGCTCCTAAACCTGGCAGTCGGCGGCGATTGGCCCGGCGCCCCTGACGCGACAACGTCATTCCCGGCCACCATGCTTGTGGATTGGGTGCGGGTCTACTCTTCACCCACTCCTACCCCTACCCCTACCCCGACCCCTGCCCCTACCCCGACACCCACTCCCGCGCTGACCCCGACGGCTACGGCCACGCCGACGCCCACGCCTACGCCGACCCCGGGAGGCACAGTCGGTCCCGCGTTTGCCGCGAAGAACGTCACGGTCAAGCACGACAAGACCTGCAGGATCTACTTCAGGGTCGACGACAGTCAAAGTGCTCAGGTGACCGTACGGCTCGCAATCAGCACGAAGTCCGGTGACGTCAAGAAGCGCTGGTCGTGGGGCTACGACAAGAACTTGAACGGCTGGTGCTGGAAGACGTATACCTGCCGACTCAAGAGAGGGACCTACCGCATCACGGTCACCGGCAAAGATCTGGCCGGTAACCGCGCCAGGTCGGTCGGCCGAGCAAAGCTGGTGGTGAAGTAGCCCAAGAAGGGCGCGGTCAGCGAGTGGGACATCGGGAGCACCGCCAGCCAAGCTCAGCTGACGCGCACGCCGCTTGGAGGCGGAAGCCTGCCACAGTGAGGACCGAGATCAACACCTCTCCTCAATGCGCGAGTCGGGATTGGTTTGGCGACAGCATGAAGCCGCTGGCCTCTTGGACGTCACCGTCGCTCGTCGCGACGCGACGTGTTCTTGTCCACCGTGAATCTCTGGGGCGCAGGGGCACCACCCAGTTCCGTGGGGCTCGTGCAACAATTCAAGACATCGTGTCACTCTAGGCGGCTGGTCGTGGACGACAGATCGGCTGGGTGAGTGAGTCGGCTAACCCGTATAGGAGGACGGCCAGGAGCGCCGACTTCGGGAGATCTGCCGCCGGCCGGCGCGACATGGACACGGCCGTAATGTCGTGCACAATGGCGCGCTGGATAGGGACAGACATTCTGCAGTACGATTGATTCCAGGAATCCGCAAGCAGGTGGGCGAGTCGTTGGTCAAGCACATGCCAGAGATGACCGCCACTCTCTGCCTCCGTGGCACCGCTCCAGAGAGAAGTGGCCAGAACTGGTGATTGCGAAGACGATAACTGCATGGCAGCTTGTCGTGGGCCTCGGGACGCTGTCCGCCATCAGCGCACTTGTGGCGGTCAATCAGGCAATCTCACCATGGTTTGCTCTTCCCATAGTACTGCCCGCGATTGTCGTTGTTCCGGGTTGTTTGGCCCTCATGGCGCTCAGGATTCACACGAATACGTCCGTGGAGTACGGTCTCTACGCCATCGGCATGAGCTTGGCATTCTGGATCGTCGGCGGACTCATGCTCAACCAGATACTGCCTGTAATGGGCGTTGCAGCGCCTCTCTCCATAGTGCCTCTGACCGCATTCTTCATCGCTGCCATTGGTCTTCTCGGTATCGTCGTGCTCATCCGTCAGCCAACTCGCCCCGTCACAATCACCCTGCATGGGCCGCGGCCACTGCTCCTGATAGTGGTGCTACCCGGTCTCCTGGTGTTGGCGAGTGTCATGGGCGCAAACATTCTGAACAACGGGGGCAGTGGCGCACTCACTCTCGCCATGCTCTTCTGTGTTGCAGCCTATGTTCTGGCTGCTGTCAGCCTCAGGAGCCACTTCAAGGCTTGGGGCTACATCTTCCCTGTCTTTGCGATTTCTCTAGCTTTGCTTCTCATGTACTCACTTCGAAGCTGGCACATACTTGGCTGGGACATTCACGGTGAGTTCGCAGTCTTTCAAGCGACCTTGAGTCAGCATGCATGGAGCATGAACCCCTTCCTCAATCCACCATACAACTCGTGTCTAAGCATCACAATACTACCGACCATACTGCAGGAGTTTACACACGTCCAAAGCGAGTATGTCTTCAAGTTGGTATACCAAATCATCTTCGCATTGTCACCGGTCGTTGTCTACTCAGTTGCGGTACGCTACATGGAACCGTGTCTCGCCTTCATCGCGGCCATTGTTTTTGCATCCCAGACATCTTTCTATGAGCAGATGCCTGCACTGATACGACAAGAAGTGGCCCTACTATTCTTTGCTATGATTGTATTGCTGATGTTCGATAGACACATCAGGAACTCGCAGCGACTGGTCATCTTTGTGGTATTCATGTCCGGTTTGGTGCTCTCTCACTATTCCACTGCCTACATATGCATCGTAATGCTCTTCTTAGCGTCGTTGTTGTCCACTGTCGTGCGTCACTTCTGGCCCCGCCTGGCGAGTGACTCGTCACGCCGGTCACCGCTTGACATGAAGAAGGTCCTTATCGCGGTACTGATCTTGGTTCTGTGGCAGGGAGCCGTGACCCATACCTTGGGATCGGCTGCCGCCTTCGTCAAGGGAGGAGCCAGGGGTCTCGACGAGGCCTTCTCAACCGCGGCAGTTGCGAATGGCTTCGCGCGCGCGTTCCTTGGCTCACCAGACGAGAGCACCAAGGCCAATCTGGAATGGGTATACGCCGGGGCTGTCCGACGGTCTCACCTCAACGCAAGTGAATTGTATCCACCCCCGGCCTATCCCGTGTATGTCCCGACTCCTCGAAACGACCTGAGGAACATAGCCCCCCGCATTCCCCATCTGGCTGCCGAAGTGGCCAGGCTTCTCGGAGTTGCATCGAAGGCTGCCCTCACAAATGTGCTCTGTCTGGTGGGTACAGCGGTCATTCTCGTGAGACTGCGGAAGAGACGTGTTATCGCGGAGACTGACTACGGAATACTGAGTCTTGCTACCATTGCCATCCTCGTGTCCTTTCTCGCCGTACCATACTTCCAGCAACAATACAACCTAACTAGAATGTACCTCCAAGCCATGTCCGTGTTGAGTGTCGCGTCTGTGGTTGGGTTGTGGTTCATACTTGAGTATGTTCCAAGGTTTCGGTATGCTTTGGCAAGTGTACTAGCTGCCTTCTCTCTATTATTCATGACTGGTGCACTAAACCATGTCATCGGTGGCCAAGTTCGTATTACAACTGAGAAGCAGAGTGTTGTCTTGGACAGGCTCTACACGTATGACCAAGAAATAGCTTCTGCTCAGTGGCTATCCAGAACGAGAGACCATCGATATCCCGTATATGCTGACGTCATAGCGAACCTACGTCTTCAGTCCTATGCGAATCTGAATGCTAATCAGGATATGTTTCCTGCAACAATCAGCCGAGATGGCTATGTCTACCTTGATGTGCCGAATGTTGACGGCGGATACGCGTTCTATGCTTACCACAACGCGACCATCGTCTCCGGTCTGCCATTGAACTTCTTGAACGCTCAGAAGGACATCATCTACTCAAGCGGGGGCTCCGTCATCTACCGCTAGTGGCTGCTATCAGTGGCCTTGTCCCCTTCCGGCCCTGTAGGCGCGGCGGACGTTGGCCCTCTTCGCTGGGCGAGCGGCAAGAGTGGGGCCCGAGCACGAAGCGCGAGATGGCGTCTACCTGCGCTTCGTTGACCGTGAGACCGCGCAGGAGCGCGCGAGGCGCAGTTCTCAGCGAAGCTCGAGGAAGGCGGCGAGACGCTCGGTTGGATCGGCCTAGCAGAATCGCGCTTGTTCGGGCCGACCGCTGCTCCCCGAGAGGGTGGACCTTCGCTCCGCGGCGCGCAGCTCATCGTTCTACGGCTGGTGCCGAAAGGGGCGCTGGATGATTGATGCCACGGTCAGTCGGTGTAGTCGGCGAGTGCCCGGCTGGGACGTCCGAGCTGATGGTTGAGGCTGATGCAGGCGGCCAGCCTGAGCAGCTGCACGCCAATGCGCACGAACAGACCCCGCGGCGTGCGGGCGCCGTGACGTTCGACGCCGAGCAGGTCCTTGCAGGTCCAGACGACGGACTCGATGCGCTGGCGGATCGGGGCCAGGTGCGGCCCTGCGTCGGGCTCATCGGCGTGCGCCGGGCACACAAGAGTGGCGCCCAGCTCCGCCACCGCGGCGGCGAAGGCGCGGTCGGAGTAGCCCTTGTCGGCGATCACCGTCTCACCGCCTCTGAGCGCCCGCGGCAGGAGGGTGAGCGCCACCTCGCGTTCGGGGCGGTCACCAGGGCGACCGCCCGCGGCGTACCGTCCGGCGCACAGGCCAGATGCAGGCGGCATCCCCAGAACCAGTGCGCGTGGCTGCGCGAGTAGCCATAGCCGCAGATCTCGGCGAGCTGCGAGCGCTGTGCCGTCACGCGGCTCCTGCCGCACTCGACCGGGGTCGAGTCGAGCAGCAGCAGGTCATCGCCGCTGCCGGGGCTCATGCCGGCGAAAATGCCCGTCAACCACTCGATCGCGTCCGCGAGACGGGCACGGCGCTAGTGGAAGGCGTCCTGGCCCGGCAAAACCGGGAAGAGGTGTCCGAGCTGTCGGCGGGCGGCGCGCAGGAACCTGGGGTCGGAGGGCGCGCCCATGATCGTCTGGGCGACGGCCAGGCTGACGATCTCGGCGTCGTTGAGCCGGCGGCGCGCGTTGCCTCGCCTCTCGGGCAGGAGATCGTTGGCGGTGCAGTAAACTGTGGTCAAGAGCACGTCGAGGTCGGCGTGCATCGGAGGCCTCCTGGTCGACGACGCTTCAGCAGCGCCGACTTCGGCCTCTCTGCATCACTTCCCTTGCGCTCGCTCTCGTGGCATCAATCATCTGGCGGCCCTGATCGACAGCCACTAACGATGCAGAGAGAAGGCGTCACAACTCCCGCCGCTCAATGACGAACGCCTGTCCCGCAGCTGTCGCGTGAGACCGAGGCGAGCACTTTCTCAGAGCGGGTTCGTTTCACACGGCAGCAGTGGGCAATATCCACACGAACAGCGGCAGGGCGTACGTCAGCAACCTGTGCGAGCGATTCAACTGGAGGTGGCCGCCTTGACAGGCCGCCGTCAAAAGGCTCCGTGCTCTGCGCTGTTGGGGGTTCCTTCGTCGCAGGCCGACACGATGTTAGCGAGCAACGAGAATGACCTCGTCGCTAATCAGTGAGACCTTGACTTTGTCCTGGCATCCCTGGGCCTTGATTGCCTTCACCAGAGCCGAGCGAACGGTCGCCGGCTTGCGCCCGATCTTCGCCACATCCACCTGCATTGCTCCTTCGCCCGAAGCAATGAACGCCTCTACCACTAGCGGATAGAAACCTGAAGCCTCGCGACCACGGCGTTTTGGCAGAGTAGTCACATCTCTTGGAGTGAGGTACTCGCTAACGTCCACATCTTCATTCACGGTTTCCAACCTCCCCTAAAGTTCGAGCACATAGTCTGGCGACGCTATCCACCATGTTGACCTCTTTGCAGGTCGCATCTCGCATGTCAAAACGCATGTCACCCGATAAAGCTTACCACGGCCACGACGAAGTCTTGTCGTGCTCTCCCCGACGCGAAACCACCTCCCAGAGTTGCGAGTCCTGCACTGGCGCCGGCAGGCCGAGTCCGATCTCTTGTCTCTGGTATCTCTTACGAGAGTACGGCTCACCGCTTCCCATTTCGGCTATCGGGCTATTGATCGGACGTGGCTGCGGGCGAAGATGCCGAGATATACAAGGGCAGAAATACACTGGCCAAGAAGGTAGCCAAGCCCTACACCCACAAGACCATGCGATGACGACGCATACACAGCGCCAATGACTATGACAGCATTGAACGCATTCATAAGGAAGTATGCCCGTGGGCGTCGTTGTATGTTGAGCCACGTATCTCCCAACCAGTTTATGCCAACAAATCCACTGGAGATGCAGAGAATGACGAGAAGCAGGTAGCCATTGGCAGCGTAGGCAACGCCGTACAGACGCAACATAGGCCAGCCGAGGCAAATGAGAAGAGCAGCGGCAGGAATCAGAAGCCGATACATGTGAATAGCCGCATTGCGAAAGTGAGCTCGCTGTAGAGACTCTTGATTGGTCTGTGATGCCTCCGCTACCAGAGCCTGAGAGGTTGAGCTACTTAAGAAGTTGAGAAAGAACGCAATTTGCATAGGCATGAACCAATACGCAGCGCCACTTGCCCCAAGTCGAGCCAGAACGATTATTGGCAGCAATGTCCCGGACAGTACTGCGAATACTCCCCCGAAATAGTTTCCCGCTGCAAAACGGCCGTGCTCTCTCAGCACCTTGAACGACGGCCGGAATGACTGACCGATCATAAGTCTCTTTGTCGTGACTAAGATGCTGTATGTAAGACCGATGATGAGCACAGCCACGTAGGTACTCACGATACCGCTCAGTCCCATTGAGACAAGAATGAACGGAAGGAGGCATCGAGGACCACTGCAAAGCAAAGCACGACGCAGAATATACTTGCCTCCTCTGAAGGAGATGAGTGTCCCGTCCATGAAGGCGGTGGCGGAGAATCCTACCACCAATAAGCACAGCAAGATTGAGATTGAGAATGAGTGTTCAACAAATCTTAGCTTCTCTACCAATGAGCCAACTAGTAGAATTGACAAGAGTGCACCAATAACTGAGAAGATGACGAGCACAGACAGGGCACCAGCGAAAAGTGGTCCCTTTCTTACACTCGTTGGGAGAAAACGAACGAAAGTATTGGGTAGACCGAGGGTGGTGAAGCTGGACACTAATGTGCCAAAGCTTATGATGGAAACGGCGAAACCAACAGTGGTAGTTGTGAAGAGGTGGGCGCAAATGATCCAAAATAGGAATCCTGCGGCAGCATTGACAGCCTGACTCAAAATGAGCATGGAGGAATTGCGACGAAGACTATCACTCATGATATGGCGATAGGTCTTCTGAAAGGGTTCTCTAATGGCCAGGACGCGTGGCCGACTCGAGAAGGAGTGGTTGACTGAGTACGGTCTCATTGTCGCGACAAGTGTAACGCACAAGTGCAGGCACGATGGGTCCGTGTGGAGTTGCCCCCCTCCACCAGGTGTTCTCGACTGGCATTGCCAGCCCCTCGTTAGGTCGCCGTAGCGGCGGCCAGTCCATAATCTGTGGGACTCGCCTGACTGAGAGTCGAGTCTCGCCGGACCAGACAGCAGAAGTGCTCGATGTAGTCGAAGGTCGCGCAGCGCGCGGCGTTCCGAATCTTGATGTCTGGGGGTAGATGAGCTCTTCTTGATGGTTGCCAGGAAGCTCTCGGCGGGCGGCCTTGTCGTTGGTGTCGGCGCTGCTGCCCATGTTGGCGAGCACGCCAGAGTCGCGCATCACAACCACCGAAGGCCAGGCCCTTCGCACGGAGCGATCGGCTGCCTGCCACCGATTACGCGGGCTCCTGCAAGGAAGAGTAGACTAGCAGTACACACGTCTCTGGCGGCCACTGGAGGGCGTCTTGGGCACACCCGATTCCATCTCCGACCCCTTAGAGCGCTTCCCGTACAACAGCGAAGTCGACTCATCAGGACTGAAGATGAGGCCGCCTGGACGAGGTGTGGCCTCATCGACTCAGTGTCGTGCGCCTTTGATTGCTCATCGACAAGATGGCCTAGTACGCCGGACATATGCCACATGGCGTCTTCACCTCCTGCAAATAGATCGCCTCGGATTGGAAGGTCATGAAGCTCCCTTTGCCTGTTTACTGATCGGTCCTTCGAAATGAAGGTTCTTCACGTGACCAAGAAGTACCCGAGTGCAATTGGCGGGGACGCCGTTGTCGTTTCCAACCTCGAACGTCAACAAATACGAAACGGCCATGCCACAGCAATCCTCACGTCTAGATGCGAGGCCATCGAGGAGGACGTCCATGTGCACAAATTCGGATTCACAGATACGGCTGAAGGTTTAGACCGTATCAGTTGCAAGAGACTCCTTTCCCTGCCGATACTGTTTGCCAAGTCGTTTTCCGTTGTAAGGCGAGAGAGGCCGGATATCATACACACGCATTCTATTGACCTGACATTCTTTGTCTCTTTTGCGGCACGTCGTTATCGTATTCCCATAGTTCATACATTTCATATTGTAAGTTTCAATGACCTTCAGCAGTCATTTTTCAGGAGGAAGGTCGAACTTCTCCTCCTACGAGGAAGCAGAGTTAGAGCGGTCACAGCACCGAATGGTTATGAAGTTTATTCATTGCGACGAGCTGGCGTACAAAATGTGCACTTGCTGTTCAATGGTGTTGACCCTGGCGATTGGGACGGTCGGCGTGTCACGTCCGCAAGCGATGGAGTGTTCCGGTTCATTGCGGTTGGTAGAATGGAAAAGCAAAAGGGCTATTCCTGCTTGATTAGAGCCGTGGAACGCCTGGGAGCAATTAGCGACCGTCCATTTCATCTTACTATAGTAGGGAGTGGCTCCGAGCACGCCCATGTTTCCTCTCTAATAGACGATCTTGGCTTGGAGACGCGGGTGTCTCTCGCCGGCCCCCTACCCCCTAAGAAGGTTCGAGAGCTGTACGGGGAATCAGATGCCCTCGTGATCAGCTCCCTCTGGGAAACGACGCCTTTGACCCTATTGGAGGCCTGGGCGAGCGGTCTGCCGGTCATATGCACGCGAGTTGGCATCTTGCGCGATGAAGCATATGACAGAGTGGCGCTGATGGCAGAGCCGGGTAGCAGCGAGGCTTTGAGCTCCAAGATGTTACTTGCTCTGTCTGATGATGGGCTGCTGAAGAGAGTTGCGTGCAATGGATCGACGGAGGTACGGAACAACTACGGCTGGACTAAGATAGCGACTCGTCTCCAGCATCTCTACGCAGATGTGTTGTCATGACTATTGGGATCTACTATGACACTCTGCTTGCCAAGGGTGGTGCAGAGAAAGTTGTGGTACAGCTTGCGAACCGACTCGGTGCCGAAATAGTCACGTCTGGTTATGCAAGAGAGAGGCTCATTGAGCAACCTATCTACGAAGTCCATGATATCGGCAACGTTTCGGCGAAATGGTCGAAAGCATTTGGCTACCTTTGCGAAGCACCGATAAGGTTCTATTTATCTCGTAATAGTTTCAAGTATGATGTCAACATATATATAGGTTTTACGTCAATATTCGCATCTACCTTCGCGGGTTATTCGCATAATGTTTGGTATTGTCTAACACCAAACAGAATACTTTACGATCTTCGCAGAAGAAGACTAGATGATAGTTCGATTATCGAGAAGTTGGCATTGCTAGGATATATTGCCCTGTTCTGGCATTGGGATCGGAAATCGATTCGCCACATGAGGTTGATTGTAAGCCAAACTCGGACAGTGCGGGACAGAGTTAGACGTTACTATGGTCGCGATAGCAAGGTCATTTACTCCCCGGTTGACATACATACCTACAAGCCGTCACGAGGAGGCCACTATTTCCTCGCCGTTTCGCGTTTGTTCCCAGACAAACGCATGTCACTAGTTGCGGAGGCGTTTGTTGGGCAGACCGAAGCACTTATCATGGTGGGAGACGGACCGGACAGAGAGCGGATTCAATCCACTATTGCCTCGTGCCCAAATATCTCGCTGCTACGTGACGTATCTGAGCAGCGACTGCACCAGCTCTATGCCAACTGTAGGGCCACGATCTATTTGCCGCTGGATGAAGACTACGGCCTTGTGCCCGTGGAAGGCATGGCCTGCGGAAAGCCGTGCATCGCCAGTAATGAGGGTGGCTGTAGGGAAACCGTCATCGATGGCAAGACGGGCTTCTTGATTGAACCGACGATCCAAGACATACGCGAAGCGGTGGGGCGCATGACCTCTTCTATGGCTGACCAGTTCTTCAACGACTGCGTCGGCCAGGCAGAGCGTTTCGGAATTGAAACATGTGTGTCTGGCTGGAATGCGGTTCTTGTCGCCTTGGGACTGCCACTGCCTTCAGTAGAATCGGGGAGTTCGTGAGCATCCCGGAGGGCCGAAGAGGTATTACGTTCGTGTCCGAGTTCTTCCCTCCGTACATATATGGAGGCGCAGAAGTCAGCACGGACTTGTTGGTGAAGGCGCTGTCGCCGCACTACCGATGCCAGGTGGTCACATCACGCTTCTCATCTCGGTCATGGAGGCGGCATGGCTGTTTGATAAGGCCACTGCTTCGACGCCGCTCGCTGGGAGACAAGAGCGTTCGCGCCCTAGTGCGATATGCGCTTGATTCAGTCATTGATCCGATTGTGAATAGCGTGGTGTTGAATCGAAGCATCACGACAAGCGATGGAGATACTATCAATTTCGTGTATTCGTCGTATACTCAAGCACCGCTAGTTGTGGCGACCAAGCTCATGCAAAGAGAGCGTATCGTCGTCGATGTCAGGGATCTCTCGCTCGTTTGCGTCAACGCTCTCACCTACGCAGGCTATGATGAGACCAAGGCAAAGCACGATTGCATGCGACACCTTGGCAGTATGTACGTCTACACGAATGGACTCGCTAAATGGTTATTGTTGGCAGGCGGCCTGTACGAAGTCCTGTTATTCAAGGGCTACACGGCCTTGTTGAAGCATGCGATAAATTCCACGGACATACAGCTCGTTACGCTATCTGAGTATGTGAAGCGCAAACTCGTGGAGAACGGGTTCAGCGAGGAGAAGGTGCGCGTGGTTCCCAATCTGATGGAAGAACGGAAAGGGATAGGTTGCTCGAATCACTCAACCACTTATGACTTGGCCTATGCCGGAAGAATTGAGACTCCGAAGGGGATTTGGAATCTACTGGAAGCTTACGAGCAACTGCAGGATTATGAAATAAGGCTCGCGATTGCGGGAGATGGAACACAGTTTCAGGCAGTAGCTGAATACATTCAAGACAAGGCATGGCACAACGTAGCATTGCTTGGGCGCATAGCGCCGGCCGAAGTGTTGGAGCTATATGCCAAGTCGCGGTACATTATTGCACCAGTAAAGGCGCCTGAGGGATTCGGTAGGTTCATTCAAGAGTCGACAGCTACCGGGACACCAGTCATTGCCCCTGCAGTTGGAGCAATACCGGAAGGCGTTCTTGATGAGGTCACCGGGTATCTATACGATCCTTCTGATGCGAATGGGCTAACTCTAACGATAGTGAGAGCACTAAGCGCAAGCGGCGCAACTGCAGCCAGGATGCGCTATCGTATTCGCAGCAATGCTGACCTTTATGGTGTATCGCGCCTCATTGCGATGCGCCGGCGACTGTACGATCGCTAGGGCGATGATGCGTGTATGCGTGTGCATTAGAAGGAGTAGATGAATGGCCCCAAGAATCATCGTCTTCCCATTCGGCAACAATCCGTATCAAGCCCTTCTCTATCAGGCCATACTAGACTTGCACCCCGATGTGCGCGTGAGATACCTGCGGTCGTCTATCCGTGTCTTAGTCTTCTTCCCTTGGGTTCTCCTGTGGATGAGACTGCGAGGATACAAACTGATGCATCTGCATTGGCCAAATCTCGGCTTGAGTTACGATAGTTCGTTGCCGTTTGCGAAACAGTTATCATTACATCTATCGCTCTACAATATGTGGTGGTTAAGATGCTTGAGAATTCGCATAGTTTGGACGGTGCATAATGTCCTGCCTCATGAGCAGCTTACCGCGAACGACAAACGTGTCGCGTTTTGTCTTGCAAGGAGCGCCGATGCGAAGATTGTCCATTCCCGAGAGACAATTGATGAGATGACAATTCAGGGATTGAGTGTTAAGAACTGCACGGTGATTCCAATTGGAAATTATATCGGAGTGTATCCAAATACGACGTCCCGTGAGGATGCGAGAATCGGTTTGAGGATTGAGAAGGAGTTTGTGGTATTGTTTTTTGGCGCGGTGCGGCCGTACAAGGGCGTTGATGAACTGTTGGACGCTTGGGCGGAAATCGACAGGACGGAACGGCTCTTGATTATTGCCGGGGAAATTGCTCATGAAGCGATGAGGCGTAGAATTCTCGAATCGCGAGATCTAGGAGTAAGACTGTATGATGGATATCAGAGTGATAGTGATGTGGAAAGGTTGTTCAAGGCCTGCGACGTTGTGTGCCTGCCGTTTCGAAGGATAACGACGAGTGCCTCGGCTTTGCTTGCGCTTTCGTTCGGCAAGCCGATCGTTGCTCCCAGGATTGGTGCGTTGGTTGATTTGCCTGATGATGTTGGCTATTTCTATAAGGCCACTCAGGAGGGAGCCCTGAAGGAGAGTCTCGGAAGAGCGATGAGGAATACGGATGATGTGCAGGCGCACGGTGTGATGGCGAAGAAATACGCCAGGACGTTGTCTTGGAAGACCATAGGCGAGAATACTTATGGAGTCTATCAGAAGGTCTTGAACGACTAAGCGGCGGCCGGTGGCGACTGCTCTGGTCTACAATTCTTCCGTCTTTCCTAACGGATCGCCCGGGTCGCCTCTTTGACTGCTCGACAGGCTCGGTTAAACCCGGACCTGTGTAGCGAGCTCATAGCTACCATTGATCGCGTCATCGCAGCAGAACACTCCCTATGGTCGTGGGTCTTCCGTGTTCGAAGCGTCTGTGATAATGCTGTGCTTTGAACGCGCTCCGTGTGCGTGTGTCAATGACGTTCCAAAGTTGACCCCTCCGTGACGATTGAAAGTTGACCCCCTTAGCGCGATGCCGGCAGCGTCGTGAGGCCGGCTTTCTTTCTGTCT
>Ga0209745_1001515_pt1 | contig 13758 bp, 12 predicted proteins | sample BarGraNGADG00312_FD_184495 | JGI IMG/M metagenome (GOLD analysis project Ga0209745, IMG submission 184495) | Arctic peat soil microbial communities from Barrow, Alaska - Barrow Graham LP Ref core NGADG0004-312 (SPAdes) (version 2) | ecosystem: Environmental > Terrestrial > Soil > Wetlands > Peat... | reverse complement strand
GGGTCGCCCCACGTGCTCGCGAGCGTCGCCCACGGCCCGGCGGGCTTGGGAGGCCTGACGCCATTCGGGCCCAGGCCGCGTCTCGACGTATTCGCGGTGGGCACCGACTTCGCGCTCCACCACCAGGTCCTCTGGGACGGCACGCTGTCCACGCCGCCCGCCTGGGAGAATCTCGGGGGCATCTTCATCAGCGCACCGACCGCGGCGACGGCGTTCGGCGAGACCCGCATCGACGTCTTCGGTCTTGGCCTCGACCGCGCGCTCTACCAGAAGACATGGGACGGCGTGTGGTGGTCGCATGACTGGGTCCGGCTCGGGGGCATCTTCAGCAGCGACGCGAGCGCCGTCTCGTGGGCCCCGGGCCGCCTGGACCTCTTCGTCCGCGGCGCCGACTTCACGCTTCGTCACCGCGCCTACGACGGGACGAACTGGCTGAACGACTGGCAGAACCTTGGCGGGTCGCTCGCGTCGGCGCCCGCGGCGGTCGCCTGGGGTCCGGATCGCATCGACGTCTTCGCCGTCTCGCACGAAGGCACGCTCGTTCACACCTGGTGGGACGGGATGATCTGGAACGCGTGGGAGGATCTCGGGACGTTCAAACCGGGAGCGACCTTCACGGGAACGCCGACCGCAGTCAGCTGGGCGCCCCATCGGCTCGACGTGCTCGTCCTCGGCAGCGACGGAAACCTCTACCACTACTGGTTTGCCGACGGCGCGTGGGATGGCCCGGAACCGCTCGGGAGCGGCGAGACGATCACCGACTGCACCGCGATCGTGACGGCCCCGCAGGTGCTGCATGCGTTCAAGGCGGGAGCAGGCGGCGCGATCTTGACGAGCCTCTACGACGGCGCGACGTGGGCGCCGTGGGAGCAGACGGGGATGCACCTCGTCCTGCCGACGCAGTACGTCTTCTCCGTCGACCTCGTGAAGGCCGACACGGCGCGCTCGCTCAACGCGGACACGGATACCGCACAGGCGACGCTCACGGTCGGCAACTCGCCGGCCGTGACGGCGACGCAGATGATCGACGCCATCGGCGGCACGCACCCGAGCGAGTGGCAGACGAACGCGCTGCGCTTCGGGCCCGTCACGGTGGAGCTCGCCGACTCCGTCGTCTTCAACTACCAGATCGTCAACAAGGGGGACCCGAACCCGAACGTCGTCGACAGCGCGATGACGGCCGCGGGCAAGAAGCTGGCCGACTTCGCGGTGCAATCGATCTCGAAGTCGCTGCTCTCGGGCCTCACGGAGATCGAGAGCGTCGAGATCGGCACCGTGTCGTCAGCGGTGCCCGTGGTCGGCCCGCTCCTCGGCATCCTCGCGGAGTGGCTCGTGAGCGAGCTGACGAGCATCGTGTTCGCCGACTGCGATGGTCCGGTCGCGCTCGAGCAGGTCGTCCTGCTGGGCCGCGACCTCTGCCGGAACACGGCCGCCGGACCCTACCGCACGACGACGACGCATCCCGGCACCGACTCGGCGACCGGATGCGGCGACAACTCTGTGTACGAGGTCAGCTGGTCGATCACGAGAGCCTGACGGGGACAGGTCGACGCCAGCGCCAGTTCAGCGTCTCCTGGGACGGTGCAGACGGCCAGCTTGGGACCCTGTCGTCTACCGCTGCTGCAGAACGGCCAGGATGTTCCCCGCAGGGTCCTTGAACCAGGCGACCACCAGCCCATTTCGTCGCATGATGCCCTTGGCGTCCTGCGCGCCATCTGGCATGTCGTAGTGCTCGAAGACCACCCCAACCGCCGTGAGTTCGTCGACCGCCTTCTCGACGTCCGGCACCGGGAAGTTGAGGATCGTGTAGGTCGCCGGCGTGTGGCCTTGCCCCTTCGCGTAGATGAACACGTCTCGGCCTCCCTGGAGGCGGAGGAACAAGGAGCCCGCCTCGGGGCCATCGACGACCTCGAGTCCGAGCGTCTCGGCGTAGAACGCCTTGGCCTTCTGGAGATCGTCGACGGAGAAGCCTGAGAACGCGCTGGAGTCTCGGAGCATCGTTTCCCCCCTTTGACTTTGGCACCGGCACGTCCCGGTGCGTCGGCACCAACTGTAGCGGCGATCTTCAAGACCGCTCCGAGAGACCGCCCCGGCACCTCGCCGGCGGTCGGAGGAGCTGGCCCACACCGGCCGGCTGACGCGGGTCAATGTGACCCGCTCCGTGCCGGACACGATGGCACGATCGTGTCGGCGGCCCTCTGGAGGACGAGCCGCGCGAGTTCAGCCGTGCACGGCGGTCCCGACGAGGCTGCCCAACCCGAACGTGACCGCGGCAGCAAGCATCCCGAAGATCACCTGCCTGCCGCCCGAGCGGAGCGCGCTCGACCCGGTGACGATCGTGATGGCAACCCCGACGGCCATCAAGGCGGCGGCGCTGAGGATGATCGAGGCGGCGACCGCGGGGAACCCGCTCGCCACGATGAAGGGTGCGACCGGGACGATGGCGCCGAGCGCGAAGAGGCAGAACGAGGTCCCGGCGGCGACCCACGCCGATCCCCCGAGGGCCTCCGGATCGATCCCGAGCTCCTCGCGCGCAAGGGTGTCAACCGCGCGACCGACATCGCCGCCGATGATCGAGCGGGCCGTGGCGCGCGACTGCTCGGGGCTCAGGCCCTTCGACTCATAGATCAGGGCGAGCTCCTCTTCCTCCTCGTCGGGGACCATCGCGAGCTCCTCGCGCTCGACCTTGACCTGGTGGGCATAGAGCTCCCGGGCACTCTGCACCGACAGCCATTCGCCCAGGGCCATCGAGAGTGACCCGGCCAGGAGTCCCGCCACGCCGGCCACGAGCACCGCCCCGCCGCCGCCCGAGGCACCGGCCACGCCCATCGAAAGGCTCAGGTTGGAGACGAGGCCGTCGTTCGCCCCGAGGACCGCGGCCCGGAGCGCGTTGCCACCGGACGCCTTGTGGCGGCCCTCGATCCGGGCGAGCACGCCCCCCTCGAGCCCGCGTCCCCCGGAGAGCTCGCGGAAGAGCCGGGCATGCGAGCGCTCGTCGGCCGGCATCATCGCGCTGGCTTCGGGCTGGCTGTCATACATCGCCTGATCGGCAGACTCGCGCCCGGCGATCGTGGCCACGATGACGGCCGAGCCGAACCGGCGGGCAATCAGCATCAGGATCCGAGCCCGCCAGGACGGCCCGAGCCCGGCGGTGGAGACTCCCGCGGCTTCCAGATGCTCGCGCCAGACCGCGCCGTGGCGGGTCTCGGTCTCGGCGAGCCGGCGGTAGAACTCCTTGAGCGAGGGGTTTGACTCGGAATCGACCATCGTTCGATAGAGGGCAGCCCCGTCGATCTCACCCTGGAGGTTGGCCCTGTAGCGCTTGAGATCCTCATGGGTCGGCGCAACCCTCGGCAATGGCGATGACTGGTTCATGACCCCAGTTTCCGGCCGTCTCCGGGCGCTCGATAGCGCCGAGCGTCACATTCTCGAAGATGAACGATCATCGCTATTTGGTCGCCCGGACCGCGGTGACGCCCTGCATGGTGCCGACGAGCGCGAGGCCGTCCCATAGCGTGGGCGAGGCGAAATGGGGCACTTGACCAATGCCGATGCGCGCCAGCACGGCGCCGGTCGAGGGGGACAGCGCCTGCAGCTCACCGGTCCCGAGCGCGAGGCTCCAGATGGCGCCCCCGCCGATGACGGGCGGCCCGTTCGCCCCGGCCTGTGTCTGCCAGCCGACGTGGATCGAGCCGTCGGACCCGATCTGGACCATCGTGAGCCCGTTCGAGCACGGCACGTAGATCGTTAAGCCAGCTTGGGCGGCGCCCCCGAAGGCGGCACACACGGCGCGCGACGAGACCTGGCCGCCCACGCCGCCGAGGGCTCCCGCGCGCAGGACGTAGCTGATGCCGCTCTTGCCCGCGATGAAGACCCAGCCGCCCGGCACGAGCACCGGGCTCAGCGAGCCGAGGTCGGCGTCGTTCGCATTGTCCTGCGCCCACCGGGACGGAGCGAACCGCGAGCGGGGCTGGAGCGTCGGCGAGAGCTCGAGGACGGAGTCGCTGCCGTCGTAGGTTGTCGTGGAGCTGCCGTTCCCGATCGAGACGTAGAGGTTGCCGTGGGCGTCGAGGACCGGGCCGCCGGTCGCCCAGACGGCACCCTCCCGCGCGACGGGCACCCGGTAGGCGATCGTCGAGCCGTGCCCCATCACCGGCACCCCGACGACCTCGCCCCGGTAGGCCCCGCAGTCGCCGGCCAGGCCGCCGAAGCCGACGTACACGTAGCCGTTGCCGAGCGCGAGGGCCGCCCGTTGCTGGTAGGCGAGTGGATTGTCACCGGGGAGGTCGACGCTGCGTGACCAGCGCACCGCGCCGCTCGACGCAGCCAGGGCGAAGAGCACATGGCGCGGTCCCGAGATCTCCGCCACCACGAAGATCGATCCGCTTGTCCGATCGTAGACCGGGGTGCTCGTGATCCCGAGCGGGTCGATATTGCCGCACGGGAGGGACGAGAGCGGCACTGGCGTCCCGAGGTGGCGTCGCCAGACGATGCGCCCGTTCGCGGGGTCGAGGGCGTAGACGCTGTCGCCCTCGGTGGCCACGATCACCTGCCCACCCACGCCTAGTGGCTCGCCGTAGACCGCGCCGTCCAGGCTCACCGTCCATGCCGTAACCAGGCTGCCGCGCAGGGTCGGGAAGCCGCTCGTGACGCCGGTTCGCGCGCCGTCGCCGTGGTACGTGGACCAGTCGGGCGGCGTGGGGGACGCGGAGGACGCCGGCTGGCCGAGCTGCCGCGATGCTGTCGGGGTGGCGCCAATCCCGGCCGAGGAGACGGCCGCCGATCGCGGCTGAGCCGCCGGCGAGGTCGGAGACGGCATCGCACCGCAGCCGACGACGAGTAAGCACAGCCCGACGACAAGACAGCCGAGCAGACGAGCCTTCGTCACTGCCGCATGGTGGCACGACCGGTCCGATTGGGTCAGAGCGCTATCAGTGGATCGTGCAGGATAGGCAGTCGCCGGGTGGGCCTGCTCGGCCGGACGGGCGCCATCCTCAGGCACCAGTCCGTTCGGTCGGCCCGTCAGACGACCGGACACCAATGAGGTGGGGATTGGCGCCTGTCGCTGCCCCCAGTGTCCGACCACCTCAGTGGCGCCTGACCATGTTCCGGGTGCTCGCCGTTCTCCTCGGACTCGTGTATCTCCCCGGCGCGCTCCTCATGGCAGCCGCGTATCATCGTCGGCTACTCGCCGCTTCTCCTCCTGCTGGTCGCCTATCCGGAGCCCAGACGGCTGCTCACGCCGCTCTGGCGGGGGTCGATCGACGGGCCCCTCCTTGTGCTCGCGGTCGCCGGCGGAGCCTTGCTCCTCCCGGACGCCTGGCTGGCGTTGCAGGCCCAGGTCGCGGTGCCGACGAGCTGGCGCAGGACTACGCCTGGGCAAGCGCCGTCGAGCACCTGTGCAACCTCTGGCTGATCATGCTGCTGGCGGCCTTCCGGCAGCCCGGGTCGACGCTCCTGGCCCTCCTGGTCGCAGCCTGCCTCCTCTACCTAGGCGTGGCGGCACGACGAAGGCTGTCCGTCTGTTCGTGACGGTCCAGCCTCCACCCGGTCGGCGGGATGCTTCGTCGATGACTCGTTCAGCCGTTTCGGTAGTAGCGCCGCCAGATCAACCGGTGAACCGGCACCCAGCGGGGGATGTCCCGCAGGAACGGGATGAACGGGACCAGAGCCAACAGCGTGGTCAGCGCGACCACGATCAGGACGATGGCAAGATCGGCGTTTGGCGCCGAGTTGAAGGGCGAAACCTGGTACCACACGGAGTAGAGCCACAGCCACGTCTGGCCGGGGTAACTGCCCGTTTCGTTCATCACGCCCCACTGGTCACCCGTCAGGTGCTGGTCGGCGGCCAGGTTCCCGAGGTAGTTGCCGTCGCCCATGAAGAGCAGCGGGCGTGTGAAGTCGGTCTGGAAGAAGCGGCCGTTCTCGAGCAACAGTGCGTCCAGGCCACCACTCCGGGCGATCCCGAGGAGGTTTTCCATGAGGGTAGGCACGGGCCCGTACTCGCCGGCCGCGACCGTGACCTGGCCGCTCTGATCGGTGGCGTTGCCCAAGGCCTGCGTGTAAGCGTCAAGCCATGTCTGCTGCTGCGTGGCGTCTGCGCTCTTGTACGCGGCGAGGGCCCCAGTGAGCGCCGAATTGCCGGTTGCCGCAAGCTCGAGCGGATGGAGCACGAACTCATTGGCGGTATCGATGGGCGTGCTGATGCCGGCCCAGACCTGGGGCGCGATCGGCCCGATGGCCTGAGCGGCGTCCGCTGTGCTGTTGTACGGCGGGCCATACCCTGCGGTTCCGCTCTGTCCCGAGAGCTCCGCGGTCGCGGTCGTGACAAAGTCCACCGGGTCCGCCTGCGACCACGACCCGATCGTGACCGGGGGCGAGTCAGGCGCCGAAAGCACCGCGGCCAAAATGAGGACGAGAACGGCGACGCCCACAACGGCGAGCACGCCTTCCTTGAGAAGGTCGAAGGGCACCATGCGGATGCCCGCGTAGTAGCGCGTCTGGGAGTCGGCCGCGCCGCTCATGCGACAGGCCCCGGGCTCCCCTGCGGCTCCGGCCCCGGGGATTCGGGCCGGGTTGGCCGGGCCAAGGGCGGGTCGATCGGCTTGACCACGCCTCGCATTCGGACCAGCACCACGTGGACCGCGACGAGCGCCCCGACGGCGATCGGGAAGAACAGGACGTGCAGGCCGTACATCTGGCCGAAGTTCAAGACGTTGAAGAACGCGCCGACCCCGACCGCGTTCATGGCGTCCTTGGCGTTGATGGCGATCCACTGGGCGTCGAAGTTCTGCTGCGCCACGTAGCCCGTGAACGTCGCCACGATGCTCACCGCGAAGACGATGACACCGACCACCCAGGTCGGCGCACGCCCGTCGCGCCAGCTGGCTGCGAAGTACTGACCCCAGAGGTGCAGCACCATGAACACGAAGAAGACTTGCACCGCCCAGAAGTGCAGCGCGTTCACGAAGTGGCCCACGTTCGAGATGTGCCACCACTGGGGGCCGAAGAACACCAGCACGACACCCGTCGCAACGATCCAGATCAGCGCCGCGATCGCCACGACGCCGAAGACGTAGACCCACGAACCCACGTAGTACGGCTGCCGGTGGGGCAGCAGGTTCACGAGGGGAAGGCGGTGCTCGAGAGAGCGCCGAAGTGCCAGGGTCCAATTGCCCCGGTCGGCCTCCGGTTCCCGCGCGGACTCACTCATGACCACGCTCCTCCGTGCCCGGCTCTTCACCTCCATGAGGGAACGGCGCGAACAGCGCCAGGATGAAGAGGACGATCATCCCGATGATCATCAGCAGGTTCGGGATCGAGATGAGGATGAACCCCCAGCTCAGGTACGTGGCCGGCGTATCCACGCGGGGCACCTCCATTCGTCCGCGGCCGGCGGGACGGGCTCGCCCGTGACGGGCGTTCCTCTCTGTCCCATGACGGTCCGCCGTCCACACCCTACGTCGAGCCGCCGTCTCCGATGGGTCACGCTCGTGTCTCATTTGTGTCGCGTACCCGACCACGGCGTTGGCAGACCGGCACGGTGTGGGACACTCGCCCGGGAGCAGGCGATCGTGCTCTCTCGATGGGTTGGGTGAACCGTGACGAGCGCGCAGAACCTACCGCGACCCAGAGCGCTGCGACTCCTCGACATCGTTCGATGGTTGTTGCCCCTGGTGCTCGCGGCGGTCGCATGGGTCTTCGAATGGACCGAGCACCTGAGTGCGGAGCATGAGCCTCTGACGCTTGGCTTCTATGGTGAGGTGCTCCTGTTCGGTGTGATCGGTCCGGTCGTGGTGGCCATCGTCCTCACCTGGGTGCGACGGCTGGTCTCCACCCTCCAGGCCACAACGAGTGCCCTCGAAGCGGTCAACCGGGACCTCGAAACGATCGTCGCCGAGCGGACGGCGAACCTCCAGGCCGCGACAGGCGAGCTCGCCGACAGGAACCGGCAGCTGGCTCGGGCGAATGAGGAGCTGCGAGAGCTCGATCGGATGAAGTCAGACTTCGTCTCCCTCGTGTCGCACCAGCTCCGTGCGCCCCTTACCAATATCAATGGGGCGCTCGAGCTCGTCTCGCAGGATGCCGAGCTGTTGCCCGCCGCGAGCCAGCGGACGCTACGAATCTTGGCGGAGGAAGGGCATCGACTGTCGCACATGATCGAGACGATCCTCGACGTCTCGCGTCTCGAGGCGGGACAGCTGACGCCCAGTGCTGGGCCGGTGGCGCTCGAACCCCTCCTGGTGCGCGTCTGCGCCTCGGTGGTGGCCAACGAAGCCGACCGGCGTGACTGGAATCTCGAAGTGACGCCTGAGCTGCCGCCCATCTGGGCCGACGAGACGCTGCTCGAGGAGATCGTCCGGAACCTCGTCGAGAACGCCGTTCGATATTCGCGGCCTGGGCAGCCGATCGACGTCAGCGCCCGCCGCGCACCACGGAGCGTCACGATTTCGGTGGCCGACCGCGGCCCGGGCATCCCCGCCGAGAAGCAGCGCGACATCTTCCGCTCCTTCTTCCGGCTGGACCAGAGTGAAAGCGCGCCCGGCGGGTACGGGCTCGGGCTCTATTTCGCGGACAAGCTAGTTCGAGCACAGGGCGGCGAGATCCTGGTTGAGAGCCCCATCTGGCCGGATCGCGTCTCTCCGGGTACCCGGTTCCTCTTTACGCTCCCGGTCGTGGAGGACGTGCCGTCAGAGGATGAATCTGATATGCCCGGGACCAGCGACCCCGTGGCTTCCGAGTAGGGCGCCCGAGATGGCTACCATCGTGATTGTCGACGACGACCGGGCGCTCCTTGAACTCTTGACCGACTACCTCGGACGGCTCGGCTATCGCGTCGTCGCGGTCGCCGACGCGCGGCAGGCGGATCGGTTCTTTGTGGAGGCTCGGCCGGACATCGTCCTGCTGGACGTGACGATGCCAGGGTTAGATGGCTGGCACGTCCTCGGCCAGTTGCGAGCGGCCTCCGAGGTGCCCGTCATCATGCTCACCGCACGGGGCGACGAACCAGAGGTCCTGCGGGGCTTTGCCTCGGGCGCGGACGACTATGTGACGAAGCCGTTCAGCTTCGCCCAGCTGGCGGCACGCATCAAGGCGGTTCTGGACCGGGCGGCGCAGGGGCCGACGGAGGCGGCTGGCGTCCTGGCAGGCGAAGACCTTGAGGTGGACATCGAACGCCACCGCGTGCTGCGTGCGGGAACCCCAGTCGGGCTGACGGCGACCGAGTTTCGCATCCTCGTGACGCTCATGCGCGAACCGGGCAAGGTTCTGTCGCCCCGCCAGATCGTCACGGCCGTCTGGGGGGCGGAGTATGCCGACGAGACGGGCTACATCCGCCGCTACGTGTGGCACCTGCGGCAGAAGCTCGAACGTGACCCCAGGCGACCACGCTACGTCCTCAATGAACGCAACGTCGGGTATTTCTTCCCGGCGTCTTGAGAGCCCAATTCCTCCTCAGGCGCCCGCCACAAACCGGGTGGCCCGGCCTGCTGGCCGATTGGACCGAGTTATGTCGGCGCGGGCACATTTGCCGGGAAGTCCTCAAGGCCACCTTCGGCACAGCCACGACGCCCACGGTGCTCGAGGCTCTGTACCACTTCACTGGCTCAAGGCACTCGTTCACCGCGCTCGTTCACGTCGTCCAGTCAGGCTCCGCCAACGGCTCCACGGCCGTGATTACCGGCGTCGTCACGGACGGGTGGCTTGAGGGCAACCTAGTGCGAGGGAAATCCACCGTGATCGCGTGCCCTCAGGGCCGGTGCTACCAAGACACGCTCGACATCGTGCAAAGGTCCAGGTCGGGAGACTGAACTCCGGGCGGCCAAGAAGGCTCTGCGGCGCCGCCCCGGTGTCATCCCGGGGTCGCGCCGTAATGTCGACCGGCAATCCGCGCCGGGCGACCGTGGGCCCCTTGCTTCCATTTGGTGACGAAGGAGGTTGAGGAACGTCGATGGCATGGCTCGGCCGATAGCCGGTCACAGGCGCATTCTCATGGCCACGCGCCTCGGCCCCGCGGTCGCGACTCGGCTCACGAGCTGGCCCTCGGTCTCGTCCTTCTGTCCCGGATCAGCCCATGCACGATCTGCGAAAGATGCCGCGCCCTGCGCGGCCGCGCGGACCCATGAAGACCGTCCACTCTCAGTCCGCGGTCCGGAAGCGAGCCAGGGGACCGTTTCGTGCCCAAGTCGGCTCTACTCGGCCCGCTTGTCCCCGAAGATCGTGTAGTGCGAAATCCACGCTGCGAGCGTGACGGCGGGTGTCTTTCACGCTCAATCTGGTCCCATCTGTCCAGCCCAATCCAGCCGAATGGCGGTCAGAATGGCGGTCAGAATGGCGGTCAGCTCGCCGGGACGGATCGGCCCCCGGTCGCCCGGTGCGCGTCCCATCGCGCGAGTGGAGCGGAGCCGGGGACGGGGCGGGCGCGGAGGGGTCGCCTCAGGCCGTCGCCGGGCGTCGGCCCGTGAAGACCAGCATCAGGAGGGAGATTGCGCTCCCGAGCAGGGCTAACGCGACGAGCGTGAAGTAGAGCGCCTCCTCGCGGACCGGTGCCACGCCCAGGACGATGGCGATCGGGGAGAGAAAGAGAACGATCACGGAGGGCACCCAGACCGCGAAACGGACGGCCAGGACCCTCCTCGGGATTCCCTCGTCCGCTACCCGCGCCTCCGGCGACAGGTTGTTGATGGCGAAGATCCCGGCGAAGCCGACGAGGAACAGGACGCTGCTCAGCGCCCAGACCTCGTGCTCCGTGAGGCCGTAGCGGCTGATGACCACCGGGGCGAGGGCCGCGAGGACGGCCACCAGCCCCACGGACACGACGCCGCGCATCCAGGCGACCTCGAACGCGTCGCTCGCGCCGCCGCCCCGCACGGCGATGAGCGCCCCGAAGCCGACGAACACGCCGGCGATCCCGGCCAGCTCCATGAACAGATCGGCGTCCTGCATCTCCCGGCACCTCCCGCGCGCATAGTGGTTGCGGCCACGATGCACGGAGATCGTCCGGCGGTCGAGAGGCGATCGGCCCCCGGACGCCCGCCCTCGACTGGTCGCCCACCGGCGAGATCATCGCGGTTGGGGCGGAGTCGGTCACCTTTCCCTGGGCTGGCCGGGGCCGCTCCGTATCGGATCAGGCGCTCGAGCCCCCTTCCGCGGGCAGCGCCGCTGGGTCGGACGGCGTCTGCGGGCGTCCCGCCGAAGTGACCGTCAGCAGGAGCATCGACGCGTCCAGAAACAGGAAGAGCACGATCGCCGCGAAGTAGAGGGCCGGCTCCCGGTCAGGGACCAGGCCGAGCACGATGAGGATCAGCGCCACGTTCATGGGGACCCAGAGGAACGCCCCCACGATCTCAACCCTCGCCCGGGCCTTCAGCGGATAGGCGGCCTTGAGTACCCGCCGCTCCGGAGACATCCGTTGCATCGCCTCGTCACCGATCCAGAAGAGCACCAGGGCAAGCAGGCTGCACACGAGCCAGAGCCCGTGGTCGACGACGTTGAAGCGGCTGATGGTCACCGGAGCGATGGCAGCGACGATCACCCACACCCCCATGGACACCACCATCCCGATGTACGCCACATCGAACGTATCGCTCGGGCCGCTGCCCCGGACGCTGATCAGCGCCCCGAAGCCGACGAACACGCCGGCGATCCCGGCCAGTGACAAGAACAGATCGGCGTCCTGCATCTCCCGCCACCTCCCGGGCGTGTCTCGGGCTCTCGACGCTGCGTCATGTCACCGGAGTGGTGCGGCAGCGCCCGCTCAGCTCCTCATCGGTCAGCCCGCGCCCGAGGCGAAAGGGGGCGAGTCCTCCCCTGCGCCTTCGACGTGCACAGCGCGAAGGCCCTCGTTCCGGCGGGCACGGCGTCGCCGGTCAACTGGTGCTTGCTGCCGATGTCGACGGCGCTATGCCGTCACGACGCGGCCGGCTTGCGGCAGCGAACGAGCAGCTCACCTCCGAGGGCGCCGCCCCTGTAGCCGGCGGTCACGTCCGTGAACCCGGCGTCCTCGAACATCCGCCGGTGCTCGGCCTCGTCGTACATCCGGGTCCCCCAGGCGCTGGTCGGGTCGCTCGGTGACCTCCGCGGGCTTGGGTCGGCGAACACGAGGCGCCCGCCCGGGCGCAGCACACGGAACGCCTCGACCGCGTTCACCGGCGCGAAGATGGCCGTGATTGCCGAGAACTCGCCGTCCCCGAAGGGAAGCGCGGCCGCGCTGCCGATCACCAGCCGGGCCGTCCCCGCGGCGAGCCGGTCCACGAGCCGCCGCTCGGCCTCGCGCAGCATCAGCGGAGACGCGTCGAGGCCCGCGACGCGGCCCACATGCCGGGCCTTCGTGGCCAGGAACGCCCCGGGCCCACAGCCGATGTCCAGCAGCTCGTCGTCGGGCTGCAGGTCGAGCATCGCGGCGACGTCCCCGTATACGCCCGCCTCGATGATCGGCATGAGCTTGGAGGTCACCCAGCCCACCGGCCCATTGCAGATGAAGCCGTACTGCCCGCCCGGCGCGTACACCGTGAACATGGCATCGTCGTCCGGCAGCGGGGCCTCCGGTCCGCGCCCGCGGAGCCGGCCGCGGGCGAGAGCGCCGCTGGCGACGGCGGCCGTGGCCCCACCGGCGACCACTGCAAGCTTGGTGCGGCGGCGCATGGTGCCATCCTCCCTGGGACGCGTCCACGCGGGTCGGTCTCGCCAGTGGCTCGGCGCGGTCCCGGCGGCCTGGGCATGGGCCGCGTGTCAGAGCCTCCCGCGTGCCTGTCAGGGTGGTGGTCCCTACCACGGGCGGCAAGAGGCATTCGATGTGAAGTGCCCCCGGTCGCCTGACCCTCGACGACGCCGCCGTGGTCTGACCCAGCGACGGACTGCGGTCAGACCTGCGGTCAGAGCTGCGGTCAGGTCCCTGGCTGGAGGCCTGTCAGATGCCTGTTTCGCGCTCAGACTCTCCCCTACTCGGCCCGCTTGTCGCCGAAGATCGTGTAGTGCCAGGGCTTCTCGGCCTCGCCCGTCAGCTCGATCATCACGTGCTTGACCCGCGTGTAGTCCTCGAAGGAGTACATCGACATGTCCTTGCCGAAGCCCGATTGGCGGAAGCCGCCGTGCGGCATCTCGCTCGTGACCATCAGGTGGTCGTTGACCAGGACGTGGCCGAAATTGAGCTCGATCGTCGCCCGCATCGCGGTCCGAAGGTCGCTCGTCCAGACGGAGCTCGCGAGGCCGTAGCGCGTGTCGTTCGCCATCCGGAGCGCGTCCTCCTCCGCGTCGAACGGAAGGACCACGAGGACAGGCCCGAAGACCTCCTGCTGGACGATCTCGCTGTCCTGTGTCGCGTCGACGATCACGGTTGGCAGGTAGAAGGCGCCACCGGGCAGGCTCGCGACCGCGGCGCGCGTACCCCCGACGAGGATTCGGGCGCCTGCCGCGACGGCCCGCTGCACGTAGCCGTCGACACGTTCGACCTGCGCGGGGCTGATGAGCGTCCCGAGATCCGTGGCTGGATCGAGCGGATCGCCGACGCGGACCGAGGCAAACAACTCGACGAGCCGTGCCGTGAAGGGTTCGAACACGCGCCGGTCGACGTAGACGCGCGTCGCGGCGGTGCAGTCCTGCCCGCCGTTGATGAGCGCGCCCGCGGTGGCGCCGCGCGCCGCGGCCTCGAGATCGGCGTCCGCATGGACGATCACGGGGGCCTTCCCGCCCAGCTCCAGGTGCGTGCGCTTGAGGTTGCCCGCGGCGAGCGCCTGGATCCGGCGTCCCGTCTCCGAGTCG
>Ga0209745_1001514_pt1 | contig 13765 bp, 14 predicted proteins | sample BarGraNGADG00312_FD_184495 | JGI IMG/M metagenome (GOLD analysis project Ga0209745, IMG submission 184495) | Arctic peat soil microbial communities from Barrow, Alaska - Barrow Graham LP Ref core NGADG0004-312 (SPAdes) (version 2) | ecosystem: Environmental > Terrestrial > Soil > Wetlands > Peat... | reverse complement strand
GGCCTTCCTGGCCAGGGAGTCCCTGCAGCATCACTTGATACTGGTGTCGTCGCTGCCAAGAGAAAAAGCTGAGATGTGCTTCATGACTCCAGCAAAAACTCTGGAAGAAGCCCTATCACTGGCCAGGGAGAGGCAGGGCAGGGATGCCAGGATGCTGGTCATGCCGCACGGGAATCTGACGCTGGCGGTGGGGAAATAGTATACTTAAAAAATTATTTATATTCGTAGCCATAAACCAACTGAAAGCCTCCTCAGTCCTTTCTCAATTCCCGTCGGATAAACTATTTCTGTTGGAAAATCCCTGGCGAATATAGAATGTGGCCTGAGGAACAGATTCAGAGGCGGCTCACTGATGGGATTGGCGAGGCAATCCTCAAAGATGCCGTAATAATCAGGAGACTGGGACCCGACGACCTGGAGGCAGCCCTGGAGATCGACAGTGAGGTCTTCGGAGGGTACGATCCGAACATCTTTGCGGCCTTTTATGAATACCATCCCGGCAGCACTCTCGTCGCCGAAGTAGGCGGAAAGGTGGCCGGCTTTATCCTGGGATTCAAGCATGCGCCCTTCGAGTGCAGGGTCTTCTGGCTGGCAGTAAAGCCGGGCTACCAGTGCCGGGGCATTGGCATGAGGCTCATGCTGAGCATTCTTAAGATCTTCCGGCATATGGGCGCGCTGAGTGCCACTCTCGAGGTCAGAGTAAGCAATAAAAAGGCCCATGCGCTCTATTCCACTCTGGGATTTCAGATGATCGGCATTGTTCCATCTTACTATTCCGATGGCGAGGCGGCCATCATTATGAAACTCCGCCTCTAGTCATTCTTTTTATTCTTGCCAAACAAAAGCGGTCCCATGATAATTAAATCATATGGGTTACGGAAGAAAACCGCAGAGGCGCAGAGCGCACGGAGGACGAACGAACCGAGACGACTATTTGTTCAGAAGAAAAATATGCTATTCTTTTCACATTCAAATCCAGTTAATTAAGCCCAAGCATCTCGATCTCTCTCCATCAATAATGACATATCAGCTGTTCGGATATGCATCGTCTGCGGCCTTCTCAAACACGTCAAAGAGTAAAGGGCAGAGCTGCATAGATTGTTCCCCGCGGCCGCGGGGTCAGGGGGGGCCTGCACGGCCTGGAGTGCGCCCCCCGTCACCCCAGCGCGTTACACCCGCGCGGGACCCGGAAGGTAGTAGGAGAATTTATGAACTCAATTATAAGATATGCTAATGTCATTTGTAGATGCAGTCAAGGACAGCCACGATTTTTTGCATAAAGTCGAGTTGATTATGTCAAAACATCTCGATTTTCATCCGCCATGTATGAGCCCATCCTGAGCTCATGGGTGTTTCAAGTGTTGTAATAAGGTAAATTCCAGGTCTCAGCGAACTCTGCGTCTCTGCAGTTAATATTCGTATCTTGATAATTAAATCATATGGGTTATGGAAGAAACCACAAAGTCGCAGAGCGCTCTGAGGACTCACAAAGGACTCTATTATCCACCCGATACAACGAGGAACCGCTTACTCCAGCTACTCCACGCCCCGCGCCGTCAGCCTGAACTCCGCCAATCCTCCTTCCGGCAGGGAGCGGTGCTTCATCAGCCGGGCGCTTCGCTTGCCTTCTCCCTTCTTCTCCAAGAAGACGATCGCTTTGCACATATGCTCCAGTGATTTGCCGCCAATTGGTCGCAGCGCGTTGTTCTCGATATCCGTATAGACCTGATTGGTTATCACTACGGGAATTCTATGTTTTCGAGCGATCTCCTGGCATTCGGAGAGCTGGACGGTCAGAGTCCGGCGCACTTGCCGGTTATCGTCCGCCTCTAAGAGCACGCGGTAAAGGGATGTCGCAGAATCAAGAACTATCAGCCCCAGATCCCGGCCGGCAATCTTGGAGGCTTCTCTGATAGCTATCGCCTGCTGCTCCAGGCTCATGGGCTCGAAGATCATGATCTTTGTTGCCATCTCTTCTGCGCCCGGGCCGGCGATCTGCTTGAACCTCTCTGCGCTGAAGCCCTCCGTGTCTATGAAGATGACGCGAAAGCCTCGGGCCACAGCCTGCACCGCCAGCTGCAAGACGATGTTGCTCTTTCCTGTGCCCGACTCACCGTAAATCTGGGTTATTACGCCTGATTCAAATCCTCCGCCCAGGAGGAGATCCAGGCTCTGGCAGCCCGAAGGCAAACGTTCAAGCATGTTCATTCTATCAATTTATCTCTCATTTATCTCACGTGCTAAAAGTTGTCAATCCTTTCCATGAGCCGGTCCATGGCCTCCCGTTCCCTCGGACCGCCGCAACGGTTGATTATCCTCTGCATCTTCATCAATTCCTCATAATAGGAATCCGTGCGAAGAGCCAGATACCTCGTTGCGGCTACGGCCGCTTCGATCACAAGGTTTGCTCCCCGGTTGCAGGCGCGAAAGTCCTTTCTCAATACTTCCCCTTTCACCGGTTCCACTTTGGCGATGATAATATCCGATGCAAAGGCCTCGCATTTGAACAGCATCCAGGCCTCGGCATCTTTCAGCACAGGCAAGTCTTCGCGGCGCGTGAAATACTCGGGTGGGAGGTCCTCTAAAGCCGTCTCAGCGAAGAGCCAGGCATCGTGGGTTAAATTGGCCACGAACCACCCTTTGGTCAGAATATTTTCATAAGTGTGAGTCCCCAGGAAGAGACGGACATATAGGCTGTCGCCGTCTCTGATGATGCCCAGAGGCGCCGCATTGATCCGATCACGACTCTCCGTTGTCGCGATCAGCTCATTTATGCCGTCCAGTATGCCAAGCTCGCCCAGAGCTTCATTGCCGTAAAGCATGATCAAAACCTCAAGTCCCTCAGAAGGGAGATAAATAAAGATGCCGCAATCAGGTCTGCCGTGGAGCCGGGATTGATATCCTGGCCCAGTAGATCGCAATCCATCTGGCGGGCCTTTTCCAGTGTGCTATCCGCTAATGCCTGGGCTGCCTGCCGGGAGACTTGCCGGGCCTTGTCCGGTCCGAACTTGGCAGAAATCAGGCTGTCCGGCACTTCTGCCAGAGCTTCCAGGAAAGTTCTCACGACGCCATCGTTCAGTCCATGCTCCTCAGTCTGCTCCACCAGCCGTTCCGCGAGCAGAAAAGATCGCCTATAGTTTGTCGCCCATTCGCGAGCCACAATGTCGTGGCCCATAGAGAGCCTCATGAGCTCAAGCAGCGTCTTTTCGCTCTCGCAGAGGGCGTTTTCAGAGCCCGGGTCCATCAAGCTGAACAACTCCACCTCTGCCACTCTGGCTCCGGCCAATTCGAAGGCTCTATAAAAGTCAACGGCATCCTGGACGGTGGTCTTCTCCAGGACTCCTGGCAGATCTGATTCCAGATCGCCGCCTTGCCTGCTTGCAGTGCCCGCAGCCAGGGCAATTGGAATCATGAGCACCAGGGAGCCGAAGTGAGTATTGCTGCTTAAATTCCAGTCTCTCCACGCCTGCACTCCCTCCAGAATCAGCGATCCCGGGCAACCCAATCCCTGGGCCGCCTTTCTGAAGACGGGATAAGAAGATACGGCACTTGCCAGGAAGTGATGAAAGCCGATATCGGAAAAATCGTGGCAGCGGTCGACGTTGCCGGGCTTGGGACTGGAAGAAAGCTCGAAGAGCATGGCCAGCACTGCACTCTGGGCCGTGCGGTCTGGATCATTCATAACATATCTCAATCAGGAGGATTTGCGAAGCAGGTCATCTGCCAGCTTCTTTTTCAGTTCCATGTATTCCTTTCCCGTGAGCCCGATTTTGGATAGTGCCGCATCTCGAAGGTAGCAGAGTTTGCTGATCTTGCAGCACCACACCAGACTTCCAAAGCATGTGCCATCCCCTTTCTCCAGGGGTGTGCCTTTGGCAAAGGAGAGCTTCTTTTCCACGAACTCCTCCGGCGTCATGCCTGCTCTCTTCAGGGCTCCAAACATGGCACAGTGCTTGACGGGTGGGCAGCAATAGGCCAGGCCGCGCAGGTCTCCGCCGGCGCAGATATGCTTGGGCGCATTGCACCAGCCGCTCAATGAGTCGTATTCCAGTAATGCTCCGGCGAGCCATTCGGCGAACTCGGGGTCTGCTCCGCGGAGCGAGACGAGATCCGCCCCCATGGCCAGGAGATTTTTGGCATCTTCAAACTCGCCCACATCTGCCAGCGCCATGATTACAGGACCGCGGATATCTGCAGCTTTCTTTACCATTTTTGGGCTCGCCCCATTCAAGCCCCTCAGGTCGAGGTGAATTATGTCCAGCTCTGTCTCATTGAGTTTCTGCAAGAGAACATCGGATAGGTCTTCCGGCCTGATTCTCAGAGAGAGTGTAACTCCCATGTGTTTCAGGCTGGGAATCAGCTCTAAAAGCCGGATCGGATCCCGGATCTTGGACATCCGGAGCTCGAGCAGGCAGAGATTTCGGCTCGCGATCCTGGCTGCCTCCAGGAGCGGCTCATCTTTCGAACAGGTGACTGAGAAGCCAAATGCTACTGATCCCTTTGATCTATCTGATCCGCACGATCCATCTGCAGCGTTCTGTTCCTGGTTTTTGTTCAATTTATCCAGGCAGGCTTGCATCTCCGTCAGGGAAACCTCATCCAGATCGAAGCCTTCCAGTAAGAGCAAGCCGGCGGATTTGTTAAAATCCGACCGATCACTCGAAGAAATGATGGCAATGGGATTATCAATATGTAGATATCCGACTTCAAGCATCAGAACCCGATCAGTGTTGCATGAAGATATCAGGCTTTCGCTTCCATACTCTGAATAATATTTTATAATCATAAGGGCAGCTGAAGTCCGAGCCGTCTCAGCTTATCCATATCTACTCAACATTATCCGCCCGTACCAATTGTCCAGAGGGCGCCCTGTGCCTGTGGCCAAGCCCTATGCCATCTTTATATCTGAGAAAAGGCAAAGCAATTTGCGGTGATATGATGGTGACCTTCAAAATAGATGCGGATGCAAGGGCAAAAGTTCAGGGATCAGAGGACCAGGAGAAGTACCCGATTGTAGCCAAGGTTAAAGGAACGGGGAAGGACGGTGCCTTAAGCGTCCAGGTCTCTGGAGAGGGCCAGAACCCCATATCTGCAAGGGTGTCCGGCGACTCCCAGAATCCCATTGCCATTGAGCCGATCGAGGTAGCACCGATCACCATAATTCCGGATTTGAGCGTCGTCTCCCAGACGATCGATATTGGAGCCCTCGTCGGCGCTCTTACAAGATTGTCTCAGGGGGTAAAGATAGAGGTCGCCAACTCCGGAGCTCCGCTATCTATTGCCATCGGAAAGATCCCCGTGGACCTGACCATATCCGTCTCTTCTCCGGCGCAGGAGACTGTATTCACGGTGGAGATCAAAGGCACTGTAGGGGCCTGATAGTATCGATAAATTCACGATTCATGAACTTGTAGAGGGTATAGTCAGCATTAAAGGAATCGTAGCATGAATGGCATCCCTGGCAATAATACAGTCAACGAAGTCATCGGAATATCCTGGTTATCCTGGTGGGTCTCCATAATTCCTCCATGGCTGATTACGATTATCGTGGCAGCCCTCCCCATATCTGAGGTCCGGGGAGCCATACCGCTGGCCATAGGAGTCTACGGATTCTCGCCCCTGCAGGCGTATCTATTATCAGTCTTCGGCAATCTGCTGCCCATAATTCCCTTGCTCTTGTTTCTGGGCCCGGTCTCAGATTGTCTGAGGCGTTTTGCCATAGGGGATAGGTTCTTCACCTGGCTCTTCGCCCGCACACGCAGAAAGTACATTCAGGACCACGAAGACTTCGGTCTAACGGCGCTAGCGATATTTGTAGCCATTCCGCTGCCGATGACCGGAGCCTGGACTGGCTGCCTGGTTGCTTTCCTGCTCGGCTTCCGTTTCTGGCATGCCTTCGCAGCCATCGCGGCTGGTGTCATCATCGCCGGAATCATCGTTACGGCTTTTTGGGTTGGCGCAAGTTCAGTTCCGGGTGTTCTGAGGATGATAATATGAGTATGCAAAGGCCAAGTTCTGTCTTCTTTGAGAGTTGGAATCATGGTGCGAATCCTAGGCGCAAGAGGCGGCAGGAGAAATTTGCAGCGAACACCATGTACCTTGGGATAAGTTGAAATAGTAATAACTCACAATATATTTATGAGGTGAGAATATAGGCGACACAACTATCTATGTATGTATCGCTCCTGTAACCACCCGTTATATCCAAGACGATCCGCCTGATTTCTTCCCACCGCTGTCCTACGGTTTCTAGCAAGCTTTAACGGCGGTGACAGGCGCTGGAGCGACCTAAATAAAACTCCTTTTTTAAATCAAGATCGATCCTTCTGGCGAGATAGAATGATTCTTCGCCGAATGCATTTCCCTCTAGTTAAAAATAGAATTTCAAAATAGAGTGCTTCTTGGCTCTCTAACGACCGTCACAGGCCTGCCGGAAAGCTGGGCCGTAAGCCATGGGTCCATTCCCATATAACTCGGCTGCGAATTGCTTGATCCAGTATTATTTATGATTATTGGAGTATTATTGTTCGCAAAGGTATCAGGATAGAACCATTGCGGCGCATATCCAGGTGGGAAAAGCGTACCGTTTAGGAGAGTGAAACCCTTTGGAGCAGCCCCCCATCTCCAGAGATTGTTCTGAATTTCGATTACACTCGACGGCTCTGTCCCGTACTTATCCAGCCATGACGTTCCAAAGCTTTCACCCACACTTTGAAACCCATAGGATGATTGTATGCATACCATGCTAAGGCATATGCAGATAACTGCTACCAGTGAAATCTTCATCTAATCTCCTGAGAATCAATATCCCAGATGGTTCATTCTAATTATCGAATTCATTTGAGCACTTTGATAGTCATATTTGCCTGGCAGTGGAGCAGGCCGGGGTCTGGAACCCCATTCAGAGAGATTGTTCGAGATGTTTCTCCCGTCCGTAGCATTGGATGAGCCATTTGTCAGATCTTTCAGCAGCACTGCACCATCGTCACCGCCTACCTTCATTGATGTGGCTTTGTGCGAGAGGTCGATGGTTGTATTGTTCAATACGGCTAAGTTGGATTGATTGATCGTAGAGTTGTTTGTCAATCCTCCTAGCAGGAGATCTCCATCCATGCCACCGACATTGATGAGAGATCTGCATTGGGCGAAGAGGATTAATGCTAACAGTGCGGCCAGAATCAATATTGCGCGTTTCATACATTCCTCGCTGTTATGCTCTGTGCTGAAGTTTAAATACGCTGTGCTGTGATCTGACTATAGAGATCAATCCGTCCTATGCCTATAATGCCTATAATTCTTATAGGTTTCACTCATTTCAGATATCAAGGGTAAAATGCTCTTTGACACATACGCAAATAAAAAATTAGCCAAAATAAATTTGGGGATTCTTGGTCTCATTCTTAAATGTTCTAGTAATTCTCGCCCAGGATCTCAAAGTATGCCTGAGGGTGGCTGCAAGCAGGGCACTCCTCTGGAGCGGCATTTCCCTCGTGAATGTATCCACAGTTGCGGCATCTCCAGAATGTTTTCTCGTCCCTCTTGAACACAATGCCCTCTACGAGATTCTTTCTTAGAGCAAGGTACCTCTTTTCATGCCCTTTCTCGGCTTCAGCTATATTGAGCATGGTCGCGGCGACCTCCGGGAAGCCCTCTTTAGTTGCAATATCAGCAAATCCTGGATACATCTCGGAGGATTCATATCGTTCGCCATTTGCTGCTGCCTGCAGATTATCAATGGTCAAAGCGATGACTCCCGCAGGGAAGTATGCGACAACTTTTGCCTCTCCTCCTTCAAGAAGCTTAAAAAGCGCTTTTGCATGCTCTTTTTCATTGTCGGCGGTTTCAAGGAATATGGCCGCTATCTGCTCGTAGCCCTCCTTCTTTGCCTGTGAGGCAAAATAGGTGTATCTGTTTCTCGCCTGGGATTCCCCGGCGAATGCTGTCATCAAGTTATTCTCAGTCTGTGTGCCTTTAAGGTTCTTCATTCCTGCATCTCCCTCTAAAAATCGTTTCTCCAGATCTTCCTTTCTTTAATTTTATATCTCTTTGGCGTATTTGTCCCGAGACTCTTGACCTTTGCGCTCACCATAGGTGCATGGCAAAAGGAAGAGCTATAAAGCCAACTTCGCCGATGATCAGATAAACAATCCGGTACAAACCAATAGGTTGATTGACATTTTATCCGCGAGCAGGGTTTAACTCATCCATTTGAAAAATATATTTATCTTTATTTTATAATATCCTGCATAATTTCTATGCATATTTCATATCCGAAAATTATTTAAGTATCTGAGAGATAGATTGTAAACGCTGGAGAGAGAACCTGATCGAGGTCATCAAATAGGGAGGGAGAGTCGTGAGAAGTAAGTACAGGATCGCGTTTTTGGCTGCAATACTATTTTCTGTGATTTTGGTGGGGCTATCCTGCGCTCAATCTGAAGTCAGCCTAAATTCCAAATATGGATATCATATGGATCAGAATGTAAATGGAAAAGGCTTTTTCAATGCTTATCAAAATTCAGATGTCAAAAACCTCAGTCTAAGCAATACGGCCCATGGAAGCGGAAGCTTGAACCACGAGTCCAAGCTCGACTCTAGCAATGGAGCCAAATTCGATAGTAAAAGCAACGAATTTATCGCTACAAGCGATAGGGGCACGACCTTTATTGAGAGCACTGACTTTTCCTATTCACCAGGAAGCATGCAATTGGGAAAGTACTCCCTGCCGATTGTCTTACAATCAAAGGGTGCTGAGGAGACCTGCCTGGAGAATTATGTCTCAGGCGTCTCCATGGATGCCAGGTTCAATTACTTAGATACGCTCAGCAAGAACCTCTCTGCAAGATTGTACTGGAAATTCAACAGCGGTACGGATGATTTTGCCTCCAGTTTGGAGAGCCAGACCAAGACTGACCTGAACCTTGAGGCGTCATTCTCAGGAAGCGGACATGTGGGCGTCACGGATGCGAGCCGCGGCGAGAAGAATGCAGATATATTGATCGACGAGGATTACAGAGGGACCTACTACTTAACCAAGAACATGTCGCATGAAGTCAAATACAAGTTGACGCGAGAGATGGATGATTGGTTACCCTGCTGCTCGGGCGGATTTGCCGATATGAATGTCCTCGATAAGAAGCCCTTTAAATCAGCAGCAGGCATCTTTGATTGTACCTGCTTTAAGGCAGCAACCGAGGCCCAGTTCCAGAGGGTCTATTAGAAAACCCCGAATGGAGGCGGCCTCGACTTTCAATTTTTCAAAATTTTTAGAAGATTGATGAAGATATTCGCTGGCACGGGTTTGCCGCAGGACACCAGCATTAGATCCTGAATACTGGGATAATCACATTCATACGGCCAATTTTTCCACAGCCGTTTGGATCGTTCTGAGGCGGTTCCTCATCTCGATGCCCTTTGCTGTTGTCTTGTACAATATCGGTGAGGTGGTAGCCTGGCGTTCGAGGAGATCGTTCTTCGTGAGAAGATTCAGGTAGGTGCGGATGGTTGTGAAGTTGGTATTGGTTTGGTAGACAATCTTGGTAATATTTTCACCATTTTCACATCGGCTCAGAATATCGATTACTATCTGGTCTTTGCTTCTACGCCCCCTCATCTCTCAAATTCTCCCCGAACCGCTCGCTAGAAAATCAAATTTGCTATTCCTATCGGTTGGTTTTTCCTTATAAATTTATCTTATTCAAGTTCTATTATTTCTGTCGCCCACCCGATAAATCAGGAGGCCTTCCTTTACATTCCCCGAAAGATCGCCTGCAGGAAAGTTACAGCCCTATCTTTGGGCTGTACCAGGGTGCGTTTGACGCCGTTAGAGATCTGACTTCTCCTCGTGTATACAAAGTAAATGAGATAACTCAGGCCCAGCAATTCGGGGATAAGAATCCCTGGATCTCTCAGCCCGGAAAAGATAGCTTCCAGATAGTTCAGTGTGCTCAGATGGACTGCCTCGGGAAAATTTCCCAGGAGCGGCCAGAGTATAGTTACAGGCGAGTTCCACATAGAGTCCAGAGCGAGATGGACCAGCACTCCCCAGGACATGGATTTGAGCCTTATGTCCCGGGAGTAAAAGGAGAGGGCTGCCAGGAGCGTTAGAAAAAGCAGTGTATGGGCGAAGGTTCTGCCCATGTTGGGGCTCCCAAATGCTATCAGTCCCAGGGGTTTGTCTATGATATCAGGAAGCATAGATCCCAGGGCCAGAAAGGCCAGGTCTGCCTTGCCGATAAAACGGGCGGTGGCAAGGGTGAGGCCCAGATGGGCAAAGAGAAGCATCATGCAGCTATCGGCCACCTGGGTATATAACTATTTGCGGGAGAGTATAAACCGGGAAAGAGCTTTAGCGTTAGATGCAATCAATTGAATCGGGCTCCGGGAGCAGGTAGCTTACGGTGATGGTGCGGCCTTCCTGTCAGCAATGGCATATTGCAGATTGTCCGCCCGGGCGCTTATTCTGGCCCATTCTTCCGGAGGATCTGCCATGACCAAAGCGGTAAGATTCTGCCGGAAATACCTGTCCATCAGCTTATCGAGGTCGTACATGCCGGATAGATAATCCTGCAAGTAGTTCTCGTCGGCTAACACGAGCGCTATCCTCGAGTCGCTTTTCAGCTCAGGAAAAGCTGTGGTATAATGGGCAAGGGGATAGGATAGGTTGAAGGCGATCAAGAATACTAAGGAGAGTACTACCAGGGCAGTGAAGGCGTTCCTCCTGTTTAAGATTATTATTGCCAGAGCCAGAGAAAGCAACGGCAAAAGCATCAGGTTCCTATCGAATAAATCATTGCCTGAGACGTACTCAACCATTGCCATGAAGATCTGCAGATGGTCTCCGATTCCAATAACTCCATTGTTGAAGTCAGTACTATCTGTGAATAGTATCGCTCTTCCCTTTCCATAGTTGGTGCCGGCCATTACCCGATGCCGCCCGAAGAGGCTGTTCTGCATAACCTCCTCGGTGAACTCCCTGTTCAGGAAAAAGGCCGAGGTTTCATTTCGATAATGCGCAAAGTAGCTCGGCCGGGTTATGATCTCAAAGAGAGGCGGGGCGCTACTCAGCTTTTCCAGGCTGGTGCTCGTCTCCCATAAGAGATCCCCTGTCATGTACCGGGCCATGAGAGGCGGAAATTCCCCTTTTTGCGTGATCGATCCTCTGGTGTCGGTGTAGACATCCTGAACTCCTGTCGACAGGAATCTGTATCCCATTAGCTCGGAAATAGGGTTGATATTGGTGCTCATCCCGTAGATGTCCGTATGCTCGCCGATCAGAATCAGGCCGTTGCCCTCTGCCGTGAAGTTCATTATGGCATCTATTTCCGGTTGACTATAGGGACTGGTAACGCATTTAATCACCAGAACTGCTTTACGGCCGCGAGTTATGTTCTCCAGAATCTTTGGAGTTATCTCTTTCGTCAGGATGGAGTGAACTCTGCTTATTGCTGGCTCCTTTTGAGGCCTATCTATGATCTGGGTGATGTCATAGATGCGAGATATGATGTTCATCAGGCCGAAGTAGTTGTTGGCGCCGCTCACGGGATCTTTGGCCGTAGTTGAGAGATAATCGGTCCACGTTGGCTCCCATTCGCTATGTGATTCGTCTATTATTATCACCGGGTCCGACCTCGTTTCATATGGAGTGCAATAGACGATTGCCAGGAGAAAGAAAGCCATGAGAAACGCCAGGGTTATCCTCCGGGAGCCGAAACCGCCTGGCTGAATCCGCTTTATCGCCACACCCGGAAGGGCAACACACATCAGTAGGACCGAGGTCATCGGCAAAACGAGGGCAGAGAGATTGTCCAGGATAAAGGTTGACGTGCTCGGACTGTTTAGCAAGTTCTGTAGATTGAGTATCAAAAACAGGAAAGGTATCGCTACGGTCGCCAGCACCGACATGACGCGAGTTTTGTGATCCAACTTCAGCATAGCGATCAGGGCGAGGCCTGCCACTGCAATGGAGACATAGAACGGCAACAGAATCTTCACATCATCGATGAGAATGGGCAGATGCGTCCTGGTGTGATAGAGTATCAGGTATCCCGTATCGCTCATAGCGTAATTTACGTGGAGAAGGGGAGGCAGATATGCGAAAACCGTCGTCAAGCCGTCCAAGAGAATGCCGGGATCGAGAAATAGGAGGGTGATGAGGCCTGCGAGAGATGGGATGAATATCTCGATCTTGCCATTTATGGCCAGCATTGATACGATCAGCAACACGACCAGAGGGAGGTAGGTGTTATTGCCTGGATACTTCATGAAGAATACCGAGATGGCCACCGCCAAAAAGACCGCAATCAAATCCTTTCTTTCCGGGCTATGATCCTTAAAGGCGACCAGAAGGAGCAGCAAAGAAGCGAGGGCTATCAGGAAACCGGAATAATCCCAGAGGTCGAAGAGCATTATGTAGCTCGACAGCAAGAATATTCCTGTGGCGAATCCTGTGAGCCTGGCCTCAAATTCCATTTTGGATCCTCCCGCCCAGGGATGAAAACAGGTTCTTGATGAACTGCAACAGATTGGGGTCAGGGTAGCTGAAAGTCGGCTCGTACTCCACGAAATTCCGGAATATGGTGTGGTCCCCTATTACTATTATCCTGCCGCCACCAACGTTCTTCAGAGCCATAACCGGAGTGGCATTGTAAAAGGCTATGGGAGTCCCGCCTATGACCTCGACGGCAGAATACATATTAATACTCCCGTTGATATTTTTCATAAGGGGATCTGATGACGGCGTGATCTCGATAGTTGCTTCTATCCTATATGGCAGTCGATAGCCCCAGGTAGTATTGTTCATATAACTCATCTTGCCGAGAAGCCTCTCGTTGAGATGGAGGCCGAAGGATTGCAGCAGAGAATTTGCGGCATCATTGGTCTGGCTTCGAGATGTATCGGAATGGTAACCATCGAATACAATCAGAGTCCCGCCATTTTGTACATAGTCTCTTAGCTTGTCCTTTTCCTCCGGGCTGAAAAGGCTGGTAGGCCCCATGGTGACATAAGCCCTGTAACTCAAGAGATCATCGGGCAATTCTTTTACAAAAATGGGGTTGAATCCATAATGCTGGGCAAATATCGTGAAGAAGACGCTCTTATATTGATGCGGTTCCCCATATCCCTCGATATTGGCGTGCCCCAGGTCCAGCGCGATCTTATTTGCAGGATCTGAATTCAGGAGCATAACGGCCTCGACCTGAATCAGGAGAAGCACAAGAACCACGGATATGATGAATGGCTTGATCGCCGCCATGCGTACTCTCAAGATCCCGAATAGGATCAGAACGATCAAGAGAGCCCGGAACCAATTGTCTCTCAGGAAGCTGTTTTTGTGGTCGAGATAGTTAGTGACTTTTCCTATGAATCCGTAGTTGTACGGCAGGTTGGGACCGCTCACTGAATCGGTGTTTGCAATGGCTATCACTCTTCCCTGGCCATAGTTGGCTGCCGCTATGATGGGCAGAACGCCGAATTTATCAATTTTATCGGGTATGACATCGCCGAGATAGGCGCGATCTGCTGCCGACCAATCACCGAGGTCGGCCCAGGTGGTGTACTTCAGAGCATAAAAGATGAGGTCGTCCGATCTGTTGACCGTCAGCGTACCACCGGCCGTCTCCTCTGAGCTGTCATAGTTTGCCAGGCTCGTGAAGTGAGGCTCCCAGAGCATACTATAATCGAAGTTAAGATGCAGCCCGAAGTTGTGCAGGATGGGATTGAGGTTCAAGTAGCAATCATAAATATTGGTATGATCTCCCAGAAC
>Ga0209745_1001507_pt1 | contig 13804 bp, 11 predicted proteins | sample BarGraNGADG00312_FD_184495 | JGI IMG/M metagenome (GOLD analysis project Ga0209745, IMG submission 184495) | Arctic peat soil microbial communities from Barrow, Alaska - Barrow Graham LP Ref core NGADG0004-312 (SPAdes) (version 2) | ecosystem: Environmental > Terrestrial > Soil > Wetlands > Peat... | reverse complement strand
AGCTCCCCTGGCGCACAGCGGACAGTCGTCAGGCTCCCATTTATCGGCGGTCACGCGGGCGAGCGAAACCACCTCGCGACCGCTCGCGTCGATGTCTCCTCTTTGCACGATGCAGCCCATAGTGACGACCTCGGCCCCGGCCTCCTCGACCAGGCCCGCGAGCTCCAGTATCGACCCGCCGGTAGTTATGACGTCCTCGACCAGCAGGACCCTGGCTCCCCGCTCGAGGTCGAATCCGCGGCGGAGGGTCATCGCGCCATCGACGCGCTCCGCGAATATCGACTCACAGCCGAGCGCCGCGGCGGTGGTGAACCCGATCACCACGGCACCCAGCGCCGGGCTCAATACTACGTCAACCGGCTTACCCACGGCCTGAGCGATCGCACGGCCGGCGGCCAGCGCGAGCCCCGGGTCCTTCAGCAGTTGCGAGCACTGGACGTACGTGTCGCTGTGAAGGCCTGACGAGAGCTTGAAATGCCCTCTCTGGAGCGCACCGCAGTCGTAGAGCGCCTCCAGCGCGTCGAAATCCTCAGCCATTGCTCTCTCCCGCTCCGTCCGCCGGCCCGCCCCTGGCGTCCTCGAGCATCTGCCTGGCGACACCAAGCGGGTCCTTCGCCCTGTACAGCGGCCGTCCCACGACCAGGTAATCCGCGCCGGACTTCATGGCGTCCGCTGGTGTGGCGACCCTCTTCTGGTCGTCCGTGCCCGAACCGGGCAGTCTGACCCCCGGCGTTATCAATATCATCCCGGCGCCGACCTCGCGGCGCACCAGCAGCGTCTCGAGCGGGCTCGAGACCAGCCCGTCGAGCCCCGAGTCCCGCGCGAGCTTTGCCAGCCGCACCACCTGCTCCTCGATTGACTCGTGGACCCCTATCTTCTTGAGGGCCAGCAGGTCGAAGCTGGTGAGAACGGTGACGCCGATGAGCAACGGCCTGGAGATGCCCCCCGCCTCGCAGTGTTCCCTGACCGCCTGGGTCGCCGCACGCATCATCTCCTGACCACCCAGCGTGTGCAGCGTCAGCATCAACGGCTCGTGCTCGCACAGCGCCAGGCAGGCCGAGGACACGGTGTTGGGGATATCCATCATCTTGATGTCCAGGAAGATCTCGAAGCCGTCGCCGCGCAGCGCCTCCACCGCGCCGATACCGGCGGTCAAGAACAGCTGCAGCCCGATCTTGACTATGTCCACGCACGGCCTCACCTGGTCGGCCAGCCTCCTGGCTTCATCCAGGTCCGAAGTGTCGAGCGCCATGATGAGCGGGCTCATGTGCTCGAGTCTTTTCTCTTTCAATATTCCTCCTTGTCAACGCAAGTTTTGGGGTCAGACCCCTTTACTTGCGTTTTCATTCACTGCCGGCGAGACGCCGGCGCTACGAAATCTTTAAGCCACCGATCAATTCTTTTGCCGACGTCGCTCCCGCAAGCTCGATCGCGGCTCCAAGCCCCTCGACGACCTCCAGAGCCCGCGCGGGGTCCTGGAAGACCGAGCTGCCGAGCGAGACCGCGGTCGCCCCCGCCAGCAGGAACTCCACAACGTCGGCGGAGTCGTATACCCCGCCCCCGCCGATGATCGGAAGTCCGGTCGCGCGGTAGCAGTCCCACACGGCCTTGAGCGCCACCGGCTTTATCGCCGGCCCGGACAGACCGCCGGTCACCGCGCCGAGCCTGGGCTTGCGACGCTCTATGTCTATCGCCATCCCCGGGATGGTGTTTATGAGCGAGAGACCGGATGCCCCCGCCTGGCAGGCGGCGTCCGCGACCCTGGTTATGTCTCCCACCGCCGCCGACAGTTTCACGAACATCGGCAGCGAGCAGTTCTCCCGGACGGCCATCACGACCGCCTTGGTGGCGTTGGGGTCGACCCCGAACTGGATGCCGCCCCTCTCCACGTTCGGGCAGGACACGTTGACCTCTATCGCCGCGAACCCTCCGGCGTTCTGAAGCATCGCTCCAAGGCGCGCGAACGCCCTGACCGTCTCGCCCGCGATACTCGCGAAGACCGGCAGGCCCAGGTCGGCCAGCTCCGGCAGCACGCGGCCGATGAGCGCTTCAATACCAACGTTCTCGAGCCCTATCGAGTTGAGCATCCCCGAGGACGTCTCCCATATTCGTGGCTCGGGGTTCCCCTTGCTCGGCTCGACCGTGACCGACTTGAGGACGATTCCCCCCAGCCGCGAAAGGTCGATGACCGGCGCGAGCTCGGTGCCGTAGCCGGCGGTGCCGGACGCGAGCATAACGGGGTTCGCCAGCGCTATGCCCGCCAGGTCGGTCTTCAGGTCTATCTCAGCCATAAGCCTTACCGTTCCTCAAGATGCACCACCGGGGTCAGGCGCCGGTGGTGCGTTGAAGGTCACTTGCGTCGAGTCGAAGACCGGGCCGTCCGTGCAGACGCAGAGGTTTGAGCCGTCCGCGCCTTTTCTCACACATCCCCGGCAGGCGCCGATGCCGCACGCCATCCGCGAGTCGAGCGACACCTCACAAGGGACGCCTCGCTGCTCGCAGGCCCGAGCCACGACCGCCATCATCGGCTCCGGCCCGCAGGTGTAGACTTTCGTATAACCGTTCCGGGAAAGCTGCGATGCGGCCGCGTCGCAGACCAGCCCCTTGACGCCGATGGTCCCGTCGTCGGAGAAGATCTCGACTCCGCCCTTCAGCGTGGCCATCGCCGGGGTGTACTTGTCCCTGGTGGAGATGCCCACCATCAGGTCGTACTCCCGCCCCTCCTTGTCCAGAGTGCTCGCGAGGTAGTGCAGCGGGGCGAACCCCGCACCGCCCGCGACGATCAGCGCCCTGCCTTCGTCCAGAGGCCCGAAACCGCGGCCCAGCGGGCCGAGCACGCGGACCGACTGCCCGACCTCGAGCGCGCAGAGCCTCGCCGTCCCCCAGCCGACCACCTCTATCATCATGGAGAGTATGAGACCGCCGGACTGCTCCCTGGCGTCGAGCACCCCCATCGGCCTCGGCAGCAGGTGCTCCCGCCCCCCGCCGCAGTCGACCTGGTAGAACTGGCCCGGCACCGGCACCGGCACGACTCCCTCGATATCAAAGGTGAGCACGTGCACGCCCGAGGCCACATCGTCACGCCTCTTCAGCGCCGCTGTCGAAGCAACGGGCACCGTCCGCTCCACGCTCTCACTCATTGCCCGCCTCCGCCTGCTGTTCGGCTATGGCCGCGTGGTATTCCTGGATGCTCTTGACCTTGAGTCCGCTCTTCTTGAGCGCCTTGATCCCCATTATGACGATGGTGGCCAGCTCGATGGTCGTTATGCAAGGCACACCGTTCATAGTGGCCTCGGTCCTGATGGCGTAGCCGCTCCCCCTGGTCCCGCGCCCCTCGGGCACGTTGATGATCAGGTCGATCTGCCCCTCCCTGATGAAATCGACGACGTCAGGCTTGCCCTCGCCCACCTTGTTCACGGTCTCGACCTCGATGCCCTGCTCGCGGATGCGCTCGGCGGTGCCCACGGTGGCCAGCATCCTGAAGCCCTCCTCCGTGAGCCGCTTGGCTATGAACGCGGCGTCGCCCTTCTTCCTGTCGGGGACGCTCACGAACGCGGTCCCCGAGACCGGGAAATCGTTGTAGGAGGCGATCTGCGACTTGACCATCGCCATGCCGATGCCCGTGTCCGAGCTGGGCGAGTAGTCGTCGATGCCCATCACCTCGCCGGTGGACTTCATCTCCGGGCCCAGGACCGTATCGACGCCGGGGAAGCGCACGAACGGGAGCACGGCTTCCTTGACCGCCACGTGCTTGAGCGAGGAGAACCTGTCACCCTCCAGCCCGAGCTCATCGAGAGTCTGGCCCAGCGCGATGCGGGTGGCCATCTTCGCCAGTGGTATGCCGATGGTCTTGCTCACGAACGGGACGGTCCGGCTGGCGCGAGGGTTGACCTCGAGCACGAATACCTCGCCTTCCTTGACCGCGTACTGTATGTTGATGAGCCCCACCACTCCCAGCTCCAGGGCGAGCTTCTCGGTGTTGCGCGTGATGACCTCTTTCTCCTGGTTGGACAGGAAAGGCGGCGGTATCACGCAGGCCGAGTCGCCGGAATGGATGCCGGCCTCCTCGACGTGCTCCATTATCGCGCCGATGAACACCCGCCTCCCGTCGCAGAGCGCGTCGACGTCGATCTCCTTGGCGTCCTCCAGGAACCGGTCTACCAGCACCGGGTGCTCGGGCGACGCCTTCACCGCCGACTTCATGTAGTGCTCCATCATCTCGTCGGAGTAGACGATCTCCATCGCCCGCCCGCCCAGCACGTAGGATGGCCTCACCAGCACCGGGTAGCCGATGCGTTTCGCTATCTCGATGGCACCGTCCACCGACGTCGCCGTGCCGTCCTCGGGGTGCTGTATCTTCAGCTTCTTGAGCATGTTGCCGAACTGCTCGCGGTCCTCGGCGCGGTCGATCGCCGCCGGCGACGTCCCCAGGATCTTCACCCCGGCCTGCTCGAGCGGGATCGCCAGCTTCAGCGGGGTCTGCCCGCCCAGCTGGATGATCGCGCCCATCGGCTTCTCGCGCTCCACGATGTTCATAACGTCCTCGAACGTGAGCGGCTCGAAGAACAGGCGGTCGCTGGTGTCGTAGTCGGTGGAGACGGTCTCGGGGTTGCAGTTGACCATGATGGTCTCGTAGCCCATCTCGCGGCAGGCGAACGACGCGTGCACGCAGCAGTAGTCGAACTCGATTCCCTGGCCGATGCGGTTGGGCCCGCTGCCCAGGATCATCACCTTCTGCTTGTCGGTCTCGCGCGTTTCGTCCTCGTCCTCGTAGGTCGAGTAGTAATACGGAGTGTATGCCTCGAACTCGGCCGCGCAGGTGTCGACCGACTTGAACACCGCGTTGATGCCGCGCCCCTGCCTGCCCCTTCGCACCTCCAGCTCGCTGGAGGAGAAAAGCCTGCCCAGTTCGATGTCGGAGAAGCCGAAGCGCTTGGCCTCGCGCAGCAGGTCATCGGGCACGCCCGCCAGGTCATAGCCCGCGAGCAGGCCTTCCATTTCGGCTATCTGCTGCAGGTTGTCGAGGAACCAGGGGTCTATCCCGGTGCGCCGGTATATCTCGTCGACTCCCATGTTCTCCTGCAGCGCGTGGTAAATCTGGTAGAGCCTGTCGTGGCTGGCGATCTCCAGCTCTCCGGGAAGCTGGTCGACCGGGGTGTCCTCGAGGTCGCGCAGGCTGTAGCGATCGATCTCCAGAGAGCGCACAGCCTTCTGTATGGCTTCCTTGAAGGTGCGGCCGATGGCCATGACCTCTCCCACCGACTTCATCCTGGTGGTGAGGACCTGGTCGGCGCCGGGGAACTTCTCGAACGCCCAGCGCGGGACCTTCACCACGCAGTAGTCGATGGTGGGCTCGAAGCACGCCGGCGTCTCGCGGGTGATGTCGTTGGATATCTCGTCCAGCGTGTATCCGACCGCGAGCTTGGCGGCTATCTTGGCGATGGGAAACCCGGTCGCCTTCGAAGCGAGCGCGCTGGAGCGCGAGACGCGCGGGTTCATCTCGATGACCACCACATGCCCCGTGTCCGGCTCGACCGCGAACTGGATGTTGGAGCCGCCCGTCTCGACGCCTATCTCGCGCATGATGTCGATGGAGGCGTTGCGCAGCACCTGGTACTCGACGTCGGTCAGCGTCTGGGCGGGCGCCACTGTGATGGAGTCGCCGGTGTGGACGCCCATCGGGTCGAAGTTCTCGATCGGGCAGACTATGACGACGTTGTCCTTCTTGTCGCGCATGACCTCGAGCTCGTATTCCTTCCAGCCCTTTACCGACTTCTCGACGAGTATCTCGGTGATGGGCGAGAGGTCCAGGCCGTGCCTGGCGACCTCCACGAACTCGTCCATGTCGTAGACAAGGCCTCCCCCGCCGCCGCCCAGCGTGAACGAGGGCCTGATGACCAGCGGGAACCCCAGCTTCTTCGCGACGCTCCTGGCCTCGGGGAGCGAGTAGGCGAAGTCGCTGTCGGGCAGGTCGAGCCCGATGTTGCGCATCGCCTCCTTGAAGAGGTTGCGGTCCTCCGCCTTGCTGATGACCTCGTGGCGGGCGCCGATCAGCTCCACCCCGAAACGGTCCAGCACCCCGCTTTCCGCGAGTGACACCGACACGTTGAGGCCGGTCTGGCCCCCCAGGGTCGGCAGTAGCGCCTGCGGCCGCTCGCGCTCGATTATCTTGGCGACCCACTCGGGGGTTATCGGCTCGATGTAGGTGCGGTCGGCGAACTCGGGGTCGGTCATGATGGTCGCGGGGTTGCTGTTGACCAGCACCACCTGGAAGCCGTCCTCCTTGAGGACCTTGCACGCCTGGGTGCCGGAGTAGTCGAACTCGCAGGCCTGGCCGATGACGATGGGCCCGGAGCCTATGATCAGGATCTTCTCTATGTCCTGGCGGCGCGGCATTTAGTGCTTCCAACCTTTCATCAGGTCGAGGAAATCGTCGAAAAGGTATCTCGAATCGTGCGGGCCGGGCGAGGCCTCCGGGTGGTACTGCACCGAGAACGCGCCGGCCTCAGAGCAACGCATCCCCTCCGAGGTATTATCGTTGAGGTTCCAGTGCGTGAGCTCGATCTCCCCGAACTCGCAGCCCGCCAGGCTCTCGGTGTCGACGGCGAAGCCGTGGTTCTGGGCGGTGATCTCGACCCGCTCGGTCGCCTTGTGCATGACCGGCTGGTTGGCCCCCCTGTGCCCGAACTTGAGCTTGTAAGTCTGCCCTCCCAGCGCGAGACCGAGGAGCTGGTGCCCCAGGCAGATGCCGAACACCGGCTTGGAGCCGATCAGGCCCCTGATGCTCTCGATCGCGTAAGTGACAGCAGCCGGGTCCCCGGGCCCGTTGGAGAGGAACACCCCGTCGGGCTCCATGGCCAGTATCTCGTCGGCGGTGGTGCTCGCGGGGACCACGGTAACCCTGCAGCCGAGCGCGGTCAGGATCCTGAGGATGTTTCTCTTTATGCCGAAGTCGAACGCCACGACCTCGAAGTCGCACGCGCCCGGCGCGACGTCGTCCCAGACGTACGGCTTGGAGATCGTGACCTCTTTGACCAGGTCGCGTCCCACCAGCCCCGGCGCTTTCTCGAGCTTGGCAAGAAGGCTCTCGCGGTCGAGGTCCGTGCTGGAGAGCGCCGCCTCCATCGCGCCCCTGGTGCGGATGTGCCGGGTGAGCGCGCGGGTGTCGATGCCCTCGAGCCCGACTATGCCGTTCTTCACCAGAAACCCGTCCAGGTCGCCGGAGGCCCTCCAGTTCGAGAGCCGCCTGGACGACTCCCTCACGATGAAACCCCCCATGTAGATCCTGGCGGACTCGAAGTCCTGGTCGTTCACGCCGTAGTTGCCGATCAGCGGGTAGGTCATGTTGACCATCTGGCCGGCGTACGAGGGGTCGGTCAATATCTCCTGGTAGCCTGCCATGCTGGTGTTGAAGCAGATCTCGCCGAAGAACTCGCCGTCGGCTCCGAAGGAGATCCCCTCGTAGGTCGTGCCGTCTTCCAGCACCAGCAGGGCATGCTTTCTTCCTCTCATGTCCATTACCATGCTCGGTTCAACCTCTCGACTTCATCTGTTCGCCTGGCTTTGCTTCTGACCGTTGCCCCCCCGGGTCTTGACCTGCGACAGGACCGCGTCGCGCCCCGCTGTCAGCTCGCCGTCCTTGACCACCAGCGCTCCCCGGAAGATCGTGTGCTTGACCCTGCCGCGTAGCGACCAGCCGGCATAGGGGGTGTTGCGGGAGCGCGACTTGAACGCCGCCGGGTCTACCGTCCACTCCTCCTCGGGGTCGAACACGACCAGGTTGGCGGGCAGGCCTTCCTCGACCGCCGGCAGGTAACCCCAGCGCTCCATCTTCATCAGCCGCGCGGGGGCGACAGTCATCTTCGAGATCGCGTCCTCCATCGAGAGCACGCCCTCGCCCACCAGCTTGGTTATCACCAGACCCAGGGCGGTCTCGAGCCCGACGCATCCGAACTCGGCCCTGTCGAACTCGGTCTCCTTCTCGTGTGGCGCGTGCGGCGCGTGGTCGGTGGCGATCACGTCGATCGTCCCGTCCGAGAGAGCCTCCAGCAGCGCGGCCACGTCGGCCTTCGAGCGCAGCGGGGGGTTCATCTTCAGGTTGGTGTCGTACCCCATCAGGCTCGAGTCGTCCAGCGAGAAGTGGTGGGTCGCGACCTCGCAGGTGACGGGCAGGCCGCGCTTCTTGGCGTCGCGCACGAGCTCGACCGAGCCGGCGGTCGACAGGTGCGCGAGGTGCAGGTGCGCACCGGTTTTCTCGGCCAGGCATATGTCCCTGAAAACGCCGATCCGCTCGGACTCCGGCGGGATGCCGCGCAGCCCCAGGAAGGTCGAATAGTAACCCTCGTTCATCTGGCCGTCCGCGGACAGGCTCGGTTCCTCGCTGTGGGAGATGATGAGCGCGTCGAACGTGCGCGCGTACTCCATCGCGCGGCGCATGATCTCCGAGTCGGCCACCGGGCTGCCGTCGTCGCTGAACCCTTTGACGTGAGCGCGGCAGGTGCCCATCTCGCCCATGGGAGCAAGCGCCTTTCCCTGCCTGCCCTGGGTCACCGCGCCGTGCGGCAGGACCATGCAGAGCCCCTCGTCCTCACCACGGTCGAACACGTACTCGGCGACAGACGAGTTGTCTATGGGCGGGTCGGTGTTGGGCATGCAGAAGACGGCCGAGTAGCCTCCACAGGCCGCGGCCCTGCTGCCGCTGCCGACGTCTTCCTTGTACTCCATCCCGGGCTCGCGCAGGTGGGCGTGCATCTCGACCAGGCCCGGTGCGACGATGCACCCCGAGGCGTCGAGGACCTCATAGCTCTCCGCCCGCAGGCCTCGCCCGATCTTCTGGATGAGGCCACCCTTGACCTTGATGTCGGCTTCGCCGGCGAACCCCTGTGGGAACGTCAGCACCGTCGCGCCCTTTATCAGTATCCCATCAGCCACGGCTACCCCCCAGGACATCGTAAAGGACCGCCATCCGCACGGCCACGCCCGCGGAGACCTGTCCCGTGATGACTGATTCGACTTCGTCAGCGACGCCCGAGGCGATCTCCACCCCGCGGTTCATCGGCCCGGGGTGCATGACCAGCGGCTTGCGTTTCAACCTGTTCCAGCGCGTCTGCGTGAGCCCGTACTGCAGCGTGTACTCGCGCAGCGATGGGAATCGCGACTGGTTGACGCGCTCCATCTGGATCCGCAGCAGGTAGAGGACGTCGCACCAGTTGAGAGCTTCGTCGAGAGAGCCGGTGACACGTGCGCCCATCTCCTCCACCCGCTCGGGAAGCAGCGAGCGGGGCGCGACCAGCATCACGTTGGCTCCGACCTTTCCCAGCGCGTGGATGTTGCTGCGCGCGACCCGGGAGTGGTCGATGTCGCCCACGATCGCAACGTTGAGGCCCTCGAGCCCGCCGAGTCGCTCGCGCATTGTGAAGAGGTCGAGGAGCGCCTGGGTGGGGTGCTCGTGCATGCCGTCGCCGGCGTTTATTACCGAGCAGTCCACCCATTCGGTCAGCAGGTGCGGTGCTCCCGCGCTCTTGCAGCGTATCACCACCGCGTCGACTCCCATCGCCACGATAGTCTTGCCCGTGTCCTTGAGGCTCTCGCCCTTGGAGAGACTGCTGTCGCTGGTGGCGAAGTTCATCACGTCCGCCGAGAGCCGCTTGGCGGCGACCTCGAAGGACATCCGGGTGCGCGTGCTAGGCTCCAGGAACAGGTTGACGATGGTGCGCCCGCGAAGCGCCGGGACTTTCTTCACCGGCCTGTTGGACACCTCGGCGAAGGAACGCGCGGAATCGAGAAGCTTGTATATCTCCTCGCAATCGAGCTCGGATATCGAAAGCAGGTGCTTGTGCCCGCTAGCGCCCGGCATCACTCCTCCTCTCCGATCTCGACCATGTCGACCCCGTCCGTCTCCACCAGCGAAAGCTTGACCTTCTCGTCGCCGGCGGTCGGCAGGTTCTTGCCAACGTAATCGGCCCGGATGGGCAGCTCGCGGTGTCCGCGGTCGACCAGCACCGCCAGCTGGACCGAGCGAGGGCGCCCGAAGTCCATCAGAGCGTCCATGGCGGCCCTGGTGGTGCGGCCGGTGAAGAGGACGTCGTCGACGATGATGACCTGCTTGTCGTTGATGTCGAAGTCGATCTGGGTGACGCCGACGGCCGCGGCGCTGTCCCTGGTGGCGATGTCGTCGCGGTAGAAGGAGACGTCCAGCTCGCCGACTTCGACGAGGCCGCCCTCGATCTCCTCTATGGTGCTGGCCAGCCGCCTGGCGAGGAATACGCCGCGCGTGCGGACTCCGACCAGGGTCATGTCGCCCGAGCCCTTGTTCCGCTCCAGTATCTCGTGAGAGATGCGCCGCACGATGCGGGAGATGTCCTCGGCGTCGAGCACCCTGGCGCGGGACTTGAAGGCCATCACGCTCCTCCGATCGATAAAGACGCAAGAAATGGGTCAGACCCATATTTTGCGTTTTGCGATGCGCTGCAGGCTCGCGGGCCGGCATAAAAAAACGCCTTCCCGCGAGGCGGCAAGGTGTTTCTCTTTGCGTGTGCTTCCAAGTTCCCCCCTTGCTAGCCTCTCCGGACTAGATTAAAGGTTTTGGTAACGATACCACTGTTCTAATCCTCTGACAAGGATAGGGTTCCCTCTTCCCTGTCCCGGTTGACCCGCCCCAGCAGGCCGTTCACGAACTTCCCCGAATCCTCCGTTGAGAACGACTTGGCGAGCTCGACCGCCTCGTCGATCGTCACGCCCGGTGGTATGTCGGTGAAGAAGAGCTCGTAGGTGCCCATGCGCAGGATATTGCGGTCCACCCGGGGCATACGATCGATGTCCCAACCCTCGGCATAGCCCTGGATGACATCGTCGATCTCTTTGCGGTGGTCGGTCACGCCCATGATTATCTCGTATGCGAACTCGCCGGGGGGATCCTCTCCCACCTTGCGCTTCTCGTCTATCACCTCACGCAGGCTGGTGCGGTTGATGTCCATCTCGAAGAGGAAGCGCAGCGCTGCCCGCCGCTGGTGGCTCCGGCTGCTCTGCCCTTTTGCCATCCTCAGACCCTCTCGATGTAGCGCCCCGTCCGCGTGTCGACCTTGACACCGTCGCCCTCGTTGACGAACAGCGGCACCTGCAGCACCAGGCCGGTCTCCAGTGTGACCGGCTTGGTCGCGCCGCTGGAAGTGTCGCCCTTCATCCCGGGCTCGGCCTTGGCCACCTTGAGCCTTACCGCCGGGGGCAGCTCGATGGTCACCGCCTTCCCGTTTCTCATGAACACGCTCAAATCCTGGTTCTCGACCAGGAAGTTCGCGGACTCCCCCACGACCTCGGGGGGCACCGTGACCTGCTCGTAGTTCTCAGAATCCATGAAGATGTTGTTGTCACCGTCTTTGTAGAGGAACTGCATCTTCCTGTGCTCGAGAACCGCCTCCTCTACCTTCTCGCCCGCCCTGAACGTCTTGTCGACGACCTGCCCGGTCTCCACGTTCTTGAGCTTGGTGCGCACGAAAGCGGCGCCCTTGCCGGGCTTCACGTGCTGGAACTCGACGATGCGCATGAGGGACCCGTCCATGTCGATGACGAGGCCGTTCCTGAAGTCAGCCGTGGATGCTATGGTCCTACCTCCTGTTTGGTGCATTCTGCGTCGCGATTATACAGCATCGCGTGCAACGTCTGCCTTTTGCGCGCCGGTGGCTACACTGATTCCCGATGCCCTCGGCGGCGCCCGAGACCGCTGCCCAAGGCGGCGCGTTTAGACTAGAATATTGTCATCGATGCGGGCGTGAAGGCCTCACGTGGAGGTGGCGCACGCCGCGGCGCGGGAGGCCTCGAGCGCGTCCCGCGACGGGCCTGGAATTCAGGAAAGCTGCCGCATGCAAGGGATATCTCTTATAATGCCGGCCTACAACGAGGCTGACATCATCTACAGGACGGTGTGCGAGTCCGCCCGGGTGCTCGAGTCCATCGGCAGCTCCTACGAGATTATCGTCGTCGACGACGGGAGCATCGACGACACGGCGCTCGAAGCCGGCAGGGCGGCGCGGGAGTTCCCGGGCGTCAAATTGGTACGCCTGTCCGACAACCAGGGCAAGGGAAACGCGCTGCGCCGCGGCTTCCAGGTCTCCAGGTACGAGCTGGTCTGCTTCCTCGACGCCGACCTCGACCTGCACCCCTCATTGATCGGGAAGCTCCTCGAGGTTATGGATGAGAGCGGCGCCGACATCGTGATTGGGAGCAAGCGGCACCCCGAGTCCCAACTCTCCTACCCGCGACTGCGGCGCATCTACAGCACCGTGTACTACTGGCTGATATTCGCCCTCTTCCACCTTCCCGTCAAAGATACCCAGACCGGCATCAAGGTCTTCCGGCGCGAGGTCCTGGAAAATACCTTCCCGCGCCTGGTCATCAAGAGATACGCGCTCGACCTCGAGCTGCTCGCGGCCGCCCACCACCTTGGATACTCCGTCGCGGAGGCGCCCGTCAATCTCGACTTCCAAAGGATCAGCGGCAGGATCAAGTGGGACGACGTGCGCAACATCATCGTCGACACCATGGCGGTGTTCTACCGACTGAGGATTCTCAAATACTACAGCAGCCCTCTTAAGGGAGTGATCGAACGGGAGCCCTCGATAACCGTTGTCATCCCCTGCGCCGTGCCGGACGCGCTGACCAACGATTGCCTGCGCAAGTGCGAGAACCTGAACTACTCCAACTACGACATCGAGCTGGTCTGCGATAGCGTTGAGGGCGTCGACATGGGTCCCGCCCCGCCTGGCAGCGAGGTCGTAGGCTCGGGTCCAACCGGGCCGCCCAGCAAGAGAAACCTGGGGGTATCGCGGAGCGACGCGGAGATAGTCGCGTTCCTTGACGCGGACGCCTGGCCCGACTACGACTGGCTGAAGAACGCGGTGCCCTACTTCGAGGACGCCGGTGTGGCGGCGGTCGGCGGCCCGGCCGTTACCCCGCCGGGCGACACGCGACGGCAGCAGGCCAGCGGACTGGTGTACGCTGCATCGATCGTCTCTGGAAGCACAGCCTACCGCTACGTGGTGCACGCCTACAGGAACGTGGACGACTACCCCAGCGCCAACCTGCTGGTGAGGCGCTCCGACTTCGAGCAGGCGGGCGGCTTCCGCGAAGAATACCTTACGGGCTCGGACACGCTGCTCTGCCTCAAGCTCACCCACGACCTCGGCAAGAAGATACTCTACGTGCCCAACGTGATGGTGAACCATCACCGGCGCCCGGTCTACCGGGCACACCTCAAGCAGATCTATTCCTACAGCACGCACCGGGGCTACTTCGTGAGGAAGTACCCGGCCACCAGCAGGAGGGCCCAGTACTTCATACCGAGCCTGTTCGTGGCCTTCGTGGTGCTGGGGCTCATCGCCAGCTTCTTCAGTCAATATGTCCTCTACGCGTACGTGTCGATACTGGGTCTGTACCTGCTGACGGTCCTGGCCTCCAGCATCAAGAGCCTGGACCCACTGGTCAACCTGATGGTCTTTCCGGCCATCATCGCCACACACTTCGTCTACGGTATCGGTTTCATAAGAGGACTCGTTTCACGCGGGCTGAAGGAGCATTAGGGCCTCCAGGAACATTTGATGCCGGCGAGACGCCGGCGCTACAACGGGAGGGAGACGGCATGTCCGAGGCGCGAGTCCAGCGCCTGCGCGGCCTGTTGGAGGAGCAGGGCCTGGACGCCCTGCTGGTGACAGGCCGGCAGAACGTCCGCTACATCACCGGCTTTTCGGGTTCGAATGGCGTCGCGGTCCTGAGGCGCGACGCGGCCGCCCTGGTCACCGACGGCCGCTAC
>Ga0209745_1001506_pt1 | contig 13814 bp, 10 predicted proteins | sample BarGraNGADG00312_FD_184495 | JGI IMG/M metagenome (GOLD analysis project Ga0209745, IMG submission 184495) | Arctic peat soil microbial communities from Barrow, Alaska - Barrow Graham LP Ref core NGADG0004-312 (SPAdes) (version 2) | ecosystem: Environmental > Terrestrial > Soil > Wetlands > Peat... | reverse complement strand
TGCGATCCGCATCAGCTGGGTCACCGTGTGCTTGGAGGACTGGGTCGCCAACCACGCCACGGTCTGGTCGAAGGCGTAGGTGTGGCCTGCGTCGTGACGAGCCCAAGGGACACCTGCGACGACCACCCCATGCTCGCTGCACGTGACCCGTGGGGCGTCGGCCTCCAGCACCGTCCGCATTGTGCCCAGGTCCAGCGCCCGCCACCGCCGCCGACCCCCGCCGGCGTCGTAACCGGGGCTACGACGACTACAGATCCCGCAACGGCTGCGTGCTCGGCTCGTTGGCCGCACATGAGCCACGAGTAGCTCCGACCCCTCGTCGAACTCGACCAGCTCGATGACCGTCTTCTCGACGCCCAAAAGGGCTCGCCATAGGCTTACATCACGCACGCCGTTCTCCGCTCACTGGTTCTGGACCTTTAGACAGCCCAAAACCTAAGCGGGAACGGCGTGTTGCTCATCAGCGGCCTAAGAACCACCAACGGATGCGTCAGAAGAGCCCCATATCGGGCCAAAACACCCTTCGCCCCACCAAACAAACGCGTCCCTGTCGACGACGTCTCAATAGTTAAATGAAACCTTTGCCAACTCCATACCCTACCGGTTACTATTTGCCAACTCCATACCTACCGGTTACTCTATTGGGACCATTCTGAGCGAAAAGATGCTCTTCGATGCGCCACTCTGACGAGGATATCAGTGATGAGGCGGGGACACCCGTGACTAACGGGACGGAACGGCGCAGCCAATGGCTGCACCGGTGGGTGTGGTTGCTGTTCGATGCGGCGATCTGGTTCGTCGCGATCTATGGCGCCACTTGGCTACGGTACGACTTCCAGGAAGCCTCCGCGTTCGTGGGCGCCACTTTGGGGTTCGCGGCCGCCGCCAGCGTCACCTACCTTGTCGTCGGGGCGCTCATCGGCCCGTACGCGGTCGGCCATAAGCGGGGTTCCTTCGAAGAGACCACCGACCTCGCCGGCACTGTTCTGGCCACTGCCAGCGGGCTACTCATCTTGGCATTCCTCGCCAACCCCCTGTTGGTCCCCCGCAGCGTCCCGGTGGTCGCCGGGGCCCTGGCCCTGGTGGGCATGTTCGCAATGCGCTTCTTCATCCGCAGCTGGCGCAGTAGTCACACAGAGACCGGAGAGGACGAACGACGCGTCATCGTGTTCGGCGCCGGCGACGCCGGCCGCCTACTGCTGAGAAACATGATGCAAAACCCTGAGAGCGGATTCTTCCCGGTCGCGATTCTGGACGACGACAGGGCCAAACAGCGCCTGCGTATCGATGGTGTGCGGGTGCGCGGCACCCGCAAGAACATCGCCGACGTAGCAGAGCAGTGCGACGCCACCGCCCTGGTCGTGGCGCTGCCCCTGGCCGACGCAGAGCTGATCCGCGAGCTGTCGGACCTTGCCGCTACTGCCGGCCTGGATGTCCTGATCCTACCGCCGCTGCGGGACATCATCGGTGGCCAACCCACGACATACGACCTGCGCGACGTCAACCTTGAAGACCTCCTGGGCCGTCGGCCGATCACGATGGACACCACGGTCATCGCCGAGCAGCTCGCGGGGCGATCGGTGCTCGTCACCGGCGCAGGTGGCTCGATCGGCTCAGAGCTCTGCCGCCAGATCGCCCGCTTCGGCCCGGCCAAGCTCTATCTGCTCGATCGTGACGAGTCAGGCTTGCAGGCCACCCAGATGAGCCTGACCGGTCAGGGACTGCTCCAGGGCGACGAGGTCATCCTGGCCAACATCCGCGACGAGAGCGCCCTGCGCACCGTGTTCGAGGCGACCCGACCGGACATCGTCTTTCACGCGGCAGCCCTGAAGCACCTGCCGCTGCTGGAGACCTACCCGCTGGAGGCGTGGAAGACCAACGTGCTCGGCACCGCGAACGTGTTGACCGCGGCTGCCGAGGCAGGCGTCGGCACCTTCGTGAACATCTCCACCGACAAGGCCGCCGACCCGATCTGCGTGCTCGGCTACAGCAAACGGGTCGCCGAGCGGCTGACGGCTGACTTCGCAGACACCCAGCCGGGGCGTTACGTCTCGGTGCGCTTCGGCAACGTGCTGGGCTCGCGCGGCTCTGTGGTCCATGCGTTCGCCGCCCAGATCGAGGGTGGCGGCCCGATCACAGTCACCCACCCCGATGTCGAGCGTTTCTTCATGCTCATCCCCGAAGCCTGCCAACTAGTCCTGGAGGCAGCATCCATCGGCACCGACGGCGAGGTGATGGTCCTGGAGATGGGCGAGCAGGTCAAGATCCTCGACATGGCCACCACGCTCATTGGCCTGTCGGGTCGCAAGGACATCGACATCATCTACACCGGCCTGCGCCCCGGCGAGAAGATCACCGAGGACCTCTTCTCAACACACGAGGATCGTCAGGCCACGACCAACCCGCTGGTCACCAGCGTCAACGTGCCCGCAATCGACGTCGATGAAATCCGGTCGGTCCTCATCAGTAACCACCAAGAAGCAGTCAAGTGGATGCACAACCAGACAGAGCAGTTCGAGCAGGTCGGAGTCTGATGTCTCGCATTCACCTGTCCAAGGCCGATACCACCGAGGTCGAAGAGCACTACATCCTGAACGCGGTGCGCTCCGGATGGGTTGCGCCCCTCGGCCCTGACGTGGACGCATTCGAGGCCGAGATGGCTGCAAGGGCTGGCGTCTCGCACGCTCTGGCGCTCGCGTCAGGCACCGCCGCGCTGCATCTCGGCCTGCTCGGGCTGGGCGCAAGACTGGGCACTGCAGTCATCGTGCCGAGCATGACCTTTGCCGCCTCGGCCAATCCGGTGATCTACACCGGCGCCGAGCCGGTCTTCGTCGACTCAGGCGCTGACTGCAATGTCGACCCTGGGCTTTTCATGAAGGCCATCGACACCATGCAGGCCGAGGGCACCCGCGTTGTCGCTGCGATGAGCGTCGACCTCTTCGGCCGCTGCGCCGACTACGACGAGATCATCCCTGGGTTGCAGGAACGAGGCATCCCGCTGATCGAGGATGCAGCTGAGGCGGTCGGAGCGACCTATCACGACCGGCCGGCCGGCTCTTTCGGGGAGGCTGCGGTGTTCTCCTTCAACGGCAACAAGATCATGACCACCTCCGGCGGCGGCATGCTCCTGAGCAACAACGAAGACCTGATCGCGCGGGCGCGCTACCTGTCCACCCAGGCCCGTCAGCCAGCTGACTACTACGAGCACACCGAGATCGGCTTCAACTACCGCCTGTCCAACATCTTGGCCGCGCTGGGACGGGCTCAGCTGTCCCGCCTTGACGCCATGCTCGCCCGCAGGCGGGCGATACGGCAGATGTATGTCGACGGGTTGGCTGATGTGCCCGGGGTGCGCTTCCTCGGACGCGACGAGGGTCGTGGTGACGACGAGGACAACTGCTGGCTGACCTGCATCGAACTCGACCCTGCAGTCACAGAGGTGGGTCCATCGAAGCTCATCGCCGAACTCTCGGGCGAGAACATCGAGTCCAGGCGTCTGTGGAAACCCATGCACCTACAGCCGGTCTTCGCCTCAAGCCGCGCCTTCGTCAACGGCGAGTCGGAACGGCTCTTCGATCGTGGCGTCACCCTGCCCAGCGGCTCCGCCCTGCAGGACGATGAGATCGAACGCGTCATCAAAGTACTCCTTAATGCTCTGGGCGTGGGGTGATGACCAGCCGAGGCTACGACCGGGCCAAGCGGGCGCTCGATCTCATTTTCGCCGTTGCACTTTTCGTCCTCACGCTGCCTATTCAAGGCGTAACGGCACTAGTCATCCGGATCCGCCTCGGCAGCCCGGTGCTGTTCAGGCAGACTCGCCCGGGTCTGCACGGCGAGCCTTTCGAGATCGTCAAGTTCCGGACGATGCAGTCAGAAGACCTGACTCTTGGCTGCACCGATGACGCCTCGCGGATGACAAATCTTGGGCGGCTGCTGCGATCAACCAGCCTCGACGAGCTACCTACGCTCCGGAACATCATCAGCGGCGACATGTCTCTCGTCGGTCCCCGACCGCTTCTCATGCGTTATCTCCCTCGGTACTCCCCCGAGCAGGCCCGACGCCACCAGGTTCGCCCTGGGCTCACTGGGTTGGCCCAGGTCTCCGGACGCAACGCGTTGAGCTGGGAGGCCAAATTCCGCCTCGACGTGGGCTACGTCGACCACCACACGCTTGTGGGCGACCTAAGGATCCTGCTGGCCACGGTGACGTCCGTTCTGAGACGAGACGGTGTCTCGGCGGTAGGGGAAACCACGATGTCGGAGTTTCTCGGCAGCTCCACAGACCGGGAGACTTCGTGAGCATGCCACTCGTCATCATCGGTTGTGGCGGCTTCGGTCGCGAGGTTCATGACGTCATCGATGCGATGAACGAGGTGAAGCCGACGTGGAACCTTCTGGGCTACCTCGACGATCTACCGGAGCAAGTCAATGTGTCTCGCGTTGAATCCCGCAATTCAAGAGTTCTCGGCGACACAAACTGGCTGACGGCAGCAGGGCAAGAAGTCCAGTTCGTCATCGGCATAGGCACGGGAAAGACCAGGCGGATCATTGATGAACGCTTCTCCGCCGCCGGGCTCACCGCTGCGACCCTCGTACACCCCGCTGCCACGCTCGGTCATGATGTGCGCGTTGGTATGGGTTCGGTCATCTGCGCTGGCGTCCGAGTCACCACCAACATCAGCCTTGGTCGGCACGTCCATCTCAACATCAACACCACTGTGGGGCACGACTGCACACTCAAGGACTACGTCACGGTAAATCCTCTCGTTGCGATCTCTGGCGGGGTGACTATAGGCACCGAGACCATGCTGGGTACGCACTCGGCGATCCTCCAGAATCTGACCGTGGGCGAGCGCTCCGTCGTCGGTGCCGGCTCATGCGTAGTCAAGGACGTTCCAAACGACACCGTCGTCAAGGGCGTCCCCGCACGATGATCCGACGGCGCAGGCTAAATTGACATTAGCCACATAGTCCTGAACGAGTCGCAAAGACGATAACAGTCGCACCGACCGTGCAACGAGTGGCATCTATACCTAAGAGGAGCATTGTGAAGCAGGTCGTGCAGTCGGTATCGAACGGCGATTTGCGGGTTGTCGATGTCCCACAACCTCAAGCAGGTCCCACTGAAGTGCTGGTCGCGACACGCAGGTCTTTACTGTCCGCCGGTACTGAGCGAGCCGTGCGCAAAATTGCCTCGGCCAACATGTTGCAGAAGGCCAAGGCCCGGCCCGACCTGGTCCGTCAGGTCGTCGCAAAGGCCCGCACGGAGGGAGTGCGCTCGACCGTCGCGGCTGTTCGGTCCCGCCTCGATGAGGACATGCCGCTCGGCTACAGTGCCGCCGGGCTTGCGGTGACAGTGGGGTCCGCAGTCAACGGCGTGCGACCCGGTATGCGCGTGGCAACGGCATCCGCCGGCCATGCGGAGTACCAGATCGTGCCAAGCCTGCTTGCGGTGCCAGTGCCGGACGCGGTGTCAGACGAGGCTGCCGCGTTCGGTGCCGTGGCCGGCATCGCCCTCCAAGGGCTTCGCCAGGCAGATGTCGGCGTTGGTGGCACGGTGGCGGTTATCGGCCTTGGGTTGGTGGGTCAGCTGACGACGCGCCTCGCCATGGCCGCGGGTCTCACCGTCGTAGGCATCGATCTACGGGATTGGACTGCTCAGCTGGCGCAGGACTACGGAGCCACCGGCTTGGTCGAAGCGGGCTCAGAGACGACCGCACGCATCAAGGATCTGACCCGGGGTCGCGGCGTCGATGCAGTTCTGCTCACTGCAGCCACGCCGTCGTCTGACCCGGTGACCCGTGCAACAGAGATCACCCGGGACCGTGGGCGGATTGTCGTCGTCGGCGATGTCGGACTCCACTTGGATCGACGCCCCTTCTATGAGCACGAACTTGAGCTTCGGTTTGCTCGAAGCTACGGACCAGGCCGTTACGACCGTTCGTACGAAGAGTGGGCAGTCGATTACCCGATCGGACATGTCCGCTGGACCGAAGGGCGCAACATCGAGGCGTACCTCGATCTTCTCGATCAGGGCCGGGTGAGAGTGGACGACCTTGTGACCCATGTTTTCAACATCTCCGACGCTTCCAAGGCTTACGACACTCTTGAGGAGGACAGCTATGCGCTCGCGGTTCAGTTGTCCTATGCGGCCGTCGCGGCACAGGACCATCAGCCGGTCACGGTGCGGCCTCGCCGGACTGGCGGCAGACACAGTGCCGGCGTGATCGGTGCCGGTAACTATGCGAAGGCAACCTTCCTCCCCGCGCTCAAGCAAGGCGGATGGGCTGACGATCTGTACGCGATCACCTCGGCCAAAGGCCTGACCGCCCGCCACCTCGCAGAGCGCTACAACATCGGCCTTGTCGTGCCAACTGTCACCGATCTCCTCGCCCTAGACGAGATCGACATCGTATTTATCCTCAGCCGCCATGACAGCCATGCGGATCTCGTGATCAAAGCGCTCGATGCGGGCAAACATGTCTATGTCGAAAAGCCACTAGCGATCACACACGACGAACTGGATCAAGTGGAGGCTGCATACCAACGCAACGACAGCCACGTGTTCGTCGGATTCAATCGCCGTTACAGCGATTCAACCGTGCGTGCCCGACGGGTCTTCGAGGGCGGCAGCGGACCCCTGGCCATCAGCTATCGAATCAATGCCGGCCGACTTCCAGATGCTCACTGGTACAAGGACCGGCGCCAGGGCGGTCGGATTGTTGGTGAGGTGTGCCATTTCATCGATCTGGCCTCGTGGATCATCGGCGCGGGTCCAACGACAGTGGGCGCAGTGGGGTCAGGACGGGCGGAGGCAGCATTGGAGGAAGATGTGACCGTACTGCTGGGATACCCCGACGGGTCTGCCGCAACGATCACCTACACCACCGGGGCCCATCCTGGCACTGCCAAGGAACGCGTTGAGATCCTCGGACGTGGCCACACGGTCTTGATCGACGACTTCCGAGCCCTGACCGTGGACGGCCGTCGACAGAAGGAAGTTCGCCCCGGCAAAGGACACTCGGAGGCGCTTGAAACATTCCGGCGTACTATTGCGGCTGACGACTCATCAATGGAGCCCGCGTACATTGCCAGCGCGGAGTCAATGCGCGCCTCCTTTGCTGTACTCGCAAGATTGACTGAACAATCATCCGACTTTGTCGCGCCGCCAGAGTAAGAATGAGGTTGACGGATGACGCAAATGAAAGGCCCCCCAGATGGATAATAACCGGTATCGTTGGGGCACGCGAGCTCTCAATGAACATCTGCCTAAGGTGAAGATCAGCTAGTTATGTGTGGAATTGCTGGAAGAGTCGGCCCTGGGATCTCGCCATCCGCAGCATGGACTTCGGTTGCAGAAAAACTGGATCACCGCGGACCTGACGGGTCGGCCATAATGACGTGGCTGATTGGTGCTTCCGAAGCTGTACTTACCCATACACGACTGGCAATTAACGATCTCAGCGATGCCGGACGTCAGCCGATGGTTGACGAAACGGAACGCTACGCACTTGTATTCAATGGAGAAATCTACAACTATCCTGAGCTGCGTCAATTCTGTGAGAACCGTGGACATGTCTTTCGGTCGCGCATGGACGGTGAGGTGATTCTGCATCTATTCGAAATTGAGGGTATTAGCGCATTCAACCGCCTCAATGGCATCTTCGCCGCCGCAGTCCTTGATACGCACGATGGCTCAATCGTGCTGGCGCGCGATCCGCTGGGAGTGAAGCCCCTATTCTATTCTCTTGATGAGAATTCCGGTCTAACGTTCGCATCCGAGATCGCAGCTCTCGCTCAGACAGGCGCCAATCTGGGAGGCTATGATCCGGTGGCTCTCGCTCAGTTCCTCGCCTTCCTTTGGGTGCCATCACCGCGCACACCGTTCACTGGTGCATGCAGCCTTGGCCCCGGGGAAGTCTTGTGCCACGGGCCTGCGGGCACACGGATTGAGCACTACGCCGATCCGCTGTTCACCATGATTGACGGGCCACGCATACCCGCGGAAGCTGCAATCACCGAGCTTCGCGAGCGTTTCGTTGTGGCGGCTCGGCGCCAATTGCTCTCCGATGTGCCGGTTGGGCTCATGGCCAGTGGCGGCATTGATAGCGGATTGCTCTGGTGGGCGACGGCCGGGAGTATCGAGCGCGCCTTCACGATTGCCTGGGATGATGTTCCAGGTAGCGAAGGGTTGCACGAAGACCTCGCCAATGCACGCATCTTGCATAAGCGATTTGGCACCCCTTTAGAAGAAATGCGACTCACTCACTCCGATTTTGATGTCTTACCTCAGGGAGGCGACCTATTCGCAGATCCCGCGTACATTCTTGCATCGACGATTGCGGAGCGCTCCCGGACAGCGGGAATTAAGGTGCTCTTATCTGGCCAAGGGGGAGACGAAGTATTTGGCGGGTACCGCCGGCACCAAGTAGCTCGGTGGTTGGAGCGCATCAGTATTGGACGGCTTGGCCTGTCTGGCGCGAATATTCTGGCGAAATTTGCTGGCCCAAGTGTCTCTGTCGAATACTCCGCACGCCTTCTGCGCGCGTTCGGCGAACGCGATCCGTTCCGTGGGTACATGCAACTGAGTACGTATAGCTCCGCCGCTGATCGGGCACGAGTGCTTGGCACATACGAGTACGAGGTATCAGACGACGTAGTGTGGTCAGCGCATCGCGAAGCTTACGAAATGTTTCCATCTGAGATGAGCTTCTCGCGCCGCGCACGAATGTTGGACCTCAGCGTATATATGCCCGGACTAGGCTTGGCCTACGTAGACAGAGCAGGCATGGAGAATGGGGTAGAGACTCGGGTGCCTTGGCTTGATCTCGACCTCGTACGATGGGCGACGAGTTTGCCGTCCAATCTTCTCATTCACAGGCGTCAAGGCAAGTGGCTGACTCGTCAGTTTGCTGCCAGCGAACTCGGTTCGGCCTATGCCAACTCACCCAAGCGTGGATTCGGAGTCCCATCTGCGATGGTGAGCACAACCAGTCCCGAGGGCGAGCGGGGCTTCCGACAGGGCCGGTACTTTTCACTCGCGACGCATCTGCTCACCCAATATCGCGAAACGCTTGGTCATCAGTTCCTTTCATACTCGGTCCACCGGTGAGTTTTCCCGGGCGGGACGAACTCTGATTCGATCGCGTTTGCCGTGAGGGCGTGACGCCACCGCATGGCGGCCCTTTCACTCGAGTGTCGCCGGCAAGTGTTTCTCCACCCATTTGTGAAGCGGTTGTATTGGTGAGCCGTCAATGCAGCTGTGGTCTCTTCACATCGGCGAAGGTCGCGCAGAAGCGCCACGTCCTGGAAGCAAGGCGGTCTCGAGAGACTGCGGCCGGGTTCGGCTACATCCGGCTCATGCCGCAACCGCGCGAAGAAGTGCCTCGAGCCGCGAAGCCATCGCCGTCCGTGATTGCTCGCGCTCGATCCACTCCCGACCGCGGTCCCCGCACTCCGCGCGGGCTGCAGGTGCAGTCATGCACACAGCTTTCAAACCGAGCTCCAGTTGCAGTGGGCCGACGACCATCCCAGCGCCGGACTTCGTCACGAGGTCACCGACGATTCCAGTGCAGTTGGTTAGCACGTAGAGCCCAGCCGCCATGTAATCGAAGATCTTGTTGGGACTCACCGAGGACCGGAACAACTCGACGTCCGCCAGCACGTGTAAACCAAAGTCCGCCGCAGCGAGCAGGTCTGGGATCTCCGTCTTAGGAACGGGGTCCATGAACCGTACGTTTGTCAACTGCCGACGCGACGCATCACGGATCAGCTCGGCCTTGTTGAGTCCATCGCCGACCAGAATAATGTCCACTGGCAGATCGGCTACGCATTCAGCTGCGTCCAGGAGAAGGTCGAGGCCGTTGGCTGGCCCATGGGCACCTGTGTAGATACCGGTCAGACGAGTGAAGCCGTAGCGAGCCCGCAACGTTGAGGTATCGATGCTTGCGACAAAGTCCTCTGGGTCGGCTCCATTTGGAATGTAACTGATCTTTGACTCCGGAACACCGAGGCTTTGCAGTGCTGTGCGGCAGCCCGGCGCCATGACCACGACCCGATCGGCCCGCTTGTAGAGGAACAGCTCAAGCGCATGAAGAGCCCGATAGAGCGCGGAGGACTCAGACAGGCGTCCCATGTCGACCAGCACACGCGGCCAGAGATCGCGAACCTCAAGGATGAACCGAGCACGGCGCGTCCGTGCGATGACCCAACCGGCCAGAGCCGCCAGCAAGTGAGGTGACGATGCGTAGACCACGTCTGGCCGGGGCGCCTGGAATCCAGCGATCGTTGCCATCACTGCATAACTGATCCAATTCACCACCCGGCTGATCCCGTTACTCCGGTATGGGATTACAGGGACAAACGTGAAGCCTTCCTCAGTGGCTTGCCTTCTGCCGGTGCTCAGATTCAGGCGACTCGCGATAATCGTGTACTGCCAGTCGGGCAGTCGGCTGAAGAGCTCGACGTGCCGCGTGCCCCCGGGTTGATCACGGGGTACTGCGAAGTGGTTAAGCACCAGGACTCTGCGTTGTTCACTCATGCACGCAACACCGTCCCAGGATCATCATGGCCAGCCGCGATCTCGAGCGCCGCGCCACTTGTCGTCCACCGGACACGCAGGTGCAGTGAGTCGATGACGATCTCGTCCCCGGGCCCTGGCCCGATGTGCGGTGCTTCCCCGATACCCCACATGCTCACTCGACTCTTGGGCGACCAAGTCACCCAGGTGGCCGGTTGCCACGCACCATAAGTACGGCTCGTCCAGCCGGTGAATTCCTCAACATTCCCAGTGACAGACGATGTCTGGTCGGCTCCGAAGAGCGTGAACTTGACATTGTCGGCGGCAAGAAGCCCATCGCTGAAGTGGATCCCCGGACCTAGCGGGAGAGTCAGATCTAGTCTTGGAACCCTCTCGAAGGAAGACAGCGCGTCGACGACAGCGACATACCCCTCGTTGATGACAACCGCTCGCGCGACTCGGAGGCCATTGTCGGGTCCCTCATATGCGTCGTGCCAGCCGAACAGGATGGTGGAATCGCCGATAGTGGCAGGTGGCGCGAGGTGACCGTGGGCGGCGCGGAGCCAGCGGAATGCGCGATGCGGCCCGAGCTGGTCGCGACCATTGACACGAAGAACCGGATGCGCTGAGGAAGAGCGGAAGCCGTTGCGCACAATCAATGGTCCGTTGTAAGTGCCCGTGCCGGGATCGGAAACGAGCCAGCGGCCTCCGTGCTCTATCCACACTGACGTCAGATCCGCGTGTCCATGTGAAGGTGCCGATCCCACTTTGAACCAGACACGCCACGGCCCACGCCTTGTATAGGCCATGCCACCTGACACGGCGGTTGTTGTCGATCCGGATGTCGAGGCGATCACAGCAGGAGCACTGGTCCGGGCCGGTGCGTACCACGCGAGTTCATCAAAGTCGGCGTCCAGCGGCACCGGGTCCCCCGTAAGGACGAGTCCGAGAGCGGCGGATCCTGTAACAGCGAGAGGGTCGCTAGAAGTTGCGAGCACGCGTCCCTCGTCCCAGTCTCCGTACTGTGGGACGTCGCCCTGGAAAACTCCGATAGCGGCGAGGTGTCGACTCGCTCCGCGAAGGGCCAAAACCACCTCGTCCGGCGCGTCCTCAAGCAGCGTGCGGACGACGAGCATCTCGAGTACGAAGCGGTGGTAGGACAGCGAGTCCTCGATCATGGAGCCATCAGGCCGCATGTGGCGGCGAAGCTGCGCCGAGAAGAGTCGTTCGCCAACTCGCTTCCAGCGATTTGCAGCTCGGTGGTGGGGAAACAGTCGTGCCAGCACGATCAATCCGAGGGCGTCGCCCATCAGATGATTGTTCTTCATGCTGCTAAGCGTGTAGGGCAACTCCACCATCAAGTGGCGCGCACTGGCCAACAGTTGTTCGTCCATGCGCACGCGAGTCGCCATCTCTAACCGGTCACCAGCGAGCGAGAGCACTTGGCTCCACGCGATCGCGCGCAACGACAGTTCGAGACTTGAATACCAGTTGACGCCATGTTCTGGTTTGTTCTGCTCGCACCAACTCTGCAGTAATTCGTTCAGGCTCGTTGCCCACGGACCGTCAGGTTCGAGACATGCCGCGCGGGCTAAGACCACCAGATCCCTGTGGCGGGCAGCCTCCCAGACATACTTGACGTCACCTAAGCGATGTTCGGATCGAATGTCGATCTGCCACCAGGGCTTGGACGCCGGCCACTGCTTGCCGCTTTCCGGGTCGCAACTCCACGGTTCGCTGATCCCAGTCGGAACGCGACGACCGAAGACACGCAGGCCGTCAGCCAAGATTAGCTTGGCGTCCTCGAGAGTCCGACCGCTTGCAGCCGTGGACCACGGCACCTGATTCCCGATCTGCACCGGAGTGGACCGGATCTTCATTAAGGGTCGGCGTACGCCAAACAGCACAGAATGAAACCCGATGCGTTTTGACGCCTCGTATGCCGCTCGGACGGGAGCCGACGTGCCAAGGGCCCGTACGTCGTCGACAACTCGCCGATACCAGACCATCGCACCCACACTCCCTTTCCCACTCGTCACAACACCATGCGTTCATGCCCTGCCGACCTGTAACCGAACGGCATCACTGCTCCCTGCCGCTCGTTCTGCAGATGCGGCCTAAGAACCTTTTCGCATGACTGCGACGATGTTTTGGGTCACCAGGTGTCCGCGTAGGGCCCCTGTTTCGGCCGCAAGGGTGAGCTTCATGGCTCCGCTGGCTGCCTTCCACACTGCATGACGCACAAGACTCTTGGCTCCGTGCACAGCCGGCGGGCAAGCTAACACCCGCACGGTGTCAAAACGAGCAGCAGTGCCCAGTTGACGAAGGTTGCTGGCAGTGAATGACGTCTCGTGCGTGATATCTCCGTGCCTGAAGTTCCCCCCGAAGGGGCTCACCGAGTTTGGCACTCGAAGGATGAGCACACCAGCAGGGCGCAATGCGGCGTGCACTCGATCCAAGGCTTCAAGCACCTCGAACTTGGTCAGGTGTTCAAAGAAGTCCGTGGCGGTGACGACGTCCAATTTGGAGTTGTTAAACCCGTCGCGATAGTCACCGAGTTCGACCTGGGTCACGCCAGCGCTGTGTGCCAACAGAACCTGTTCGGGGCTGATGTCGACGCCTCGCGCATTCTTGTAACCGTGCAGTATCAACTGCTTGACCAACTGTCCCTGGCCGCAACCTAGGTCCATCACGTCGACGTCTCTCATGTCTGGGAGATGGGGCAAGATGTCTCGCCCAAAGGCTATTGCGCCTGTCGCCTCGTTCGCCACGCCAGCATGCGTCGACGAGTAAGCGTCGTACAGCCGAGCCCGCATGTCGTCAGTCACCGCTCTCCCCTCAATCCGGTCCCCTGTAGCCCAGTTGGCAACGTACTACGGATCCCACCAGGGAATCAGCGGGAGGCCTGCCTCGCGCCCGGGGACAAAACCTAGATAATTGCCCTCAACGAATTTCTCCAGCTCGGGATGCCGCCGCTCGTACACCTCAATGCCCCTCGGTGTGACCTTCCCGACCCGATAACCGTGACCCTGCAGCAGTTGGAACGCGTCAAGGAGAAACACCCGGGCATCGATCCAGCGGTGGTTGTACTCGAACTGAACCAGATCTATCGCCTTGTGCTCGAGCATGCGCTTTGCGCCGCGCAGAACAGGCAGGTCGTGCCCTTCGGCATCGACCTTCATCAGCCGGACTCGTTCGATGTCATTGTCGGCGCAGAAGTCGTCCGCGGTGGTGAACCTGATCGTCTCAGTCTGCCCCGAAGTCCGTTGGCTCTCCGTGAACGGAACCACAGAGT
>Ga0209745_1001505_pt1 | contig 13817 bp, 14 predicted proteins | sample BarGraNGADG00312_FD_184495 | JGI IMG/M metagenome (GOLD analysis project Ga0209745, IMG submission 184495) | Arctic peat soil microbial communities from Barrow, Alaska - Barrow Graham LP Ref core NGADG0004-312 (SPAdes) (version 2) | ecosystem: Environmental > Terrestrial > Soil > Wetlands > Peat... | reverse complement strand
GTTGCTCTTGTAGATACCGCGCGTGAACTTGCAGATGATCATGGAATCGATGATGGCATAGAGGTTCTCGCCGTCGAAGACGAACTTGCCTCGCGAGCGATCGAGCTTGTATCGGTCTACAATGCCCTTGACATCAGGCTGGTAAGACCCCGACCTCAGGTAGCACGCGCCCCGGACGCTGGTGGCAAAGCCTAGCGTGGCGGTCTGCAAGGAGCGCAACGAGTAGGCTCCCCACTCGAGTTTCTTGTTGACCATCGCGAACTCCGAGCCGCTGCCGAGCCGCTCTGCAGCCCTGGCCGCCCCGTCAGCGATAAGGGCACCGAACTTGCCCTCGCGAAGGCACATTCGTCGAACCGCTTCGACCATCGCCTCTGCGTTCCCGAAACGCAGGTCGAGCCCATCCGCGTCCTCGCGCGTCAACATGCCCTTCTCGTAGGCCTCCATCGCCCAGCTCACGGTCACACCGGCGGAAATCGTATCGATGCCCAGCGTGTCGCAGAGCTCGACTGCCTTGGTTATGGCGCCCAGGTCCGAGACACCGCAGTTGGGCCCGAGAAGCTCCAGGGATTCGTAGTCAACAGACGAGACCGCCCCGGCCCATGGCCCTTCTTTGACCACATTGATGTGGTCACAACCGATCGGGCAGGACGGGCAGGCTACTACTTTCTTGACCATGGTCTCGAGCATGCGCTCGCCCGAACACTCCTCGGCCCTGTCGAACGTCCCCTTCTGAAAGTTGTTGGTCGGAAGGCACCCGAGCCTGTTATGCACCAGCACGTTAGCGGGTGTGCCCAGAACCCGGTACTTCTCGGTCGCCGGTCCGCGGCAGCGCTTGTAGAGGTCTTTACACAGCTCCATCAGACCATCGAGGTCCGCCACCTCCACGTTGCCCGTCCCGCGTATGGCGATGGCTTTGAGGTTCTTGGAGCCCATTACGCACCCGATTCCCGAGCGCCCGACCTGCCTGTTGCGATCATTCGTGACGTTGGCGAGGCATGTCAGAAGCTCGCCTGCGGGGCCGATCGACGACACCCTTATCTCATCATCCGCGAGCTCGTTCCTGATTGACTCCTCGGTGTCCCAGGTTGTCTTACCTTTGTATGGAGTGGCATCGCGCAGCTCGGCGTATCCGTTCTGTATGAAGAGGTATTTCAGCGAGTCCGCCTTGCCGGTGATCACGATTCCGTCCCAACCCGCGGCCTTGAGCTCGGAGCCTACCCCCCCCGACGCTATCCCGAAGCCTATAAAACCCGTAGCGGGGGAACGCGCGCCCATGATGTACTTGGACGAGACGGGCACCGGGCTTCCCGCGACCGGACCGTTCCACAGGCACAGCACGTTCTCGGGCGAGAGCGGGTCCGCGCCGTCGGGAACCTCGTGGTAGAGCGTGTTCGCGACAAAGCCGTAACCTCCCAGGAACTTTCGTGCGACGTCCTCGAACAGCCGCTCGCTCTTGATCTCCCCGGTCGTCATGTTCACTCGAAGGAACTTACCAGCGTAACCTTTCATCGTTCACCTTCTTGTCTTTTGTCCAAGCGAGTCAGACCCGTTCCAACTATCCACCCCCGAGCAGCAGGGCGAACGCCACCCTGTCACCGGGTTCGATCACCAGTGTGGCCAGGCTTCTTCTGCTCGCTACTCTGTTGTTGACTATGACTGTTGTACTCTTTCGTGCTGCGTGTTCCGCGAAATCAGAGCCCAGATCAGCCGAAAGCCTGCTCAACAGCTCGCCGTAACCAACGGGTCCGACCAGCGTGACCTCGCGATTCTTACCGAACACGCGAAACGGGCCGAAGAACTCGACTGTAACCGTCATCGCGTCAGATGTTTCCATCGATTGCCGCCACGTCACCTCCGGACAGGAAGATGCCTGCCTTGCAGGCAGCGGCACTTCCATGGGTCGCGGCATCTGGGATATCCTTCGGTCCCTGACACGTGCCGGCTATAAAGATGCCGGGGGTCTCTGTCTTGGACATCCCGTCGATCGGGTGCTTCTCTTTGATAAAACCGTAATCGTCCCTCTCGAGCCCTAGTAGACGCCTGACGTTTCTAGTCCCCGCTGAAGGCACGAGCCCGCTTGCGAGCACCACCAGGTCTATCTCCTTACGGATCATCTCTCCGGCAAGCGGGTCCTCGTAGATCACTATTGGGTTGTTAGTCGATTTGTTCAGGTGAATAGAGGGCATCGCCCGGATGAATTGCATCCCCTCATCGATGGAGCGCTGATATAGCTCCTCAAACCCTTTTCCGCACGCTCGCAGGTCGTTGTAGAAAACCATAACCTCCGCACCGGCCTGATGCTCCATGACCAGCCTGCCGCCTTTCACTGAAGCCATGCAGCAGAAGAACGAGCACCACGGATTGTGCTCGAGGTCGCGCGAACCCACACACTGGATGAATGCGATCGACCTGATGTGCCTGCCATCGGGCCGCACAAGGTCGCCCTCCGTCGGTCCGGCGGCGTTACATATACGCTCGAACTCCATGTTGGTCACCACGTTCTCATACTCGGGGTAGTGATATTGTGGCATCACCGCGGGGTCGAACACGCTCCCCCCGGTCGCCAGCACTATGGCTCCGACATTGAGCTCGTCCTCGCGCGACTCCTGAGACAGGTCTATCGCGTCGAGCCCGCACACCTGCATGCATAGTCCGCACTCGATGCAGTGCTCCTTGTCGATCACGTATTTGAGCGGTGCGGCCTGGGCGAACATCGAATAGATGACCTTCCGTGGCTTCAACCCCATCTCCCACTCGTGCGGAACGACGACCGGGCAGACGTCACTACAGGCGCCGCAGCCGGTGCACTTGTTGATATCCACGTACCACGGTTTGTGCCGCATCGTGACCGTGAAGTTCCCAGCCTCGCCTTCGAAGCCGACAAGCTCCGTATTGGTTATCAGTTCTATGTTCCTGTGCTTAGCTGACTCCACCAGCTTTGGCCCGAGTATTCATATCGAGCAGTCCATGGTGGGGAAGGTCTTGTCCAGCGCGGCCATTATTCCGCCTATGGACGGGTCACTCTCCAGCAGATAGACGGGATAGCCCTGTTCAGCGATGTCAAGCGCCGCGTAGACCCCTCCGACCCCACCGCCTACGACCAGCACCTTCTGGATCGGCGCGGGCGCCAGGACCTTGTGCCTGCTCCTCAAGGTCACATCGGCGTGGATCTGGCTCGCGAGATCTTTCGGCTCGCCTTCCATGCTGTACGAGAAATACTCGGTCCGCGGAAAGAAGTTTCGCACGAAAATCTCTTTGCCCAGCTTGCGCTTGCACACCACGATGACCACTTCGCCCTCCACCAGGCTGAAGTGAATCGTCTTCTGTCCCTGGGGATGGCAGATGTCCCTGCTGAAGTGCACGTCATAATCCATGTCCTCCAGCAGGCCGCCGAGCGATCTCAGGTCGTCCTCCTTCTCGTCCGGCGTGGTGCAGATAAACGCCATTGGACTCATTTCTTCAAAACGCCCCCTTCTTCGAGCTGGTTGCACATTTCAGTCATTACCTTCTGGAAGACAGAGCCCTCCGCGGAGGATACCCATTCGAGGCGCAGCCTGTCGCGGTCAATCCCCCTCTCGGGGAGGACCTTCTCTTTCATCTTCTTTATCATCTCCTCGCACTGGATATTGCCGTTTATATAGTGGCAGTCCCCGGGCGGATGACAGCCACCGATCAGCACCATGCCCGCACCCCTGTCGAACGCGTGCAGTATCATGTCCTGGCTGATCCTGCCCGTGCACATAACCCTGACGAATCTAGCCCTTGTCGGATATTGAAGCCTGCCGACCCCTGCCTGGTCGGCTCCGCCGTAAGTTCACCAGTGGCATACGAGCGCAAGGATCTTGCCACCCGGGTCCTCCTCCAGCGCCGTGTCGATCTGGGCGTAGAGCTGCTCGTCGGTGAAACCGTGGGCCTCGACTGCCCCTTGTTTGCACCTCGCTGCGCACACACCACAACCTTTGCACGATGCTTCGATGACCCTCGCCCTCTTCTTCATCTTGCCGTCGACCTCGCGCTCGTCGGTCGTGATGGCCGAGAACGGGCATTTCTTCACGCACACCAGGCACCCGTTGCACTTGTCCTGGTCGATGGTGGATATGATCGCGTCCAGCATGATCTGTTCTTTGGAGAGAAGGCCAAGGCACTTGGCCGCGGCACCGCTGGCCTGGAGCATGCTGTCAGAGATGTCCTTGGGAAACTGGCACGAGCCGGCCAGCATGACCCCGTCGATTGCTGTCTCCAGCGGGCGCAGCTTCGGGTGCGCCTCGAGGAAGAACCCGTCAGCGCTGTTCGGGACTTTAAGCATATCCTGGAACTTCTGAGCGTCCGCTGTGCGCGTGAGGCCGGTCGCCAGGACGACCATGTCCACCTCCTGGACGGTCTTCTGTCCAAGGACCTCGTCGGCTGCATGAACTTTGGGGCGGCCGGCGTTGTCCGACACTTCCGTCACATTCGCGCGCATGAAGATAACGCCGCCGTTGCGCGCTTCGCGGTAGAGGTCTTCGTGCTGCTTCTTGTAGAGGCGGACGTCACGGTGGTAGACAGAAACCATAACCTGAGGGAACCTTGCCTTTATCGACAGCGCCTCCTTGATGGTGTTCATGCAGCAGATGCGTGAGCACCATGGATTCTCCTCGGGGTCCCTCGATCCGACGCACTGGACGAACGCGATCCTTGCCGGCATCTCCCCGTCCGTCCTGCGAATCGGCTTACCTTCGGTAGGGCCCGCCTTGAGGAGCATGCGCTCCATCTCGAGCGAGGTGAATACGTTGCCCCTGCCATCGTAACCCCAACGGTTTCCTTCAGACGGGATATAGGCATCCGCACCTACACAGAGCGCGATGGCTCCGACGGCGAACGATACAGTCCTGGCGCTCGCATGCTCGATGTTGATCGCGTTCTGGGGGCAGACCTCCAGGCAGGCCTCACATTCGCTGCAGATCTCGTCATCAACCCTGTAGACGTTCGGGATCGATTGGTGGTCTGGTATATATATTGCCTTTCTCTTTGAGAGTCCGGCCTCAAACTCGTTCGGGGCGGTGACAGGACACACATCCTCGCATTTCCCACAGCAGTCGCAGGCCTCGCTGACAAAGCGGGGATTTACCTTGATCGCGGCCTTGAAGTTGCCCACATACCCGGTGATGTTCTGGACCTCGGCCCCAGTGTAAACGGATATCCTGTGGTGGTTTACGACCTGCATTATCAGGGGAGTGACGACGCACGAGATGCGCTCCATTCGATCGAACATACGGTAGTGCTGGTTCGACATTCCGCCCAGGTAGTGAGACTTCTCGACCAGGTGGACGTGGTAACCTGAATTAGCGATATCGAGCGCCGCCTGGAGCCCCGCAACCCCCCCGCCGATCACGAGGGCGCTGTGGTGCATGGAGACGATCCTGTCTTCCAGAGGCTTTGCGTGCGTGACCCCGGCCACGGCCATCTTCACCTGGTCCATCGCCTTGCGAGTAGCCCCCTCCTTGTCCTGCATGTGCACCCACGAGCAGTGCTCCCGGATGTTCACCATCTGGAAAAGGTATGGGTTAAGGCCCGCCTCCACGCACACGTTCATGAAAGTGGGACCGTGCATCTTCACGCTGCAGGCCGCGACCACCACCCGGTTCAGTTTGAACTCCTCGATGTCGTTCCTTATCTGGATCTGACCGGGATCCGCGCAACTGTACATGTTCTCCTTGGAGATCACGACATTCGGGAGGGTGGCAGCTGTGTGTGCCACGGCAGCACAGTCCACGGTCTGAGCTATGTTGAGACCACAGTGACAGACATAGACCCCTATTCGAACTTCTTCTTCCACAGGGTCCCCATAGTCAGCCATGCTGTTTGCTTCCTTTCACAATCGCGACCGGCGAAGCATATCGGTCAGCTTCACGTAGTTTGTCTCGTTCTGCTGCAGGAACCTCGAGTTCTCCGAGAGCAGACGGTCGACCGCGCGGCTCCAGACAGCCGAGAAACCGTCGCCTGCACAGCGAAGCCTAAGTCTGGTGAGGTCGATGGCTCCTTGCGGGCACGCCACGAGGCACGCTCCGCAGCAGATGCAGTGGCGTGGGTCGACTTCGACGCCCCTGGGCGACAGCGCTGTGTAGCAGCGTGTCGGGCACGTCGTTGTGCAGAGCTCACATCCCTCGGGGCACCTTTCGACGTCCACCCCGATGCTGCCATCGAACAAGCGGGTAACCCTGATTGCGCCCGGTACAGGACAGACCGCCTCACAGTGAGCGCACGATAGGCATTTATCCAGGTCGAGGGTAACACCACTCGCACCGGGCGAAAGGGCCTGTCTCGGGCACGCATCTACGCACATGTCGCAGCCAGGCGGGCACCGCGAGGTGTCGAGCTCCATCCCCATCGCAAAGTGCGGGACTCCCCCTGCGTCAAGTATCGGACTGACCTCACTCTCGGTTTCTTTCCAGGTGTTACGGGTAACGAGCCTGACTGCATTTACGGGGCAGAAAGTCGCGCAAAGGCCGCACATGGAGCACTTCTTTTCATCGATGTCGGGCGTCGCGCTGAACTCACCGTCACCACGTGCAAGCGAAAGGGACACGGCCTCCTTTGGACACACCTGCCTGCACAGGTCGCACCCTATGCAGACTTCTCTGTCGATGGTCAGAGTCATGCTGTCCACCCAGAGCGACTGGGTGACGACCAGGTGGCTCCCACTCTCTTTTTTGCTCTTCATGGACCTTGGCATATTCTATCGTCCTCTGGGTACGACTTTCTCCATCCGAACAGCGCACACTTTGAACTCGGGTATCTTCGCCACCGGGTCTCGCGCCGGGTTCGTGAGCGCGTTTGCAGCGCTCTCCTGGAAGTTGAAAGGTATAAAGAGGGTGCCGGGCGGGACCATGTCCGTTACTCGCGCTCGTATCTTGACCTCGCCTCGACGGGAGCTCACCTTGACGAGGTCCCGCGACTCCAGACCCAGCGCCCTCGCGTCATCAGGGTTTATATCCACAGCGGCCGAGGACATCTCGCGGTTGAGTGTGGGGCTTCTCCTCGTCATAGTGCCCGTATGGTAGTGGAAGTGAACCCTGCCGGTCGTCAGGTACAGGGGGTACTCCTCGTCAACGACCTCGTTCGGCGGTTTCCACTCGACGGGCACGAAGGCGCCGCGCCCCCTTGTGAACACACTCGCATGCAGGAATTCCTTCCCGGGGTCTTCCTCGCTCGTGCAGGGCCACTGCAGCGACCCCTTCTCCAGCCTTGAATACGTGATCCCGGCGTAGGACGGCGTGAGGCTCGCTATTTCCTCGAACAGCTCCGCCGGGGAACGATAGTCCATGCCTTTCGCCCCCATGATGCCCGCGAGGCGCGAGATTATCTCCCAGTCAAGCCTCGAGTCACCGATGGGATCGATGGCCTTCCTGACCAGCTGCACCCTGCGGTCGGTGGAGGTGAAGGTCCCGTCCTTCTCCGCATAGCTCTGTGCGGGAAAGACCACAGTCGCCAGCTCCGCGGTCGGGTTCATAAATATGTCCTGCACGACAAGGAGCTCGAGGCTGGCAAGCGCCTCTCTGACGTGGTTGATGTCCGGGTCGGAGAGCATGGGGTTCTCGCCCATGATATACAGGGCCTTGATCTCGCCCCTTGCCGCTGCGTCTATCAGCTCGACGACTGTCAGGCCCTCACCGGTCGGGATTTCGACCCCCCAGGCGTCCTCGAACTTCTTCCTGGATACGGGGTCTGCGATCTTCTGGTACCCGGTGAGCACATCAGGAAGAGCGCCCATGTCGCACGAGCCCTGCACGTTGTTCTGACCGCGAAGTGGGTTGAGGCCGCTTCCCCTCTTTCCCACCTGACCGGTGAGCATAACAAGGTTCGCCAGTGCGAGAACGTTGTCGGTGCCCGTCGTGTGCTCGGTGATGCCCATTGTGTAGAGGATTGCGGAATTAGGAGAAAGGGCGTACTCGTGGGCTGCCACCTTCAATACGGATGTATCGACACCTGAAATGTCCGCCACCCGATCCGGTGTATACTCTGCAACCGTTTCCTTTAGAGCCTCGAAGCCCTCGGTCCTCTCGACGATGAAGTCGCTGTTGTGCCAGCCCTCCTGGATGATGATGTTCATCATCCCGTTGATCCAGGCGACGTCTGTCCCAAGACGAGGCTGGATGAAGACGTCAGCGTAATTGGCAAGGTGGATTCGCCTGGGATCGACGACGATGAGGCAGGCGCCTTTTTCCTTCGCTCCGATGATACGAGAGGCGACCATCGGATGGTTCTCTGTAGTGTTGGAGCCTGTGACCAGAATGCACGATGCCTCTTCCAGGTCGGGTATCGAGTTGGTCATAGCTCCGCTGCCGAACGCCCTCGCGAGACCTGCCACCGTGGGCGAATGGCAGAGTCGCGCGCAGTGGTCGATGTTGTTAGTGCCGATCACGGTCCGGGCGAACTTCATGAAAGCGAAGTTCTCTTCGTTAGTGCACTTGGCCGACGACAGGAACCCTATCGAGTCGGGGCCATACCTGTCCTTTATTGCCTTGAGCCTTTCCGCTACAAAATAGAGCGCCGTATCCCAGTCGGTGGGCTCGAGGTTGGCGCCCCTTTTCCACAAAGGCCTGCGAAGGCGGTCCTCGCTTTCGACGAACTCGTGAGCGGACCAACCTTTGATGCACAGCGAGCCGCGGCTGATCGGGTGCGTGTTGGACGGCATGGTACCAACGAGGTGACCGTCGACCACCTCGAGGTAGAGACCGCAGCCGCACCCGCAGTACGGGCATACTGACATCACAGTTTTATAGTTCACTTCTGCTCGCTCCCATGGGACCGTTCTCGGCGTCTCCGAGCAGGGGGGATTCTTCGAACACGTCACGCCCGGCCTCATAACCGAACAGCCTCTTGATATCCTCTCTTATCAGCTGGTGCAGCTGCCCCAGCGGTATGTTCATCGGACAGGCGTTCTCGCAAGACCCGCAGCCCACGCACTTGTCAGCAAGGTGGAACGCCCTGATCAGGTGGAAGGACGGGTACTCCGGGGGGATCTCGCCCACCCTGACCCATCGCGACTCCTCGAGACGGCAGTCTTCGCAAATGCACATCGGGCAGGCGTTGCGGCACCCGTAGCACTTGATGCACCTGTTGAATACCTGTGTCCAGAAACGCCGCCTGTCGAGGACGCCCATTTCTTCCATCTCGCGGAGCCTCTCGTGGTCAAGATAATCGACGTCACCGATGCTGACGCCTGCGTCAACGCTATGCGTGTAAGGCCTCACGCAGTGACATTCCCTGGCCTCGTCCCCGGTGCATGCGAGTCCAATGACCGCTACTCTGTCGATATCCAAAGCACCCCTCTTGGCGAGCTCTATCAGGTGCCGCTCGTCGCAGCCGTGCGCTATCACAGCCAGGTCACCGGAGCTCCACTGTTGCAGCAGGCGCCTCGCCACTATTGCAATAGCGTACTTGCCTGACGAATCGAGTCTCTCCAGCTCACCGGGCGAGGTAAACAGGTACGGCTCCAGGTGACTCTCGAGTTTGCGAGTGCCGAGAACACCGACGACGGTTCCTTCTTGCAGCAAAGAGGCAGCCTTGAGCCTGGCCTCATCATCGCGTTCTTTTTGCGGCTCTTTCAGCGCTTTTTTCAAACAGTGCTCCAGACAAACGGGCCGAAGTTCATGACTCCGTCGAAGAATTCGCGCATACAACTCCTGATCGTGGCCTCGTCGAAAGGCGACATCCAGTAGAAGCCGAGCCTTTCCGGGTGAATACCGGAGAGGCTGAAGACGCTTTGTAGCACGGACAGCCTCTTTTGAGCCAGCAGATTGCCCTGTCGGTAGTGGCACTCGCCGAGCTCGCAGCCCAGGACCAGCACACCGTCATAACCTTCCGCAAAGGCCTTTATGGCAAACTCCGCTTCCATCCTGGCGGTGCAACTCAACTGGTGCAGGACCGAGTCGGCGCGCGCCTCATCTGGAAGCAGCGACCGCACGTAATCAGAATCTGGCAGGCACCACCGGCAGTGGAAGACCACGAGAGTTGGCCTGAATCCGTTCCCTTCATCTATCCGTTCAATATCAGCGCCCGTGGGCATCACTTACCGCCTTGCCAACTTTTCGAGGATCTCAATGTAGTTGGAAGAGCTCTGCTGGATTGCGTTGTTAGTGCAGACCGACGAGCAGCCGCCACAGCCTCTGCACTCGAGAAGGTCAACTCTGGCGACAAGGCCCTTAGGGCCTCCGACGACTAGACTAATAGCGTTGCTCGGGCATGCGTGGACGCAGGCGCCACAGTGCATGCAGACTCTCTCGTTCACCCTCGCGGCCAGGGGATTTTTGATACCTGATTCGATTGCAAGCCTACGAAACGCGCGCACCAGCTCGGAGATCTTGACCCCCTGTGGGCAGGCTTCGTCGCAGCGTTGGCACCCCGAGCAGAGCCAGATGAACTCCGAGGCAAGCAGCTCTGAGGGATCACCGATAATCGCCCGGTAGAGCAGTGAACGGGGGGTCGGGAGTTCCTTCAGCCCTCCGAAGATAGCTACTTTGCAGACTGAGCTGCAGCGAGCGCAACCGTAGCAGCAATTGATGTCCAGATCCAGGTTTGACGCGGCTGTCAGGTCTCTTGTGAAGTCTTTCAGGTCCAGATGGTTTTCGTTGTCATTCATGTATCGATCTTCTGCCTTCGGCGGGTAAAGGGGAGGTTGCTTATTTGGGCCACTCAATCTCAGCCTTCCCGGCCCAACCTGCATGATTATACAGCAACAAGAAATGAGACTCGATGAGATCTGGCAATCCGCCCAGGCCAGATCCAGGAACATGAATTTCCTGACGTAGTAGGCCTCCGTGCCTGATGTGCGCTTAGATATCCGGCCGGGCCGCAGGTCCCGGCGATGAGAGGGGGCAAGCCGCCCCCTCTCATAGGAGCGGAACCCTGACCAGCAAACCAGCGCCAACTCGCGCACCCCTCAGGGTGAAGCGACGTCACAGGTTCATCTTCTGTACGGCCCACCAGTTGCTCGTATTGCTGAATTATTCATCATAACAGGACATATCGGCACTCTCGAAGCGTGATGGCGAACCTGAAAATGGTAAAATCACGATGTCAGGAGGCGGATATGGGGAAATCCGAGTTACACATGAATGATAGTACTTGTTGCCCTCTGTGCGGCTCGGCCGCGTTCACGGCAAAAAGATGTCTCGCGACTGTCGAATGCCGCCAATGTAAGAACTGCGCCCTTCTTTTCTCTGCTCCGCTGCTCAAGGGCAGAGACGAGGACGTTGGAGAAGCTGAGTCGACCGTGACAGCTGTGGATTACATGCGCGACATGAACGAACAGGCGAGAATGCGAGGAGAGTTAAGCGTTGGCTTGGCGAGACTGCGCTTAAAAGAGTATGAGAAGATTCTTGGGAAGGCCCCGGGAAGGGTTCTGGAAGTGGGGGCTGGCGATGGCGCGTACCATGTAGGCTATTCAGCACTCGGTGTCGATTACACTGGCATTGATATCAACAAGTCGATTGTTGACAAGGCAAGATCCCTTGGAAGAAACGTCATTCTGGGCAGCCCGAAACTCTGCTGGGTTGGGATCGATTCGAAGTAATATTCTTCTCACAAGTCCTTGAGCATGTATTGAACCCGGAAGATTTCCTGCAATGTATCCGCAAATTGCTGTCTCCAAATGGCATTATTCACCTCGATGTCCCAAACCAGAACGGGTTCTGGTCGCTGGTGCGGCGCGTAAGAGAGAGTGACTCGCAATACGGTTTCATTCAACTGCCATATCATCAAATCGCATATAGGAAAAAGCCCCTTATGTATGCCCTCACAACAACCGGGTTCACGCCGTTTTGGATAAGGCAGAAGAGTGCGTACAACAAAGTATGGGGCAAGATAATTGTGGACCGTAACACAAAAGGCAAGATCGCCCTTGATACACCTGCTTTGGTTGGGCTGGGTAGTCTACTGGTGGTGGTTGCAAAGAAATTTTGAAGCCCATTAAACTTTTGAAGCTTCCTTTGGGACGGCACCCGCTGATGCCTTCACACTATTCAATCAAAGCTGGAAAGCCGGGATAGGAAATGGACAGGACACGCCGTGTACTGGTTATGCCAGGCAATACTGAAGTGGGGATGGAGATCTGGCGTTCCCTCAGGCACTGTAGAAACGTCTTCCTGTTCTCTGCAAGTTGCGAGGTCCCAAGCCATGCGGATACGGTGTTCAAGCACTGCTTTTTTGTTCCGAACGTGAACCAGGGAGAGTGGATTGAACCCCTGAACAGGATAGTCGAATCTGCACAAATAGATTACATCTACCCGGCCTACGACGATGTAGTTCTTGAGCTCGCTATTTCAGCGGACCGTCTTGACGCTGAGATAATCTCCTCACCGCTTGATACATGTGAAATAACCCGATCGAAAACTAAGACCTACAACTGGCTGGCGGGAACACTTCGTGTTCCTCGTGTCTATGAAGGCGAGGAGGCTGTTGAGAAGTTCCCCGTCTTCTTGAAGCCGGACGTCGGGCAGGGGTCTCAGAATGCGATGAGGATCGACGACGAGCTTTCCCTGAAGGTCGCGCTCAAGAATATACCGGGCCTGATCATCATGGAAAATATCGAAGGCAAGGAATACACGGTCGACTGCTTCTCAGACCGTGATAAGGGCCTGATGTTCGCGAGCGGTCGAGTAAGGGTGCGCACCAGAAATGGTATTTCCATGAACAGCTACCCTGTAGACGATGCACGCTTTAAGGACTGTGCAGCAGCAATATCAAGCCGCCTTGCCTTTCATGGTGCCTGGTTCTTCCAGGTCAAAGAGTCGCCTGGTGAAGAACTGGTATTGCTCGAGGTGGCGCCCAGAATCAGCGGAGCGATGGCAACGCATAGAGTAACCGGTGTCAACTTTCCCTTGTTGAGCATCCTGGAGCACGAGCGAGCTGACTTCGAGATCAACGCGGAGCCTTTCCAGGTTGAGATTGAGCGTGCGCTCGTCAACAGGTACCGCCACGACCTGAACTATGAACGCGTCTACGTAGACCTCGATGACACGCTCTTTTTTCAAGACAAGGTCAACTGGGAACTGGTCGGGTTCCTCTACCAGTGCCTGAACGAGGGTCGTCGCCTGGTGGCAATCTCACGTTCCGAGCAGGACCCGGCAGAAATATTAACCCGCCACAGGCTGCACGCGCTGTTCGACGAAGTGATATCAGTCAAACCATCTGAGGCAAAAACAGATTTCATGGAGCCGGAAGGTTCGATATTCATCGACGACAGTTTCTCGGAGCGGATGCAGGCCCGGAGCAAAGGGTTTCGAACGCTTGACTGCAGCATGATAGAACTGCTGATCGCCCACCGTGTTTGAAACGCGGAATTGCTACGAAGGGGCGGCAAGATGGCTGACACAAACACAATTATCGAAGGCCCGGTCTCATACGTTGTGACGCGTAAGGTCAAGCCCGATGCGATCGATGAATACGAGAGCTGGCTTCTGGAAGTCGGTAACGCCGCTCGCGCTGTCGACCCGAGCCTCAGCATGACAGTGACAAGGCCTGGAGGCCATCGGACCAGCGAGTACGTCGTCGTCCTGCACTTCAGCGACCACGAGAAGTTGGATGAGTGGAAAGCAGTGACACGCGCAAGGAGCTGCGCAGCCGGGTCAAGTCATTCGAGGAGGGAAAGGCAATCCGGTCATCAAGTTCCCCTTCCCACATCCCAATAGAGATCTACTGAAGTTCCTTTCGGATGGAAATCCGGATCGTCATCGGCCTCTGGCCGCGGTGGTGGTGGAGGTGGCTCGCGGTGATACTTGCGCGCCCGGTAGAGCAGGTAGACGTACGATGGAACGTAGCACGCCAGGAATAGCAGG
>Ga0209745_1001504_pt1 | contig 13819 bp, 11 predicted proteins | sample BarGraNGADG00312_FD_184495 | JGI IMG/M metagenome (GOLD analysis project Ga0209745, IMG submission 184495) | Arctic peat soil microbial communities from Barrow, Alaska - Barrow Graham LP Ref core NGADG0004-312 (SPAdes) (version 2) | ecosystem: Environmental > Terrestrial > Soil > Wetlands > Peat... | reverse complement strand
AAATGCGGATGCGGGGACCCCACGCGGGGGTTTTAGCAGATGCGAGGGAAGTGTTCGCCGGAGGGCATACGGACCAGGCGGTGGGAACCGAGTGGCGTGAGGATGCTCACTTCACCCTTGCGTCCTTGCAGTATTTTGCCAATCATGGCGGTGTCACAACCGAGGGGATGAGAGCGCATGGCCTGAAGCACCGCTTCAGCATTGTCTGCGGGCACTGCCGCCACCAGTTTGCCCTCGTTGGCGAGCAACATGGGGTCCAGTCCCAACATCTCGCAGACCCCCCTCACGCCCTCCCTCACCGGGATGTTTTCCTCCTGCAGCTCTATCGCCACCCCCGACGACTGGGCCATCTCCTTGAGCACCGCGGCCAGTCCGCCCCGGGTGGCATCGCGTAAGGCGTGTATGCTCCCCGCCTGCTGCATCCTTTCCACCAAGCTATGAAGCGGGGCGCAGTCGGAATCAATCGCCACCTCAAAATCGAAACCCTCCCTCTTGCTGAGCACCGATGTCTCGTGGTCGCCGATGAAGCCGTTCAGGAGCAGCAAGTCGCCCGGCCTGGCGCCCTTGATTGAAACCTCCCGTCCCTCCGGGATCACGCCAATGCCGGATGTGTTGATGTAAATGGCGTCCGCCGCTCCCCTCTCCACGACCTTGGTGTCTCCGGCCACGATCTCGACACCCGCCTGCTTCGCCCACTGCGCCGCCGACTCGATCACCTGCTTGAGCACCTCGAAGGGCAAGCCCTCCTCTAAAATCAACGCCAGGGTGAGATAGAGCGGCCGGGCTCCGCGCATCGCGAGGTCATTCACCGTCCCGCAGACGGCGAGCTTCCCGATATCGCCTCCAGGGAAGAATATGGGCTTCACGACAAAACAATCGGTTGTGTAGGCCACGCGAGTACCGGGCAGGGACAGCGCCGCGGCATCCTCGGCCTCGATAGGACTGTCGCTGGCCTGGCCCAGCAGTGGAAAGACAATTTCTTCCAGCAGCTCGAGCATGCGCGATCCTCCTCCGCCATGAGCCATGGTAACCAGCCTGTCGGCCATCCTACTCCCCCCCATGTTGATGTGGAGGGTTGATTCCCTCCCCCTCGGCATAGTCGTAGAGGTAATAGGAGGCGCAGGTTCCCTCGGTGGAAACCATGCAGGGGCCGAAGGGCTCGTCCGGTGTACAGGAGCGGGCGAAGAGGGGACAATCACTCGGCCTTATCTTTCCGCAAAGTATGTCTCCGCATCGGCAACCCGAATCCTTAATTGGCTCGGGGCTTGTTACACCCCAGGCACCGGCGTCGTACGCGCAATATTCTTCGCGCAATTGCAGGCCGCTTCCCGGTATTACTCCCAGCCCCCGCCAATCGGCGTCCGCCGGCTCGAAAACGCGGTGCATGACTTCAAGTGCCTTCCGGTTGCCTTCCGCCCTGACTATGCGAGAATACTCAACCCCGAGACCCGCCCCGTCCCTGCACATCACCATCAACTCATATATGGCCAGAAGGATGTCGGCCGCCTCGAAACCGGCGACCACGCAGGGGACGCCGTAATCCTCGGGCAGGAAGGCATATGCCTGCGAGCCGATGATGGCGCTTACGTGTCCGGGCAGGATAAAACCGTCTATGCTAAATTCTTCCATTTCGACCAGAGCTTTCAGGGCGGGCGGCACCAGTTTGTGCAAGCTCAGGACATAGAAATTTTCTAATCCTCTTTCCTCGGCCATCATTACAGCCGCCGCCACGGTCGGCGCCGTTGTTTCGAAACCAACGCCGAGGAAGACAACCTTCTTATCCGGATGCGAAACGGCGAGTTCAAGGGCGTCGATCGGCGAGTAGACCACTTGCACCGCCGCCCCTCTCGACACCGCCTGGCTGAGGGTACCCTTGGGGCCCGGGACGCGCATCATATCACCAAAGGTAGCGAGGATGACGTCGGGCATTTCGGCCAGGGCCAAAGCGCGGCCGATATCGACGGCGGAAGTCACGCAGACCGGACAGCCGGGGCCCGAAACCAGCTCGATCTTGGGGGCGAGCAGGGGCCGCAACCCCGCCTTGGAGATAGCCATGGTATGGGTCCCACATACTTCCATGAAGCGGGCGCTAAGAGGAAATTCGGCGATCTTTTCAAGCTGCCCCTTGAGGAACTGGGGAGAGCGGAACTCATCGACGTATTTCATGCCGTTCCGTCCAGCTTCGCTATTTCCTCAAAGAGCTCAATTGTCCGCCGGGCTTCATAACCGTTTACTTTCTCTATGGCAAAACCTGCGTGCACCAGGACGTAATCCCCCAGCCGTGCGTCATCCACCAGCATAAGGCTTATCCGCTTCTTGACGCCCCCGATTTCGATGAGCGCCGATTCGTCCTCTCCCAATTCCAGTATCTTACCGGGCACCGCCAGACACATTCGATCCTCCCAAATATTACCAGTCAACACATTGAGTTCCCGGGCTCAATCGTTTGAGCCCTTGGCCAGACAGACTTCATCATAAACGACTTCCGGCGTCCGGCAGTTGCGCTCTGCCGCAATCACCGCCTGGCCGAGAGATACTCCGCCGTCGTTGCAGGGGACGCGGCGCTGCAGGTAGCACTCGAGCCCGGCTCCGGAAAGACCTTCCAGCACCATGGCGGTCAAAAGCTCGTTTTGAAACACCCCGCCGCTGAGGGCGACCCGTGCCAGCCCGGTATCTGCGCTCAATCGGCAACAGGTTTCCACGACAGCGGCCGCCAAGCTGGCATGAAACTTCCCTGCCATCTCGGCCATTTCAACCTTAGAGCGCACGTCATCGATCAGAGCCCCAAAAAGCGGGCGCGTGTCTATCTCGAGGAGATTGTTCGCCTCGGCCAGCTCATAAGGATAACGGGAAGACGTCCTTTCGGCCAGGGCCTCCAATTCACAGGCCGCCTGCCCTTCGTATAAAGCCCTCTCCCTCAAACCCATGAAAGCGGCGGCGGCATCGAACATGCGGCCGGCGCTCGAAGTCAGGGGGCAGTTGAAACCGCTACGCAATTGCGCGGCTATTCCTTCAACCACCCTCTGCGATTCGCAGAGCAGCGCCTCGAAAATACGCCGGGCTTCCTCATCGCCGCCGCATACTCCCCAGGCCACACCCGCCGCCATTCTAAAGATATCGTTGATGCATATCTCTCCTCCCGGCATGGCGTAAGGCCGCAGCCGTGCCACGCGCCGGAAATTGGCTCGATCGCATATCAGGAATTCGCCGCCCCATACGGTGCCGTCGTCACCGTAGCCCGTTCCATCCCAGGAAACACCGATGAGTGCGCCGCCAATATCATTATCAGCCATACAACTCACAATATGGGCATGGTGGTGCTGGACCCCGATCCTGGGAAGTGGGGATTCCATCGCCAGACGTGTTGTAAGATATTCAGGGTGGAGGTCGTGGGCCACTACCTGGGGCTCGAGGCGAAAGAGGCGTTGCACCGCCTCCCGGGCTTCCTCGTGGTGCAGCAGCGCTTCGCTTGAGTCCATCTCACCAATGTGCTGACCGAGGAAGGCATGGTTTCCCCGGAGGAAACAGAAGGTATTTTTGAGCTCGGCCCCGAGCGCCAGAACCTCGATGCCATAATTTTCCTTGAGCTTAATCGGATAGGGGGCGTAGCCTCGGGCGCGCCGCAGGGGATATTCTCCGCCGGCGAATATACGGCTTACCGAGTCGTCGTATCTAACCAGGATGTCCCGGTCGTGAAACAGAAAGTAGTCCGCAATGCCGGTAAGCTTTTGCAGTGCTTCTCCATTATCCTTGCAGATAGGTTCGGAGCTGATATTGCCGCTGGTCATCACCAACGGAATCTTCGCCTCGCCGAGAAGGAGGTGGTGAATCGGGGTGTAGGGAAGAAAGACACCCTGGTGCTCGAGCCCTTCCGCCACCTGCCGCGAGATGGTATTATTTTCCTTCTCCCTCAAAAGCACTATAGGCCTCTTCGGTGAAGTCATGAGCCTCGCTTCCTCTTCGCTAACCCGGCAGATGCGCTTTGCTTCCTCGAGGTCGGCTACCATCACCGCGAGCGGTTTGGCGTAGCGTTTTTTCCTCTCGCGCAGCCTGGCCACCACCTCTTCCGAGGTGGCATCGCAAGCGAGGTGAAAGCCTCCCAGGCCCTTTATGGCGACGATCTTCCCCTCTCGCAGCAGTTCGGCTGCCTGGCTTATGGCGTCGCCCGGTATCTCCTTGCCAGTGGCATCGGCCAGCCAGAGGCGAGGGCCGCACTCGGGACAGGCGTCGGGCTGGGCATGGAACCTGCGGTTGGAGGGGTCGTGATATTCCTGGTCGCAGCTCGGGCACATCTTGAAGGCAGCCATGGTGGTCATTGGCCGGTCGTATGGTGTGTCTTCGATTATGGTGAATCGCGGCCCGCAATTGGTGCAATTAATGAAGGGGTAGCGGTAGCGGCGATCATGCGGGTCGAAGAGTTCGGCCAGGCAGTCATCGCAGGTGGCGAGATCGGGCGATATCAGGGTGAATTTGCCGGCTTCAGGCGAACTTGCCGATATGGTAAAGTCTTCCATTTCAAACGATGGTAGATCGCTGCAAATGATTTCCTCGATCAAGGCCTGAGGTGGGGCTTCGCGCGATAAGGCCGCGATGAACCCTTTCATACGCTTCCCATTCGCCGCCGCCTTGATTCTCACGCCCTCGCTGGTATTGGTCACGCTTCCTTTTATGTCGTGGAGGCCGGCCAGCCGGTAGACAAAAGGCCGGAAGCCCACGCCCTGGACTATGCCCCGGATTTCGATCATCAGGTACTGGAGCTTATCTGGGGGCATTTATCTCCTCCAGGACGAGGCGGTGGACATGGGGCAGGGCATCACGCACTTCCTTTGAGAGCTCCATCCCCATCGCCACGCTCTTTATCTGCACCGCGATAATGGTTATATGCTCCGGGCACTGGTCGAGCAGTTTGGCGGCGGCTATGAGGTCGTAGAGACCTAAGTCGTGAACGGAAAGCGGAGTCTTGGGCTGCTCGATCACATCCTGCGGTGAGAAACGGTAAACCGAACCGGGCTCGTCCTCGACGTCCATGGCATCGATGAATATGGCATGCTTCGGTCCGTCCATCCAGGGGAGGAGGTCGAGGCTGTACACGCCACCTTCGACCAGGGTTACGCTCTCCGGCATCCTCTCCTTCAGGTACCTTATGGCGTGGACGCCGAGACCGTCATCACCGTGCAGGACGTTGCCGATGCCGATTATTACGCACTCTTCCATTGTTTCCATCCATGCCTCTTGTCTTAAGAGCTACAAGTATATATAGAGTGCATGGGGGCGGCCCCCGAAATCAAGGGCCGCCCTTGTGCGATATCAATATCAATTGTGCGCTAGGTCTTCTCAGGGGCCGGTTTCGGCATTGGCTTTGGCAGAGCCGGTGCCTGGAAGAACAGCGGGTTCGAAACGTCCCCGAACCTGGGCTTCGCGATATACCTGTCGATCAGCAGGGTCATGGGGTTCCAGATGAATACGGCAATCGCCACTCCCTCCGGCCTGGCCCCCCAGAACCGCATGATAAATATGGTAACTCCAATGCCAACGGCATATATCCATTTCCCTCGTCGAGTTACCGGGCTCGTCACCCAGTCGGTCGCCATGAAGAAGGCGCCGAGGAACAGGCCACCTGCGAATAAATTATCGATCGGGTGATACCAGGTCACCAGGATCAACACGAAGAAGGCGCCGATTATCCCTACCGGGATGCGCCAATCAATGGTGCCCCGCCATATCAGGTAGATCCCTCCGAGGAGCAGCAGGAGGATGGATATCTCGCCGATGCTGCCGCTCTTCAGCCCCAGGAAAATGGAACCGAAGCTAGGCCTTCCCGACGAGGTCACCCAGGTGGCGCCTACAGGGGTAGGCCCGGTAACCATACCGGGAAGTAGCCTGCCCGACTTGAAGAGGGACAGCGGCGTCGCGGCCGTTACCAGGCTGGTCGGATTTCCGGCCAGTGTCTTATAAACGACGCGTCCCGCCACACCCTCATTGATGCTGGTTGCGACGGGGCTGAAGAAGCCCGTCGTCTTCCAGAAAAAGGGCTTAACGTACCTCTGGGTATAGACGGCCAGCGGCGAGAACCAAAGCACGACCCTGGCGAAGATGGCCGGGTTAAAGATGTTCCTGCCCAGGCCGCCGAAGAGTTCCTTGGCGATGCCGATAGCTATAAAGGCGCCGATGGCGACCACCCACAAGGGAGTTGTCGGCGGAAGTATCAGCGCAAAGAGCAAGGCCGTAACCAGGGCGCTATAGTCGCGCAGGGTTACCGGCCGCCTGAGTATTTTGCGCATGACGAACTCCGATAGGGCGGCCGATATCATGCTGACGGCGATGATATAGACGACGTTGAATCCGAACACGACAATCGCCCAGATGGTTACGGGAACGAGTGCAATAAGCACGTCCCTCATGCCGCGGCTTATGGTCTCATCCCTTCGATGCAGGTGAGGGGAGACGGTGACTTGCATTGTATCTGCCACTTTCATCACCTCCCTCTATCTCTTCTTCAAGGCCGCGATCTCGGCCTTGGCCTTGCGTGCATAAGTGACATGGGGAATATAAGCCGGGCAGACGAAGGAGCAGCAACCGCACTCGAAGCAGTCGAGGGCTCCATACATCTCCGCCTTGTCCCATTCCTCCGCCCTGGTACAGGTGGCGATGTAGTTAGGCAACAGGAACATCGGGCAGGTATCGACGCACTTGCCGCATCGGACACATTCGTGTTCTTCACCGATATCCACGACATCGGCTGTGAGCACCAGTATCCCGGACGTGCCCTTCACTATGGGGGCGGAAGTGTCTTTCTGCGCCCAGCCGGTCATGGGTCCGCCCATGACGAGCTTACCCGCCTCTCCCTGGAAACCTCCGCAGTCCTCGACCAGGGTGGAAATGGGAGTGCCTATCTTTGCGAGAAGATTGCAGGGTTGTTTGATTCCCGGGCCTGTGACGGTAAGCACCCTTTCATAAAGCGGCTTTCCCCAGGCGGCCGCCTCGTAGAGCGCGATAGCCGTCCCGACGTTCTGCACCAGGCAACCCACCTCGGAAGGTAGTTTCCCAGGAGGCACCTTGCGGCCCGAAAGGGCGTAGATCAACATTTTCTCGGCGCCCTCGGGATATTTCACTTCCAGCACCTCGACGCTTATGCCCGATTCGCCCTCGGCGGCTTTTCTTACCTCGTCCACCGCGTCCATCTTATTCGCCTCGATGCCCACGATCCCGCTCTTGGCGCCGACGGCCTTCATCAGCAGCTTGAGGCCGGCGATCATATCGGAAGGTCTCTCGAGCATCAAGCGATGGTCGCAGGTGAGGAAAGGCTCGCACTCGCAGGCGTTGATGATTACGGTGTCTATAGCCTTGTCCTTGGGCGGGGCCAGCTTCACGTGGGTGGGGAAGGCCGCTCCTCCCATTCCGACCAGACCAGCCTCGCGGCTGATCTCACGCACCCGCTCGGCGGTGATGCCGTCCAGGTCCGCTCCCGTCTTCTTTTCGAATTCGGGCTGTTCGGGATCGGCTTCGATGATGATCGCCTTTACTTTCGCCCCGGTGAAACCCGTGATATCGGTTATTGCCTTCACCGTGCCAGCGACCGAGGAATGTACGGAGGCGGAGACGAAGGCCTCCGAGCCTCCGATCTTCTGCCCCACCGTCACCTTGTCCCCGGGAGCCACCAGCGCTTCATTAGGCGCACCGATGTGCTGGGAGAGCGGGATGATCACCTCGGATGGAACGGGGGCTACTTTGATCGGCTGCGATGAGGCCAGCTCCTTGTTGTAAGGAGGGTGGATACCACCATTGAAGGTCTTGTGATTACTATTTACCGCCAATCAGGACACCCCCTCTCCGCTTCGAGCCGCCTTGAGACCGGGGAAGTTGCTCGACACCGCCCACCTGGCATAGAGATAGATGATGTTGATGAGGAGCACCGCCCAGAGAGTGAGTTCGAAAAAGCGGTAGGTATTCGCAATGCCACCCAATCCGGTCACCAGCCACTTCATCCAGCTCGTAGGGTAGTAGGCGGCGTAGGTGATAAAAAACCACCAGATTGCCAGCAGGACCAGGAAGACCCTGAACCATTTCAGCGGTTCATTCCAGCCCGTGTTCCCAGGTTTACCCAACGTCGAATAATATAGATAGACCACGGCCGCAAGGACCACGGTCCAAACCGAAACGATTCCCAGGTTTTTGGCGAAACCCATCTGCCATGGATACCTTCCTCCTGAAAGGAAGGGATGGAGCAGGTTAAACCCCGCGTAAATGGATACAGCGAGGGCGCTCAGGTACAAGGCATACATGACCTTCACCGGACCCGGGATGTAGATTTTTTCTTTCATCCCAATACCCCCAATCACACTACACGGAATTCCTTGACGCCATTATGCTCCGGGTGAATCACGTGAATCGCGCAGGCCAGACAGGGATCGAAAGACCGGATGGCGCGAACCACGTTGATAGGATTGTCGGGATCAGGAACCGGAACTCCTATCAAAGAGGTCTCGATGGGCCCCCGCACTCCGTCCTTGTCCCGCGGCGAAGCATTCCACGTGGTCGGCACGACCGCCTGGTAATTCTCGATCTTCTTATCCACAATGTGGATCCAGTGCCCCAGGGCGCCGCGCGGACCCTCGACAAGACCCCGCCCGTAAGAGTCATCCGGCAAGCCCTTCTTGTCCCATATCTTTCCGCTCAGATCCAGTTGGTTCAACCAGCTGTCCATCTCGTCCGCGATCAGCTTGCATTCTATGGCGCGGGCGGCATGGCGCGGCAGGATGCCGAACTTAAAGGGAGGATTACTGAGCAGGTTCAACTTGGTCGCCAGGTCCACCAGCATCTGCGGCTTTTTTACCAGCATCCTGGCCAGCGGTCCCACTTCCATCGGCTGGCCGTCATAGCGCGGAGCCTTGAGGAAGGAGTACCCATTGGACTTCTCGACGGCCGGTTCGGTCTTGCCGTTCTTCGGATTAAGGCCATCGGTTGAGTCGTCGTACCAGGAGTACGCCACCGATTCGGTGATCTGTGTCTCGTCGAATTGCTGCACGTTCATGATGTCGCCGTTGGTGATGACGCCGCGTGGCAGGAATTTCTCGCTGCCCTTGGAATCCTGGTCGAAGCCTCCGTAGGCAAGGAAATTGCCGCCGGTATCTCCAACCGTCAGGAAGGGCGCGTAGGCCGCAACACCGGCCACGGTGAGGATATCCTGGATGTAGATCCTGTTTATCCAGTCGCGCAGCTCGGCAAGACGAGAGCGGAATGCGGCCACGTTGGAAACGGTGGGCATGGTCGTGACCCCTCCGGGGATGGTGCCGACGAAGCTCGGCATCCTTCCATAGAAAATGGTTATCATCTCATGCGCCTTCTTGCGCATCTCGAGAGCTTGAATGTAATGGGCTACGAGAGTAGTGGCAAGATCGGGATCGCTGACGTAATCGCCGGATTCATAACGCGGCAAGAGCGGGTAAGGATCCTTCGCGGCGACCAGGCCGGCGATTTTTCCCTTCAACTCCTGCAGGACCGGGTCGTTGCCCGAGTACTTGAGCACCGCGGTCACATCGACGTAATCCAGTGCGGACAGGTGATAGAAGTGCAGGACATGCGATTGAATGAAGTTCGCGCCCAGGCACAGGTTGCGGATGATCCGTGCGTTGTCGGGAAGGTCCACGCCCAGGGCGTCATCCAATGCGTACGAGGAGGCGGTGCCATGGACCAGCGGGCATACGCCGCAGATTCGCTCGGTCACCTGCTGCGCGTCCCAGGGATGCTTTCCTTTCAGCAGCATCTCTATTCCGCGGAACATGGTCCCCGATGACCAGGCGTCCTTGACGACGCCGCCGTCTATTTCCACATCCATGCGGAGGTGGCCCTCGATACGGGTTACCGGGTCAATGCTAATTAATTGTGCCATTATTCCTCACCGTCCTCCGCCTTCTTGCCCAGTTGCTTGTAGAGATAATGTCCCCCAATGCCGACAGCCGTCGCTCCGGCCGCCACCCAACCGAGGGTATCCGGCAACGGTGAAATCCCGGCGAAGTGAACGTCCGGCAGGGGTTCGTAGAGGGGCGAAAGGTTTTTATAAAATGCGGGCTCGGCGCAACCGTGGCACGGAGCGTTTGCCCCTACGCACCAGTTGACCTTGGAATTCCAGCGGCGGGTGGGACAATCGGCGTAGGTAACCGGTCCCTTGCATCCCATCTTGAACATGCAAAGCTTCAAGTCGGGGTTGTTGTCGTTCCAGTCCTCCAGGAAAAGCCCCGCGTCGAAGGAAGCCCTTCTCTCGCAGTTCTCATGGATGAGTTGCCCGAAGAATGCCTTGGGCCTGTTGTATTGATCGAGTTCCGGGACTTTCTGGTAGAACAGGTAATCGAGGACGGTCCCGATAAACCAGTCCGGGTGGGAGGGGCAGCCGCCGATATTGATCACCTTGCTCTTGTCGTTCTTCGCAACATAATCGAGCACCCTGGTGGTGCCGGTTACGTCGTCGTTGGCCGCCGGTATTCCACCGAAGGAAGCACAGTTGCCGTTGGCAATAACCGCCGCGGCATCCGGAACCAGCTCGTCCATCCAGGCGCTGATTGGTTTGTCCTCCCGGCGCTGATAGCCGTTGAAGAAGGGCACCATGGTGTCCTTCAGTCCGAAGGTGCAATAGCGACCGTTCTCCTTGGTGGGGATCGGGCCCTCGACAACCAATACGTACTTGCCCTTCATTTCCTTTGCCGTGTCCTCGATGACCTTCGTAGCTACATCCCCAGAGGCCGCCATCACATTGGGCTGGTAGCGAACGGATAGCTTATCCAACACCAGCTCCCCAACCATCGGGTAGTTGGTATTGAGGAAGGAAACCGAGCAAGCCGTGCAATTCTGCCCCTGGATCCAGATCACCGGGGGCTTACCGGCAGTCATCCCCTCTAGGGCTCTGGCGATTTCCGGAATCATCGCTTCGCTCAGTCCGAGGAGAGCCGCCGTGGCGCCGGCGTATTTCAAGAATTGGCGCCTGCTAACTCCTTTAGATCCCACGAATACTTCACCTCCTAATCGATTAACGGGTACTGAGTGGTCTGTCTCATGAATACACCGGTATTCGACCCCGCTGCGTTTCGCTCCCTGCGACGCACTCAAAGAGTACGCCCTCAGTCGCGCGCCCAGCGGGCTTGACGCACCAGCGCTCTCGGTGCGTCACCGTGTTTATGGGACAGGCCACAAGAATAGAAACGCCTAAACGGGATCGTTGACCCACGAAAGTGGGTGTTCCCAGAAAGTCTGAGGCGATCCTTCCACTAGCTCTTGTCACGGCAAGCCACCCCTCGGGCTTTCGTGCATCGCCTCCAAGTAGGATCCTTGTCTCAGGCGGGATCTTATCTTCACGCATTTTTTCCAACCAGTTGCCTCTTGCCTCCGTCACCAGTCGGGTTATTCCGCTCTTAAAAAAGCGACAACCTCGACATCTTCCGATATGCCGTCTAGGTTGCCTCCCACTTTTCCAACAAGAAAAAAACCCTTCCCCCGGTCGGGTCCAGGTAAGATCGCTTTCTCATGGCCACCGCGAATACTCTGAATAGTTCTGCATCTCAATTACAGGCATTTTTCCTATTCGTACAACCAATGAACGCTGGAGATATTTTTGCAGTTTTTTTTTCGTGGTTGCATTATATGTAAAGCCTTTTTGGAATGCAACTTTTTGCGATCGTATCATTAACCTTTATTTCGCCCTCGATTCAGGAAAAACACCTAGGCGCGGCTGTAAGATCCGTCCGCTTCGCGCAGAGCGCTGCCCCTCCTCGCCAGGAGCTCGAGGTGCTTCTCGATCATGCGAGATTCAAAATAATAAAAGAGCGCCGAATCGTTGTTTTTTAGGCCGTAGATGGGCGAGAGAATCGCCATCTCTTCCGGCTTGAAAGCACGCCCGTCGAGCATCCGAAGGATTTCTTGATTTCTCCTTACGAAAACAGAAGCGAAGGAAGCTATCTCTCCCGCAATATCTTGAGTAACCGGGTAGCGGTGGGAAGAGACAACCATGCACGGCTTGAGTTCCAGGATCTTGTGAAGGGATTCGCAAAAGTCATCGAGATCGCACTCGGAATGACCGTACCAGGGACCGAAGGGCGTCAGATCGATATCGAACGAGAGGAGAATTCCCGAGCTTTCCTCGAAGAAACAGAAATGGTCAGCCAGGTGCCCTGGAGTATGTATCGCCCTGAATTTCGCTCGTCCCACATCGATGAGATCCCCATCATCGTAGGTGGCGGTTGGGGCGACAGGCTCATGTCCCAGCGTCTCCCGCACAAGCAGCATCCATTCCCGTGCCGCGTCTCCACCCCCCGCCAACCTCATCGACATCTTCTCGAGATCGCATAGGACGCCGGCAAACAGCGAGGGGACGCTCAGTTCGCAGCCTGAAAAGAGGTGGTTGCCTGAAAAATGGTCGGGGTGGGTATGCGAATTTACGATCAGGTCTATGGAAAAAGATTTCTTGACCTCTTCGATGGCTTCGCTGCCGCAACCGGTGTCGAAGAGGACGACAGAATCCCCAACAGCGAGAATTGAATGAGACCAGGGAAAGCGTCCCCCATTGGCGCCGATGATGAGATAGAGGTCTTTGGCGATTGGTTCGATCGTCATTCTCTTTCCATCTCGTGTTTTCCGGTTCATCGATTCTGGGAAATATAAGCATAACAGCTTCCCGGCAGTGGGAGCACTGGGAAGGAGTGATAAGGATGGGCGAGCAGAGAAGGTTGGTGGTGATAGGGGGAGTCGCCGGCGGAGCGACGGCGGCGTCGAAGGCCAGGCGCTGTTGTCCGGAGGCGGCAATCGAGATATACGACCAGGACCGTTACATCTCGTATGCGGGCTGTGGTTTGCCTTACTTTCTAGGGGGATACGCACCGGATTGGAGAAAAATGCTGGCGCGATCGCCACAACAGTTCAAGGATCGCCAGAACATCGATGTATTTTTGCGCCATCGTGTCAATGCAATCGATGTGGACAACAAGAGCATCAGCGTAACCGACCTGGAAACTGGAAAAGACTTCCAGCGTGAATATGACACCCTGATAATATCGACTGGAGCGGTTCCCGAAATGCCGGATCTTCCCGGCAAGGGATTGGAAGGCGTTTTTGTCTTGCGTTCCCTGAGCAATGCTCTACAGATAAAAACCTTTCTCGACCTGCAGACACCCCGCACTGCCGTCATCGTTGGAGCGGGTTCTATCGGGCTGGAAATGTGTGAGGCTCTGCGGCGCTTGGGAATAGAGGTCCATCTTCTGGAAGTTCGCGATCAGGTAATGTCACATCTCGATGCGGGGATAGCAGAGCTGGTTAAACAGCATGTGGAGATGAACGGGGTGCAGATGCACCTGGGCACCCGGGTACAGGGAATGGAGGCAAGCAACGGCCGGGTAAGGAGGGTAGCAACATCCAACGGCGATATCGAAGCGGATATGGTAATGGTATGCATAGGCATCGCCCCCTGCACGGATCTAGCCAAACAAGCGGGGCTCGAACTCGGCCTCAAGCAATCCATTAAGGTGGATGAATATATGCGCACCAGCAAGCCGGACGTTCTCGCCTGCGGCGATTGTGCGAGTACTTATAATTACATAACCGCGAAGGATTCCTGGATTCCATTGGGTTCAACCTCGCGCAAGCAGGGGCGCACCGCGGGGGATACATTCGCCGGAGAGGAAAATCCTTTCCCCGGCGTACAGGGCACCTTCATCTCCAAAGTCTTCGATATGACATCGGGAAAGACCGGCGTCAGCGCTTCGGAAGCCAGGCAGGCGGGCTTCGTTGCGGATGATATTACTTTCGACGATTCCTCGGTACCCGACTATTATCCGGG
>Ga0209745_1001503_pt1 | contig 13829 bp, 17 predicted proteins | sample BarGraNGADG00312_FD_184495 | JGI IMG/M metagenome (GOLD analysis project Ga0209745, IMG submission 184495) | Arctic peat soil microbial communities from Barrow, Alaska - Barrow Graham LP Ref core NGADG0004-312 (SPAdes) (version 2) | ecosystem: Environmental > Terrestrial > Soil > Wetlands > Peat... | reverse complement strand
GACCTGAGCCGGGTAGTGCATGTGCCTGCTCCCGGCCAGGTCGATGCCGGGATCGGAGATGTTGTTCGTCGAGAAGACGAGGATCCTCGGCTTGAACCCTGTCTCGGTAGCAGTGGACACGGTCAGATCACTTCGTCTTCTTGAGGAAGAGCTGCAGGTAGCCGGCGTCGTCGACCGAACCAAGGAAGTCGTGACCCATCTTCTTGCACCAGGCCGGCAGGTCCTTCAGCGTCCCGGTGTCGGAGGCAAGCACCTCCATGACCCCACCTACCGGAATCTGGCCGATGGCCTTCTTGGCTGCCAGGATCGGTCCGGGGCACGAGGTGGCGCGGGCGTCAACGACCAGATCGGACTTCAGGCCCTTGAGGTCCTCGGTGGCTACTGTCATGGTGATGTCTCCTTGAGTGGGCGCATGATGACGCGCGGTGTTGTCGTGCTTTGCGTCTGGATCGATGTCTGGCGCCCGTGCCTGCTGCAGCCACGGCGCCTCGGTTTCGCTTCACACGCCGCAGCCGGGAGCATCCCGGAGGCAACGTGGTGGCAGAAAGATCGTGCGGCAGACCCCACGCTCTGGCCCGTCACCGAGCCGGTATCTGTCCACACACCAAGAGGCTAGGCCCATACCCCGGGGGGAATAGGGACTTAGGTCCCGTTACCCCCCCGGGTATGGGGTATGTCACATTCACGAGGTCTGTGTTTGGGCCCGTACGGATGCATGACGAACGCCCGCACCCGAGGGTGTGGGCGTTCGTCATGAGGAAGAGCCGTGCTACTCCAAGTCGGTCAGGTCGTGCTCGAGGGGGCGCTCGGCATACCGCCTGAGGTGTTGTCGGTAGACGAGGACCTCTCGGCGCCACGGGGGCCGTGGCCCGGGCCGCGCTCGGGTCGAACCCGGTTGACCCGGTTGGTGATCCGCTCGGTGAGCGAGCTCTTGATCTTGTCCGCCTTTGCCTGCATCACAGTGCCGTCCTTCACGGCGGTGGCAAGCTCGCCCTCGGCGGCATTGACCATGGCCTTGACGAGTGAGTCGACGCTGACTTTCCGATCCTTCGCGACGTCCGCCAGGCTCTTGCCGCCCTGGAGCGCGGTGCGCAACTGGTCAGTGGTCAAGCCGAGGGCTTTCGCGGCGGCGTCCCGGGTCCGGGTCATACCCATCCCACCGAAGCGCACACCGGGACCGCGCTCCCCGCGCTCGCCGCGTTTGGGCAGCTTGCTGTCGAGAGTGCCGGCGACCTTGTCGGCCTGTGCCTGGGTCAGGGTGCCGTCGCTGACCAGGCCGCTCAGCGCGCTCTTGAAGTTGGCGAGCCGGCTGGCGACCGGGTTGGTGGAGGTGGTGGCCGAAGCGGGGGTGATGGCGACGGCGCCGACGACGCCGGTTGCCAGAATGCCGGAGAGAATGAATGCGGAAGTGCGCTTGTGCATGGGTTCTCCTCAAGATCGGGTTCGTCGTGTCGTCCATGCTCCACCGCGCACATGTGAAACCCCTCTGCGGGCCCTGTCCCTCGCCGATGATTCCGTGGGGCGGCCTATGAAGCCAGCGGCGCCAGGAGCTCGCGCAGCTGGGCGAGGTTCGGAACACGTCCGGAGACGACGACCTTCTCGTCGACCACCAGAGCGGGGGTGGACATGACCCCGTATCCGGCGATGGTGGGGTAGTCCTGAACTTTTTCGATCGTGGCGTCCAGGCCGAGCGCGTTGACGGCCTCACGGGTGAGCCGCTCGAGGTTGACGCAGTTCGTGCAGCCGGGGCCAAGCACTTTGATGATCATGGGTGTTCCTTTCGGGTGGGGGTCAGGCGAGCAGAATGTTGAACAGGTAGCCGACGGCAACGATGCCAGCGCCGACGACGCCGACGAACAAGGCGAGCAGCTGGGGTTTGAGGACCCTGCGCAGCAGGATCATCTCCGGCAGCGACAAGGCGACAACGCTCATCATGAACGCGAGCAGGGTGCCCATCGGCAGACCCTTCTCGTGTAGTGCCTGCACCAGGGGCATGATCCCGGCGGCGTTGGAGTACAAGGGGATTCCGATGCCGACCGCGACAAGGACGCCGAAGACGTTGCCCGGGCCTGCGTAGGTCGTGAAGAAGTCCGTCGGGGCCCAGCCGTGGATCATCGCGCCCAGGCCGACACCGACGATCAGGTAGGGCCAGATCTTGCGCAGGATCGTCACGACCTCCTCGGCGCCCATCTGAAGTCGCTGGTCGAACGTAAGGCCGGCCGTGGAGTCGATGATCTGCCCGCCGAGCCTGGTCTCGAACACGAAGGGCTCCACCCAGCGCTGGACACCGAGGCGGCCAAGGATCCACCCGGCCACGATCGCGATGCTCAGCCCGGCCACGACGTACAGGGCCGCGATCTGCCAGCCGAAGAGGCTGAACAGCATGCCGATGGCGATCTCGTTGACCAGCGGGCTGGCGATCAGGAAACTGAGCGTCACCCCGATCGGCACCCCGGCGGCCACGAAGCCGATGAACGCGGGGACCGCGCTGCATGAGCAGAAGGGGGTGATGACGCCGAGACCGGCCGCCATCACGTTGCCGATACCTTCGCGTTTGCCTCCCAACAGTGCCCGGGTGCGTTCCACGCTCATGTAGGACCGCAGCACGGTGACGACGAAGATGATCCCGACCAGCAGCAGAGCGATCTTGATGGTGTCGTAGAGGAAGAAGTGGATCGTCTCGCTCACGCGAGCGGTGGGTTCCATCCCCAAGCCGTCGAAGAGCAACCGGTCCCACACCCACCCGTTGACCCAGTAAGCCACCACCCACGCCGCGGCCACGCCGGCAAGGGTGAGCCCCCGGCCTCGCTTGGAGGTCGGCACCAGCGCAGCGACGCTCACGAGCGCACCCTCTGGAGACCGGTGACCCCGGGAAGGGCGGCGCGCAGCCGGTCCAGGGCATCCTCGGCCAGTGCGTAGTCAATCCACCGGCCGCGCCGGCTGGTCGTGACCAGACCGGCCTCGCGCAGCACCTTCAGGTGGTAGCTCAGCAAGTTAGGGGCGATCGGGAAATTCTCCTGAAGTCTGCACACGCACAAGGCATTCGCAGACAGGCGCTGCAACACCGTCCAACGGATCGGATCGGCGACCGCAGCCAGCAGAGCCACCGACGCTTGAACGTTCTCTTCCGGTGCGCCCTCAGGAGCGAACCACGTCACTTCAATCGATTTTGTATCAGTCACATTTGAACTGTAGGGGAACCCGTACCCGCCGGTCAACGCCCCCGACTACGAACCACCGGAGACAGTGTGCAACCCAGATACCCCCTAGGGTATGCTGTGCCTATGGAGCCCACTGTGACCAACTCATCCACCCCCACCCCCACCCCCACCTCTTCTCTGCTCGGCAGGCTGCGAGGGTTGTTCGGCGGGACGTCGGCCGACGGCAGCCTCGGGTCGAAGATCAAGGCCGAGCGCGCCCTGGAGCTGGTTCGCGGTGGGGCAACCCTGCTCGACGTGAGGGAGAACAGCGAATGGAAGTCCGGTCATGCGCCTGGGGCCGTCCACGTCGCCCTCGGTGATATCGACAAGGCCCCGCGTCGGCTGCGCCAGGGGCGCCCCGTCGTCGTGATGTGCGCCAGCGGGATGCGCTCACGCACTGCGGCCAAGCACCTGCGCGGGCTCGGGTGGGACGCCGCAAGCCTGTCCGGCGGGATCGTGGCCTGGCAGCGCGCCGGTGGTGAGATCCGCTGATGACAGCCAACCCCGGGCCCTCCCGCACGCAGGATGCCATGAGGATCGTCATCGTCGGAGGCGTCGCCGGTGGGATGAGTGCCGCAGCGCGAGCCCGACGCCTGGACGAGCACGCCGAGATCGTCGTCCTCGAGCAGGGGGCCTACGTCTCCTTCGCCAACTGCGGCCTTCCGTATCACCTCTCCGGCGAGATCGCCCAGCGGGATGAGCTCCTGCTGCACACTCCCGAGTCGCTCGCCTCGTCCCTGAACCTGGATGTGCGCACCGGCCACCGGGTCACCGGCATCGACAGGCACGCCCAGAAGATCACGATCCAGACTGGAGATGACACCTACCGTCTGCCGTACGACGCGCTGCTGCTGTCCCCCGGTGCGTTGGCCGTGCGTCCGCCCATCGAGGGCCTGGACCACCCAGCCGTGCATACCCTGCGCACCGTCCCCGACGTGGACGCGCTGAGGGAGCGCATCGAAGATCTGCTGGTCCACCGTCTGGAAACCGACCCAGCCCCGAGCGCCGTCGTCATTGGTGCCGGATTCATCGGCCTCGAGGCAGTCGAGGCCCTCACCGGGCGAGGCCTGAAGGTCCACCTCGTGGAGCTGGCCGGCCACGTCCTGCCACCGCTGGACGCCGAGCTGGCGCCGCTGCTGGCCGACGAACTCGCCGCACACGGGGTCGACCTCCGTCTGGGCGTGTCCGCCCAAGCCGTCACGCAGGCCGGCACGATGCCCGTCACACTGGGCGGCGCCAAGCGCGAGTCGGGGAAGGCCGGCTCGCCCGGAGCCGTGACGGTGACCCTGTCCGACGGCGCCACCCTGGCCGCAGACCTGGTCATCGTCAACGTCGGCGTGCGGCCGGCGAGCGCACTGGCTGTCGAGGCCGGTCTGGAACTCGGTGCGACCGGGGCCATAAAGGTAGATGGCGACCAGCACACCTCCGACCCCCACATCTGGGCTGTCGGCGACGCCGTGGAGGTCACCCAGGCCATCACCGGGGCCCGGATCCCGGTGCCGCTGGCGGGCCCCGCCAACCGGCAGGGGCGCCGGGCAGCGGACTCGATCTGCGGGCGCCGGACGACCCCCCAGGCTTCAGTCCTGGGTACGGCGATCGTGCGGGTCTTCGGCCTCACGGCCGCCACCACCGGTGCGAACCAGGCGACCTTGCGTCGGGCGGGCATAGCCCACGAGGTGGTGCACATCCACCCCGGCCACCACGCGGGCTACTACCCGGGATCCGAACAGGTACACCTCGTCGCGAGCTTCGCCCCCGATGGCACGCTCCTTGGAGCCCAGGGGGTCGGCCGCGCGGGCGTGGACAAGCGCATCGACATACTCGCCGTGGCCATCCGGGCCGGCATGTCTGCGGACGACCTCGCCGAGCTGGAGCTGGCCTACGCCCCGCCGTACGGCTCCGCCAAGGACCCGGTGAACATGCTGGGGTTCGTCGCGCAGAACGTCCTGGACGCCACCATGCCGCAGTGGCAGGCCCAGGACCTGGACAAGGCCCGCGCAACGACCCTCATCCTGGACGTGCGATCGCGATCGGAGTATGCGCAGGGCCACCTCGACGGCGCCCTCAACATCCCCCACCTCGAGCTGCGGCAGAGGCTGGACGAGGTCACCGCCTCGGCCGGCGGGCGCACGGTGAGCGTGCTTTGCGCCAGCGGTGTCCGTTCCTACCTCGCCACCCGTGTGCTGCTCAGTGAGGGGTTCGACGCCCGCAACCTCTCCGGCGGATGGCTCACTCTCCGGGCCGTTCACCCGAACCTCTGATACCCCTTTTCTCCCCGAAGGAGCCAACAGCATGCGAATGCACCCCACTCGATCCTGGTCCCGCCTGATAGCAGCCGCCGCTCTGGCCATGGCAGCAATGGTGGCCAGCACCGGAGTCAGCGCCTGCTCATCCAGCGCTCCGGCGAGCAGCTCAGCCTTGCCGGCGACCGGACAGCATGTGGCCGCCAGCGACTTCTCGACCGCCATGAAGGCACCCGGCACGATCGTGCTCGACGTGCGCACCCCGACCGAATATGCCAGCGGGCACCTGCCACAAGCGCAGAACATCGATATCGAGAACTCCGACTTCGCGACCCGGATCGCCGCCCTCGACACGAGCGCAACGTACGCGGTGTACTGCCACAGCGGGAACCGGTCGGGCGTGGCGCTGGAACAGATGACTGCCGCGGGCTTCACCCATGTCTACGACCTCGCCGGCGGGATCGGCGCCTGGCAGAACATGGACGGACCCATGGCCACTGGCGGGTCATGACGCTCCTGTGACATACCCCTTGGGGTAGAAAGGACCTTTGGCACTATACCGAGGTGAGAATGCTTCCTAGCGTGGTGGACGAACAAGAAACACCACCACAAAGCTGAGGAGCAGTCCGTGAAGAACTTGTTGGTGCTGGGTGCCGGAACGGCTGGCACGATGATCGTCAACCGGCTGAAGCGCCGCCTGGGTGCGGGCGAGTGGAACATCACGGTCGTGGACCACGACGACGTGCACCACTACCAGCCCGGTTATCTGTTCCTGCCGTTCGGCACCTACACACCGGAGCAGATCACCCGCTCGCGCCACGCCACCCTGCCCGACGGGGTGGACTTCGTGATCGGTGACGTCGACCGGGTGGACGCAGCGGCCAACACCGTGGCGCTGACCGACGGACGAACCCTGGGCTACGACTACCTGGTCATCGCCTCAGGCACCACTCCCAGGCCAGACCAGACCCCGGGGATGCTGGAGGCCGAGTGGCGCCGCAGCATCTTCGACTTCTACACCCTCGAGGGATCCAAGGCACTGGCCAAGGCTCTCCAGAGCTTCGACCATGGCCGGCTCGTCGTGCATATCACCGACATGCCGATCAAGTGCCCGGTCGCCCCACTGGAGTTCACCTTCCTGGCCGACGCGTGGCTGCGCGAGCGGGGTCTTCGGGACCGGGTCGAGATCGTCTACGTGACGCCGCTGCCCGGTGCTTTCACCAAGCCGATCTGCTCCACTGCTCTCGGCTACTTGCTCGACGAACGCAAGATCGCCCTGGAGACCGACTTCATGGTCGAGCGGATAGACGTCGAGAAGAAGGCGCTGGTCTCCTACGACGAGCGCGAGGTGCCCTTCGACCTGCTGGTCACCGTTCCGCTGAACATGGGCGCCGACTTCGTGGCCCGCTCCGGCCTGGGCGACGAGCTCAACTTCGTCCCGGTTGACAAGCACACGCTGCAGTCCAAGGCGAACCCGAACATCTTCGCCATCGGCGACGCCTCGGACATCCCGGCATCCAAGGCCGGATCGGTCGCCCACTTCGCGGTAGAGGTCTTCACGGACAACTTCCTGGAGCTCGTCGCGGGCAAGCCGATGACCGGCTCCTTCGACGGCCACGCCAACTGCTTCATCGAGTCCGGAGACGGCAAGGCCCTGCTCATCGACTTCAACTACGACACCGAACCGCTGATGGGCAAGTACCCGCTGCCGATGGTGGGTCCGATGAGCCTGCTCAAGGAGACCCGGGCCAACCACCTCGGCAAGATGGGGTTCCGCTGGATCTACTGGAACGTCCTGCTCCCCGGTCACTCAATGCCGGTACCAACCCACATGTCCATGGTCGGCAAGACCGCCGTCAAGACCACCACAAAGTAGAAGGAGAGAGCGCAATGCCCGTGACCACTCTCAACGGCCAAGAGATCCACGTCAACGAAGAGGGCTTCCTCACCGACCCGACCGAGTGGGACGAGGCACTCGCAACCGCACTCGCAGCCCAGATCGGTATCACGCTGACCGACGAGCACTGGAACGCGATCCGGTTCCTGCGCAAGGACTTCCAGGAGACGGGCGAGACCGCGACCCTGCGCCGGGTGTCCACCACCGGCGGCATCCCGATCAAGTCGCTGTTTGTCCTGTTCCCACAAAAGCCAGCGAAAAAGATGGCCTACGTCGCCGGCCTGCCCAAGCCGGTCGGCTGCGTCTAAACCCACCCCAGACCACGAAGGAAAGATACTGACATGACCAACACAGACGCATCCCCGGCGATCGTCCCCAGCTTCGACTCCGAGGCCGGCCCTGGCCGCAAGCTGGCAATCATCTGCTCCAAGGGAAGCCTGGACATGGCCTACCCGGGGCTGATCCTGGCCAACGCAGCGCTCGGCGAGGGCGTCGAGGTCCACATGTTCTTCACCTTCTGGGGCTTCGACATGATCAACAAAGAGACCATGGGAGACCTGAAGTTCACCATGCTCGGTAACACCGCCACCCACATGCCTCAGGGCCTGGGCGGGTTCCCGGGAATGACGGGTATGGCAACGTCGAGGCTGAAAAAGTCCATCGCGGACCTCGACGTGCCGGAGGTCCCCGAGTTCCTCGAACAGATCGTGGCCTCCGGCGGTCACCTCTGGGCCTGCCGCATGTCCGCCGACATGAACAAGCTCACCATGGAAGACCTCTACGACGAGGTCGAGGGCATCATCAGCGCCACCGACTTCATCGAGCTCACCGAGGGCGCCCAGCTCCTGTTCATCTAGTCGGTCTCATCCAGGCAGCTTCATCTCGTCGACGGGTAGCCCGCCATCCAGCTGGGAGGATGGCGGGCTGTACTGCACCTGAGCTGACTCTGTTACCGATGGATCAGGCAGGAATGACTGTCGCAAGAGACACGTTGATACCCCAGGAGGTATTATCAGACGTCGAAAGGAAGCCTCATGACCACCCAAGCTCTGACCGCAGCATCCTTCGAGCAGACCTTGCTCGACAACGACATCGTGCTCGTGGACTTCTGGGCGTCGTGGTGCGGGCCCTGCCGGACCTTCGGCCCGATCTTCGAGAAGGCCAGCGCCACCCATCCCGACCTCGTCTTCGGCAAGGTCGACACCGAGGCCGAGCAGTCGTTGGCTGCCTCGGCACACATCACGTCCATCCCCACCCTGATGGCCTTCCGCGAAGGCATCCTCGTCTTCAGCCAGCCCGGCGCACTGCCTGCCGCCTCCCTGGAACAGGTCATCACCGGCATCCGCAAGCTGGACATGGATGACATCCGGACTCAGATCGCCGAGTCCCAGGCCGCCGCCTCCCAGGCTGGCGAGTCGCAGGCTGGCGAGTCGCAGACCGCCAGCGCCACGCCCTGAAGCCCACAACGGAAACGAGAACCACCATGTCCTACGCACTGACCACGACGGTCCGCCGTTCCTTCGCCGACACCCTCGACGCCACGCGCGAGTCGCTCACCGACCAGGGCTTCGGCGTCCTGACCGAGATCGACATCCAGGCCACGTTGAAGGCCAAGCTGGACGTCGATGTCCCCGCGCAGGTGATCCTCGGCGCCTGTCGGCCACCGCTGGCGCATGCCGCACTTCAGGTGGAACCCTCGGTCGGGCTGCTGCTTCCGTGCAACGTCGTCGTCCGATACCTGGACGACGACACGACCGTCGTTGAGGCCCTCGACCCCAAGGTCATGGTCTCCCTGACCCACAATGATGCCCTGTCCTTCGTCGCTGACGAGGCCGGGCGCCGGCTCACTGCGGCACTGGACACACTGACGCCAGCACTTGCGGACAGCTGAGCCACATCAATGCACGACAACGACCTCACTCAAGAACCCAAAGGAGTCACCATGGTTCAGTTGAACCCCGAGGAGATGGGCGCCGTGGTCAACCGACTGCGTCGCGCCCAAGGCCAGATCGGCGGCGTCCTGCGCATGATCGAGGAGGGCCGCGACTGCAAGGAGGTCGTCACCCAGCTCGCGGCGGTCAACCACGCCCTGGACCGGGCTGGCTTCGCGATCATCAGCACCGGTCTCAAGCAGTGCCTGACGGAGTCCGGCGGGCAGGAGTCTGTGGACATCAAGGCCCTGGAGAAGCTCTTCCTCTCCCTGGCCTGACCGTCAGGGCCAGAGACTCCACACCCTGAGCCGTCCTGAGGACGCGCAGCAGCCCGACGAGCCGTCAGGCGTCGCGCTTGGGCTGGGGTCCGACGACAACATTGGTGGCCGCCACCTTGTCGTGGAGGGCCTGCCTCTTGTCGTCCCACAACGGCCACAAGACATCGAGCAGGTAGGCGGGGCTACTGATCACCGACAGAACCAGGACGCACGCCGTTCGGAGCAGGACGGCCTTCATCGTCGGTGGTCCCGCCCTGTCGCGCAGACGCACACTGATGCCGACGATCTTCTTGCCGGGAGTCGCACCACTGCGGCTCAGGAAGAAAACCTCGTAGGCGCCGGAGACCAGCAGTCCGATGATCGAGGCGGCCAAGGCGAACTGAAGGATGTCCCACGGCGGAAACGCCACGACCGGCGCCGACCCCGAGGCGGACTGGGCGGCAAGATCTTTGCTCCAGCTCACCACTCCGTCGATGTAGCGGTAGAAGAACCAGCCCGTGAAGGGCAGCGCGAGCACGAAGGTGATGATCTGATCCAGCACCCGCGCTGCCACGCGCAGCCACCAACCCGAGAGCGGGACACCGTCGGGGGTGGTCGCCGGGTGCGACTGCCAGCCCGGCTCCTGCTGGCCGAGCGCCCCCGGGGCCTGCCCGTATGCCGGCCACTGGCCGCCGGTTTGTCCCTGGCCCTGCTGGGGTGAGTCGTAACCGCGTGGCGCGGTGGGGGCGCCTTGTGCCCCCTGCGAGCCTGGCGAGTGCGGACGCGCTGAGGCGGGGATGACGCCGTACGGCATACCAATGGTGGACTGTTCCACGGTCGGCGAGATTCTTGGCGAGACGTGGTTGGACCAGACCACGCCGTCCCAATAGCGAAGCTGACTGGGGTCCTGTGGGTCCTCGTACCATCCGGCTGCTTGCGTCATGGGGTCTACCTTGCCACGAGTTGACAACAGGGCCACGCCACGCGATCCGCCAGGGAGGTCAGGCCTCGACATACCCCTTGAGGCCATCGACCGTGCTGTGGACCAGACCCCTGATAACACGCCCTCGCAGGAAGCCGGGCAGGGGGAGGTTGTGGTGGATCGTCAGGTCGAACGTCACCTCGGTCTTGCTGCGGCCGAGGCTTCGCAGTGTGTATGTGGCGTCTTGACCGGTCTGCAGCCGACCCTTGACCAGGCTCCAGCTCATCCCATCGTCGGCATGCTCGTAGGACAGCGTGTAGGTGTCCTTGCCGACCGGCGACGTGGCCGAGAAGTGAGCCGTGGCGGGCGTGCCGTCGGGGTACTCCTCGAGGACCTCGGCCTCGAGGATCTCCTTGACCCATTCCGGTTGGCTCTCAACATCGCGGATGGTGGCCAGGACCCGCTTCATCGGTGCGGCGACGACAACGGTCTCAGCCGCATGGTCGGTCGGCATGGTCTCCTCCTTGGCAGCCCGTCATACGTTGGCCGCGATTCGCAAGAGCTGGTCCAGGTCCTCGTCGAAGGCGTGAACGAGCTTCTCGACGTCCGGCACCAGGGCGGCGTCGACCTTGAAGCCAACGCGCACAACTCCGGCCAAGCTGAAGATGCAGACACCCAAGGCGTGCCGGCCCGAACCGGGCACCCAGCCGACGGCGCCCGCGATAGGCGCCCCAGCGACGTAGCGCTGCTTCTGGGGGCCGATGACATTGGTCGTCACCCCGATGGCCTTGTCCGAGAAGAAGCCGACGATGGAGTTCGCCAGGTGCGGTTCGATGCTCCCGAGCAGCGCGTTCAGACCGAACGTGATCAGCGCCTCGGGGGAGACCTTGATCCAGTCCATCCGTCTCTTGGTCTCGGCTACCCGCTCCAGCGGTGCCCTCACCCCGGTCGGCAGCTTCAGATACACCAGGGCGAACTTGTTGCCCAGCTCACCTGACAGCGGCTGGTCGGGGGGGCGCACATTGACCGGGATCATGGTGGTGAGATCGACCGGATCGGCGCCGCGGTCGCGCAGGTAGGTGTTGACGGCTCCCGAAACCGCCGCGACGATCACGTCATTGACGGTGGCCCCGGTGAGCCGGCTCACGCGCTTGACTTCCTTGATCGTTCGCGGCCCGGACCAGGCCGCCCGCTTGGCGACACCTGGCTCACCCGAGAAGAGAGTGGGCGGGTTGTGGCCCAGCAACAGCGTGTCCACGACCTGCCCGGTTCGCCAGCCGAGCTCCAGCAGGTCCGCGGCCCGGGATGGGTTGGCCAGCTCGGGCAGAACCGAGATCGCGTGCATTCCGCCCCGGACGGTCTGCACACCCATGTCCCGAAGCGCCCGGGCCGGGCCCATGAAGCCGCCCGCGTGCTGCGAGGACGACTCCTGCGCTTCGAGCTCCTCGAGCTCAACCGTGGGTGACGAGTCGGTCAGCGAGAGCAGCACCTGCGAAAGAGCCATGCCATCAGCAAGCGAGTGGTGGAACCGCGACACCAGCGCACAGCCACTGAGGTAGCCATCGACAAGGATGAACTCCCACAGCGGGTGGGCGCGGTCGAACGGCACGCTCATCCGATTCTCGACGAAGCGTTGCAGCGCCACCTGGTCGCCGGGCGCCGGCAGTGTGGCCCGTCTCAGGTGGCGGCTGAGCTCGAAGTCTGGGTCGTCCTCCCAGTGCGGCATCCCGAACGGGATTGACGGCGCCACCGGCCGCTGTGAGAACACGGGGTAGCGGTCGAGAAGCCGGCGCTGGATCAGTGGGCCGAGCCGTTCGAAGTCGATCATCTCGTCGAACCACATCACCCCGTCGATGACCATCAGGTTGTTGGGCCTGTCCCTGTTCAGCCACATGGCGTCCACCGGTCCGATGGATCGTCGCTCAGACATCGCCCACTCCAGCCACCTAGCGACCCTTGGGTGTCAGGTGCAGTTTGGCACCGGGCAGCAGCGAAGCCTAGGGCCAGAGGTCACATTGGCTGGAGGCTTGGCGGCTTGGGGCACAGGGCTCAGCGACGACCGACGAACCAGCGGCGGATCGTCTCGATCCGCTGGGCGACCTGAGCGGCATTGGCCTGGTCCAGCGCCGGCCCGCCACAGCTCTGGCGCAGGTCAGCATGCACCACGGCGTGCCGAGCGCCGGACTTACGGGCGTATGCGGACACCAGCGAGTTGAGCTCCTTGCGAGAGGCCGCCTTGGCACGGTGGGTGGCCAGCTCGGGGTCACTCTTCTTGCGGGAAGAGCCCTTCTGCGCCGACTGACGCGCGCGCAACAACGTGGCCACCTGGTCGAGCTCGAGCAGTCCTGGCAGCCCCAGGAACTCCTGCTCGTCAGCGCTGCCCACCTCGGCGTTCAGACCGAACTGCTGGGCGTCGAAGAGCACGTGGTCGAACTCAGCCTCGGACTCCAGCGCCTCGAACGACAGCTCATCCAGATCTGGCGTCGACCCGGTCCGGTTGGCTGCAGCCAGGAGGTCATCCTCGGCCGACCAGATGGACGCCTCGTCGCCAGGCTTGGAGACCCGGTCCAGGGCATGGTCGCGCTCCTCCTCCAACCGCGCCGCGTGCTCGAGGATGAGCGGCACGCTCGGCAGGAAGATCGACGCGATCTCGCCACGACGTCGCGCGCGAACGAAGCGGCCGATGGCCTGGGCGAAGTAGAGCGGCGTGGACGTCGACGTGGCGTAGACCCCGACACACAACCGCGGGACGTCAACGCCCTCGGAGACCATCCGGACCGCAACCATCCAGCGCTGGTTGCCCTGCCCGAACTCCTCGATCTTGCCCGAGGAGCCGGCATAGTCCGAGAGCACGACGACTGGTCTTTCCCCCGAGATGCCGTGCAGGATCTTGGCGTAGGCCCGGGCCTGGGTCTGGTTCGACGCAATCACCAGTCCCCCTGCGTCCGGCACGCCACGCCGTACCTGGGTGAGCCGCTTGTCAGCTGCTGCCAGGACCGACGGGATCCACTCGCCCTTGACGTCCAAGGCGGTGCGCCACGCCTGGGCGGTCGAGTCCTTGGCCATCGGCTCCCCCAGCCGGGCCGACACCTCGTCGCCGGCTTTGGTGCGCCAACGCATCGAGCCGCCATAGGCGAGGAACAGCACTGGGCGGACAACCCCGTCACGCAACGCTTCGGCGTACCCGTAGGTGTAGTCGGCCTCGCTCCGGCGAATCGAGTCCGCCCCCTTCTCGTAACGCACGAACGGGATGGGGCTGGTGTCGGAGCGAAACGGTGTGCCGGTCAGCCCGAGTCGATGGGTGGCCGGCTCGAAAGCCTCGCGGATCGCATCGCCCCACGACAGGTTGTCGCCGCCGTGGTGGATCTCGTCGAGGATG
>Ga0209745_1001500_pt1 | contig 13841 bp, 8 predicted proteins | sample BarGraNGADG00312_FD_184495 | JGI IMG/M metagenome (GOLD analysis project Ga0209745, IMG submission 184495) | Arctic peat soil microbial communities from Barrow, Alaska - Barrow Graham LP Ref core NGADG0004-312 (SPAdes) (version 2) | ecosystem: Environmental > Terrestrial > Soil > Wetlands > Peat ... | reverse complement strand
CGACTTGGCCTGGAACTCCGCATCGCCGACCGCGAGGACCTCGTCGATCGCGAGGATCTCCGTCTCCAGGTGAGCCGCCACCGCGAAGGCCAGCCGGACGTACATGCCAGAGGAGTATCGCTTGACCGGTGTCTCGAGGAACTTCTCGACGCCGGAGAACTCGACGATGTTGTCGAACTGGCGCCGGATCTCCTTGTGGCGCATGCCAAGCAGCGCCCCCGACAAGTAGACGTTCTCACGACCCGTGAGCTCTCCATGAAAGCCCGTCCCGACCTCGAGCAGGCTTCCCATCCGACCGGCAAGCTCGACCCGCCCGCGCGTCGGCGCCGTGATCCGGGTCAGGATCTTCAGCAGGGTGGACTTGCCGGCACCGTTGCGCCCGACGATCCCGACCGCCTGGCCCCAGTCGATGTCGAACGTGACGTCATCGAGTGCCCAGAACTCCTCGTACACGCTTCGCCTGAACGGGTGCTTGAGTCGCTCGAGGGTGGCCTCGGTGGCGGTGTTCGGGCGATATCCGCGGCGCCCGACACGGTAGGACTTCCCGAGGTTGGTGACCGAGACTGCGACGTCAGGACGCATCGAGACGTGCCCCTCTTCTCCCCGGCGCGCACTCACGCGCTCTCGTGCGGACGACCGTACCGTTGCCGAGGGTAACAGGGCGCGCGGTCACGGCGGCGTGCGCGGTCATGCGGCCGCAGCGGCTGACAGACACCACTCGCGGTTCGCGGGTCCTTCACGCCACGGCGCCGGTCACTAGGATCAGCGGGACAACCGCGAGCGGAAGGCGAGGTCACCGTGCGCCACAGACTGCTGCACGTGATCACGCCGGGGGATCACTTCTCGCCGCGGACCGGCAGCGCCATCCCGACCGTGGTCGACGGACTCTCCCGCGCCACCCCCGCCGACGAGCCGCGACCGGCGGTGCTGGTCGCTCGGGGGACCTATCCGGACCGGTACGACAGCGCCGACGCCGTCGAGTACGACCAGGCCGCGGGCCACCGCCGCGACCGCTACCTCGACGCGGCGCTCGCTCGCGCGGGCCTGCCCCGGATCGGCATCCGAGGCGAGTTCCGAGCCGTGTTCCGCGACCAGCACGACTGGGAACCGAGCATCGTGCTGGCCCACAACGCGCCCCAAGCGGTGCCGCTCGTCGATGCGCGACGCCACCTGTCGGTCCTGTACGCGCACAACCTCCTGTTCCGCGCCTACCGGCGACGAGAGGCCGCGCGGGTGCTCGCACCGGCCGCCGCGATCGTCTGTGTCAGCGAGGCTCTGGCCGAGCAGACGGCAGCGTTCCTCCCGGACGCCCTCCACAGCCGTCTTCGGGTGGTGCGAAACGGAGTGGACGCAGCGGCCTTCGCGCGCCCCGGTCATGCCCGTCGGGGCGACGTGCTGCGGATCGCGTTCATCGGCCGGATGATCCCCGACAAGGGTGCTGACATCCTCCTCGAAGCCGTGCGACGTCTGGACCGGCCCGACATCCACCTGACGCTCGTCGGTGCGAGCGGTTTCGACGTAAACGACCCACTGACCCCGTTCGAGCAGGAGGTACGCCGCCGGGCCCGCGCCCTCGGCGACCGCGTCACGGTCCGTCCGTTCGTTCCGCGGCCCGAGGTCGCGACGGCGCTCCGCCAGGCGGACGTCGTCGTCGTACCGTCGAGGTGGCCCGAACCGTTCGCGCTCACCGTGCTCGAGGGCATGGCCGCAGGCGCCGCCGTCGTCGGGTCCGAGATAGGCGGCATCCCGGAGTCGCTCCGGGGCACCGGGATCCTCGTGCCGCCGGGCGACGCCTCGGCGCTCGCCGAGGCGCTCGCCGCGCTCGCTGACGACGACGTGTTGCTCGAGGACACGGCCAGGGCGTGCCTGGCCCATGCCGAGCGCCACGACTGGGCTCTGGCACGGGCCGAGCTCATGCGCGTCCTCGACGACGCCGCGAGCGGAGCGCCGTAGACCCTGCGTGCGGAGTGGGCGAGCATCCTGAGGCAGGTGCCTTTGCCCGGCGAAGAGGGATCAGGCAGGATCGGGGCACGGTGTGAGCTGGTGACGACGTGCGGAGGATACAGATGCCGGACGCGACGGGCGCGTCACAACCAGCCGTACGCGTGAGTGTGGTCCTGGCCACCAACCGCGGCGGCCCGTACCTGACCGAGGCGCTGGCCTCCGTCGCGGCGCAGACCTACCCCCACGTGGAGCTGATCCTCGTCGATGACGGCGCCGAGGCGCCGGCCGCGATCGAGGCGATCGCGGCCCTGTTCCCCGAGGTCCGGTTGACGCACATCAAGCCGTCCGGCGTGGCTGTCGCACGCAATGTGGGCGTGTCCCGCACGTCCGGCGACGTCCTCGCGTTCCTTGACGACGACGACCGTTGGCACCCGGAGCGGGTGGAGCGCCACGTCGACGCGATGCTGCGGACCCCCGACGCCGTCGTGAGCTATTGCGGGATGACGGTCGTCGACGAGCGAGGCGTCGAGGTGGCTCCGGCCGACCAGCGAGCGGTTCGCGACGTGCACGACGTCTACCGGCGTTCGACCGGCATCATGGCGCCGAACTTGATGATCCGACGGGACGCATTCACGCGGGTCGGCGGCTTCTCACCGGCGTTTCGACAGGCGGAGGACCTCGACCTCGTGCTGCGCGCGGCGCGGGAAGGCCCGTTCGCGTTCGTCGAAGGAACGCTCGTCGACTACCGGAAGCACGGCGGCAACACAACTCGCGGCCATCGCGAGCTCGCCGGCAGCATTCGCGAGGTCCTCCGGCTGCATCGCTGGGCCGCGCTCGAGCGCGGCGACGGCGCTCTGGCCGCGGATCTGCGGTACAGCCTCGATGCCAACGCCCGGTTCGCGGCGTGGAGCGCGGCCCGGGCCGCGCGTGCGGACCTGCGCGAACGCGCCTACAGCGCCGCAGTGGGCGAGGTCGCGTGGGCGGCCTCGTTCGCACCGAGCGCCCCGTGGAGCTGGCTGCGCCGGCGCCTGGGTCGCACCGGCTGAGCCGATCCCGCCACGCCCGACCAGTGCGGCTCGTCTCTGACGCCGCGGTGCGAGGGATCGGGAGGCACCCGAACTCGTTGGCACGGCGCGTCGGCCGTGGTACACAACGCTTCCGTGGGGATGAACTTCGACCGCGACGGCTGGGGCGGACCATCACATGGTGGACAATCGGCGCATGAGGGTGCTCCGCGTGTCCCACAGCGCGGTCGTCGACTCCTGGCGTGAACGTGAGCGACAGCTCCGTGCCCAGGGTGTCGACGTCCGGGTCCTGTCCGCGCGCATCTGGGACGAGGGCGGCCGGGCGGTCCGGATGATCCCGCGCCCGGGAGAACCCGTGCGGGGGGTGCGCACGGTCGGCAGCCACCCCGCGCTCTTCCTCTACGACCCCCGGCCGATCTGGCGAGCCCTCGGCGAGAACTGGGATGTCCTCGACGTGCACGAGGAGCCGTTCGCGCTGGCCACCGCCGAGATCCTTCTGCTGAGGTGGCTTCGCCGGGCCATCGGACGCGGTCCGGCGAAGGCAGTTCCATACATCATCTACTCGGCTCAGAACATCGAGAAGCGTTACCCGTGGCCGTTCGGCTGGCTGGAGCGGCTCGTGCTTCGGGGCGCGTCCGCGATATCGGTGTGCAACGAGGATGCGGGGCGCATCGCAAGAGCGAAGGGGATGCGCGGCCGCGTAGAGGTCATCCCGCTCGGGATCGATCCGGCTGTCTTCTTCCCGGCCGATGCCCGCTCGCGACCGCAGGACGCCGAGGCGACGCCGCTCGTGGTCGGTTACGCCGGTCGCCTGGCGCCGCACAAGGGCGTCGACGTCCTCATCGAGGCCGTGGCGCGCGACGCGCGGCTGAGACTCCGGATCGCCGGTGACGGCCCGTCCGCGGCAAGCCTCGCGGAATGCGCGCAACCGCTCGACAGCCGGGTGACGTTCCTCGGCGCGCTCGAGACGGAGCAGCTGGCGGAGTTCTACCGAAGCGTCGACGTGCTCGCGATCCCCTCCCTGCAGACTGCGGGCTGGGTCGAGCAGTTCGGCCGGGTCGCCGTCGAGGCGATGGCCTGCGGGACACCGATAGTCGCCAGCGCGACCGGAGCGCTGCCCGACGTCGTCGGTGGCGCTGGCGTCCTTGTCCCGCCCGCCGCACCGGCGGCGCTGCTGACCGCGATCCTCGACGCTGGGGGTGACCCGGGCCTGCGCGCCCAGCTGCGAGAGCGCGGCCTGAAGCGTGCAGCGAGCTGCACCTGGGCCGCTGTCGCGGAGCGCTACCGACTCATGTACGAAGCGATCACCGTCCCTTCGGCCGACCCGGAGACCGGCATCACCGCCCCGAGCAGCCCGGAGAGCGCCGAGATACCGCCCGAGGTGGTCGTCGTCGCGTACGGCTCACCCGAGCTCGTCCGGGCTGCGATCGCGCCCCTCGCCGGTACGTACCCGATCACGGTCGTCGACAACTCCTCGCTCGCGGAGATCCGCGAGATCACCGAGGACGCCGGCGGCGCGTACCTGGATCCCGGGTTCAACGGCGGCTTCGCCGCGGGCGTCAACCACGCGCTCGGTCACCGACAGACCCCTCAGGCTGACGTGCTGCTCCTCAACCCGGACGCGACCATCACCGCCGACGACGTCGCGGAGCTGCACCGGGCGTTGCACGCCCAACCGGATCTCGCGAGCGTAGGACCGCTGCAGGTCGACGGGCTCGGACACCCTGCGCGCACCGTCTGGCCGTTCCCCTCGCCCGCTCGCACCTGGCTGGAGGCAGTCGGACTCGGCCGGGTGTCGAGCGCGAAGGACTATGTGATCGGTTCGGTCCTGCTGCTGCGGGCCGAGGCGATCGAGGACGTCGGCGCTTTCGACGAAAGGTTCTTCCTGTACGCCGAGGAGACCGACTGGGCCTATCGCGCCCATCGACGAGGCTGGCGGCACGTCGCCGTGGGTAGCGCGAAGGCGATGCACCTTGGCGGTGCGACCAGCTCCGACCCGGTGCAACGCGAGGTCTTCTTCCACGCGTCCCAGGAGAGGTACCTCCGAAAGCATTTCGGCAACCTCGGCTGGTCGATCGCCCGGACCGGCAGCGTCCTCGGAGCTGCTCTCCGCGTCCTGGTGCTGCCCGGTGCGCGCCGCGCCGCCGCGGCCCGGCGCGCACGGCTCTACCTGCGTGGGCCGGTGAGCGCGGAACGACGACCGGACCTCGGCGCCGCCGCCGCACTGGGCAGCGTCGCCGAGGCGAACAGGTGAGCCGCCTCGAGACCTTCGAGCCGCCGCGGTGGATGACCCGGCGGCTCGGTATCGTCATGGCCTGCGTGGGCGCCCTGGTCGCCTATGGCGCGATGGCGCCGCGCTATCCCGCCGTTGCGCTCGGTGTGGCCCTGATCGTCCTTATCATCGGTTTCACGTTGCTCGAACCGGCGACCATCCCCTTGCTCTCGATGCCGCTCCTGGTGATCATGCTGCGGGTTGGCACCGACACGGTCAACCTCACGGTCTCGGACCTCGCACTCTTCGCGGCGTTCTGGGCGGCGATGGCCCTGGGGCCGCGCCCGTACTCCCGGCCGATGCAGACCATGCTCTGGCTGGCTGGGGCCTACCAGGTCGCCACCCTGTTCACGGTCCTTGCGAACCCGTACCGGGCGAACACCGTCGAGTGGTTCCACGCGTGGCTGCTCGTCGGCGGCGCCCTCGTGGTGGGCTGGTTCGTCGGTCGGTCCGGGCACGCCCGGCTCGGCCTGGCCCTCCTGGTCGTGCCGTGCCTCGCTCTGGCGCTTCTCACCTGCGTGCAGGGTGCGATCCAGCTCGCGGCCGGTTCGACCGGGCCGGTGTACCTCTCGTGGCCCTACGGGATGCACAAGAACTTCATCGGCTGCATCCTCGCCGTCGCGGCGCTGGTGATCTACGTCAACCCGCCGTGGCTGGCCTGGCCGCGCGCCTTCGTCATGCCGGCGTTCGCGCTGACCGTGCTCGGCATCCTCGCCTCGCAGTCCCGTCAGGCGCTCGTCGGCCTCGCGGTCGCGATCGCGTTCGTCTTCCTGCGGGCCGACCGGCACAAGCGCCGCTCGCGGATCGTGTTCCTCAGCATCTTCCCCGCCATCTGGTACGCCATCTCGGCTGTCCATACCCAGCTCGCGTCGGGCGACCAGTTCAACTCCGCCTACCAACGGCTCAGCTGGTACCAGGACTCCCTCATCGTCTGGGCTCGCAACGAGTGGTTCGGGGCCGGCTTGCGCTGGTGGACGTCGGGGCGCGCCGAGTTCGCGTTCCAGCCTCCTAACGCCGAGATGGAGGTGCTCTCCTCGGCCGGTGTGATCGGCCTGCTCGGCTTCCTCGTGCTGATGATCGGCGCGCTCGTGGTCCTCTGGCGGCTCAACCCGCGCTACGGGACGCTCGCGCTGGCGATCGTCGGGATGCGTCTCGTCCAGGGGCAGCTCGACCTGTTCTGGGTCGCGGTGCAGGTGTCGGTGCCGTTCACGATCGCCGGACTGTGCCTTGGCGCGGCGGCAGCCGAAGCCGGAGGAAAGAGGACCGCCGGCCGTCGCAACCGGAGCTTCCCGGTGCCCGAGGACACCGGCGACAGCGCCGTGCTGACCAGCGTGGGGAGCGTCCTGACGGAATGACGCGGATCCTGCAGATCGCTCCCGAGATCGCACCGGGCAGCGGCGTCGGCGGCGTGGCGCACCACCTCGAGCTGGAATGGCGCGCGCTCGGCATCGAGACCGATCGCTTCACCATGCACGAGGCGCGAGGCGACTGGCTTCCTCCTGACGGCCCGGGAATCCGCGGGAGGCTCACGGTCCTGGCCCGCGTTGTGTGGTTCTCGAGCGTCGGAACGTTCCTCGCCCGGCGCCATATCGCTCGCCAGGCCGGATGGATCGCTGTCTGCCACAACGATGTGCTCGCCGGGGACGTCTACGTCAATCACGGCAACCTTCGTGCGGCCATGCACGCTCGCGGCCACTACGCGTGGCGAATGGTCCGCAACCCCTTGCACCTGTTCACGGCGGCGCGCGATGCGGTGCGGTACCGGAGCCGCACGCACCAGGTCGTCGTCAACCTCACCGAGAACGAGCAGACGATGCTCCGGGCCACCTACCCACGACTGCGGCCTCGCACGGTCGTCATCGGCAACGGCGTGGACATCCATCGCTTCCAGCCGGCGACGCCGGCTGAGCGCACGGAGGCGCGCGCGATGATCAGTCCCGACGGACCGCTACCCGCAGACGCGAAGTGCGTGCTCTTCGTCGGGCACGAATTCGACCGCAAGGGTCTGCACCTGGCCATCGCGGCGATAGCCGGTGGCCCGAGCCCCGTGCATCTCCTCGTCGTCGGCGGGACACCCGGCATGGTCGCCGGCGCACGAGCATCGGCGCGCTCGCACGGCGTCGGTGATCGCGTCCACTTCACCGGACGGCTCGAGGACCCGCTCTTGGCCTTCCATGCCACCGACGCCCTGACCCTGCCGAGCGCATACGAGGCGAACGCGCTCGTGGTGCTCGAGGCCCTCGCATGCGGCCTGCCGGTGCTCGCGACCCCCGTGAGGTACGCACCCGACGTGATCGTCGACGGTCAGAACGGGTATCTCGTCGACCGGACCGCCGGCGCCCTCCGCCTAGCACTCGCCACCTTCGTCGACGCCGACCCGGACGCGCTGTCCCGGGCCGCCCGGGCCAGCGCCGTGCCCCACTCGTGGGACCGGGTAGCGCTGCGCTACCTCGCACTCGTCGACGAGGCGGGGCTCGAGCGGTGAAGATCCTGCACGCGGTGCGTTCCGACGGCTTCGCCGGCGTCGAACGTCATGTTGCGCGGCTCGCGGCCGCGCAGGCGGCGGCCGGGCACGAGGTCGTCGTTGTCGGCGGCGACCCTGCCCGGATGCGCGCCGCGCTCCAGGACCGCGTCCCGGCCCTGCCCGCCGTGACCGTCCTCGACGTCGCGACGCAGATCCGTCGAGCCTCACGAGGCATGGACGTCGTGCACACGCACATGACTGCGGCCGAGGTGGGTGCGGCGCTCGCAGCGTGGCGCGGTGGCCGGCGGGCGCTGACAGTCCCGCTCGTCACCACCCGGCACTTCGCCCGACCACGTGGGACCGGGGCGTTCGGGCGAGCCACCGCGGCGGTGGCTCGCTCCGGCGTGCGAGCCCAGATCGCGATCAGTACCTACGTTGCCGAGAACATCGACGGGACGAGCGTCGTCGTGCATCCGGGCGTGGACAGCCGGCCGGACGCGACGCCAGCTCGGTCACGCGAACGCTCGGTCCTCGTGGTGCAGCGCCTGGAGGCGGAGAAGGCGACCGACGTCGCGCTGCGCGCGTTCGCCGCTTCCGGTCTGGCGCGTTCCGGATGGCGCCTGGACGTCGCCGGCGACGGGGCGCAGCGGCCACGGCTCGAGGCACTCGCCCAAGAGCTCGGCACCGCGGCGGCGGTGCACTTTCTCGGGGCACGGGACGACGTCGAGGCCCTGATGGGGCGGAGCGCCATCCTCGTCGCGCCGTGCCCAGGCGAGGGCCTCGGCCTCAGCGTGCTGGAGGCGATGGCCTGCGGCCTCCCGGTCGTGGCCACCGCGTTCGGCGGGCACCTGGAGACCGTCGGAGCGATCGACCCGGGAGTGATGTTCGCACCCGGCGATGCCACCACGGCCGGCGCGGTGCTGGCGGCCCTCGCGGTCGACGGGCGGCGTCGCGACAAGCTCGCCCGCGCGGGTCAGCTGAGTCAGCGGACCGGATTCACCCTCGACGCCCAGGTCGCGTCGACCGAGGCGATCTACCGGAGCGTGCTGTGAAGCGGACCGACCGCCGATCCCCCGGCTGCAGCGGAACCGACCTGGTGGTCGCCTCGCTCGAGGCCTGGGACGAGATCTGGCGCCGCAACCAGCATCTCGTCGCGGGCCTGCTGCGCACCCGGCCCGACCTGCGCGTGCTCTTCGTCGAACCATCCGCGGACCCGCTCTACGCGTTGCGCCGCGGAGCCCTGCCGCGGCTCGGGCGAGGACTGCGCCCGGGGCCGGTCCTGGACGGAGTGGCGGAGGACAGGTTGTGGTTGTTCGAGCCGACCAAGGTGCTTCCGCGCGCCGTCCACTCGGGTGCCGACGCACGACTCGCCTCCGCCACCGTGCGCGCCGCTCGCCGCCTCGGCCTGCTGGCGCCAACGCTGTGGGTCAATGACCCCTCAGCGGCGGCGCTCCTCGACGCCACGCGCTGGCCGGCGATGTACGACGTGACGGACGACTGGACGACGGCGCACCGCGGGCGGACCGAGAACGCCCGCCTGGTCGCGAACGAGCGCCGACTCCTCGAGGACTGCGCGGAAGTCGTCGTCTGTTCGCCGGCGCTGGCCGAACGAAAGAGCCGAGCCACCCGCGTCACGCTCGTGACCAACGGGGTCGATCTGGTCAGGTACCGGACGCCCGCACCGCGACCCGCCGATCTTCCAACAGGTCGGGTGGTCCTGTACGTCGGCACCGTCCATCGCGATCGCTTCGACGTCGAGGTCTGCGCGGCGACCGCGTGGCGGCTCAAGGAACACGGCACGGATCCCGCCACGGTGGTGCTGGTCGGCCCGTCTCTCCTCGACGACGCGGACCGCGCCACGTTGCGATCGGCCGGAGTCATGATCCTGGGTGCACGGCCGTTCGAGACGGTGCCGGGATACCTCCAGCACGCGGACGTGCTCCTCGTCCCGCACATCGTCGACGACTTCACCGACAGCCTCGACCCGATCAAGCTCTACGAGTACCGAGCCGTGGGGCGACCCGTCGTGGCCACGCCGGTCGCCGGCTTCCGCGAGACCAATCGGGACCTGGTGACGACAGCCTCAGCCGCAAGCTTCCCGGACGCGGTCGCGGACGTCCTCGACCGAACCCCGCTCGGTGCCGGTCTGGGCCCGGCGGACGAGGAGATCCCCACCTGGGCGACTCAGGTCAGCCTCGTCGGCGCAGTCCTCGACCGCGTTCGCGAAGACCCTCCCATACCTCGCTGACGATCTCGGCCGTCCGTTCGACCGGGAACCGCGCGACCACGTCGGACCAGGCGGCACGTGCTCGGCGCTCGGCACCCGCAGGATCGGCGAGCACCTCGAGGATCCCGCGGGCAAGGTCCCGAGCGTCGCCCGGCGCCACGAGCACGCCGAGCGCCTCAGCCCCATCCGGTTCGACGATCTCGCCGACGCCGCCGCCGCGGGTCGCGACAACGGGTACTCCACGGGCCATGGCCTCGATGACCACCTGACCGAACGGCTCCGGCATCGGCGACGCGTGCACGAGAACGCTGAGCCGGTCCATCTCCGCGGTGGGGTCCGCGACCCAGCCGGTGAACTCGACCCGGTCGGAGATGCCGAGGCGGCCCGCCAGGTCGCGAACCTCCTGCTCATAGCCGGCCTCGGAGAACAGCGCCGAGCCGACCACCCGGAATCGGACGTCCGGACGATGCTCCGCGACCACCGCGGCGGCCTCGACGAACTCGCTCTGGCCCTTGGTCGGACTCACCCTGCCGACGAGACCCACGACCGGTGGTTCCGGAGCGGTCCGCAACTCGGGGTTCGCGATGACCTGATCGGGAGCGAGTCCGGGGTACGCCAGCGTCCAGCCCCGGCGGAGCGGCAGCAGGCTCCGCGCCGTGGCGAGGGAGTTCACCACGACGTGCCGCGGACCGTACCGGGCGGCAGTACGAACGACCCGGGCGAGGAGAGCGGGCAGATAGCTCCCGCCGATGAGGTCATGGACGTGCCAGACGAGCGGCCGGCGCGCGACGACGCACGCTGGCACGGCGAGAAGGTCGGCCTTGAGCGAGGTCGAGTGCACCACGTCGGGATCGATCGCACGCAGAAGCCGGGCGAGCCGAAGCACGAAGGGGACGGTCGCAACCGCCGCCGTCAGTCCACCCCGAGTGAACGATCTGCCCGCCGCGTGACGATCCGTGGCCGCGATCCGCGGCGCAAGTGCGAGCACCCTTACGTCGACGCCCGCGGCGGCCAGCCGCGCGACGAGCGGTCCGTCCGCGAACAGCACCACCACGACCGCGATCCGGGTGGGGTCGAGCGCCGCGCAAAGCCGGACGAGTGCCAGCTCCGCGCCGCCGAGCTGTCCGGTGTGGTCGAGGATCGCCACCCGGATCGGGCGACTCATGCGGAGCCCTGGCGCACCCTGCCTCCGGTGCTCTCAGCCTCGTTCGCTGCCGGACGCGCCAATCCGCCCGCGGCGGCTCCGGCCACGTGCCCGGTGAACGTGTAGGTCGTCGCATATTCTCCACGGCGCCGGTCGGCCATCCCGTCGAGCACGAGACCGAGCAACCGGGCGTTTGCGGAGCGGAGACGGCTCACGGACTCCTCGACGGCGACGAGCTCCGTCTCGCCCACGGTCGCGGCCACCAGAACCCCGTCGGCGTAGGTCCCCAGGATCGCCGCATCCGCGGCGGCCAGGATCGGCGGCGCGTCGACGATCACCACATCGGCGCTCATGCGCAGATCGGCGACCAGGTCGCTTACCTCGTCGCTGGCCAGGTAGTCGGCCGGGTCGAGCTCTGTCAGCAGCGCGGGGTAGACGCGGAGGTTCGGGATGTCGGTCGCCTGCAGCGCCCCGACCAGACCCGACGACCCCTCGGCATCCCATGACTGCTCCGAGAGGCTGCGCTGCGACCGGCCCGACGCGGCCGGCAGCATGTCGTTGAGCCGCGGTTGGCGCAGGTCCCCGGAGAGCGCGACGACCCGGCGACCACTCAGCGCGAACGAGGCGGCGAGATTGGCCGCGAGGAAGCTCCGCGGCGCCTCGCGGTCCGCCGAGGTGACGACGATCACTGCGCCCGAGGTGGCCGCGACGGCGGCTTGCAAGGACGTTCGCAGCTCGCGGACGGACTGGGTGAACGACGTAGCGGTGCGGATCGCCACCGGCAGCTCGCCGGACGCCTCGTAGCCACGTCGCGCCTGCGCCGTGCCCTGGAGCCGGACGAGGATCGGGGCGCCCGCCGCCCGCCGCGCGGCACCGGTCGCCCGCACCTTCGTGTCGAGACCGCGTCGGGCGACGGCCAGTCCGACGCCGATCACCAGTCCGCCAAGAGCCGCCACCGCGAACCCCAGGAGCGCGGAGATGCTTGCGAGCCGGGCCGACGACGCGTTCTGCCTGATGGACGCCGGTGACGAGATAACCCGTGCAGCGGCGATCTGCGTCAGGAGACCCTGGTACTGGTTCATGCTCGCGGTGTACTGCGCCTGGAGCAGATCGGTGGTCGTCGAGCTCCCCGAAACGGCGCGCCCGCTCTGGATCGCCGCAGCGTTCTGCTGGATCGAGGTACCCAAGGCATCGAGGCGCGACTGCATCGAGGTGACGCTGAGATCGAACTGAGACTTGAGCTGAGCGACGTACGCCGTCGCCACCGCGTTGGCGACCTTCACGGCCATCGCGGCGTCGCGGTTCTGCGCGGAGACGGTGACTCGGTCGACACTGCTGGAGACGTAGGCGCCGTTGACCGAGTCCTCGATCTCCTGGGCCAGACCGCGATTCCCGATCGCGACCGCCGCGGCGGTCGAGACGGCCGTTCCGGATACGAGGGTCGGGTCGCTGTCGATCTGTACCCCGGCCGAGGAGAGCCGATCGGAGGCGACGATCTGAACCGTTGCCTCAGCCAGATAGCTGGCCGGCTGACCGGACAGGTAGAAGGCGGCCCCGGCAAGCGCTGCCATGATCGCACCGACGACCAACCAGCGGCCGAACCACACGGTCCTCAATAGTTCTTTAAGTGTCATCTCGCATCGTCCACCGTTGCCGCCGAGGCGCGCGACTACAACTGGTGGAGCTCCTCCTCGACGATCTCCTGGAGCCGCGCGACAAAGCGCGGCGCGCCGAATGCGAGCGCATGAGCGCTCAGGTCACCACGGTTCCAGCCCCGAGTCAAGCCCCGTTCGAGGGCTACCGCGACCGGTTCCGGCTCGGGCGCATCGAAGAACTCCCCGGTCACGCCGTCCACGACGGTGTCGAGGTACCCGCCGTCGCGCAGCACGACGGATGGACGCTCGAATGCCGCCGCCTCGAGCGGGGAGAGTCCGTAGTCCTCGTATGAGGCCGCCACCAGCGCGATGCAGTTTTCGTAGAGCCAGCTGAGCTCCGGATCGCCAACCCGCCCGAGCAGGCGAATCCGCGGTTCGGAGCCAGCCAGCTCCGTGAGCCGCGCCCGGTCGGGGCCGTCCCCAACGACCACGAGCCGGGCACCCGGGATCCGTCGGACCGCCTCGATGATGACGTCGACGTTCTTGTACGGGAGCAGCCGCGCCACGCACAAGAGGAACCCTGGCTCGATCCCTGGGACCGCGGCCGTCGGCCCGCCGGGAAGCAGAGCGGGGGGCGGCGGCAGGATCTCGGCGTCGATGCCGTAAAGTTGTTGCACCGCGCGGGCGGTCACGGTCGAATTGACGACATAGCGGTCAGCGCTGAGCGCCGCTCGACGGTCCCAGGAGCGCAGCGGCCGTCCTAAGACACCGAGAGCCCGAGCAGCAAGCCAACGACGCGCTTCGCTCGATCGCGACTGTTCTCCCGGACGGCCCAGGTATCGGTCGGTCTGATAGAGCCACCGAGCCGGCGCGTGACAGTAGACGACCTTTCGACCCGTGACGGGGAAGCCGTGGGCCCAGCCGGTCGAGCTCGCCAGCAGGACTCGCGCGTCGATCCGGGTCGTGGAGACCGCCGGGGCCAGGAGAGGCAACGCGAGCCGGTGGTGGCGCCGGAGCACGGCCAGCCGGTCGATCCCGCAGGTCCGCACGTCCAGGGAACCGAACTCCGCGAAGGTACCGGCCGGGTCGTAGAGCGAGGTGTACATGGGCGCACCGGGAAACGCCTGCGCCATCATGAGCGCCACCCGCTCCGCGCCCCCGCGCTGGGTG
>Ga0209745_1001499_pt1 | contig 13853 bp, 15 predicted proteins | sample BarGraNGADG00312_FD_184495 | JGI IMG/M metagenome (GOLD analysis project Ga0209745, IMG submission 184495) | Arctic peat soil microbial communities from Barrow, Alaska - Barrow Graham LP Ref core NGADG0004-312 (SPAdes) (version 2) | ecosystem: Environmental > Terrestrial > Soil > Wetlands > Peat... | reverse complement strand
CCTCACGGGCGTAGGCGGTGACCAGTCTTGCGTACCCGGTGCAACGGCCAAGCAGCTGAGAGTGGGGGCCGTGGTCGACCACCAGGCCGTTCTCCAGGTAGACGACATCGTCGGCCAGCGCGATCGTCGCCATCCGGTAGGCGACGACGAGCACCGTTGTCGCCGGTGCGTGCTCAGAGCCCGGCGTGTGGTCAGAGCTGCCACCGGACTCACGTAGCCCGGCCAGGATGGCCTGCTCGACGCTGGGGTCGACAGCACTGGTCGCATCGTCAAGGACCAGCAGCTGCGGGTTGCGAATCACCGCTCGCGCCAGGGCAATCCGCTGTCGCTGGCCACCGGACAGGCTGGCCCCCCGCTCCCCGACCCGCGTGTCGAGACCATGCGGCAGTGCTGCGACGAAGCCATCAGCCTGGGAGACCCGCAGCGCGCGCCACACCTCATCGTCCGTGGCCTCGACGCCCAGGGTGACGTTGCCACGGACCGTGTCATCGAAGAGGAACGTCTGCTGGGCGACGAGGGCGCCGACCTCGGGCACCCCACCGCGGGCAACCTCACGCAGGTCGACACCGTCCAGCCGCACGGCTCCCGAGTCGGGGTCGATCAACCGCAACACCAAGGAGGACAGCGTGGACTTGCCGGAACCAGTTGGCCCCACGAGCGCCGTGGTGCCACCCGCGAGCACATCGAGGGTGACCGACCGCACTGCCGGACTGGTCTTGGTGACGGTGCCGTCCTCACGACTCACGTCATAGGAGTACGACGCATGCTCGGTCTGCACGCGACTGGCGCCGTGGCGCACGAGGCCGCGATCGCCATACTGCATGCCGCCTTTCGCCTGAAGGACCGCGTCGACACGGTCCCAGCCGACGACGGTGCGGGGAAGCTCGGCGAGCACCCAGCCCAGGGCACGAACGGGGAAGGAGAGGAGCGAGAAGAGGTAGGCGATCTGGACGACCTCCGCAGCGGTCAGCTGCCCGCTGGCGACTCTGGCAGTCCCCACGGCGAGGACCGCCAGCGTCCCAAGCGTCGGGATCCCCTCGATCGCCGGGTCGAACAGCCCCCGGGTACGACCGACCTCGATGTTGGCGTCCTTGAGGCGATCGGTGATGTGTGTGAAGCGGGCGGCCTCATGGTCCTCACGACCCATGGACTTGACGATCAGCGCTGCCTCGAAGCTCTCGTGGGCCACTTCGGAGACCTCGGCGCGGAGCTGCTGGGATCTGGTCACGAGTGGCGACATGCGGCGCTGGAAGGCAAGGTTGGCGACGAAAAGCATTGGAAATACGAGCAGTCCGATCGCGGCAAGGACCGGGTCCACGAGAAACATCTGCACGATGGCCACGACGAGCATGACGATGACACCCAGCGCCATCGGCAGCGGCTGGAACACCTGCCACGTCGCCTCGACGTCGGCATTCGCGTTGGACAACAGCTGGCCCGACGGGTGCCGATGGTGCCACGAGAGAGGCAGTCGGAGGTACTGCCGCGTGACCCGGCGTCGATACAGTGCCGCGAGGTTGTTGAACGTGATGCCAGCGGCGATCCGGCGCACGACGATGCCGACGATGTTGACCAGGACGACCGCGGTCAGCAGGAGCCCGGCGTACCAGAGCTGGCCCGCGGACACGTGGCCGGCCGTGATGGCGGGGCCGACGATCTCGCTGAAGACCTTGCCGATGACCGCGGCGGTGGCGACCGTCATGACACCGTAGACGGTGCTGCCGAGAACGGCCAGAGCAAACCACCGCGGCTGCTGGCGGATGCCGTGACCGACGATGCGTAGGCCGCGCCGCAGTGTGGGTGACTGCGCCGACGCCAAGGCTTCCTCCAGAGGTTGAACGGGGATGATCCACCCTCTCACGGACTCCGGACGTCGCGCGCACTCCGGCGGCGGGCTCAACGTCCCGGGCTGTCAGAATGTCGCCATGACTCGGTTCGCCAACAGTGAGCGCAAAGGCCTGTGTGACACCTTCGAACGGGTTGGTCCTGACGCCCCGACGCTGTGCTCCCCTTGGCTGACAAGGGATCTCGCAGCCCACCTCGTCGTGCGCGAGCGCCGGCCCGACGTGGCCGCGGGCATCGTGCTGCCCCTTCTGGCCGGTCGCCTGAAGAAGGTTCAGGACGGGTATGCCGAGTGGGAGTGGCCGAGGCTGGTCGAACAGGTCCGTTCGGGCCCCCCGGGGTGGTCCCTGACCTCGCTGGCGCGGATGGACGAGGCAATGAACACGGCTGAGTTCTTCGTCCACCACGAGGACGTGCTCCGAGGTGGCTCTGGCTGGAGCGCCCGCGAGCTCCCCACCGATCTTGAGGCGGCACTGTGGGGCGTCGTCTCCGGGGTGGCCCGGCTGCACCTCGCTCGCGGGTCGGTGTCGTCCTGGTGGCGCCCTCGTACGGCGAACGGCAGGTGCATGCCAAGACCGATCTGGGCACCGTCGTGGTCACGGGCACGCCGGGCGAGCTGTTGCTCTACTCGTTCGGTCGCCGGGGCGTTGCCCAGATCGACCTGTCCGGCACCGACGAGGCCCTCGCAGCCATCTGATCTGACCCGCGGGATTCAGGCAGCACGCCCCCCAAGCCGCGCTCAGCGGACGGGTAGTCCGTGGCTGCGCAGAGCATCCTTCACCTGGCCGATGGTGAGCTCGCCGTAGTGGAAGACGCTGGCGGCGAGCACGGCATCGGCCCCGGCGTCGACGGCAGGTGCAAAGTCGGCGACGGCGCCCGCGCCACCACTGGCGATCAAGGGCACGCTGACCTCTCTTCGGACCGCTGCGATGAGCTGCAGGTCGAAGCCGTCCTTGGTGCCGTCGGCGTCCATCGAGTTGAGCAGGATCTCCCCCGCACCCAGATCGGCTGCCCTTGCGCACCACGCGATCGCGTCCAGCCCTGTCCCCTGGCGACCACCGTGGGTCGTCACCTCGAACTCGCCTGCGGCCGAGCCCGACTCGTCGCGACGCCGCCGGACATCAGCCGACAGGACCAGGACCTGGGAGCCGAAGCGATCCGCGATCTCGGCGATCAGGTCCGGGCGAGAGATCGCGGCAGTGTTGACTCCCACCTTGTCCGCCCCCGCGCGCAACAGGCGGTCGACGTCGTCAACCGTGCGCACGCCACCGCCCACGGTCAAGGGGATGAACACCTGCTCGGCAGTCCGGCGCACCACGTCGAACGTGGTCTCGCGATTGCCGCTGCTGGCGGTGACGTCCAGGAAGGTCAGCTCGTCGGCACCCTGCTGGTCATATCGCTTTGCCAGCTCGACGGGGTCACCCGCATCACGCAGGTTCTCGAAGTTGACCCCTTTGACGACGCGGCCGGCATCCACATCAAGGCAGGGGATGACCCGTATCGCGACACTCACCGTGCGAGCGTACCGAGCGCCGACTGCGCGCTCGCGGCTGTCAGTCGCGGTTGTCTACAGTCCACACATGCACTTCACAGCGGTGGACGAGGCTGTAGACGCGGCTCGCCAGGCCATCAGCAAGGCCCAACCACGTTGCGGCGCCACAAAAGTCGTGGCCATCGATGGACCCAGTGGCGCGGGCAAGACGTATTTCACTGCCGCCTTGGCCGAGCGCATACCCAGCGTCCACGTCGTGCACATGGACGACATGTACCCCGGCTGGGACGGTCTCCACCAGGGCGTGGCCGACCTGTACGACCAGATCCTGTCCCCGATCGCTCGTGGCGAGCGAGCGTCGTACAGGGGGTGGGACTGGGAGCACGAGCGGTATGCCGGGTGGCACGATCTCCCCTCGACGCACCTCCTCCTCGTGGATGGCGTGGGTTCGGGCGCGGGACGGAACGCGGACCTCGAGTCGGTGCTCATCTGGCTGGAGGCCGACCCTGACGTCCGCTTCCGCCGCAGCATCGAACGCGACGGCGAGTCGTACCGGCCCCAATGGCAGCGCTGGGCAGCTCAAGCGGAAGCCCTCTTCCTGGCCGACGCGACACGCGGCCGCGCGGACCTCATCATCAACACCACGCAGTGACCGGTCGTGGAGAGACTGCGGCGAATGTCAACCTCAACACCCACCGGTAGCCAGGCCGGCGACCCGGTCACCCTGCCGCCGGTCTGGCTCATGGCGCTGGCGCTGGTCGCCGTCTCGGCGAACCTGCGAGCGGCCGTGGCCAGCGTCCCACCTCTGGCCAGGACCATCGCCGCTGACCTCGACCTCTCCCATGCGTGGATCGGCGCCCTCACCACCCTTCCGGTGCTCTGCATGGGGCTCTTGGCGCCACCCGCGCAGCGCTTGGGCGTGCGCATCGGTGCCGCCGCTTCGGTTCAGATCGCGATGGTCGCGGTGTTCGCAGGTGTGCTTCTTCGGTGGTGGGGCGACCACCTCTGGGCGCTGTATGCCGGCACGTTCGTCGCCGGTTTCGGCATCGCAGTTGCTGGAACCCTGCTCCCCCGTCTGGTCAAGGCCGTCTTCCCGCCCGAACGCACCGGGACCATCACCGGCCTCTACATGTTCGCCATGATGGGCGGGGCCGCGGCCTCGTCGGCCTTGTCCGTGCCCCTCGCGGCACGTCTCGGATCGTGGCAGGGCTCCCTTGCTTCGTGGAGCATTCCCGCCGCGGTCGGTGCGCTCGCCTGGGCGCCGGTCGGTCGGCGCATTTCGAGACACCGAGCCGCCAATCCCGTTGCGGCCACAGGTCATCGCCTCCCCTGGCGACACGCCACGGCGTGGCTCATCGCGGCGTACCTGGCGGTGCAGTCGTGGCAGTTCTACTCCTGCCTGGCCTGGATCTCTCCCTCGTACGTCGCCCGCGGTTGGGACCCCACGACGGCGGGCTACCTGCTGTCGGCGTTCGTCTGGGGTCAGCTGGTCTCGGGTCTGCTCGGGCCCGTGCTCACCGACAGGATCCATGACCATCGGGCTGTCTTGATGCCGGCCGCCGGCTTGGGGCTCGTAGGCATGCTCGGACTGCTCCTGGCACCCGATACGGCCGCATGGGTTTGGGTGTCCGTGCTCGGGCTCGGGCAGGGCGCGGCGTTCTCGCTCGCGCTCGTGCTCCTCGTGGACTACGCGCAGACGCCGGCCGGCAGTGGGCGACTCACCGCCATGACCTTCTTCGTGAGCTACACGATCGCGTCGTTCGGACCAACCGTCACCGGGGCCCTGCGCGATCTCACCGGCGACTTCCAGGTGATCTGGCTGCTCATGGCACTGATGATGGTTGTTCAGATGGCTCTGGCGATGCAGATGAGACCCGGCCTGCCCAAGGTGCCCTAGCGGGGCCGACCATGGACCTGGACCAGAGCCGACAGACGCGCCGCCTCCGCCCTGCCCGGAGCGCCGTCAGCCTTCTGGATCGCCATGACCGCAACGGTATCGGTGTCATCGAGGTCCACAGTGACCCACGGCGCCCCGCCTCCGAACTGCACCCGGACGATCTGCGCCCACTCAAGACTTCGCGTCGTGATGAGGTTGCGGATCACCAGGCCCTGCGCAGACGGGGTCGCCCGGATCGAGGCGTAGCGCCACAGCGCTGCCCCCACAGCGACGCCGCAGAGAACCAGGAGGAGCCGGTCGAGGAGGTCCCAGCCACCATAGAGAGGATCCGCCCCCGGCAGCGAGATCGCCCCACCGGTGAAGATCGCCAGGGACAGCACCCCCATCGTCACGGCAACCCTTCGCCCCCGCCGGGGACGGAACACGGCATACGGGTCGGGCTGAGCCCGGCCATCGGCCGACGTGCCCGCCATCAGAGCCGGCAGGCGGCGATGTCGGTGACCAGGATGGCGCGCGCGCCGAGGTCGTAGAGATCGTCCATCACCTGGTTCATGCTGTTCCGCGGCACCATCGCACGCACGGCCACGTAGCCCTTGTCGTGCAACGGGGACACTGTCGGTGACTCCAGACCGGGCGTCAGTGCGCAGGCCTGCTCGACCAGCTCGACCCGCACGTCGTAGTCCATCATCACGTAGCTGCGAGCGGTGATCACGCCCTGCAGACGACGGGCCAGGATGTCGAGTGCGCCCTGAGCCGGACTGTCCGCGCGCTGGATCAGGACGGCCTCGCTGCGCAGGATCGGGTCGCCGAAGACCTCAAGTCCCTGCTGACGCAGCGTCGTTCCGGTCTCGACAACATCGGCGATCACGTCCGCAACGCCCAGCGTGATGGCTGTCTCGACCGCGCCGTCGAGCCGAACGACGTCCGCTTCGACGCCGTGCTCGGCCAGATGGGCGGACACCAGCCCGGCATAGCTCGTGGCGACCCGCTTGCCGTGAATGTCCTTGACGCTCTTGGCGACCCCCGGTCTGGCGGCATAACGAAAGGTCGAGGCAGCGAAACCCAGGGACATCGTCTCGACCGCGGCCGCTCCGGAGTCCAGCAGGAGGTCACGACCGGTGATGCCGCCATCCAGGCTGCCCGAGCCGACGTAGACCGCGATGTCACGCGGGCGCAGGAAGAAGAACTCGATGTCGTGGTCGACATCGATCAGCACGAGCTCCTTGGGCTCTCGGCGCCCCCGGTAACCCGCCTCGCGCAGCATCTCGGCTGCGGCTTCGGACAGAGAACCCTTGTTCGGCACGGCGATTCGTAACATGTGATGGGATCCTTGCGTAGAGGACGGGCGCTCGGGTCGGAGGTGGGTTCGGGTCGGAGGTGGGTTCGGGTCGGGGGTGAGTTCGGGTCGGGGAGGGGCTCGGGTCAGAGAAGGGTATAGACGTCGTCGAGGGAGATGTCAGCCGCAATCATCAGCACCTGCAGGTGGTAGAGCAGCTGGCTGATCTCCTCGGCCGTACGCTCCTTGCCCTCGTGCTCGGCGGCCATCCACACCTCGGCGGCCTCTTCGACGATCTTCTTGCCAATCGCATGGACTCCGGCGTCCAGCTCGGCGACGGTGCCCGAACCCTGAGGGCGCTGGGCAGCCTTGTCGGTCAGCTCGGCATACAACTGGTCGAAGGTCTTCACGAGGGTCAAGGTTACTGGGCGCGCACCGTGCGGCGTTCAATGCGTTTGTCTGCGGCTTGCTCGGCCGTCAGCGGAAGGACCCGCTGGACGTAGATGCCCGGCAGGTGGACCGCGTCGGGGTCGATCTCGCCCGGCTCGACCAGGTGCTCCACCTCGGCGATCGTTATCCGGCCTGCCATCGCAGCAACCGGGTTGATGTTGCGGGCGGACTGCCGGAAGACCAGGTTGCCGTGCCGGTCGCCCTTCCAGGCCCGCACCAGGGCGAAGTCGGTGCTGATCGCGTGCTCCAGCACGAAGGTCCGGTTCTTGCCGTTCCATGCCATCTCGCGCGTCTCCTTCGGGGGCGACGCCTTGGCGATCGAGCCGTCGCGCGCGTACTTCCACGGCACACCGCCGTCTGCGACCTGGGTGCCGACCCCGGCCACCGTGAAGAACGCCGCTATTCCGGCCCCACCGGCCCGTAGCTGCTCGGCCAGCGTGCCCTGAGGGGTGAGCTCGACCTCGAGCTCACCGGAGAGGAACTGACGCTCGAACTCCTTGTTCCCGCCCAGGTAGGAGACGACCGCCCGGCGGATCTGTCTGTCCTTCAACAGAATCCCCAACCCCCAGTCGTCCACCCCGCAGTTGTTCGAGACCGCCTCAAGATCGCTGACACCGCTGCGATGAAGCTCGGCGATGAGCACGCTCGGAACACCACAGAGGCCAAATCCACCCACCGCCAGCGATGAGCCGTCGACGATCCCGATAACCGCTTCGGCTGCACTGGTGACGACTTTGTCCATGACCTTGCTTCCTGGTTGGTCTCGGGGGGCTCTTACCCGGTGTTGCCAGCGAGCGAGCGCACCTCCGGCACGGTATACGTCGTGGTCCGTTGGCGCACCGGACGGCCGATGCCCTCGGCAATAAAGGTCAGTTCTCCCCGAGGGCAAGGTTACGGTCCACGTGCCGTGTGGCATGCCAGCAGGACATCGGTCGCGGCGTCCCCCTGCCTGCGCTCGCACTGCTGCCCCAGACTCATGGCAGACACGTTCACAACCATCGACGACTACATCGGTTCTTTCCCCGACGACGTGCCGGTCATCCTCAAGGAGGTTCGACACACGATCCGAAACGCAGCGCCATCAGCGCAGGAGACAATCAGCTATCAGATGCCCACGCTCACGCTCCACGGCAGAAACCTGGTGCACTCCGCGGCGAGGAAGCACCACGTCGGCCTCTACCCGATACACACAGCAGATGAAGCCCTCGAGCAGGAGCTCGCGCCCTACAGAGCGACCAAGGCCACGGTGAGATTCCTGCTGAGAGAGCCCATTCCGTACGACCTCATCGAACGACTGGTAGTACTCCTCGTCAGCTCCCGGCCGGAGGGGACGCCAGCATAGCCTCGCTCCCGCGCACGGCGCTTGGGTTGTACTGGCTCATGTTGACTTCATCAGGTCGTTGTCGGCACAGGCTGCAAGACCATCACCGGGATGCGCCGGTGCGCCGCTCGCCGTGCGTAGTGGTTGCGCGGCGGGTACACCGAGACGTCCAGCTCCCACAGCCGCTCTCGTTCCTCGCCCTCCGCCTCGTATGCCTCCATCTCGTATCGCTGACCGCGAAAGACGATGCTGCACCGTGGGTTGGCCTTGAGGTTGTGGTACCAGCCCGGATTGCGCTGTTGGCCGTAGTTGGAGGCGACGAGCACGAGCCGGTCCCCGTCGGGCACGCCGATGACGGGCAGCGTCCGCGGTTCTCTGGAACGGGCACCGACCGCCGTGAGCTCAACGATGGGCAGCCCGGTGAGCGCGGAGGTGACGGAGCTACGGCCGCGACTGAGGCGCAGCACCGGACTGTCGAGGTGGTGCAGCACACGTGCGAACAGCCACGCCATCGGCCGCGTTACAGCGAGCAGCCGCATACCGCGTTGCAACGCGTTCGCTTCGTCGAAGCGCACACCCCGACCGATGTCGTCAACCATCGGCGGAGCGTACCAACGCCTTGACATGGGACGGGCGAGGAACGTGCAACGGATGGGCTCACAGCGGCGGCGCCGCCGGCCTCAACACGGACATCGTCCTCTACGTAGGGCCTCGAAACCGGGCGTTCGGACACGTCACGCTTGATTTGCCACTGGTACCGGAACCGTCACCCTCGATGGCGGAACCGGCTACTTCCGCCACTTCCACGCCAGAGCCGTTGTCTCGTTCATCGCCGGTGACAACTGGGACGGGACGCGCAACGCAAGCGATCACTTCAGGGTCACCCGATCCAGCGTGAGCGGCTTGCCTCCGCCGGGCCGGTTCGGGTCCCGGGCAAACACCAGGCCGTCGGTGGTGAGTGAGGGCGGTAGATAGAAGTCCGCCCCGGGTTGGGTCCGGCCAGCCGCCAGCTGCCGGGCCGACCGGCGAGGCTCTGCGGGTCGCCGAACGCCGAGTCCGTGGTGCTCGGGAACACCGCCACACTCAGCGCGCCAGCGAACGGTGAAGTCCAACGTCCAACGTGCAGGCGACAGCTCGGCGCGGGTCCGCCAGTACGATCCGTCATGCCAGCCCCTGGAGTGCTCGTAGCGTGACTGCGGTCGCCACCGCGGCCGTGGCAGCCTCATGGCCCTTGTCCTCGCTGGAGCCTTCAAGCCCCGCACGGTCGAGGGCCTGCTGCTCGTCATCGCAGGTGAGGACGCCGAATCCGACCGGTATGCCGGTCCGGAGGCTGACGTCGGTCAAGCCCATCGTGGCCGCCTGGCAGATGTAGTCGAAATGCGGTGTGCCCCCCCGGATCACGACGCCAAGGGCCACCAGCAAGTCATACGACAGCGCCAACCTGGAGCAGACAACGGGCAGCTCAAAGGTTCCCGGCACCCGGACCAGCGTGACGGAGGTGACTCCCGCATCTGCCAGTCCACGACGAGCGCCGTCGATCAGGCCGTCTACCACCGTCGTATGCCAGGAAGCCGCGACGATGGCGACGTTCAGACCGCTGCCGTCGACCTGGAGAGTGGGGGAACCATTCTTCATCGCTCGAACCCTCCGCGCGTCACGCGGATGCTCCCTTGTCGTGTTCGTCGAGAATCAGGTTGTGCCCCATCCGGTCACGCTTGGTGCGCAGGTAACCCCTGTTGTGCGCACCCGGCACCATACTGATTCCTTCGACGGCCGCCACCTCGATGCCGTAGTCACGCATCGCGTTGACCTTCATCGGGTTGTTCGTCAGCAACCGCACGGCCACGACGCCAAGATCAGCCAATATCGCTGCACCTGCGGCATACTCACGCGCGTCGATCGGCAGACCCAGCTCGGTCTGCGCGTCGACGGTGTCAAAACCGTTGTCCTGCAACGCATAAGCCTGCAGCTTGCTGAGCAGACCGACCCCCCGACCCTCGTGGCCACGCAGATAGACGACGACCCCGCCCTCCGCGCCGACCCGCTCAAGAGAGCGCTCGAGCTGCGGGCCGCAGTCACAGCGCTGGGAGTCGAACACATCGCCGGTGAGACACTCAGAATGCAGTCGTGCCAACGGTGCTCGTCCCTGGAGGCCCTTGGGGCCGACGAGGGCAAGGTGCTCGGTGCCGGTTACCAGGTCGCGGTAGCCAACCACGCGGAATACCCCGTGCTTCGTTGGCAGTCGAGTCTCTGCAATCCGCTCGACCCGGTCGTTGCGCTGACGCCAGGCGACGAGGGCCGCGATGGTGATGACCGGCAGGTTGTGCTCCGCGCCGAGGTCGAGGACCGCCGGCAGACGCATCATCGAGCCGTCGTCATGCACGAGCTCGCCGATCGCGCCCACCGGCGCCAGCCCGGCCAGGCGGCAAAGGTCCACCGCCGCCTCAGTGTGCCCGCCTCGGACGAGAACCCCGCCGTGCCTGGCACGCAACGGGACCACGTGCCCCGGCCGGTTGAAGTCCGAAGCGGTCGAGTCCTCCCGCGCAAGAAGGCGAATCGTGTGGGCGCGGTCCGCTGCGCTGATGCCCGTGGTGACACCCTCAGCGGCGTCAACGGTCACCGTGTATGCCGTGCGTCGGGGGTCGCGGTTGTCCTCCACCATGAGTGGCAGTCCCAAGTGATCGGCACGGGACTCGGACATCGGCACGCAGATGTAGCCAGAGGTGTGGCGGATGGTCCAGGCCATCCACTCCGTCGTGGCCGTCGCCGCGGCCAGGATGACGTCGCCCTCGTTCTCGCGGTCCTCGTCGTCAGTCACCAGGACCGGCCGGCCGGCTTTCAGCGACTCGAGGGCCGCTTCGATCGTGGACAGCCGGGTGCTCACGCCGGTACCTCGCTCGGTTCACGGTCAGGGGTCTCGACGCGCGAGGCCTTGAGCCAGACGAAGAAACCGTAGATGACGAGCCCGCCGTAGATGACGAACAGAAAAGCCGTTGGGTAGAAGTGCGAGTGGATCAGCAGTGGGACGCCAACCAGGTCAACCGCGATCCACGCCAGCCAGAAGTCGTTCCACCCGCGGGCCATCGCGTAGGTCGCGACCATCGAGCCGATGAAGATCCACGCGTCGCACCAGTAGTACCAACGCGGGGCTGGCCAGCCTGCGCCGATCTGCGCGAAGACCCACTGCGTGACCAAGACACCGCCGACCCAGACCGCGAGGTACTGCAGCCGCTCTGCTTTGGTGGCCCAACGAGGGGTGATCGCGGGGGCATCGGCGCCCGTGCCTGGGGTGGTGAGCTCGTGCTGTTTGCGGATCTGACTCCAACGCCACCAGCCGTAGACGCTGGTGATGATGAAGAAGACCTGTCGCCCGGCCTGACCGTAGAGCGTCTGGTGCTGGGGATTCGCGAAGGCCACACCGAAGAAGACGGTGAAGAGGAGCCCGTTGCCGACGATGCCGACCGGCCACGCCCAGACCCGCCGTCTGAGCCCGCCGATGGCAGACGCGAACCCGAAACCGTTCCCGACGATCTCGCGCCACAGGATCTGCTGGCCGAAGATACTCAGCTGGGCGTCGAACAGTCGCTCGAGAAAGCTCATGCTGTTGGCTCCGCCGCAGTAGTCGTATGGGTAGTGCCGTGGGTGAGCAGTCGCTCGACGTACTTGGCGATCACGTCGACCTCGAGGTTGACCAGATCGCCAATTGCCTTGTGTCCCAATGTTGTCAGCTCCAGCGTGGTGGGGATCAGTGAAACCGAGAAGGTGTCGTCGGTGATGGCCGAGACGGTCAGCGACACGCCATCGACGGTGATCGAGCCCTTCTCGACGACGTACCGGGACAGGTCCCCGGGCAGGGTGAACTGCACGATCTCCCAGCGGTCGCCGGGCACGCGGTCGAGGATCTTGGCCGTGCCATCGACATGGCCTTGCACGATGTGACCACCGAATCGGTCACTGGCGGCCATCGCGCGTTCGAGGTTGGCCTTGGCACCGGCCTGAAGGCTGCCCAGGCTGCTGCGGCGCAACGTCTCGGCCATCACGTCGACCGAGAAGGTCTCGCCGTCATGTTCGACCACGGTCAGACACACGCCGTTGACGGCGATCGATGCCCCAGCAGTGGCGTCCCTGGTCACCAGCGGGCCGCGCACCCTGAGCACGGCCGAGTCTGCACCGTGCTCGATGGCGACGATCTCGCCGAGCTCTTCGACAATTCCTGTGAACATCAACGTCCTTCTCGGCATGCGGTGGTACTTCTGGCGATCGTGGCGCGGATCCTGATGTCCGGGCCGATCGTGGTCACCTCGTGCGGCGTGAGTCGCAACACCTGGTCGATTGTCTGTATGCCGAGGTCCCCCACCGCCGGGGTGCCGGAGCCGAGAAGCGCGGGGGCGATGTAGGCGATGACCTCATCGACGAGACCGGCTTCAACGAACGCGGCGGCAACGGTGGGGCCGCCCTCGAGCCATACGTGGTGAATCTCCTGCTCCGCCAACACCTTCAGTGCCTGAGACGGGTCGTGAGTTGCCAGCTGAAGAGTCGGCGCGGCTAGATCCAGCACGCGCGCGGACTCGGGAATCGGCCGCAGCCCCATGACCACGCGGAGTGGCTGACGACCGGATGTCGTTCCGTCCGGCCCCCGCACGGTCAGCGCCGGGTCATCGGCGATCACGGTCCCCGTGCCAACCAGGATCGCGTCACAGTGGGCCCGCATCCGGTGAACATCGGCCCGGGCGTCGGCCCCGGTGATCCACCTACTCGTGCCGTCTGCTGCAGCCGAACGCCCGTCGAGAGTGGCCGCGAACTTCCATGTCACCTTGGGCCGACCGTGCACCATGGAGAAGGTCCACGCCTCGTTGAGGGCAGTGGACTCCTCGGCCAGCACGCCCGATGTGGTCCGGATACCCGCGGCCTCCAGCACTGCCGCACCGCCACTTGCGGACGGGTTCGGGTCGGTCTGGGCGAACACGACCCTGGTCACGCCGGCCTCGATCATCGCCAGGCTGCACGGCCCGGTCAGCCCGGTGTGCGCGCACGGTTCGAGGGTGACGACAGCGGTGCCTCCACGGGCGGCCTCGCCGGCCTCGCGGAGTGCCATGACCTCGGCGTGAGGCGTGCCCGCTCCCTCGTGGAAACCCTCGCCCACGACCGCGCCGGCACGATCGAGAATGACGGCACCGACGCGTGGGTTGGCGTCGGCCAGGGGTCCGCGGGCGGCAAGCTCAAGCGCACGACGCATCAGCGCGACGTCGCGCTCGTGCTCTGGTGCGCACTGCTCTGGTGCGTTGACCTCGCGGTCCGGCATGTCCTGCCCCTCGTGCTCGAATCCTGAGTTCAGGCGAGCTCCGGGGGCGCGAACGGTGAACGCGGTCACGGCAGGGCCGAGTGGTGCCGACGGGTCGGTCCACACGGGTCCACAAGACGCCAATGACCTCAAGTCACCACGACTTACCCATCGCCGACCCCTGGGTGGGGTGGAAAACGGGCGTCGCTGTTGCTACCTCTCATCCGGACTTTCACCGTCGGCCCAGGAGTTTCACCTGGTTCACCGGCCGCTGGATACGGTCGGGTCGCGGAC
>Ga0209745_1001498_pt1 | contig 13858 bp, 10 predicted proteins | sample BarGraNGADG00312_FD_184495 | JGI IMG/M metagenome (GOLD analysis project Ga0209745, IMG submission 184495) | Arctic peat soil microbial communities from Barrow, Alaska - Barrow Graham LP Ref core NGADG0004-312 (SPAdes) (version 2) | ecosystem: Environmental > Terrestrial > Soil > Wetlands > Peat... | reverse complement strand
CAGCCAGTCGAGCAGCATGCGCGGCGCGGCCAGGTCGAGCAGCTGCGAGCCGAGGTGGATGTGCAGCCCGGCCATCTCGATGCCGAGCGAGCTGCCGAGCCGTACCGCCTCGACCGTCTGTTCGGGCGTCAGCCCGAATTTTGAGCCGCGATGGGCCGTCCGGACGGCTTCGTGCGTGTCGACGTCGATGCCCGGCGCAACCCTTACGAGCGCCCGCTTGATGCCGGCCGCCGCCGCCCGCTCGACCTCGTCGGGGGCGTCGAGGACGAGATAGAGCACATCCAACGCCGCCGCCGCGGCGAGCTCCTCGTCGCTCTTGTTGTTGCCGTGGACGACGATCCTCTCGCCACCGATCCCGGCCCGGCGCGCAACCTCCAGCTCGCCCAGGGTCGAGACGTCCGCGCCGATTCCCTCCTCGGCCAGGAGGCGCAGCATCGGCACATTCGGGAAGGCCTTGGAGCCGAAGACGACCAGAGCGTTCGGCGCCGCCTCGCGGTAGGCGCGGGCGCGGGCCCGTAGCGTCTGTTCGCAATAGATGATCAGAGGCGTGCCGAACTCGCGCGCCAGCTCGGAGGCGCGCAGGCCACCGACCTCCAGCTCGCCCTGCTCGACGCGGGCGCTGTCGGGAAAGAGATCGAGAACTGACATCGCACCGCGAGCTTATCGATACGGCATTACGGCGACTGATCGCACGGGCGCGCGAGGGCGTGGCGTCGGAGCACTTCTCACTTCGCCCTCCCCCGAGCCACCCGCCCGCGGGGTGGTTGGAAAGTACCGTCCCGGCAAGCCGAGAACGTAACGCGATCGCGCCAAAACTGCGCCTAATTGCGAGCTCGGCACACGCGCCGGGCGGGGTTCCCGAAAACGGGCCGTCACGCTACGAGTAGCGGACGACCACTGAAGACCGAGGTTTCCGGGCGCGTCTCGGGCGTCCTGATGTAGCTTTCCAGCACTTCTTCGGGAAGCTAGACGCGATGGCCGACGACTCCTACAACCCGCACGAGATCGAGCCCGAGTGGCAGGCGCTCTGGGCGAGCGAGGGCGCCTTCTCGGTGCCGAACCCCGAGCCTGGCGAACCGGAGTGGGACGAGCGCTCGACCTACGTGCTCGAGATGCTGCCCTACCCCTCGGGCGAGCTGCACATGGGCCACGTCAAGAACTACACGCTCGGCGACGTCGTCGCGCACTTCCGCAGGCGAAACGGCTGGAAGGTGCTGCGCCCGATGGGCTACGACGCCTTCGGGCTGCCGGCCGAGAACGCCGCGATCAAGGAGGGCGGCCAGCCGCGCGCGATCACCGAGCGAAACATCGGCCGCATCCGCGAGCAGATGCAGCGGATGGGCTGGGCGATCGACTGGGGTCGGGAGCTATCGACCCACGCGCCCGAGTACTACCGCTGGACGCAGCTGCTCTTCTTGAAGCTGCTCGAGCGTGGGCTCGCCTATCGCAAGGAGTCGCTGCAGAACTGGTGCCCGAACGATCAGACCGTGCTGGCCAACGAGCAGGTCGTGGACGGGCGCTGCGAGCGCTGCGGCGCCGAGGTCGAGAAGCGCTCGCTCGAGCAATGGTTCTTCCGCATCACCGACTACGCCGAGGCGCTGCTCGATGAGATGAGCCTGCTCGAGCACTGGCCCGAGCGGGTGCTGACGATGCAACGCAATTGGATCGGCCGCTCGGAGGGCGCCGAGGTTGTCTTCCGCGTCGAGAACACCGAGATCGACGTGCCCGTCTTCACGACGCGCCCGGACACGTTGTTTGGCGCCACCTTCTTCGTAATGGCGCCCGAGCATCCGCTCGTCGCCGAGCTCGTCGCCGGACGGCCCGAGGAAGAGGCGGTACGCGCCTACGTCAAACAGGCGCAGGGGCGCTCCTCGATCGAGCGCGAGGAGAAGGCCAAGGACGGCGTCTTCACCGGTCGGAACATGGTCAACCCGGTCAACGGCGAGCGGATCCCGATCTGGGTCGCCGATTACGTCTTGATGGAGTACGGAACCGGCGCGATCATGGCCGTGCCCGCTCATGACGAGCGCGACCACGCCTTCGCCCGGCAGTATGAGCTGCCGATCGTGCAGGTGATCGCGCCGAGCGAGGGTGAGGTCGACGTCCAGGCCGAGGCCTACGTCTCCAGCTCAACCGACGATGTCCTCGTCAACTCGAGCGAGTTCTCGCGGCTCCCGAGCCCCGAAGCGAAGCGTTCGATCATCAACTGGCTGGGTGCCGTGGGCCTCGGTGAGGCGAAGGTCACGTACCGCCTGCGCGACTGGCTGATCTCGCGCCAGCGCTACTGGGGTTGCCCGATCCCGGTCGTCTACTGCGACGCCTGCGGCGTCGTTCCGGTGCCGGAGAGTGAGTTGCCCGTGCTCCTGCCGGAGGTCTCGGACTTCCTGCCCAAGGGCCGCTCGCCGCTGGCCGCCGCGGAGGAGTGGGTGGCCACGAAGTGCCCGTCCTGCGGCGGCGCGGCCAGGCGCGAGACCGACACTCTGGACACCTTTGTCGACTCCTCCTGGTACTTCATCCGCTACTGCGATCCGCACAACACCTCTGCGCCCTGGGACCGCGCGATCGTCGACCACTGGATGCCGGTCGACCAGTACATCGGCGGCATCGAGCACGCGATCCTGCATCTGATGTATGCGCGCTTCTTCACCAAGGCGCTGAATGACTTGGGCATGGTCGGCTTCCGCGAGCCCTTTGCCAGGCTCTTCACGCAGGGGATGATCCACTACCGCGGCGCCAAGATGTCCAAGTCGAAGGGCAACGTGGTGATGCCGAATCCGTACATCGAGCGCTTTGGCGCCGATGCGGTGCGCCTGTACATCCTCTTCCTCGGGCCGGCCGATCAGGACGCCGAGTGGCAGGACAGCGGGATCGAGGGAACGAGCCGTTTCCTGAACCGGCTCTGGCGCACAGTGCTCGAGGCGGCCGAGAAACCAGGCGACTCAGAGATCACGCCGCTGGTGCGGAAGGCGCATCAGACGATTGCGAAGGTCAGCGACGACATCGAGCGAAGATTCGTCTTCAACACCCCGATCGCGGCGGTGATGGAGCTGGTCAACGAGATCAGCCGCGCCCCGGAGGACCCGGGCGCCCGCTTCGCCGCCGAGACGGCGGTCAGCCTGATCCAGCCCTACGCACCGCACATCGCCGAGGAGTTGTGGCGGCGACTCGGGCACGAGCGCCTCTGGATAGAGCCCTGGCCCGCTTACGACCCCGGCCTACTCGAGCAGGAGGTATTCGAGCTGGTCGTGCAGGTGAACGGGAAGGTGCGGGATCGCATCAAGGCCTCGGTCGGCGCGAGCGCGGAGGAGCTGACCGAGCTCGCGCGCTCCTCGGCACGGGTCGCGACCTTCATCGAAGGGAAGACCGTGCGTAAGACGATCGTCGTCCCGCGCAAGCTGGTCAACCTGGTCGTCGGCTAGCTCGCCGATCCGCTCGACTCGCGGATGACGAGCTCGGTCGAGACGACCGATGTCGGCGGCGGTTCGTCTGGACTCTCGAGCATGCGTAGGATCGCCTCGGCGGCAGCCGTTCCCATGCCGACGGCATCCTGGCGCACCGTCGTCAAGCTCGGTTTCATGCCGGCGGCGAAGGGAGCGTCGTCGAAGCCGGTGACGGCGATGTCGCCGGGGGTGCGGAGTCCGGTCTCCGCAATCGCCACCATCGCTCCGATCGCCATGGTGTCGCTGGCGCAGGTGATGGCGTCGGGGCGTTCGGGCAGAGCCAGCAAGCGCATCGCGGCCTCGTAGGCGCTGTGGTGGTAGTAGTCGCCCTGCTCGATGTACTCGGCCGGCGCCGGCAGCCCGAGCCGGTCGAGCTCGGAGCGGTATCCAAACAGGCGATCGGGCCCAGGGCGGGTGTTCTGGAGGCCGCAGATGTGAGCTATCCGCCTCCGGCCCGTGTCGTGGAGGTGGCTGACCACGCTCGCCATCGCCGCGACGTTGTCCGACATCACGTAACCGGCCCGGCGTCCGATCGGATCCAGGTCGATGAAGACCGCCGGGACTTCAGCGTCAAGGATCGGCTCCACCTCAGGGTCGTCATAGCCAAACCCCCAGAAGATCAGGGCGTCGGCTCCGCGCTCGATCGTGCGCTCGAGTGCCGCCGCCCGCGTCAGATCGCCTCGCCCAACCGGGCGGTTTCCGCACAGAAGCAGGTCGCAGCCGGCGCTGACCAGACGGCCGCGAATACCCCTGAAGGCCGGCCCGAAGAAGGGGTGATCGAGCTCGGCAATCTCCCAGCTCGCCGTCACGAGCCCCACCAGGTAACGTCCCTCGGCTCGCTCGTGCGCCGGTCTGTCGGCCATACCGTCGGTCCGCGAGCGCAGGGTTTCGGTGTCGGCCATGCTGGCGTCGAGCCCTGCGTAGACGCGTGCAGGAGAGAGATAGCCCTCGGTACTCGGCGCCTCTTCAGCCGACATCCACGGTTCCTTCTCTGAGATTCCCCTGCACCGGAACGCACCGAACGCCGAGACCACGGCGGGAATCGGGGAACGTCGCCATCGGTCTAGTTCTTCCTGGGCTCCGCCGGCCCGCTCGACTCGCGAATGACGAGCTCGGTCTCGATCAGGACGACCGGCGGAGAGCTGCCCGGACTCTCGAGCATCCGCAGGACCGCCTCGCCGGCGGCCGTGCCCATGCCGAGGGCGTCCTGGCGAACTGTCGTGAGCGCCGGCACCACGGTCGCGGCGTAATCGGCGTCGTCGAATCCGGTGATGGCTATGTCGTCTGGGACGCGAAGCCCGGCCTGCTCGATTGCGGCCATCGCGCCGACGGCCATCGAGTCGCTCGCGCAGGCGATCGCGTCGGGCGGCTCGGGCAGCGCGAGTAGGGTTTTCGCCGCCTCGAAGCCGCTGTCGTGGAAGAAGTCGCCCTCGACGACGTACTCCGGACGGGTCGGTAGGCCGAGGCGATTGAGCTCGGAGCGGTATCCGAACAACCGGTCGGTTCCCGGGCGCGTCTCGAAGTGACCGGTAATGTGCGCGATCCGCCGCCGCCCGTTCTGGTAGAGGTGATTGACGATCTCGGCCATCGCGTCGACGTTGGCCGACATCACGCTGCCGGCGTGCTCGCCGAGCACGTCGTTGTCTACGAAGATGGAGGGCAGCCCGGAGTCGAGAATCGGCTTGCACTCGGGGTCGTCGCTGGCAATCCCCCAGGCGATGACAGCGTCGATGCCGCGTTCGATCGTCTGCTGGGCCGCGGCGATTCGGAGCTCCCTGCCGGCGCCCAGCGGTCGCGTCGCGCACAAAAGCAGGTCGCAGCCATTCGCCGTCAGGCGGCCGCGAATTCCGAGCAGCATCTTCTCGAAGACGGGGTGCGAAAGGTCGGGGATCGGGAGCAGGCAGGAGATGAGGCCGATCAGGAAGCGCTTGCGAGACGGGTCACGCATCCACTTCTCGGCCATCGCCTCGGAGCGTGCCTTGAGCTCGAGCGCGTCGGTAGCCTGTTCGCGCAGCGTCGCGAACATCTCTGTGGGCTCGAGTCGTCCCGACTCGGTGGGATCCGTGTGCTGGTTCATCCGATCTTTCTCCAGTCCACCCTTCATCGGTTGTCGGGTGGCGAACTGTAGGAGGGGGAGCCCGCTGGACGAACGGCGGGGCTGCTCCCTCTCGGGCCTTACCGCACAGGCGGCTCGCTCGACTCTCTGATTATCAACCTTGTGTCCATGATCGTGGTCGGCGGCGGCTCATCGGGGTGCTCGAGCATGCGCAGGATGGCCTCGGCTGCGGCCGTCCCCATGCCGGTTGAGTCCTGGCGAACGGTGGTGAGACTCGGTTTGACGGTGGCGGCAAAGGCGGCGTCGTCGAAGCCGGTGACGGCGATGTCCTGCGGCACGCGAAGCCCGGCTTCCTTGATCGCGACCATGGCCGAGACCGCCATCACGTCGCTCGAGCAGGCGATCGCGTCGGGCGGCTCGGAGAGCCCGACCAAGCGCTTCCCGGCCGCGTATCCGCTGCGGTGGAAGTAGTCGCCCTCCTCGACGTATTCCGGCCGCGCGGGCAGTCCAAGCTGGGCCAGTTCGGAGCGATAGCCGAGCAATCTGTCCGGGCCGGGACGGGTGTTGTTGTGCCCGGTGATGTGCGCGATCCGGCGCCTCCCGGTGTCGTACAGGTGGCGGACGACCTCGCCCATCGCCTCCACGTTGGCCGACATCACAGAGCCGACTCTCGCGCCGATCGGGTCGTGGTCGATGAACACGGCCGGGACTTCAGCCTCGAGGATTGTTGCGACCTCCGGATCCTTCGCGCCGAGACCCCAGACGATCAATCCATCGACGCCGTGCTCGATCGTGCGCCCGACCGCGGCCGCTCGCACCGGGTCGCCCAGCTGGGAGGGACGCGTCGCGCAGAAGAGCAGGTCGCAGCCTCCGGCCACCAGCCGGTTTCGGATGCCGAGGAAGGAGCCGCTGAAGAGGGGGTGGTTGATGTCGGTGACCTCGTAGAACGCGGTCACGATCCCGATCACGAACCGGCCCGCAGCCCGCTCGTGCCCCGGAGCCGCGGCCAGGGCGATGGCTCGCAGCTCGAGCTCCTGGGCCGCCGCCGCGCCGGCCTCGAACGACCGGTAGAACTCTGCGGGAGAGACGAATCCTTCGCTGGCTGCGCCGCGGTTGCCGGTCACATAGGAAAGATCGGCGGCGCGCCGCCCAAGATTAGGGAAACGAGCGCCGGATTCGCTCCGAAGTCGGCGCAGTCACGTGACGATTTCCAAGTCAGGATCGGGCGATGAGCACTTCCCGGTCTGTAGAGCCGCCGGTCAGGCGTTTTCGCACGGGCGCGCGTCGCCGGGCGTGGGCCGTCCGCGAGCCGCTTCGCTCCGAGTCGGGCTCCCTCCAGCTGCCCGAGATCTCTCGCGCGCAGGCGATCGTCCTCTGCGTACTCGTCTTGGTCGTGCTCGTTGTCACCGGGAAGGTACTCGGGGCGCGCCAGCAGCCGACGCAGCCACCGGCTCGGGCCAAGCTGGTGGGCGCGCGAAGCGCCGCCGGCTCGCAGCTCCTGGTCGACGTCTCGGGAGCCGTGCGCCGTCCCGGCGTGTACAAGCTCGCGGCCGGCTCGCGCATCAACGACGCGCTCCTGATGGCCGGCGGTGAGACGGAGAAGGCCGATCTCACCCCGGTCAATCGGGCAGCCCCGCTAACCGACGGGCAGCAGGTGCTGGTACCCGAGAAGGTGAGCGCCGAGGCGCCGGCTGCGGCGAGCTCCGGAGGAGCGGCCGCGGCAGCCCCGATCCACCTGAACAGCGCGACAGTCGAGCAGCTCGACGAGTTACCCGGAGTAGGGCCGGCTACCGCGCAACGCATCGTCGACTACCGGACGACGAATGGGCCCTTCAAGACGGTCGACGAGCTCGATTCGGTGAGCGGGATCGGACCGGCCAAGCTGGCCGCGCTGCGCGATCTGGTCGTCCCGTAGCAGCCTGGTTTGTTCGTCGGCGAGCGATCCTGGTCGTTACCGCTCCAGCACTGCCTCGTCGGGGCGACCTGTATCGGTCTGGCGCTCTCGAACGCGCTTCGGATCGGCCTCTTTGCAGCGACGGGCGCGGCGTCTGTTCTCGCGGTCGCGATCGTCCTCCTCGGGCGGCCGCCGCTGCGCCTCGCGGCGGTCGCGGCACTGGCGGCTCTGATTGGTCTAACGCTCGGCTCGCTTCGGCTGGGCGCGCTCGACCACAGCTCTTTACTGGAGCGCGTCGAGCAGAGCGGACGCGCGCGGGTCGTCGTGATCGGGCCGCCGCGGGTTAGCTCCTACGGGGTAAGCGCGGTCGGAGAGATCGAGCGTTTCGGCCGAGTGCCCCTGAAGGAGCGGGTCTGGCTGAACCTGCCGGCCGGGAAGTCGCCGCCGATCGGCGGCGTGCTCGAGCTCGACGCCAAGATCGAGCTCCCCGCCGGCCCGAGCGCGAGCGGCTTCGACCAGAGGGCCTGGCTCGCCCGTCAGGGCATTCACGTCGTCCTTCGAGCTAGCGCCTGGCGCCTCGTCGCCCGCCGCGGCGGCATCGGCGGGTTCGGCGACCGCCTGCGCGACCGGCTCGGGCGCGATCTGGTTCCGGGGTTGTCCGGGGAGCGGCGCGGGCTCGTCCTGGGCTTCGTTTTAGGCGAGGACGAGGGCCTGTCGGACGGGCTTCGCCAGTCGTTTCGGAGGTCCGGCCTCTACCATCTGCTGGCGGTCTCGGGCCAGAACATTGCCTTTCTCGTGGCCGGGGTGCTCGGGATCGCCTGGCTGTGCGGGGTTCCGAGGCGCCTGGGGGAGGTGCTCGCGTTGGCAACGATCATCGCCTACGTGCTGGTCGTCGGCTGGCAGCCCTCGGTGGTGCGAGCCGCCGTTGCCGGCGGGCTGGCCTCGCTGGCCTGGCTGGCGGCGAGACCGCGCGATCGCTGGTACTTCCTGCTTCTCGGGGCGCTCACGCTGTTGGTGTGGAACCCGCGCTCGCTCTACGACCCCGGCTTCCAGCTCTCCTTCGCGGCGGTCATCGCCATCTTCTTGCTGGTCAAGCCGCTCGAGCGCCTGCTGGGGAAGACGCCGCTCCCGGCGGCGCTTCGGCCGGTGATCGCTGTTTCCGCCGGCTGCACGCTGATCACGACGCCGATCATGGTCGTCCAGTTCGGCAAGGTGCCCGTCTACGGCGTGCTCGCGAACGTCGCCGTCGAGCCGGTCGTTCCGCTCGTCCTTTTCCTCGGGCTGGCCTGCGTGCTGGTCGCGCCGGTCGCCCCTCCCGCGGCGCGGGCGCTTGCCTTCCTGAACGGGCTTCTTGCCGCCTACATCGCCTTCTGCGCACGCCTGGTGGGCGCGCTTCCGGGCGCCCAGGTCGATCGGGCGCAGCTCCTGAAGCTGTGCCTCGGCGGCTTCTTCGTCCTGCTCTGGCCGTTCCTTCTCAGGCCTCGGCTGCCACGGCTGGTCGTGCTCGTACTGACGGCGCTGATCCCGCTTTGGGGATGGCAAACGCGGCCGCAGCAGCTGCACCTGCCGCCGCCTCCCGCTGGGCTCCGCGTCTCCTTCCTCGACGTCGGCGAGGGAGACGCAACGCTCCTACAGACTCCGGAGGGGGCGATCCTCGTCGACGCCGGCCCGCCCGATGCGAACGTGGCCGGGCGTCTTCGCCGGCTCGGTGTGCGGCGGGTCGAGGCGCTCGTGCTCAGCCATCCGCACCGCGACCACGTCGGCGGCGCGGCGGAGGTGCTGCGCCGGATCGATGTCGGGCTCGTGCTCGATTCGGGGGTCGCGGGCGGCGACCGTGAGGAGAGAGATGCCATTGACGAGGCTCGAAAGCGGGGCGTTCCGGTGGAAGTCGCTCGCTCGGGCCAGGACCTGCGCCTGGGCGATCTGCACCTGCAGATTCTCTGGCCGAGCGCCGATGCCGCCGCTTCCGCCAGCGGCGACTCGAACGAGGCGGCGATCGTCGCCGTCGCCTCCTACGGCGCAACCGACGTGCTGCTCCCGGCCGATGCCGAGTCGCCCGACACCCTTCCACTCGTCTCCCGGCCGCTCGAGGTGTATAAGGTCGCGCACCACGGCTCCGCCGACGACGGCCTGCCGCAGCTGCTCGGTCGCCTGCAGCCGGCGATCGCCGTCATCTCGGTCGGCGACAACGACTACGGCCATCCCACGCCCTCGACGCTCGCCGCCCTGGCAGCGGACCCGGGGCTGAGCGTCTTTCGTACCGATCAGGGCGGGCCGGTCGTGCTCGAGTCGGACGGTTGCGCGGTCACGGTGCGAGCTCCGCGCGCCCAGGCCGTATCCTTGCCCTGTGGCTGAGCTGAAGTCCGCCTATCTGATCTTCGGGACCAACCGGCCGCGGGTCGAGCTGGCGGTGAAGCGCTTGCGCGACCGCTTCGCGCCCGAGGCGGTCGAGCGCCTGCGCGCGAGCGAGACGAGCGGGGCCGACGCCGTGGCGGCCTGTAACGCCGGTGGCCTGTTTGGCAGCGACGGGAGGGCCGTGATCGTGGAGGGGGTCGAGCGCTGGAAGGCGGCGGATGCCAAGGCGGTCGGCGCCTACCTCGACAACCCGGCGCCGGGCACCATCCTGGCGCTGGTCGCCGAGCAGCTCCGGCGCGAGTCGGCGCTGGCGAAAGCGGTCGGCGCGCGGGGACAGATCCTCTCCTACGACGTCGCCAAGCGCGAGCTACCGGACTGGGTTCGCGCCCAGTTGCGGGAGCGCAAGGTCGAGTTCACGCCGGGCACGCCCAGGGCGTTGATCGATCTGGTGGGTGAGGACATGCATGAGCTGGCCTGCGAGATCGACAAGCTGGCTACCTGGTCGGACGGGGAGAAGATCGGCGAGACCGAGCTGGATATGCTCGTCTGCCCGCGCGGCGAGGTGGCGCCGTTCGGGCTGACCGACGCCTGGGGCCGTCGCGACGTTGCGGGCGTGCTCGCGGCTTACGAGCTGTTGCTCGAGCGCGCGAGCGAGACCCGCACGGCGCTGCTCGCCCGCCTGGCTGGGTTACTTGGCTCGCACATCGGACGGGTATCGGCCTGCTATCGCTTCGTGCAGCAAGGGGTCGGGGCGCGGGAGGCCGCGACCCGGCTTGGGATCCACCCCTACGCGGCCGAGAAAGCCGTCGCGCAGTCGCGCAACTTCAGCGAGTTCGAGTTGCGCCGGGCGACCGTCCGCCTGGCCTCGCTCGACCTGGCGCTCAAGGGTGGCAGCCGCCTGCCGGCGGAGCTGGAGTTCGAGCGGGCGCTGGTCGACCTGACCAAGCGAGCCGGCTAGGAGCCCTCGCGGAACCAGAGCCCGCGCTCGCCAGCCCAGGAGTGTCCCGCGCGATGCCTGGCACCGCGTTAGCGAGGCGAACACGATAGCGAGAAAAGTCGCTAGAAAACGTCACGACTTCGTGTCGGATCCGCGCCGCGCCGGCGCCACCGATCTGAATCAGTGAGGGCGGCTACTGCTTGCCGGCGACGAGCTTGGCGGCCTGCGACTTCTTGCGCGCCGCGGCGTTCTTGTGCATCGCCCCGCGGGCGATGGCCCGGTCGATCCACTGCACGAGCAGCTTGTGCTCGGCATCGATCTTGGTGGCCTCTCCCTCGTCCACGGCAGAGCGGAGGCGCCTGGTCAGCGTCTTGACCGTCGAGCGGTAGCGAAGATTCTCGACTCGTTCGCGAGTCGTGATCCCTACGCGCTTTTTCTGTTGCTTGATGTTGGCCATAGCGTGAAAACGCCCGCTCTGCGGGCGGGAGCGATGGTAGCAGAGGGCGCACGGATAGGGGGCGCTAGGCCCGCCTAGCGCTTTGCCGGGCGGCTACCGATGTCCGTTCGGCTGGTGGTGCGGCGCCTCGGTTCCCGGGAGGTGCATCAGGTTCTCGACCGCGCGGACGCCCGCCACCTTCCCGGCCTTCTCGATGATCTCGGCGATGATCTCGGGTCGCTCAACCTGGCCGCGGAACGAGACGACGCCGTTCACCGCGTCGACGTTCAGCATCCCCTTGGGGATCTCGTGGAAGCGAAAGACCTCGCTCTCGACCTTGTTCACGAGAGTGACGTCGTCGTAGTTCTTCGGGCGCCCGGCCAGGTGCCAGGTGCGTGCCGCCAGTGCCCGTGTCTTGGCCGCCCCGCGATGCGCCGCCCGTTCGGCCCGCCGCTCGCCGCGGCGAGCGAGAGCAATCGGGCGGTCGCGCAGCATCCTGCGCCGGCGCTTACCGCTACGCGGGTCGAACAGATAGCCGAGCGAAGCTCCTATCGCGATCAGCCCGACTGCCTGCGCCCACGGTTTCCATTCAGTCTTAGCGCGCATTCTCAGCTCCTCCGTCGGATAGCGAATTCCCATCGCGGCGGCTGCGAAACATCGGCGGGCGGGAAGCAAGAAGAGTCCCGGCCCCAGCGGGCATCTACCTATACTCGGGCGCGTGGACGACGAAGTTGCAGCCGGTCCAAGCGCCGTCGAGCTAGCCGAAGGCGGTTCGATCGAGACCTCGGCGCACGGACGCAGGCTCGCCCTCTCGACGCTGATCTTCGCCGCGGCGACGGCGCTCTCACGCGTTGTCGGTCTTGGTCGCGAGGTGATCGCTGCCTACTACTTCGGCACCAAGGGCCCGATCAATGCCTTCACCGTCGCTTTTCAGGTACCGAACCTGGTGCGGGCGCTCGTCGCCGATTCGGCTCTCTCTTCGGCCTTCGTACCGGTGTTCAGCGAGCTCCTGGTCAAGGGCGAGCGCAAACGTGCCTGGCGCGTGGCCTCCTCTCTGTTCTGGTTGATGCTGCTCGGGCTCGGCGCTCTGACTGCGCTGTTCATGCTCGCTGCGCCGCTGGTGATGAGCGTCTTTGGCGGCCTTCACGGGTACCACCAGCTGGCTGTAACCCTCTCGCGCATCCTTTTCCCGATCGTGGTCTTGCTCGGTCTCTCGGGGATAGTCGTCGGCATCCTCAACAGCTACGAGCACTTCTCGATTCCCGCGCTTACGCCGGTGTTCTGGAACCTGGCGATCATCGCCGGGCTCGTGATCGGCGTTCCGATGACAAACTCGACGACGACGCAGCTCTACATCTACGCCGGCTCGATTCTGGTCGGGACGGTGATTCAGTTCCTGCTGCCGCTGCCCTGGCTCTACGGCCTCGACGGGCGCCTGCGTCCCGTTATCGATTGGCGCGATCCCGCCGTCAAACGAGTCTTCGTGCTGATGGGCCCGGTGGCGCTCGGGCTGGGGTTGATCAACTTCAACGTGATGCTCGGGACGATCTTCGCGTCGCGCCTGATCGATCCCACCATCGCGCCGACCGCGATCTCGAGGGCCTTTCTCATCTACATGCTGCCGCAGGGGATCTTCTCGGTCGCGATAGCCACCGTCCTGTTTCCGACGCTTTCGCGCGCCGCGGCGCAGACGGATTGGGACGCCTACCGCGAGACCTTCAGTCTCGGCATGCGCCAGATCGCCTTCACGCTCGTGCCCGCCAGCGTGATCTCGATCGTGCTGGCGACTCCGATCGTGCGCCTGCTCTATCAGCGCGGCGCGTTCACGTCGCATCAGACGACGGTTGTCGCAGCCTGTCTGGTCGCCTACTCGGTCGGGCTGGCCTTCAACGGCTTCATGCTGATGCTCAACCGGGGCTTCTTCGCGCTGCAAAAGCCCTGGATGCCGACTGTTGTAGCGCTCGGGAACCTGGCGCTGAACGGGGTGCTGTATTTCGCCCTCTATCGCGTCGGGCCGTGGGGGATCCCGATGGCGATCTCGATTGCCAACATCGCCGGGACGGCGGCGCTGCTCGTCTTGCTCAGGCGCCGAATCGGGCGCATCGACTTCGGCGCGATCCTCAGCTCGTTCATTCGCGTTGCGATCTCCGCCGCGATCTTCGCCGCGGTCGGCTACGGCATCTGGCGCCCGCTCGACTCGATGCTCGGTCGCTCCCTCCCGGCGCAGCTCGCTTCGCTCGGGACGGCGCTCGTGGTCGGCATGGCCGCATACCTGGTATCCGCTCGTTCGCTCGGAGTGCGTGAGCTCGAGACGCTGCTGGCGTTGCGCCGCCGCATCGGTTAGAGCGAACGCTTCGCCGGAGCGCAAATCGTTTCTGTTTCGTCACTCCCGGCCCTTGACTGCAAACGATTCTTCTGAGCGGCGTCTGACGCCGGCGATTGGGGGTGGGGCGGATCGTGGTGGGTTCGGGCTGAGGTTCATCGCCATACTTCCAGCGGCATGGACCAAAGCAAGATCCGCAACTTCTCGATCATCGCGCACATCGACCACGGCAAGTCGACGCTGGCCGATCGCATCCTCGAGCTGACCCACGCCGTCTCCAAGCGCGACATGCGCGAGCAGGTGCTCGACTCGATGGATCTGGAGCGCGAGCGCGGCATCACGATCAAGGCCCAGGCGGTGCGCGTGCAGTGGAAGGGCCACGAGCTGAACCTGATCGACACGCCCGGCCACGTCGAC
>Ga0209745_1001497_pt1 | contig 13860 bp, 11 predicted proteins | sample BarGraNGADG00312_FD_184495 | JGI IMG/M metagenome (GOLD analysis project Ga0209745, IMG submission 184495) | Arctic peat soil microbial communities from Barrow, Alaska - Barrow Graham LP Ref core NGADG0004-312 (SPAdes) (version 2) | ecosystem: Environmental > Terrestrial > Soil > Wetlands > Peat... | reverse complement strand
TATGTTGCGCGTACAGCTGAAAGGCTGGGGTTTAGCTGGGCATACTGGCAGTTCGACAGCGATTTTATCGTTTATGACATTGATAAAGAGAAATGGGTTTTCCCTATTTTAAACGCGTTAACAGATAACGCTTCTAAACAATATTAATCTACTTAATCTCAAGCCAGACATAATCCAACCTATTAGCTATTTTGTCTATTGGAGGTTTTTTGTAACTAAGTGGATTAGTATACTCCAGACGTTTCCATCCCTTTCAAAAGCAAGCTATTGACGGGCTGTCAACAAAAAAGCCCTGGTGCATTCGCACCAAGGCGTTTGACTTGTAGCGGAGGGAGGATTCGAACCTCCGACCTTTGGGTTATGAGCCCAACGAGCTGCCACTGCTCCACCCCGCAATATCGGGTGCAAATATACAACTAAAAATTTTAATATCAAAAACAGAATGAATTATTGCTGCTTTGATTTGATAAGCTCACCTGTCTTGTAAAGAATTGCTATTCCAAAAAGCTCTGCCGGGATCAATAATATATCTCCAACGAAGAATAAAAAGACCGTGATATAAAAACACCCTGCCACTATCTCAAATACTCCGGCAAAATTGGCAATCGTACCAACTGCATTGCTCAGCCTCGTCAGAGAGAACCCGAAAATAATACAGGCACCACCAAACGTCATTGCCTCACCCGCCAGAATAAACTCACGCTCAACATCCTCATTAAATACCGAAATGATATCATACCCTATGAACAGCACCATGCAGAAGATCAGAATATACGAGGCGATCTTCAACAGGTAGTTTTTGTATATAAGGCCGACAAGAATAAACCCACGCTGAAAAAAGAAAAACGAGACAAGCACCGTGATTTTCATTATCACATAAAAAGTGTAACTGAAAATCATCCGGTCCTCCTCCATCCTGAAATATTCTGCCGGCGCTTCTGCGAAACCTGCAATGAAATATACTAATCCCAATATCCAGGCAATATTCAACTGCCTGACCAGGTAATCAGCTGGCTTGTCCTGGTCTATATCTATAAGGAACAAATCCTTAAAAAACAATTTAATTTTCCCGAAGAAGTCGCTCTCATCATCCGATATCTTGTTCAGGTCATAATCCAGGGCGGCAAGTATGGTCTTTATTGTGTATACCCGCGGTGTGACCTCTCCTGTTTCAATCCGCTGAAGCGTCCTGACGCTAATGTTGCATTTGTCGACAAGCTCTTCCTGTGTCAGGCCTTTTTCCTTACGAAGTTCAACGATTTTTTTACCGAGTTCTGGTTGTTTCATGGTGGTGTGATTGAAGTACAAGGCAATATTACGACTGAAAAACAGATTGCCGAAATATTTTGATTGTACTTTACACGTCATTCACACGTCATTTATTCAATTTACTGAAATACAGACATATGCAGGGCTTAATAACAGATCCTAGATTATAGAATGTGAAATATTATCTGATACAATGTTTTTTAAAATATGTCTGCATATCTTTATATGCCGGTTTTATTTAAATGATCTTTGAATCACTTTATACGGATTTAATACTATTCACATGAGAAACATTAAAACAATTATTTCAGCAAGTGCAATTTTCCTTATTGTATGCATCGCTAACCCCATGAAAGCACAGGATGTCCAAAAAGAAGCTGGAAAGTCAAAACCAGTACCTGCAGCAGTGACTGCTATCCTGGAGAAATCCTGTATAAGTTGCCATTCTGACGACGGTAACACATTGGCTAAAATGCATTTCAATTTTACGAAGTGGAATGAATATTCCGCCGACGAGCAGGCTTCAACCGGACAGGACATCTTAAAGATGGTGACGAAAGGCAAGATGCCTCCGAAGAAATTCCTTAAGAATAACCCTGAGGTTACGTTGTCGGAAGAAGAAAAATCAATTATTTGCAACTGGACCATCAGTCTTAATGCCGGTAAATGAGATTATCCGCCAAAACTTAACCAAAAAGTCAAAACAAAGAAATAATAAGTTGATCGGGGTTCTGAGCATTGACCCGGCTCGGCGCCGGGATGAATCACCCGGTCTCTGATAAACTGTGTCGTACCGGCGGTTGGTGCTGATAATTTCTCCCCGGCAAGCCGGATGATGTTAAAATCCGGATTTAAAAATAACATCCGTAAAGAAGCATGAAAGACAGGTATGATATTTAATTAAAATGGATAAATTTGGTAAATTACTTGTTGACTGAAATAGCAATCACTGACATGAATAGGGACGAAATTAAAAAAAGAGTAAAAAAAGTAACTGCAAGAGTGCTTGAGATAGACGAATCAGAAATAACAGACGATGCGAACTTCTCATTTGACCTTGGAGCATCTTCCATGCAGAGCATGATCCTCGTCGCTGGCTATCAGGAAGAATTCAATATAGAAATGGATGAGGAGAAATCACTGGAAGTGCAGACGGTGTTGGAAGCAGTTGATTTCATAAGCACATACCTGTAGAAGATTTTAATATTAACATTAAAACTATGTCTACAAGAGCTGATATCCACCGGCAGAATCTTTCCAGGATATTCGACCCAAAATCAATAGCCGTCGTTGGTACTAATAACGTCAAAGGCACTGTTCCCTATGATATCTTATTCAACATCCTGAAAACAGAGTTTACCGGTATAGTGTTTCCTGTAAGCCCTGGCGAGAAATCGATTTGTTCAGTCAAGGCATTCAAGTATGTTATAGATATCCCTGACCCCGTTGATCTTGCCATCATCGTCTTCCCCAGTGCTGTATGTCACCTGGCTCTGGAGCAATGCGGTCAGAAAGGAATAAAGGGAGTGGTTATAATTTCGGCCGGGTTTAAGGAAATAGGGGAGAAGGGCCTTGAGCGGGAGAAGCAACTTCAACAGATCGCCGCCAGGTACGATATGTCAATGATTGGTCCTAACTGCCTTGGCATCATCAACACCGACCCTCTCATAAACCTTAATGCATCCTTTGCCCGCAAGATGCCTGAACAAGGTAATATAGGCTTTTTATCGCAGAGCGGAGCCCTGTGCACTGCAGTGCTCGACTATGCCCGGGCCAAACACATAGGCTTTTCAAAGTTTATAAGCTTTGGCAACAAGGCGGATATAAGTGAGATTGACCTGATGTATTACCTGATGGAAGATGATAAGACCAAGGTCATCTTGCTGTACCTGGAAGAAGTGACGGACGGCCGTGCGCTTATGCAGGCTGCGGGTGATGTCACCCGGCAGAGTGGCAAGCCCGTCCTGATCCTCAAGGCGGGCCGCACTGAGGCAGGGGCGTCGGCTGCCGCCTCACACACCGGATCTCTGGCAGGAGACGATGAGATATTCGATGCGGCCTTCAAACAAGCCGGAATGATACGATGTGACAATATTGAAGAGATGTTCAATATTGCAATAGCTTTTGTATACCAGCCTGCCCCGCGCTCTAATAAAGTAGCAATAATCACAAACGCCGGTGGCCCTGGCGTCCTGACTACCGATGCTGCTATACGCGACGGATTACAACTGGCAAAATTTTCGGAGGAAACAACGAGGGAGTTCAAAAAATCATTGCCGGCAAACGCAAATATTAAAAATCCTGTCGATGTGGTCGGCGACGCACGTGCTGACAGGTATAATATCGCAATGAGCGGTGCTTTTAAAGAAGAAGATGTCGATGCGGTCTTTGTGATCCTGACTCCTCAGTCGATGACAGATATTGAGACTATCGCCAGAGAGGTGGTAAAAGTATCAGGTCAGTATTCCAAACCGGTCTACGCTTCTTTCATGGGAGAGGCCGACGTGGCTCCGGGTGTCGATATTCTGCTTAGAAACAAGATACCCCATTACATCCTTCCGGAATCGATGTGCCGGAGCTTTTCAAGGGTCTATCGTTTCTACCGCGACCTTGATAAAGCACCGCATAAGCAACATCTATATGCTGATGCTGATACAAAAAGCGTAAGACAGATACTTGAGGATGCCATAGGGAACAGGCACCTTTACCTGCCTGAGAATGAGGCCATGAATATCCTGGCGACTTATGGTCTCCCTGTAGTACCGTCTGTAACGACTACTTCACCGGAAGAAGCAGTATCAGCTGCCGGTAAGATAGGTTATCCGGTAGCAATGAAAATAGTGTCAGATACTATCGTACACAAATCCGATGTCGGAGGCGTTGTACTTGATGTCAGTTCTGACGAAGATGTAAGAAAAACATATGCGACCATCGTTGAGAATGTCCTTAAGATTAAACCGGAAACGACAATAAAGGGGATACAGGTCAGCAAAATGATTTCATCGGGTGAGGAGGTGATACTTGGTGTCAAACGGGACCCGTCATTCGGGCCAGTTATAATGTTCGGACTGGGCGGATTGTATGTTGAGGTTTTCAGGGATGTGAGTTTCAGGATTGCCCCTGTTGACGAGAGCATAGCCGATTCAATGATAAGACAGATAAAATCATATAAGATACTTAACGGGATAAGAGGGAGGGCGCCGCGTGACATTGCGGCAATAAAGGAATGCCTTATGCGCTTGAGCCAGCTGGCTATTGACTTCCCGCAGATTGAGGAGATGGATATAAATCCTTTAATGGTGCTCAATGAGGGAATGGGTTGTCTTGTTGCTGACGCCCGTATTAAACTAAGTGATTTAAACCTTCGATGATCTAACCGTTTATATTAAAACAAAAAGTATTTGCTATGAGAATCATAATTAAAAAGAACCCGGACGAGATAGGAGACTGGACAGCATCGTATATTATTGATAAAATAAAAAAAGCTGATCCTACTCCGCAGAAGCTTTTCGTACTTGGCCTGCCTACAGGATCTTCTCCTATACCCGTGTACAAAGAACTGATAAAAAGGCATAAGGCTGGTGAGATATCCTTCAGAAATGTGATCACATTCAATATGGATGAGTATGTTGGCATTGATCAAAATCATACTGAGAGCTATCATTATTTCATGAATGAGAACCTTTTCAACCATATTGACATACCCAGAGAGAATATTAACATTCTTGACGGGAATGCAAGAGACCTGGAGAAAGAGTGTGCTGATTACGAAAAGAAGATTGAGTCTGCCGGAGGTATTGATCTGTTTCTCGGAGGAATTGGGCCCGATGGCCATATTGCCTTTAATGAACCAGGATCTTCATTTGCATCGCGTACGAGGATAAAGACTCTGAGGTATGACACAATCCTTGCCAACTCAAGGTTTTTTGGCGGCGATATGACCAAAGTGCCCAGACAAGCCCTCACGGTGGGTGTAGGGACTGTCATGGATGCCAGGGAGGTGATTATTATAGTGTCAGGATTCAATAAAGCCCGTGCCCTGAAAGAAGTGGTTGAAGGAGGAATAAGTCATATGTGGACAGCCTCAGTACTGCAGATGCACCAGAGAGGTATTATAGTGTGTGATGAACCTTCAATATCTGAACTGAGATATGAGACAGTAAAGTATTTCAGGGACATTGAACAATCTCTTCCATGAAATGAATTACAGACATCTCATAAAAGAAGAGATAAACAGACTCCTTTCACAAAACTGCTTCTCTGATAACTGGGATGGGATTACCGTCGCCGAAGATTTTACTCCGGGTAACATTATCAATACCCGGTTCAGTGGAATCATAAAACTGGGCAACTGTTCGGGAACGATAGAGCTGAGTAAAAATGTATCAAAGACATGTGGCATATATAACAGCAACATATGCGATTGCGAGATAGCGGATCAGGTTTATGTTGCGGATGTCAGAAACCTGTTAAACTATATCATTGATGAGAATGTGGCTATCTCGAACGTTGGCTCCATAACTGTCACAGGAGAGTCGTCCTTTGGTAACGGAACAGAGATTGAGCTTCTGAATGAGGGAGGAGGAAGAGAATTGTTGATGTTTGACGGATTGTCGGCGCAGATAGCCTACTTGGCAGTGATTTACAGACATGATGTTGACTTCACGAGTAAAATGCTTGGCATCATAAGAGCCTATTGCAGATCAAAACAATCTGACAGAGGGGTGATCAAGGCAGGGACCAGGATCAGCAATTCAAATGTAATACATAATGTCTCTTTCGGATCTTATGCCACTGTTTCTGGAGCTGTTCTGCTTGAGGAAGGCACTGTAATGAGTACAGTCGAGGCACCTTCATATATTGGTGAAGGCGTCATGGCAAAAAAATTTATTATCCAGTCAGGATCAGTCGTTGACGGCGGGGCAATACTTGATAAAAGCTTTGTGGGTCAGGGGGTGAGGATTGGTAAACAATACTCATCAGAAAACTCTGTCTTCTTCGCAAACAGTGAAGCTTTCCACGGAGAATCCTGCAGTCTTTTTGCAGGACCATACTGTGTCACCCATCATAAGTCAACCTTGCTGATAGCCACACTTGTTTCCTTCTTCAATGCGGGAAGCGGGACAAATCAAAGCAACCATATGTACAAGCTTGGACCTGTGCATCAGGGTATCCTGGAACGTGGTTCAAAAACAGGCTCTTTTGCATACCTGTTACTGCCTGCACATATAGGTGCCTTTACTGTCGTGGTGGGTAAACACTATAATAATTTTGACACATCTGAATTCCCGTTCTCATACATCTCTGAAGAGAAAGGCAAAAGCATACTCACTCCTGCAATGAACCTTTTCACGGTAGGTACCCGGAGAGATAATGAAAAATGGCCGGCAAGAGACAGGAGAAAAGACCGGGATAAGAGAGATCTTATCCATTTCCAGATGTTCAACCCGTACATAGCCGGCAAAATAACCAACGCAATCAGGATTATTGATGATTTAATTGAAAAGACGGACAGGTCAAAGGATTATGTCAGCTATAAAGGAATAACCATTCCTCGTCTTCTTCTGAAAACCGCACGCAAATATTACGACATGGCCATTAAGATATATATGGGCCAGCAACTGACGGCCCGTATGAGGACACTGGCTGACGATTTGTCTCTGACAGATCTGAGAGGTATGCTTGCTTCCAGGGGGACAGAAGGTAATGGCAAATGGGTGGATATATGCGGGTTATTGTCACCGGCAGGTAAAATTGATGAGCTGATTGATGAGGTAAAATCATCAAAGTTAAGATATGTTGAAGAGCTGGATGGGCATCTTTTTTCGATATATGAGAATTTTGACTTTTATGCCTGGGAGTGGTGTTCTGACCTTATCAGCCAATACTATGACTATAGACCTGAAGATCTTCCGGTGATAAGCCTGCTGCAGATAATAACCGAGTGGAAAACAAATGCTGTCAGGCTCAATAATATGATCCTCCAGGATGCCATGAAGGAGTTTGATGCCGGCAGCATGATCAGCTATGGCGCTGACGGCGATTCTGGTACACGGAACAGTGATTTTCATGCAGTGCGCGGAGAGTTTGACAAGAATAAATTTGTGACCGGTCTGAAGAAGGAATCAGAAGAGATTGAAAGGGAAGCAGACAGGTTGACGGCTATTCTCGGAAGAAATGTATGAAATGAAAGCTTAATCATCACATCTATGAAAAGATTACTGATTTTTGTCATTTTGTCAGGCAGTTTCATTATGTTAAAAGCCCAGCCATTCAACACATTCCCGGTGACCACCCAGAAACCCCCGCTGCACGGAAAACACTGGATGGCCATCACCGGCAAGCCGCTGGCAGCAACGGCAGGCGCTATGATCTTCAACCAGGGTGGCAACGCCGTCGATGCGGCCTGCGCCATGCTGGCAGCCACATGCACAATGTGGGATGTACTTAGCTGGGGTGGTGAGACACAGGCTCTTATATATAATCCGGAAACAAAAAAGGTCATCGCCATAAACGCTCTCGGAGTTGCCCCCACAGGCGCCACGGCAGAGTTCTACAAGTCCAGGGGCATGAAATACCCTCCCGAGTACGGTCCTCTTGCAGCCGTGACACCGGGCACCCCGGGCGGATTGATGACCATGCTCGCCGAATACGGCACCATGAGCCTGAAAGAGGTGCTCGCCCCGGCGATGCAGATGGCAGAGGGCTATCCGATGGAAGCACAGACAGCCAACTCGATTGAACGACAAAAATCAAGGATAAAGGAGTGGCCCTACTCGGCAAAAGTATTTCTGCCTCATGCCGGTGAAGACCGTGAGGCACCATCAGCAGGGGAGATATTTGTTCAGAAAGACCTGCTGGCTACGCTGACAAAACTTGTGGAGGCAGAACAGACAGCACTAAAAAAGAAGAAGACAAGAAAAGAGGCTATCTATGCAGCCTATGATCGCTTTTATAAGGGTGATATTGCCAGAGAATTTGTCAGGGGCAGCAGCGAACAGGGCGGACTGATCACCGAGGGTGATCTGGCACAGTGGAAGGTGAAGATCGAAGAACCGCTGATGACAACATACAGGGGAATAGAGGTTTATAAGCTGCAGCAGTGGACACAGGGACCCGTGATGCTCCAGACCCTCAACATACTTGAAAACTATGATCTGAAAGAGATGGGATATAACTCCACCAAATATATCCATACTCTCTACCAGGCTATGAACCTGGCCTACGCCGACAGGGATTTCTATTACGGCGATCCTGGCTTTCCTCCTGAAGAACCCATGAAGGGCCTGCTGTCGAAGGAATATGCAAAGGAGAGAAGCAAGCTGATAAATCCTGACCGGAACGATCCTGCCATCCGTCCCGGCGATCCATACCCGTACGAGGGAAAGACTAATCCGTTCGGAACACTGCTTAATGAGTGGATCGCCTCCAACAGCAATATTTTCCCGATCGATGATCCCCGGAAATATGAAAGGTTTCTTGAGACATTTCAGTCGGGAACAACCTCCATTGAGGCCGCTGATGAAGAAGGATGGGTTGTCTCCGTCACTCCCAGCGGGGGCTGGATACCTGCCTGCATAGCAGGTAACACCGGTATAGGCATGAGCCAGCGCATGCAGAGCTTTGTGCTCGATGAGAAAGAGAACCCATTCAATGTTGTGGAGCCGGGTAAAAGGCCGCGCGTGACCCTGACGCCCACCCTGGCGATGAAAGATGGCAAGCCTTTCCTTGCCTTTGGCAAGCAGGGCGGCGATGAGCAGGACCAGCTGCTGTTGCAGTTCTTCCTGAATGTGGCCGAGTTCGGCATGACAATACAGGAGGCCTGCGAAGCTCCCTCATTCAAAACGCTGCAGATGTATTCAAGCTTCGGTGAGCATGAGAAAATAACGGGCGGGCTCGTTCTGAACAACAGCATGCCGGAGTGGGTGAGAAAAGAACTCACCGCAAGAGGATACAGACTCTCATTCCAGGAGAGAACGTCCGGCCCTGTCAATGCGATAGGGTTTGATCATGTGCACGGCACTTTCTGGGGAGGGTCAAGCAATTACGGGGAGGATTACGGGATAGGGTGGTAGGCACTTTCAACATGATTGCTATCTTTGTGCCTTCTATTGCATTTTCTGATGGCTAAGAACGAAAAAAGGAAAGGAAAGTGGCGCGACAAATTCCGTTTCGCCATATTTAATGACACGACTTTTGAAGAGGTGTGGCGCGTACGGCTTACCAAATCAAATGCCCTGCTGGCATTGGCCCTGCTCGTATTTCTTATCATCGGTATCAACACCTCGCTGATAGCCTTCACCAACCTGCGCGAATTCATCCCGGGTTATCCCACCGTGGAGTTGCGGCGTGACATAATCATGAATGCTCTGATGCTTGACTCGCTGGAACGTGAGCTTATCATCAGGGACAAATATTTCAAGGATCTTAATGATGTCATCTCCGGCAGGCAACCCATAGAGAGCGTAGCCATGAGAGACACCAGCCGCAACTACAGCAATATTGTCTTCCGGAGATCGGCTGAAGATTCGATCTTCAGAACGCGTGTCGAGCAGGAGGAACAATACAATCTTTCGATAGGCACCACCGGTGCCGAGCGGGGCACAAGCCTTGCCAACATCCACTTTTTCCCTCCTGTAAAAGGAGTTGTGTCAGCCAACTTTGACTCGCGCACAAGACATTATGGTACTGACGTTGTTACCCAGCCAAAGGCCGTTGTTTCATCAACCCTTGACGGCACAGTGGTCATGACCGGGTGGACCATGGAGACAGGATTTGTGATGATGATACAGCACCGTAACAACCTCGTTTCCGTTTATAAACACAATGCCAGGCTGCTGAAAGAGATGGGTGACAGGGTATGGGCAGGTGAGGCGATATCTATAGTCGGGGACTCGGGTGAGCTTTATACCTCCGGACCGCATCTTCATTTTGAGCTGTGGCATAACGGCGAGGCACTTGACGCCGCAAAATATATCTTCTTCTGAAAGCAGACCGGCAGATGCATAAGCGACTGGCTATCCTCGGATCAACAGGATCAATAGGCACGCAGACCCTCGAAATTGTGTCGCGTTATCCCGCGATGTTCACTGTCACGGTGCTGACAGCCGGCAGCAATGCTGACCTGCTCATGGAGCAGGCGAAGCTCTTCAGGCCTGAAACGGTTGTTATCGGAAGCGAGGCTCATTATAAGAAGGTCAGGGACGGCCTTGCCGGTCTTGGCATTGAGGTGCTGGCCGGAAAGGAGGCCTTTGAGGCCGTCGCTGCCTCCGCAAATGTCGATACGGTCGTTGCTGCCGTTGTCGGATTCGCAGGTCTGCGTCCCACAGCTGCTGCCGTGGCGGCAGGCAAAGAAGTGGCGCTGGCAAACAAGGAGACACTTGTGGTAGCGGGGGAGATGATAACAGGTACAGCTGCCATGACAGGTTGCCGGTTGCTGCCTGTCGACTCGGAACACTCAGCCATAATGCAATGCATCCAGGGCGAGCCTCATGCATCCATAGAAAAGATTATCCTGACAGCCTCGGGAGGACCGTTCCGCAACACACCACCCGAAAAACTGGCGAAAGCCACTCCCGGAGAAGCACTGCGTCATCCAAACTGGAGCATGGGCAACAAGATAACAATTGACTCGGCAACGCTGATGAATAAAGGGCTGGAGGTTATTGAAGCCCGCTGGCTCTTCGACGTACCTGGTGACAAGATAGATGTGCTCATTCACCCGCAGTCGATTATCCATTCTCTTGTGCAGTTCTCTGACGGGTCTCTGAAGGCCCAGCTGGGTGTCCCTGATATGCGACTGCCAATCATCTATGCACTGACATATCCCGACAGGGTCACAACAGATCTGCCGCGGCCTTCACTTGCAGAGATAGGATCACTGACCTTTGAGAAGCCCGACACGCTGCGTTTCCGCAACCTTACTCTTGCACGCGAGGCTTTAAAAGCAGGCGGTAACATGCCATGTGCCCTTAATGCCGCCAACGAGGTGGCTGTTGCAGCATTTCTGAAGGATATGCTTGGCTTCACCGGGATAGCCGACACCGTTGAATATGTCCTTGAAAAAACATTATACAACAACGAACCCTCCATGGGCGTATATGAGGAGACTGACAGCAGAAGCAGGGGTCTCGCCGCAGAGTTCATCAGTAAAACACAGAAACAATGACAATTCTTATAAAGATCATTCAGCTGTTACTATCGCTTTCCATACTTGTCATAGTTCACGAATTCGGACACTTTATTTTTGCCCGTTATTTCAAGACAAGGGTTGAGAAGTTTTATCTGTTCTTCGACTGGCCTTTTGCGCTTTTTAAACGCAAGTTTGGTGAGACTGAGTATGGTATCGGCATGATCCCTCTCGGAGGGTACGTCAAGATAGCAGGTATGATTGACGAATCAATGGACCGTGAGCAGATGAAGCAGCCTCCGCAGCCTTATGAATTCAGATCTAAACCAGCATGGCAGCGTCTTATGATTATGCTCGGCGGCGTGTTCTTCAATTTTATCTTCGCACTGTTAATCTACGTAGCCATACTCAGTGTCTGGGGGGAGACATACCTCCCTGCCGCTAATGTCAAATACGGCATACTTACGGACTCAACGGGCTATGCCATGGGTCTCCGCAACGGCGATAAGATCATCTCCGTTGATGGTCAGCCTGTTGACAACTTCTATACGATCATTCCTGACATACTGCTTAATGACCGTAAGGTCATAACCGTTGACCGTCAGGGTACTACCGTTGACGTGCCTGTCGCCCGCGAGTTCATACCGCTGTTACTGAAAAATCCCGATGTCATCGATGCCAGGATACCCTTCGGACCTTTTGTGGTCACTGAATTTTCGGAGGATTCACCTGCACAGAAAGCAGGTCTGAGCGTCGGAGATGAGTTGGTAGCGCTTGACAACATCGAGTTTGCCTGGTATGATGAGTTCCAGGGCTATCTAGCCTCCCACAAGGGCATCCCTCTGACAGTCACAGTCAGGAGGAACAACGGGCTGGTTGATTTCACAGTGAGCCCCACACAAGCCGGCATCCTGGGTATTTTCAGAGAAGCGGGCAGCGTGTTGGAGCTCAGTACAAAGCATTACAGCTTTTTCCAGGCGATCCCGGCAGGTATAACCAAGGGATGGAATACAACCAAGGACTACCTGAAGCAGTTCAGGCTGATATTTACCAAAGACACCAAGGCCTACGAATCGCTGGGCGGTTTTATAGCAATCGGGAATATTTTTCCGGGTAAATGGAACTGGCAGTCGTTCTGGAATCTCACTGCATTCCTTTCACTGATACTGGCTGTAATGAATATACTTCCCATACCGGCATTGGACGGAGGGCATGTTATGTTCCTGATCTTTGAGGTCGTTACCGGCAGGAAGCCGAGCGATAAGTTCATGGAATATGCACAGGTGGCGGGCATGGTCATCCTGTTTGCCCTGCTGATATTTGCCAATGGTAACGATATCCTCAAACTCATCAGAAAGTGAATATTGACAACAATTAATATCCATTAATAAAGAATTTGTACATTTGTCTAACTAAAAAAAACGTCATGGGAAAGATCGGACCTCTTGAGATTGTCCTCATATTAGTGGTAGTTGTACTGCTTTTTGGCGGCCGTAAGATACCTGAACTGATGAAGGGAATAGGTCAGGGACTGAAGGAGTTTAAGAAAGCAAAGGACACAGATAATCCGGATATCAAGAAAGATACCGGGGAGGCAAAATAATATTAAAAGTTCTGAAGACTGAGCCTGCATGTGAGTGCAGGCTTTTTATTTCAAAAAGGGAGCAATGAGAAGCCTTTTAACACTTTCATCTGTTTTAATGATGGGGCTGGCTTCATGCGGAGATTCATCACTGACGAGAACACTTCCTAATGTCACCGGCGCAACCGGCGATGTCATGGTGGTGATGAATAAGTCGTTATGGGATGGGAGTGCCGGTAAAGCGTTAAGGGAGGATGTTGCACCTGTTCTCATCGGCCTGCCGCAACCGGAGCCTGCCTTCGACCTGCAGCATGTCAATCCCGGGGGTTTCCGCGACATACTGGTCTCGCACCGCAACATAATAATTACAGCGATTGACGGGAACCTGGCTGAACCGGCGGTGACATTTGAACGGAACAGGTGGGCTGAGACACAGCTGGTGATCAGACTTACCGCTCCTGATTCGACAAGCCTTGCAAGAAGCATCAGCGATAATGCTGAGTCGATCCGTCAACGGATCAATGATGTTGAACGTGAAAGGCTAACGGCATGGCTTACTGAGTCGGCCGGCAGGGAAAGAAGCATTGTCAGATCAGGAAAAAGCAGTTATGAGATCATCATGCCGGCTGGTTACAGGACAGACTTTACCCGCGAAGGTCTCCTGATCATCTCTGCCGAGACACAGGCAACAACACAGACAGTGATAGTCTCCGTCAGTGATCGCATGTTGTCAAGGATAGGATGCATCGAGCTTGCAGACATGACGGAAAAGGTTACTTCAGCACAAATTAAAGGTCCTGACGGCGGATCATTAATGGTCATTGAAAAGCAAATGAAAGTCAGCTGCCGTTCCTTCAGTCGTAACAATACTGACTATTTA
>Ga0209745_1001495_pt1 | contig 13865 bp, 8 predicted proteins | sample BarGraNGADG00312_FD_184495 | JGI IMG/M metagenome (GOLD analysis project Ga0209745, IMG submission 184495) | Arctic peat soil microbial communities from Barrow, Alaska - Barrow Graham LP Ref core NGADG0004-312 (SPAdes) (version 2) | ecosystem: Environmental > Terrestrial > Soil > Wetlands > Peat ... | reverse complement strand
ATGTCCGCGGCCGACGAGCTGGATCACGGGCCTGCCCAGTGCCATCGCCTCCAGCGCCGTCGTGCTCGTCGTGACGGCGACGATGTGTGCCTGGGCGATGAGGTCGAGGGACTCACCTGCGACTCGCCGGACCTGTGGCCCCGGTTCGAACGCGCCACCGTACGCATCCGACGCCGGATGCGGCTTCCAGGCCACCCGCCGCGTCGGGTGCCGGCCCGCATATGAGCCGACGGTGCGCGCGGCGTTGATCGCGTCCTCGGGCCAGTTCGCGGCCGACAGCGACGGCACGGGCTGCCCGAAGTAGACGACGTCATATCGAGCCTGCCGGATGGGTGCGAGCCGCTGCGTCGCGAGACGCGGCCAGCCGATCGGGCTCACCGTCTGACCGGGGGCGCCGGCCAGCCGGTGATAGCGCGCCTGCGATTCTCCCCACGTCCCCAGGACCGTCGCGACCGAGTGAACCTGCTCGCGATATCCGCCGGTGATCCCATGCTCGAGGGTGAGGACCCGCCCGCCCGCGGCGAGCGTGGCCAGAGCGGCGATCCGCGCGGATGGCGATACGTCCTCCGTCGCGATCAGGACCCGGCGCCGTCGCACGGCAGGAGCAACCGCCAGCGCGGCCATACGAGCCGATGCGGCATCGAACAGCGCGCGAAGGCTCGCGATCTCATCGCTCGCGTGAACCACAGCCGGGACAGCCTTGAGGCTGTCGGCGAGCCAGGAGAACCTGGGTCGATGTCGAGACGTCAGGGCATCCAAGAGCGCCCGCTTTCCGGGGTTGATCACCTCCAAGTCGCCGGCCGGCAGCGCCTGCCTGTACGGCCTGGCCCAGGCGGGTGAGCCGAGGAAGGCGATGCTTCGAGCGGATGGCATAGCCGAGGCCAGGCGCGCGGCGAACCGGCGCGAACGTTCGGGCGGCGCGATCGCGGGATCCGGAACCACCCATGCGCGGGGCCCTGCTTCCGCCGCGAGCCGGATGACAGCCAGACCGAGCTCCCGAGCAGCGTGGTCCCACTCGTCACCAACCCCCGCGAGCGCGATGGGACCGCGCCCGGCGATCGCGCGGAGGACAGCCTTCGCCCTCAGAAGCCGCACAAGCGTCACGGTCGCGGGCAACTCGAACGCTCGGCCGAGGCTGACCCCATCGACATCCGTGAGGTCCGTACCGTGGTCGAGGTACCAGCCACGGGCTGCGGCATACGCCCGCCGGTCGATGTCGGCACAGAGCTCGTCGTCGAGTAGCGACGAGTAGGTCAGGTAGGCCGGTCCGCTGCCGGCCACCTCTACGAACGCGGTCCGGGATTCGATCTCCGTCGGCGTCCTGGACACGAGCGCTTCCCAACCCATCACGGCGCCCGGCCCGTCGAAGGAGTCACGCGCGGCCGGGCGAAGCGTCGGCTCGCATCCTCAACGCGAAGACGCTGCTGTTCCCGGGCTCTTGGCGTGCGCCACCATTGGCTCACCGAATTGATCTCGCGTCATCGAGCCGCGCAATGACGTCGCGGACATGCTCGTCCCACTCGGTCGTCGCGACGGACGGGACGGCAGGTGGCACACGAGCGAGCACGTCGGCGATGGCGTGGTTGAGCTCCTCCCGGGTGGCATCCGCGGCGACAACGGCATCCCGCGGCCCGGCCTGGCGCCGAAGATCGCCAACGTCGGTCATCACCACAGAACGGCGCAGCGCGTGTGCGCGCGCCGTCACGCCCGATGAGTAACCCGTCTCGTACAAAGCAAGGACGACATCGGCCGCGCTGTATGCCGCCCGCTCTTCCTCGTCCGTCATCCGACGGTCCACGTGGACAACTCGCACCGTGGTTCCAGTGTACCTTGCCAGAACACCAGCGAGATCCCACTTCCCCTGCCTCTGCCCCGCCAGGAGAAGCGAGCTGATCACCGGGTTCGGTGCGTCAAGTGCTTCAAGGGCCCGTTGAACGCCCTTGCCGGGCTTGAGGTTGCCGATGATGGCGGCGGTTGGGGCTGGGAGGTCGAGAAGGCCGAGCGTCGAGAGGGCTTCATCTCGTGTCATCGGTGCCATGGGCCGGAATTCGCCAAACCGTGCCATGACAATGCGGGTCTCATCGGCCCCGAGAGCCAGCAAGTCGCGCTTCGCCGCGGGTCCGTGAACGACAAGTACGTCGAACAGACCCAGGCACCGTCGATACATCGGGCCCGGGTGCATCGTCGCAACCGGCTGGGGATCGTGGGCGACGTGGACAAGGCGCTTGCGCAGCAGGCTCAGTGACCGAAGCAGGAGGTAGTCGATGAGCGGCTGATGAAGGAAATGGACGACCACGATGTCTGCCCTTAGCGAGGATCCGAGCGCCCGAGCGTTGCCGAGCGCATATGCCGCGCCGCGGACAAGCGCCGGGAGATCCCGCCGCAGGAAGCACGCGTACGCGCGACTCCGACGAACCCGGACCATGTCGGCCAGGTATCTAGATGCCGTGGTCGTGACCACCTGAACCGTGAACCCAGAGCGTCGGTACGCACCTGCCAATTGGTCGTTGTAGTGGCCCATCCCGCCCGTGATGCCAAGCGGCTCGAGGTAAACGACCCGAAGCGGGGCTGTCGATGTCATCAGCCCCCCGCCCCGCGCGGACCGAAGCACCAAGCTGCACTGACCCCCTCCTGGGGTGCAGCCCTGCGTGGCGGCCGACCCACTTTCTCAGCGCGTCCCAACTAGCCGGACAAACAGCCGCTCGTACTCATCAGCCACGTGGTCCCACGAGAACGATGCACGCGCCCGTTCTCCTGCCACGGCGCCGAGTCGAGCGCGCTCCGCCGGATCTGCCACGAGTTCGTCAAGCACGCGGGCCAGATCGGCCGCGTCATTGCGGGCGTAGTAGCGACCCGCTAGGCCGAGAACTTCACGGTGTTCTGGCACGTCATTGGCAACCACGCAGGCCCCACGCCCCATGGCTTCCACCAGTGCCGGGTGCGTCCCGCCAACCTCAGTTGCCTGGATGTAGAGAGCCGCATTGGACTGCAGCTCCGCGTAACCATCGCCAAACACAAACCCTGTCATCCGAATCCCGGGATTCCGGGCAGCGCGCTCCTCGAGTGACCGCTTGTACTGCGCCGCATACGGCGCATCGCCGACAACGACAAGCGGCCATTCCACGTGCGAGGCCGCATACGCGTCCATTACGAGATGGGCATTGTTCTCGGGTTCGAGTCTTGAGACGTACAGCAGGTAGCGCCCAGCTGTTAGGCCGAGCCGGCTCAACGTCTCGCCGGGCGGCAGAACTCTCGCGTCGCTCCCGTAGGGTATGAATACGGTTGGCCGATGACGCTTATCGCCATACCACTCCGCGATCACGCGCGCATCGGAGACGAGAGCGATCGGGAGGATCGGCGCGAGCCAGGCACACGCCTGATAGTAAAGCCGCCCGAGCGCCCCCCATTTCCCGCGTTTCCATTCGAGTCCGTCCACGTTAAGCACAACCTTGGCGCCCGTCAGACGCGGCACCAGCGCAAAGGGCGCGTTGGCGTTGTTACAGATCAAGACGATGTCGAACCGTCGGGGAAGAACGTCGACGACGGACAACGCTGTGTGCACGATCGTGTCCAGGTACTTGTGCTGGATCGTCGGCAGTGCCCGGACCGTGATGCCCCTGTGCTCGCGGATTGTCGCAGGGATCGCGTGGGATCGGCCGTATGCGGTCACGCTGTGACCACGCTGTACCAACCGGGCTCCGAGCTCCTCGGCGAACGTCTCGAAGCCTCCGTACGAGGCGGGCACTCCGCGCGTACCAAGGATCGCGATGCGCACTCGTGTCTCTCCTGCCCGGGTGATCAATCGGTTCGACGAATGGGAGCCTATCGCAAGGACGGACCGTCCGTGACCCTGACCCGGCGGAACGGCACCAGATGACACCGCGTATGACCACCGCCGCGCAAGGAGCCTCTGGGCGACCGGTCGCTTGCGAGAGACTGACCCTGGCTCCGATACGCGACCTCCGACGCTGAGTCCCACCGATCACGAGCGATCCGGCGCTGGTCCGCCCGGGAGATGCCCCCGGGATCCGCGGCGACAACCGGCTGCTTCGGGAGCTGACCGGGTGGAGCCCGACGCTCTCATTCGATCGGAAGCTCGCCGATATACTGGCCGAGCTCAGGATGCTAGGGTGAGGGTGGTCATCTCAGGAATCCTCCAAACAGATACAGTGCTAGTCGGCGTGTCGTGAGCGCAGAGAACGCAACGCGCCTTCAGCAGCGTGGCGAGGCGATCGCGTCGCAGCCCGCCGAAGCCATCGCCCCGCCGGCAGCCTCCGTCCCGCGTCTCCGCCGAACCGGCAGATGGTCCTGGACGCTCACCTTCAGCGTCGGTCTCCCGTCCGCGTCTTCACGATGGTCGTTCGACGTCCTCGCGCTACTCCCTCTCTTCGTCGTTGGACTGGTGTTACGACTGGTCCATCTCGACGGCCAGTCGCTGTGGATAGACGAGCTCAGCCAGGCACGGACCGCACGCCTCCCGATCCCGGCCATCTTCGATCGGATCTCCAGGGACGTTGCGGCCACGCCATTGGACTACCTCGGGGAGAAGCTCACCACCGGGGTGTTTGGCATCGGCACGTTTCAGGTACGGCTGTGGGCGTTCGGCGCGGGCTGCCTGGCCGTTGCAGCAATCTATGTGGCCGCCCGGCAGCTATCAGGGAGCCGGCTAACCGCCGCGCTCGCGTCGGGAATGCTGGCAACCTCGGCATTCCATGTCTACTACTCCCAGGACGCGCGCTTCTACTCGTTGGCCATGCTGGTCAGCCTGCTGAACGTGCTGGCATTCCATCGCGCCTGGACCCGTCCGGGCCGGGTGAGCTGGCTCCTCTATGCGCTGTCCGTCGCCGCACTGCTGTACACGCACTACTTCGCCTCCGCCATCGTGCTCAGCACGGAGGCGGTGTATGCCATGGGCGCAACTGCCGTCGATTGGCGGGTGCATCGTGCCGACACGCCGCTGAAGACGCGCTGGCAGAAGCCGGCTTCATGGGCTGTCGCGTCCGCGCTCGGAGTGGTTGCCTTCGCGCCCTGGCTCTTCTCGGTCACGCTGCCTCAGCTGGGGACGCTTCAACCTTACGGGCCACTTCCGCCGCTTGACGCCGACTTCGTCACACGTGTCCTCAAAGACATCTTCGCTTACATGGTCGGGGAGCCCGGCGCGACGGCACTCACGCAGCTCACGATCGCGCTCGGCCTGATCGGGGCAGCCTCGTTCATCAGCAGGCGCCAGGGATTCGCGGCCTTGCTCCTCGTGGCCGTCGTCGCCTCGATCCCGATGGCCTGGGTCGCCGACGAGCGCGCCCACTACTTCTGGAACAGCCGGCAGGTAGCGTTCATCGTCCCGCTCACCTACCTGCTCGCGGCTGAAGGCGTCCGAGCCGTCGTCGGCGTGATCGGCCGGTTGCGGGCACGTGCCTTGTCGAGGGTCGCCCGCGTCTGCCTCCAGGTCGCCGCGCTGCTGGTACTCGTGCAGGCCTGGCTGCCGCCCGCGGTTGCCGGCGTGCAACGTGTGAACTCCGGGGGCGTGATGACGGAGGACTGGCGGGGAGCGGCCTATGCGATCTCGGAATCGGTCTGCTCGGACGCCACGATCTATTCCACCGTGAGTGCTTCGATGTATTCCGGGGTCGGTTTCTACCTGCCGACCCTGACGCCGCGGATGCGACTGATCGGGACGATCGGCGTACCGCTGAAGCAGACGGTCCAGGAGACGAACTTCGGTCCTCATGACTGGCTGGTGGTCCTCACGTACGGATTTTTCGGCCCCCAACCCGAGCTCGAGGCCGAGCTGAAGTCACAGGGGTGGACCGAGAAGCGCTTCGTGGGCATCCTCCTGTTCCGTCGCGGCGCCGCCTGCCCGGAGCGCATTCGCGCCCCCGTGCCGACGCGCCGCTGATGCTTGAGCGTCTCGTCTAGGACCCTCGTTCAGGCCCGCGCCGCTGCGGTTCATCTCCAGCAGCAGATCGCACCCGGGTCAATCACTCGAGGCGAGACATTCGAAGTCCCCGCCTGCTGCCTCAGAGGGGTGGGCCCGGCCCGTTCAGCAGGGTCCCGCCGATCCTCAACACTCCGCTCGCAGTGGCGTCGGGGTCCCATGGGGCGCGCCCCTCAACGGCGGGCGCCCAACGACGATCACGCGCCATGCGTTCGTGACGGTCGCGCCAGACCATCATCACGGTGAACCCGACCAGGGCGAGAGCGGTCAGGCCAGCGGCGAGGAAGGCTGCGTATGTGAACCACGGGCGGTGCTTGAAGGTGACGGTGCACCTGCCTTTTGGAACCGCGACAGCTCGGTACGCAGCGTCCGCACCGGGTGTTCAGGTGAATCTGGCAGAGCTTCCGTAGTCCGCCGCGACGCGATCACTCGCGCGAGGTGGCGCCAGCACGTCCTCGAGGCCGGCGTTCCCACCGGCCACGTCGACGCACCGGGCGGCGTGCATGCGGGAGACCGCCGCGGCGGAGGTCGGATTCGCTCACGCCCCGCCTTCTGCGCCCAGAAATTGTTCGCCTGCGCGCTCGGATCAGCTCGTGCCTGACGGCAGCCGTTGCGCTGCGCCTCGTCGTCGACTCCGAGAGCAGCTCGAGGGTGGGCGCCGCGGTACGCGATCACCTCTCCCCTGCATCATCACGAGGCCGCCGTCGACGGCCAGCACCTGCCCCGTGATGTAGCCCGCCTCGTCCGAGGCGGGCTACGAAAGCGACCGCGTTCGCGATCTCCTCGGTCGTCCCGAAACGGCCGAGCTGCGCCCGCTTCGTGAGCTCGTCCTTGAGGGCGTCCGGCAGGTCGTGCGTCAACTCAGTGAGGACGAAACCATGGCTTGGTGGTCCCCAGCGCGGCAACGTGCCGCTCCGCCGACCCGCGGGGCGCGACCGGTCGCGCCCGGGCTCAGGCGAAGGCGGACCGGAGCGTCGAGATCACGCGGTCCTGGGCGGCGAGCGCCAGCGAGGATGACGACGGCAGGCTGATCGCCGCGGCGAAGACTCGCTCGGCAACGGCACCGCCGAGGCGCGGGGCATCGGCGTAGGGCGCCATGGTGTGAATCGGTGACCAGATCGGTCGGGCGTCGATCGCGGCAAAGGCCAGCGCGTCCAGCACCCGGTCTCGCTCGACCGCGTCGGGGACTGTCAGGCGGGCCGTGTAGAGCCAGAAGCTCGGATCCGCCCACGGCGCCCGCGCGGCCGGCCGCAGGGCGGGAAGCGCCGCGATCGCCGCGTCGTAGCGCGCGGCGATGGCCCTCCGGGCTGCCAGGAGCTCGTCGAGCTGCTCCAGCTGGGCAACTCCCAGGGCCGCGGCGAGGTTGGTGAGACGGTAGTTGAAGCCGATCTCGTCGTGGTCGTAGGCACGGCCCGGGAGGCGCGCCTGGGTCGATAGGTGCCGGGCTCGACGGGCGAGCGCCTCGTCGTCCGTCGTGACCATGCCGCCGCCGCCCGTGGTGATGAGCTTGTTGCCGTTGAAGCTGAAGCAGCCCAGGCGGCCGATCGAGCCCACGGCGCGCCCGCCGAGGACCCCTCCGACGTAGGCCGCGCCCAGGGCCTCCGAGGCGTCCTCGATGACGGGCACCCCGTGTCGCTCGGCCGCGGCAAGGACGGGGGCGAGGTCCGCGGGGTGGCCGACGAGATGCACCACCTCGATCGCCTTCGGTTGCCTGAGGCCCAGGCGGGCACGCCGATCAAGCTCGTCCGCGACGATCCCCGGATCCAGGTTGAGCGTCTCCTCCTCGACATCGACGAGGACCGGCGTGGCTCGCTCGTACCGGATCGGGTTGGCGGAGGCGACGAAGGTCAGGGTCGGGACGAAGACCTCGTCACCCGGCCCCACGTCCAGGACCCGCATCGCGAGATGGAGCGCCGCCGTGCCCGATGCGCAGGCAACGGCGTAGCGGCTGCCGACCGCCGCCGCGAACTCGCGCTCGAACCGTTCGACGAAAGGCCCGACCGACGACACGTAGCTCGAGGCCAGACACTCCGCCAGGTACCGCCCCGCGTTCCCCCCGAGCGTCGGCTCCGCGAGCGGGATCCGCGAAAGGTGCTCAGAGCTGGACACGGTCGACGTCGCCGGGCTCGGGGTGGGCGCGGAGCCACGCGATGGTCTGCCGGAGGCCGTCCTCCAGGCTCGTCGTCGCCTCCCAGCCGAGCAGGTCCCGGGCGCGGGTCGGGTCCGACTGCAGGACGAGCACCTCGCTCGAATCGGGGCGCAGGCGGCTGGCATCTTCGATCGGGATCGCGTCGACGCCGACGAGGCGGCGAGCAAGGGCGAACAGGTCCCCGATCGACTCGCTGCGGCCCGTCCCCAGCTGGATCGTCGCGCCGTCGATCCCCGGCGACGTCGCCGCCCGGACGAAGCCGTCCGCCGTGTCGGCGACGTAGGTCAGGTCCCGGCGCGGATCCAGGCGGCCCAGGCGGACCTCGGTGCGGCCGGCGAGCAGCTGCCGGAGCATCGTGGGCAGGACAGCGCGCGCCGACTGGCGAGGGCCGTACGTGTTGAACGGACGGAGAATGACCGCCGGCAGCCCGTAGCTGCGGTGGTACGCGAGCGTCAGCTGGTCGGCTGCCACCTTTGTCGCGGCGTACGGCGACTGCGCGTTGAGGGCGTGCTCCTCCGTGATCGGGAGCGTCGCCGGCGTGCCGTACACCTCGCTGGTGCTCGTGACGATCACGCGCCGGACCCCGGCCCGACGGGCCGCCTCGAGGACGTTGAGGGTCCCCCGCACGTTCGTGTCCACGAACGACTCGGGCGCCGTGTACGAGTACGGGATCGCGATGAGCGCCGCGAGGTGGAAGATGATCTCCACGCCGTCGGTCGCATCGGCCACGAACCGGGCGTCGCGGATGTCGCCGAGCCGCACGTCGAGCGCCGCGCGCACGTCCGGCGTCGCCTCGTCCAGCCAGCCCCAGCTCCCGCGCGACGTGTAGAGGCAGAAGGCGCGCACCCGGGCTCCCTCGGCGACGAGCCGCTCGACCAGGTGGCTGCCGATGAACCCGTCGGCGCCGGTCACCAGCACCCGGACGTTTCGCAGGGTCACGCGTCGCTCCCTCCCCGGGCCAGGTCGAGCTGCTCCCGCTGCCCCACGTCGATCCAGTCGTCCTCGATCTCGAAGGCACCAACCGGCTCGCCGCGATCGAGGGCGTCGCCGACCAGGTCGGGCAACGCGAGGGGCTGCCCCGGCGCGACGCGGGCGACGAGCGCGGGCGAGAGCGCGTAGATCCCGGTATTGACGTCCCGCGTGAGCGCCGGCTTCTCCTCCAGCCGCAGCACCCGGTCGCCGTCGCGGTCCACGCAGCCGAACGGGACGGCGTGGACGTAGCGGCGAATCCCGATGGTCGCCACGCGGTTGCCGGCGACGTGGGCGTCCAGAAGCGAACCGAGGTCGGCCTGGGTGACCAGGTCGCCGTTCATGACGAGAATCGGCTCGTCCGGAAGCTCCGGCAGGAGGGCGAGCGCTCCGCCCGTGCCAAGCGGGACGTCCTCCCGCAGGTACTCGATCCGCGCCCCGAGCCGCCAGCCGTCGCCGAAGTGATCCTCGATGACGTCACCAAGGTAACCGATCGCGAGGTAGATGCGGCGGATTCCGTGGCCGACGAGATGGAGCACGATCCGCTCGAGGATCGGCCTGCCCGCGACCCGGAGCATCGGTTTGGGGATCGTCTCGGTCAGCGGCCGTAGGCGGACGCCGCGCCCGCCGGCCATCACGACCGCCCAGTTCGGGCGGTTGATCGGGGCGATGGCCTCGTCGAGCAGGTGAAGCGCGACGGGACGGCCGGTCGCGTCGACGACGGGAACGGCGCTGATCCGCCGGGCGCGCATCAGCTCGAGGACCTCGGCGCGGCCCTCGCCGGGGGAGACGACCACGAAGTCCCGTGTCAGGTGGGGATCCAGGGGATCGTCGAGGGTGGCGCCGCCCAGGAGCGCTCGTCGCACGTCGCCGTCCGTGGCGACACCCGCCAGGCGGCCGTCTGGCTCGACGGCGAGCGCGATCCGCCGCGCACCTTCGTCGAGCGCGCGCATCGCGTCTCGGACCGTGCCGCTCGCGGGAACGACGCAGCTGTCGAACGGCGGCATCACCATGCGCTCACCGGTCGGGCCGGCACGCCGACCACGGTGGCCCCGGCCGGGACATCGGCCGTCACGGCGGCCCCCATCCCAACCACGGCATCGGAGCCGACGGATACGTGGTCCCGGATCAGGCAGCCCATCCCCGCGAAGGCGCCATCGCCGAGCTGCGCACCCCCGCCCAGGACCGCCCCCGGGCCGACGTGCGCGAAGGCGCCGACCACGGCGTCATGCTCCACGACAGCCCGGCTGTTGACGATGGCCTGCGCCCCGATCTCCGCCCCGGCGTTCACGATCGCGCCGGCAAGGACGACCACACCCGGACCGAGCACGGCCGCAGGGGAGACCCACGCGGACGGGTGGACGAGCGTGGCCCAGGGCCCGGCGCCGGCCTCGTCGTACCGGGCGGCCGCGGCCCGACGGGCGACGGGAACGCCGATGCCGCCGATCCCCAGCACCAGGGCTGCGCGGCGGCCCGGCGGGACGCCGACAACGGAGGCCAGGTACGCGGCATCGCTTCCGAGATGTTCCACGCCAAGCAGGGACCGGGTCCGCTCGGCCGGATCCGCGTCGACGATCCCCAGCACCTCCCAGGCACCGCTCGCCCGCGCGGCATCGACGACGACCCGGGCGTGCTCGCCCCCGCCGACCACGACGAGCGGGCGGCGCGTCACGCGGGCTCCCCCGACGGGGTCTTGCGAGGCGGAGAGGGCGGCGACCATGCAGCGATGATACCGGCGATCCGTTCGCCCGCCCGCCCGTCCGCTGCCGAGGGATGCGCGGTCGCGACGGCGTCGCGGAAGGCCGGCTCGAGGACACGCCGGAGCGCGGCCGCGATCGCCTCGGGCTCCGCGACGACGTCGACGACGTTGGCCTCCCGGCGTCGGCCGGCCTGCCGGTCGCCGACGTTGACGGCCGGGAGGTCCACCGCGGGTGCCTCGACCAGGCCGCTCGAGCTGTTGCCGAGCATCGCGTCGGCGGTCCGCATGAGGCCCCAGTAGCGTCGCTCGCCGAGCGCCTCCAGGACGAGCGGGGCGCCGGGCGCATCGAGATCCAGGCCCAGCCACGCGCGCCGGATCGCGGTGCCGCCCGGGTCCGGGTTGGGCAGCGTGACGATGTAGGTCGCGGGAACGGCCGACATGGCCGCGATCACGGGATACACGACCGCGGCCGGGTCGGGGTCGAGCGTCGCCGGGTGGACCGTGACGAGCACGACCGGCGGCGGAAGCGGGCGTCCGAGGTCCCGCTCGAGGGCCGCCCGGTCCGGAAGGTCGCCGCGGAAGACGGCGTCCAGCCCCGGCGCCCCGACGACGTGGACGGTCGCAGGATCCTCGCCCATTGCCACGATCCGCCGGGCGTACTCGGGGTGGCTCGCAAGGTGGAGGTGGGCCAGCTTCGTGATCGCGTTCCGGAGCTGGTCGTCGAAGGCACCCGCGGTCACCTCGCCCCCGTGGAGGTGGACGATCGCCACGCGCTCCAGCGTTGCCGCCAGGGCGGCGGCGGCCGTCTCCAGGCGGTCACCCGCAAGGACCAGCGCGTCGATGGATTGCCCCCGGAGGGCACCGGCGACGAGCTCGATCGCGCGGCCGGCCTGGATCGCGGCCGGCGGATCCTCGTCCGACGACCCATCGAGCCACGCGAGCTCGGCGGCGGGGACGAAGCCGTCGGCGCGGATGATCGCGATCGTGCGCCCATGTCGGTCCGACAGGTGCATACCCCCCACGAGGAGCACGAGCTCCAGGCCCGGGGACGCCGCGATGGCCGCGCAGGTGGACCGAAGGATCCCCCAGTCCTGGCGTCCCGTGGTGAGGACGGCGATCCGGCGGGCGCCGGCGCTCATGTTGGATCGTCTGAGAGGTCGTCGCGCTGGACCGCATGGCCGGCGGCGACGGGGCGCGCCAGGCGCCGCCCGACAACGGAGGGGAGCTCGCGGGGCGGGATCCCGGTCCCGGGCCGGAGGGCGACCACGTCGGTCGCGCTCACGATGGCACCCGCCTCGCGGTCGACTGCCCAGTGGAGGCTGCGCCTGGCCACGGACGCCACCTCCATCTCCGCGGCCACGGGGACCTTCTCCCCGCTCCCGCGCGCGGCCTCCACTGCCCGCACGGCGGCGACCATCGCCGCCAGCTCGCCGGGCTCCAGCGACGCCGCGTGATCGGGGCCGGGAAGCGTCCGGTCGAGGGTGAGGTGCTTCTCGAGGAGATCCGCGCCGAGCGCAACCGCCGCGATCGGCAGCTCGGTGCCCTGCGTGTGGTCTGACCAGCCTGCCGGGACGCCGAACGCGGCCCGCAGCGTGCCGATCGCGCGGAGGTTCGCGTCGACCGGGCGGGCCGGATAGGCCGAGACGCAATGGAAGAGCGCGACGGGCGGGCCCCCGGCGGCGGCGATCGTCTCGAGGGCGTCGGCGACCTCGACCATGTCCGCCATCCCCGTCGAGACCAGGAGCGGTCGTCCCTTCCGGGCGAGATGGGTGAGGAACCCCGTGTTCGTCAGCTCCCCGGAGCCCACCTTGAAGGCCGGCACGTCGAGGCGCTCCAGGAGGTCGGCGGAGGCCTCATCGAAGGGACTCGAGAGGAAGACGAGGCCGCGATCGCGCGCATGGGCCTGGAGGGCTGCCCACGCCTCGGGTGGAAGGGCGAGGCGGGCCAGCATCTCGCGCTGGTCGGCCGCCGCCTCTCCCGCGGCGCGCTGGTACGCCGCCGTCGGAGCGCCCGCCGCCGCGAGCCGCGCCGGATCGAAGGTCTGGAACTTCACGACTTCGGCACCTGCGTCGGCGGCGGCGTCGACGAGCCGGTGGGCCAGGGCCGGGTCGCCGTTGTGGTTGACCCCGGCCTCGGCGATGACGAGGCACGAGCCCGCGCCGACCAGGCGGTCCGCGAATGGAAACGGCCGCACGGGTCGCGCCCGCGCCAGGGCGTCGGCAACCACGAGATCCATCTCTTCGTCAACGTCGACGCTCCGCTCCGGCGGGACGACAACGCCCCTCGTGCGACCCTCGACTACGAACCGGCGCGCGGAGTGGAGCTCGTCAGGGGCGATGACGTAGAAGGCGCCCGACAGCACGGTCCGGGCGTCGGCGGGCTGAGCCCCATGGAGGATTCCGGTCTCGTCCATCGCTTGGTGCCATGCCGCCGGGTGGGCCGGCGTGACCGCCACCACCGGGGCCCCGGTCTCGTCGAAGCGGGCGATCGCGGCCGCGATGTCCGCCGGATCCGTGAGCGGCGACGTTGGCTGAAGCAGAACGACGGCGCGGAAGCGCCGTCCGGAGGCGGCCAACAAGCCGAGGGCGTGGAGCACCACATCGATGGAGGACGCGGCATCGCCGGCAAGCTCGGCAGGCCTCAGGAAAGGGACCTCGGCGTGCCAGGCGACGGCGGACGCGGCGATCGTGGGGTCATCCGTGGAGCAGACAACGGCATGGGGTCCACCGGGGACCACGGCTGCCGTTGCCCGTGCCGCGCGGACCGCCCGCGCCACGAGCGGGATCCCCGCCACCAGGCGCAGGTTCTTGCCGGGGACGCGGCGGCTGCCCCCCCGGGCAGGCACGAGGAAGAGGACGGGCAGCGTCGAGGAAGGCGGCATGTGGGGCGATTTTACTGCGCCCGCATCGGCGAGCGTGGGAAGGAAGCATCCCTCTCTCTGTGCTGGGTCAGGCCGAGGGCTTCCCGTGGTGGTCGGTGCCATCATCGACCACCCACAAGCAGGCACATCAGCGGCGTTCTTGCGCCACCGTGGCTGCCATGCCGGGCCCCCGTTCGTGCGCACGAACGCCCACGGCCACCAGTGGGCGCCTTGACACGGGACCCCGACCTTC
>Ga0209745_1001494_pt1 | contig 13869 bp, 13 predicted proteins | sample BarGraNGADG00312_FD_184495 | JGI IMG/M metagenome (GOLD analysis project Ga0209745, IMG submission 184495) | Arctic peat soil microbial communities from Barrow, Alaska - Barrow Graham LP Ref core NGADG0004-312 (SPAdes) (version 2) | ecosystem: Environmental > Terrestrial > Soil > Wetlands > Peat... | reverse complement strand
CTTCAGCGCCAAGGTGGAGTGCACCAACGGGCAGAAGATAGTGGCCGAGCGGCCGATGTACTTCAACTACAAACCAGGTGAGTTGAACTGGAACGGCGGGAGTTGCACAATCGGGTATACACCTTAGAAGCTGGCTGAAGATAAGAAGGGCTCCAGATCCCTGGGGCCCTTCTTGCGTTTGGCCCTATACCAGTCATAGATACACAGTAAGCGCCGGCATACGGACGGTATTTATAGTTAGCCGTTGACGGCTTTCTGGAGCACGAGAAGCAAGAGCCTGGCAGCTTCGTCCCAGCTGAACCTCGCGGGCCATTCGATGGCTCCCGCGGAAAGTGATTACCGGAGTCGGGCGTCACCAGCCCCCAGCCCTCTACCATCGAGGCGGTGGCGAGAACCCAGGCCTGCTGGTAGTACCTCGACCTCTCATCTTCTTCGACGAATCCGATGAAACTAACGTAATCCAGCATCAAGGTGATAGAATAGCGCCGCACCGGCAAACCGGCTCGAAGGAGGAGTGGCAATGGAAAGCGTCTATAAAGTCATTGAGCTCGTTGGTACTAGTGAGAAATCCTGGGAGGAGGCCGCCAAGAATGCGGTTGAGATGGCCGCGCAGTCGCTCCAGGAGCTCCGCATCGCTGAGATCTCGGCGATGGACATGAGGCTCGAGGACGGCAAGGTCACCGCATACCGTGCCCGGGTAAAGGTCTCCTTCAAGTACATGGGCAAGGAATAATCCGCGACATTCAGGATTGCTCGTCGCGGTCCCGGGCGATCAAGTCACAGACTTCGTCCTCACGGCCTTCCTCTGTGACGATTATGAGGTGGTCCTCTGGGCGAAGATCGATGTCACCGTGCGGTATTACCGACTCGTGCTCCCTGAGTATCAGCACAAGCAGTATGCCCTGAGGAAGCGGTAGGTCGCGGAGCTTCTTTCCGACCCCTACGGAGTTCTCGGAGAGTATCACCTCCACGACCTGGATGTTTTCCTCCTCGAAGCTCAGCAGGCTTAGAAGGCGCTGGTGGGGCAGCCTGTGTTCCACCATGGAGAGTATCGTGCGTACGCTGCTCACGGTAGGCCTCACGCCGAGCATGTCGAACGTCTGCTGGTTGCTCGGGTTATTGACGCGGGCGATTATGTTCTTTACACCGTACTTCTCGGTGGCAAGCTGGCTGATGATGATATTGTCCTCGTCGTCACCCGTGACCGCGATGACGTAGTCCGCCCGAGCTATCCCGGCTTTCTCCAGGACGCTTACCTCCGTGCCGTCGCCCATGATAGCAGCCTGCTCGAATTCCTTCTCGAGAGCGGCATGCTTCCTTGGGTTCTGCTCGATTACAACAACCTCAAAGTCGTTCGCCAGCAGCTCTCTTGAGAGGTTGGCGCCGACCTTTCCCCCGCCTACAACAAGAATGAACGGGTTCATTCGATATCCTCCCCACGAAAATCGGACACAGCCTGGTGCATTAGGTCCGCCGTGAGCGCCACGGGACAGACCACCCTCAAGCCTCGTGCCTCGAAGAACTTAGCGCGGTTGGGGTCAAATACGCGCACCACCACACATGGAACATGGAATTGCTCGCGAGCAATCTGAGCCACCACCAGGTTGGTATTGTCGCCGTCCGTTGCGACCAGGCATACGTCGGCTCCCTCTGTTCCCGCCTCCCGCAGAACGCCGACATCCAGGCCCACACCCTTGAAGAATCCCCCATGGAATTCGGGCTCGAGCCTATGTACGGCATCCTCGTCCTCATCGACCACGTTTACTTCGTGACCACTCTTATCGTACAGCGTGGCCAGGGAAGACCCTACCCTGCCGCATCCAACGATCAATATCCTCACGGGCAACCTCCATCGTCAAGCATTTTGCTGCCCCGAGATCACTACCACGGTGCAGGTCGCATGCTCCTGCACGTACTCAGCGATCTTGCGGCCTTCCCTTCCGGACCTGTTACCCGGCCGGATATCCAGCACCACCGCGTCGAAACCTTCCGTTCTCTGGATTTCCACGATCGTCTTACTCCCCAGGCGAGACTTCTCAAGCCTGGGCAAGGGCTTCACCCCGACTTGCCGGGCGATTCTGGCAGACTCCTCGAGCCCTTCCATCCCGCTCGTCAGCTCCTGTTCCGCGTCCGACTCCAGCGGCCGATTAAGCGGGATTTCAGCCACATGCAACGTCTCCATAATTCCGTCCCCGGCAACCATTCGTGCAGCAAGCTTCACCGCCCGCTCATCGAAAGGACGCCCGACCGTTGCCAGGAGCACCTTCTTGTAACCCGTATGCTGCTGGGCTAAAAGTGGTGCCAAGATCCCACCTGAATTAATATACGACACAAGTAACAGTACAAGCACGGCAAGGATTATACCCGCGGCCAATCCCACTAGGAAGCCGGTCATGACCTCTCCTCCTGGCCGGGCTCGGTGTCCTCGTCGTTCATAACGAACACGTCAACCTTACCCGTCTTTTCCAGCACCTGCAAAATCAACGGCTCCCTGCGGAACCGGGCAGGGCCGCTCCTCCGGGGCCTCCCCATGACGATGAGGCTCACCTTCCTGTCCTGGGCGGTCTGCACTATGCCGGCGGCCGCCTCCGCCGCCTCGATCTCCACGAATTCCACCCCGATGACACCGGATAGCTCGCGGATGGCCTCGATGCGCCTTTCCTCTTCGTGCGAGTCAGAGAGCGCATGGCTAAACCAGCCCGGCGGCCTCTTCACGTATGCCACGGTGAGATCCGTGTTGAATCTCTTGGCCATCCGCCAGCTCCTGCGGATTATGCGCTGGGCGTTCGTCTCGGGACCAACGCAGACCATCATCCGCTGGACTAGTGCGCGCTGGGCTTCCTCGGGCCCAACGGCCTCCTCTACCTCGTCGGCCACCTCCCGTAGCGAAAGCTCCCTGAGCGCGGCCAGGTTGCTCTTCTGGAAAAAGTTGGATAGGGCATTCTCGATCTTGCCGGGGGGGTAGACCTTCCCCGCCTTTAGGCGCTCGATCAACGCCTCGGGGCTTATGTCGATCAGCCTTATCTCGTCCGCGCGCTCGAGCACGTAGTCCGGAAACGTCTCGCGGACCTTGACCCCGGTCAGCTCATAGACCATCACGTTGAGGCTCTCCAGGTGCTGGATGTTCACAGTGGACCATACGTCAATACCGTGCTCAAGTATCTCCATGATATCTTCGTAGCGCTTCTTGTAGCGCGATCCAGGGACGTTTGTGTGTGCCAGCTCGTCTATAAGGACAAGCTGGGGGTGGTCGTCGATGATTGCGTCCCTGTCCATCTCCTCGAAAACGTTACCCCGGTACTCTATCTTTTTTCTGGGAATGACCTGAATCGGCCCGATCATTTCCGCCGTGTCGGCCCGACCGTGGGTCTCGATGAAGCCGACCTTCACTCCCACGCCCTGCTTGAGCTGAGCCCTCGCCTCGGAAAGCATGCCAAAGGTCTTGCCCACGCCGGCCGCCGCGCCCAGAAATATCGTAAACTTGGCCCGGGCCTCATCGTTCAAAAGTTATCCCCTCACAACCTCAAAGGCCTTCAGGATCATCTCCGCGGTCTGCTCTACCGTCATCTCCGTGGTGTTGACGACCAGCTCGTTGATGATGGGGTCGTTCCAGTCGACGTCGAAGAGGTAGTTGTAATAAGCGGTGCGAGCATAATCGGAGTCTATCACCATAGTTCTTGCTTCTTGAAGCCCGCGCTTCCCCTTGAGTCCGCTCACCGTCGCAGTCCTCTCTATCCTTGTCTCCAGGTCCGCGACCGCGTGTACCCGGAAGAGTCGGGGGTCATCCGCCAAGATGACGTTGGCGCCCCGCCCGAGTAGAACCACGTTGCCATTATCCGCATACTCCCGGATGACCCCGGTGACGGCGTCCAGGTACTTCCCCGACCTCTGCTGCATGGTGATGCGGTCCTGGAGACTGGGGCGATGCTCGAACGCCCTCTCTATCTTTTCGAAATCCACACCCGCATGAGCGGCCGCCTTGGTCACCATCTCGCGGCGCACCATTGGCCAACCCAACCTGGCCGCGATTATCCCGGCCACGACGGTCCCGCCGCTGCCCTTCTGTCGGGATATGGTGATGACGTTTTTCATCTTCCAGCCTCCTTCGCCAGTTGCAGGACATCCAGGTTCAACTCGAGCACGTTAACCCCCGGCTCGCCGAAGATGCCGAGGGTACGGCCCCTTGTGCGCTTGCGTATGAGCTCCCTGAGACTGCCCTGGGAAATGCCGGTCGCGCCTGATACCCTCTTGACCTGCAGGGTCGCCGACTCAACGCTTATCTCCGGGTCAAGGCCCGAGGCCGAACCCGTGACGAGCTCCACCGGTATTTCCTCCACCTTCAGTCCCGGATTCTCTTTAAGGAGTGTCGCAATTCGGGCTTTCACGTCCTTGATAAGCTGAGGGTTCGCGGGACCGAGGTTCGACGCGCCGCTTTTCATGGCATCGTAACCGTTACCCGCCGACGAGGGCCTCCCGTGGAAGAAACCTTCTGAATCGAACTTCTGACCGATGTTCTTCGCGCCCACCGGTCTCCCGTTTCTGTAGATGATCTGGCCATCCGCGGACTTGCCGTCCAGGCGGCCGACGAGCACCGTGAAATACGGATACGCCAGTCCCAGCAGCAGCACCAGCACCATCACGATTATGACAATTCTTGCTAAATCTTTCATTCTGACACCTAGACTATGTGCATCACATGCAGAAGCATGTCGATCAACTTGATCCCCATGAACGGGGCGATAAGCCCGCCGACGCCGTATATCAGTATGTTCCGCCGCAGGATACCCAGGGCGCCGATCGGCCGGTACTTGACCCCCCGCAGCGCCAGGGGTATCAGGGCAACGATTATCAAGGCATTGAATATGACCGCCGATAGAATGGCGCTGTTAGGGCTAGAGAGCCGCATGATATTGAGCGAGGCAAGGCCGGGCAGAACGACCATAAACATCGCGGGTATTATGGCGAAGTACTTGGACACGTCGTTTGCGACGCTGAAAGTGGTGAGGCTCCCCCGGGTTATGAGCAGCTGCTTGCCGATCTCCACCACCTCTATGAGCTTGGCGGGGTCCGAGTCGAGGTCGACCATGTTGCCCGCCTCCTTGGCGGCCTGCGTGCCGCTGTTCATCGCCAGGCCGACATCCGCAAGGGCCAGCGCAGGCGCGTCGTTTGTACCGTCACCGGTCATCGCCACCAGCTTGCCGCCGGCCTGCTCCTGCCGGATTATTTCCATCTTCTGCTCGGGCTTGGCCTCGGCTAAGAAGTCGTCGACGCCGGCCTCCCTGGCGATTGCTTCAGCGGTGTGCGGATTGTCACCGGTTATCATCACGGTCTTGATACCCATCGCCCTGAGGCGCTCGAAGCGCTCATTTATGCCGGGCTTCACCACGTCCTTCAGCTCAACGAGCCCCAGAACCTGGTTGTTATGCGATACAGCCAGAGGTGTGGACCCCTGCTTTGCTATCAGTGCCACCGCTTCTTCGTACCCTTTGGGAAGCGAGCCGGCGGCGGCCGCGATATACCTTGAGATGGCGTCCGCGGCCCCCTTCCTGTACCTGTCGCCGTTCCGATCGAGCCCGCTCATCCGCGTCTCGGCCGTAAACGGCACCACGGTCCCGCTCTCCCCCTCCTCGACCTCGAGCCCGACCTTCTCGCCGAGGGCGATGATAGAGCGGCCCTCCGGCGTGGTATCGCCGAGGGAGGAGAGCATCGCGGCCATGCCCACATCCGCCGGAGTCGAGCCTTCGAACGGCAGGAACTCGTTTGCGAAGCGGTTGCCGAACGTTATGGTGCCGGTCTTGTCGAGTAGCAGGGTGTTTATGTCCCCGGCGGCCTCGACCGCGCGACCGGACATGGCGAGCACGTTGTGCTGGGTAAGCCTGTTAATCCCCGCGATGCCGATGGCCGAAAGAAGCCCTCCGATCGTTGTGGGGATCAGGCAGACCAGAAGAGCTACCAGGGCCGTCTGAGAGGGGCCGGCCTTGAGGTACTCAGCGATAGGAGTCATGACCAGGATAACCACCAGGAAGATGATGGTAAGCGCGACGAGCAGGATGCTGAGGGCTATCTCGTTGGGCGTCTTCTGCCGCTCGGCGCCCTCGACCAGCGATATCATCTTGTCCAGGAAGCTCTCACCGGGGTCGGCGTATATTCGTATCTTTATCTGGTCGGAAAGCACGGTGGTGCCCCCCGTAACGGAGCTGAAGTCGCCACCAGACTCCCGTATTACCGGGGCGGACTCTCCGGTGATGGCAGACTCGTCGACACTGGCGATGCCCTCAATTACCTCGCCGTCACCCGGAATGACCTCACAGGCCTCGACTACCACAACGTCGCCCTTTCTGAGCTGCCCTGCCGGGACCATCTCCGTCTCGCTGCCGTCCTTAACCAGCCTCGCCGTGGTCTCCACCCGGGTCTTCCGCAAGGTTTCCGCCTGGGCACGGCCCCTTCCCTCGGCAACCGCCTCCGCGAAGTTCGCGAACAACACAGTGAACCAGAGCCATATCGTCACCGACCCTATGAAGGCCAGGTCACCCAGCCCTCCTGTCAGGTTTTTAAAGAAGAAGTACGTGGTGACGGCCGCTCCGATTTCGACGATGAACATCACCGGGTTTCGCCACAGGTGCCCGGGGTTTAGCTTCTTGAAGGCGCTTACCACGCTTTCCCTCAGGAGCTTCGCATCCATTAGTTTCTGGCTCTCTGCCATGCCCAACTTCCTCTTATTTTCCGGCTAGAAGAACGTGAACTTCTCCGCCAGTGGGCCCAGGGCCAGCACCGGGAAGAACGTCAACGCCCCGATTATGATAATGATTCCCACCAGGAGCCCCGCGAAAAGCAGGTTGTCGGTGGGGAATGTGCCCTCGGATTCGGGGACCACCGGCTTCCCGCCGAGCGAGCCGGCGACCGCCATCAACGGGATAATTATCACGAACCTGCCTATCAGCATCGCGAAGGCGGTGGTAATAGTGAAATAAGTCGAGGTCGCGGCGAGGCCCGAGAATGCGCTCCCGTTGTTCGCCGTCGTCGATGCGAAAGCGTAGGCCATCTCGGTGATCCCGTGCGGACCGCGGTTCAATATTGCGCTCCTGGCGGACGGGATCGCCATGGAGATCGCCGTGAAGGCAAGGATGCAAAGTGGGTGCGCCAGCAGTGCTATAACGGCGAGCTTCACCTCGCGGCCCTCGATCTTCTTGCCACGGAACTCCGGTGTCCTGCCCACCATAAGGCCGGCGATGAATACGGTGAATATTACGTACATCAGGATATTCAACATGCCCGCGCCACAACCGCCAAATATGGTATTGAACATGATGCCGCTGATCAGCATCATGCCGCCGAGGGCGGTGTAGCTATCATGCGAGCTGTTCACGCTGCCGGTGGTCGCGGCCACGGTCGTCCCGCCGAAAACGGCGGAGCCTGCCACCCCGTTCCTGGTCTCCTTGCCCTCCGTGTTGCCCGCGCTGGTATCGACGCCCAGCTTACTCAGCTTGGGATTGCCCCCCGCCTCGAAACCATAGGTGAGCCCTACGATTACTATGAACATCAAGAGCAGCGCCGCGAATATGATCCAGCCCTGCCTGGCGCTGCCGAGATAGCGCCCCAGGGTATATGTCAGGGCTGTCGGTATCAGCAGCATCAGGATCACCAGAAGGATGTTTGTGATGGGATTGGGGTTCTCGAAGGGATGTCCCGCGTTGGCGTTGAAGAAACCTCCTCCGTTGTTGCCCACGTGCTCTATCGCCACCCAGCTCGAAACGGGCCCGCGGGGTATCTCTTGGGTTGCGCCTTCCGCGGTGCGAACCTGTATGGGAGCCTTGGTGGTCTGCATAACCCCCAGGGGTATGAGGATGATCGCGACCACCAGGCAAATCGGAAGGAGGACCCGCAAGACGGCGCGGATGAAGTCAACATAGAAGTTGCCCATCTCCTTCGTGTTGTGCCGGGACAGGCCGCGCATGAAGCCGATTGCCATGACCAGGCCGCTCGCCGCCGAGGTGAACATCAACACCGGCATAACCAGCATCTGCGAGAGGTAGGTGGCCTGGGTCTCGCCGGCGTAAGTCTGCCAGTTGGTGTTGGTTGCGAAGCTGACGGCGGTGTTGAAGGCGAGGCCCGGCCTCATGCCGGGTACCCCCACCGGATTCAGCGGCAGGTGTCCCTGGAGCCGGAGGACCACGTACCCGAAAAACATGAACGCGAAGTCCAGGAGCAGCAGCCTTACCACGTATCCTACCCAGTCCATCTCCTTGTCAGGGTCGACCCCCAGCATCCGAAACAGGAGCCTCTCGACCGGGCCCAGCACGGGGTCGAGGAACGTCTTGCGGCCCTCGAAGACCGAGTGAATATACGCACCGACCGGTCTGACCAGCAAGGTAACTACGACCAGGACGACGGCTATCTGTGCCCAACCCCAGAACGTCACGCCAGGTCTCCCTAAAATTTTTCAGGTTTAATGAGCGCGTAGAAAAGGTACACCAGCAGACCCAGCGCGATCGCGGTTATCACGTAATGCTCCATGGAGCCCCTCCTAAAATCGCGCACATGCTCTGATAAAGAGTACCAGCGCCCCCGCCGAAACTGCCAGTAGCGCCAGGTAAAGGACGTCGCTCATCTTTGGCCTCCTATCCGGATCATGAAAACCTTACCTTAAAAGCACATAAATATGAATTGCCTTTGTGTCGGTGGCGCCGATAAAGCACTTTCCGCGGGATTCGTGGAGGGCGATCCTAGTGCCGGAAGTGCCTTCGCCCCGTGAAAACCATAGCAACGCCGTTCTTTTCGCAGACCGCGAGGGCGTCGTCGTCCCGCTTCGAGCCCCCGGGCTGGATTATCGCCGCGGCACCCGCCTCTATCACCTTCTCGACCGCGTCGGGGAATGGGAAAAAGGCGTCAGAGGCCACGGCGCATCCGGCCGCTTTGCCGCCCGCCTTCTCAACGGCGATCTTCGCGGAATCCACCCGGCTCATCTGACCCGCCCCCACACCAACGGTTGCCCCATCGCGGGCCAGGACGATCGCGTTGGACTTGACGTGCTTGGCGACCTTCCAGGCGAACAGCAGGTCCTCCCACTGCTCGTCCGTAGGCTTGGTGGAGGTCACCACCTTCCAGGTCGCCCTGTCATACGGATCTGTGTCATAATCCTGAACGAGTATCCCACCGTGCACGCGCCGGTAGTCCTTGCCGGCGTAGGGGCTTTTTCCAATTTCCCCCATTTCGATTATACGAAGGTTCTTCTTCGAGAGTATCTTGAGCGCGTCGGGGTCGAAACTGGAGGCAAGCAGGAGCTCGATGAAGTTATCCTTCATCGCTTTCGCGCACCTGGCGCAGATGTTGCCGTTGCAAGCTATTACAGACCCGAACGCGGAGACCGGGTCGCAGTCGTAGGCCTTTTGGTAGGCGATTGCACGGTGCTCGGCGACCGCCGCTCCACACGGGTTGTTGTGCTTAATGATCACGCACGCGGGCTCATCGAACTCCAGCACGCACTGCCAGGCGGCCTCCCCGTCCAGGATGTTGTTGAAGGACAGAGCCGGTCCCGCTATCTGGGGCGCGGTTGCCAGCGATGGGCCCCCGGGTGAGGTCTCGGCGTACAGCGCCGCCGACTGGTGCGGGTTCTCGCCGTAGCGGGGCGAAGAGACCTTGCTGAATGACAGCGAGAGCGTTTCGGGGAACTCTTCGCTTTCGGCGTGCTCCTCCTCTGACGTGAGATAAGCGCTTATCATGGTGTCGTATTCCGCGGTGTGGGCGAACGCCTCACGCGCGAGTTCGCCGCACGTCTCCTCGCTTATGACCCCGCCGGATTCCTTCATCTCCTCGATAATCGATTTGTAACGGAGCGGGTTTACCACTATGGCGACGTGTGCGTGGTTCTTTGCCGCCGCCCTTACCATCGTCGGGCCTCCGATATCGATGTTCTCTATGGCCTCCTCCCGTGTGACACCCGGCTTCGCCACGGTCTGGGCAAACGGGTAGAGGTTGACCACTACCAGATCGATCGTCTCAATCTTCTGATAATCGAGCTGGCGCATATGCTCCGGCTTACTGCGGTCCGCCAGGATGCCCCCGTGTATCTTGGGATGCAGGGTCTTGACCCTGCCGTCCAGCATCTCCGGGAAGCCGGTCACTTCTGCCACCGGGGTCGCGCTCACGTCCTCCTGGCTGAGCAGCTTGTAGGTGCCTCCCGTCGAGATTATCTCGACGCCCAACGCCTCCAACTCCTTGGCCAGCCAAACCGCGTCTGCCTTGTCCGAAACACTTATAAGTGCCCGATTCACCTTGGGCATCCGCCATGCTCCTTTCTATGTATCACTTCTGAGGTAAAACCTTAACCTTTCTCCCCTCGATCTGTAACCTGCCCTGCGCAAAAAGTTTTATAGCAAGCGGATATGCGCGGTATTCGGCCAGGTGGATGCGCCCGTGCAGGGATTCCTCGTCGTCGTTCTCCTCGACCGGTACCGCCTCCTGCACGATTATGGGCCCGGTGTCCAGCCCCTCGTCGACGAAATGGACCGTGACCCCGCTTACCTTGACACCGTGCTGGAGAGCGTCGCTGACGCCGTGCTCGCCGGGAAACGACGGAAGGAGAGCGGGGTGGATATTCATTATCCGCCCCGAAAACGCTTCCAGGATCTCGGGTCCCACCAGCTTCATGTAACCGGCAAGCACCACCAGGTCGACCCCCGCTTGGCGCAGGGCGTCCCTGATTGCCCGGTCAAACGCCGGGCGGTCGGGGTAGTCACCGAGCTCTATGACCTTCGTAGGGATTCCGCGCCGGCCCGCGCGCTCGAGGGCGAACGCATCGGGATTGTCGCTGATTACGATGGCGATGCGCGCCGGTATCCCGCCTTCCTCTATGGCCTGCGCAATGGCCTCAAGGTTCGTGCCTGACCCGGAAGCAAGCACCGCGATGCTTATGTTCTTCTCAATGGGGGACAAGCGCCATCTCCCTGATAATGTGCCCGATACTAAGACGGTGTCCGGGGCGCAGCCCTCTACCGGTACATGACCTGGCCGGAACCGGTGGTTATCTCACCGACCTCATAGGCCCGATAAAGGTTCATATCGAGAACCTGGAGAGCCTTGCGAACGTCACCCGCGCCTACCACGAGAAGCATGCCCAGGCCCATGTTGAAGGTCCTCAGCATCTCGAAGAGGTCGATATTGCCCACCTTCTGGATGAAAGTGAAAATGTTCTTTATCGGCCAGCTCCCCATGTATATTTCGGCGTTAACGTCATCGGGCACTACCCGTGGCAGGTTGTCCGTAATGCCTCCCCCGGTTACATGCGCCATCGCCTTCACCTCGCACGCCTCCGCAACCTTGAGTACGCCGGGCGCGTAGATGAACGACGGTGTAAGCAGTTCAAGCCCGAGCGGGTTTGCGAACTCCTTGGAGTGGTCATCCAGATTGAAATCGCCTGAATCGAACAGCAGCTTGCGGGCCAGCGAGTAGCCGTTGGAGTGCAATCCAGACGAAGCGATGCCAATGACTTTGTCCTCAGGTTTCACCCGCGAGCCATCGATTATCCGATCCTTTTCGACCACGCCAACGCAGAAACCGGCAAGATCGTACTCATCGGGATCCATGACGCCGGGGTGCTCCGCGATCTCTCCGCCCACCAGCGCGCAGCCCGCCTTCACGCACCCGGCGGCTACGCCGCCCACTATGTCGGCGATTCTTTCCGGGACCACCTTGCCGGTCGCTATATAGTCTTGAAAGAAAAGTGGCTCGGCGCCGCACGTCACTACGTCATCGGCGCACATCGCCACAAGGTCTATGCCGACGGTGTCGTTCTTGTCCATCATCTGGGCCAGCTTGAGCTTGGTCCCTACGCCGTCCGTGCCGGAGACCAGGACCGGGTTCTTGTATTTAGAGAGGTCGAGCTCGAAGAGGGCGCCAAATCCGCCAACGCCGGTTAGCACTTCAGGCCTGAGGGTAGAAGCAACCTTCTGCTTGATCAGCTCGACTGCCTTGTCCGCGGCGTCGATGTCAACTCCCGCCCATTTGTAGTCCACGGTCGGGGGCTGTTCGCCTCCCTCGGGCATGGCAACCGGCTCCTTTCTGCTTTTCAGGCGCGTGTTTTCTCCTCGAGCCTGAACTTCGACATCCTCATGCCCTCCGGCACGTCGATCGGATAATGGCCTTCGAAACATGCGGTACAGAACTTATCTTTCTCGGAGCGGCACGACCTGACCAGGTTATCCATACTCAGGTAATGCAGTGAGTCGGCCCCCAGATAGTCCCTGATCTCGGGAACGGAGAGGCGGGAGGCGATGAGCTCGCTTTTCACCGCCGTGTCGATTCCGTAGAAGCATGGACGGTTGATCGGTGGCGAGCTGACCCTCATGTGGACCTCTCCTGCGCCCGAGTCCTTGAGCATCTCCACTATCTTGCGACTTGTGGTGCCCCTTACGATCGAATCGTCGACGATCACTAACTTCTTGCCGGCAATAACGGGGGTAAGCGGATTGAGCTTGAGCCTAACGCCCAGCTGCCTGATGGATTGAGTCGGCTGGATGAAGGTCCTGCCGATATATCGGTTCTTGATCAGCCCCTCCCCGAATGGGATGCCCGATTTCTCGGCGAACCCGATCGCGGCGGGGACCCCGGAGTCCGGCACCGGAATAACTATGTCCGCATCGACGGGAGCTTCCTCTGCCAGGTGCATCCCCATCTCCTTGCGGGCGTCATACAGAACGCGGTCGTAGAGCACGGAATCCGGACGGGCGAAATAGATAAACTCGAATATGCATAGCGACGGCTGTGTCTCATCTATGAAACGCCTGGAATGAAGCCCCTCTGAGTCAATGTGTACCAGCTCACCGGGTTCCACCTCGCGCAAGAAGGAGGCGCCAACCACGTCGAGCGCGGCGGTTTCGCTCGCCAGGTACCAGCCGCCGTTCTTGGTCCCAATACAGAGCGGGCGGATGCCGTACGGATCCCGCACCCCGAAGAGCCCTTCCTCGGTAAGGATGGCCACCGAGTATGCGCCCCGCATCTTGGGAAACATCTCGGCAATGGCATCGGCGGTGGTAGTGGCGTTTGACTGGCTGAGCAGAACGCCGATGACCTCGGTGTCGGTCGTAGAGGTAAAGGTGGCCCCGCGCTCGGCCAGCCACGTTCTGAGCTCTTCCGTATTCACCAGGTTGCCGTTGTGCGCCACGGCAACCGGTCCCCTGGGCGTGGTCTCGTATGCGGGCTGGGCGTTCTCCCAGTAGCTAGAGCCGGTTGTAGAGTAACGAACGTGGCCTATCGCGTAGTCGCCCTGGAGGCTTACGAAGCAGGCCTCGTCGAAGACCTGCGAGACCAGACCCATGTCCTTGACCACCAGGATACCATCACCCGATGTAACCGCGATGCCTGCGCTCTCCTGCCCTCGGTGCTGGAGGGCGTACAAGCCGAAATAGGTTACCCTGGCGACTTCTTCTCCTGGAGCATAGACGCCGAAGACCCCGCACGACTCTTCCGGCGAGTCACCTCCACACCTGCCTGTTAATAATCCGTTCACGGATATATTATCCCTCAAATCAATGCCCGCCGTATTGACATCAAGCAATGCCGACCGTGAAGCCCGAACCCTATACCACGTCTTGCTTCCATCTTAGCAGTTCCACACCTTTCATTAATCGGCAAAACAGTTGAATGTCTTGGGGTCTGACCCCAATCTACCGTTCCCTTGGGGTCTGACGTCGTTTTTTGCTGTTGCATCAGTCTAAATGACGATCGGGCCGTTATGCACAAAACGGGGTCTGACCCCAATCCTCGTTCCTTTGGTGCCTGGTCTGCTGGCTTGCGCTAACCACCTAATTCCAAGTGATTTGACCTGGCACCAATTTAATTTCCTTTGGTGCCTGGTCTGCCGGCTTGCGCTAA
>Ga0209745_1001492_pt1 | contig 13877 bp, 11 predicted proteins | sample BarGraNGADG00312_FD_184495 | JGI IMG/M metagenome (GOLD analysis project Ga0209745, IMG submission 184495) | Arctic peat soil microbial communities from Barrow, Alaska - Barrow Graham LP Ref core NGADG0004-312 (SPAdes) (version 2) | ecosystem: Environmental > Terrestrial > Soil > Wetlands > Peat... | reverse complement strand
TGACATGATAGAAATCTTCAGGGAAAGCGGGGGAGTGGTTGATATCGCATATTCAGTCGAGCTTAATGTGTACAGGGGCAAGAGCTCGGTGCAGCTCAATATTAAAGATATCAAAGCCTAGAACAGACAATACTCAGTCTTCCGTCGGCAGTCAGCAATCGGGAAGTTCAGAAATCGCAGACTGAGGACCGTAGACTGTGGACTATTTTTTTTTCAAGTACCTCTTGACTTTTACCTGAATCCGTCGTAATTTAGTTGGGTAATTATGTCTCATGATGCTGCGGTGGAATGCGGTATTATTGTTGTTTTTTATGGTGACTGCCGTTTTACAGGCTGGTGAACCTCTTTTTGTGCCTCACGGAGCCGCTGAAATGGGTACCGCTTTCGCTTCGTCTGCCGCATCAGGGCACTGGAGCTGTTTTCATAACCAGGCGCTGCTTACATCACGACCTGGTACAAGCGCTTCATTAGCCCTCGAGACACGCTTCATGATGACACCGTTATCATCAAAAGCCGTCAGCGCCATACTGGCAGGTAAAGCTGTGCCGCTGGGGCTCATCATTACACACTACGGCAACGGTGACTATTATCGCGTATTCACAGGAATAGGCAGTGCTGTCACTCTGACAAAGGGCGTCTCACTGGGAGTGCAGGTTGACTATATCATGGAAAAGAGTGCTGGCGATTACAGGGATATTTCGCATCTGACCTTTGAGGCGGGAATGACTATATTACTGTCATCATCGATGACATTCGGACTGCATGTATTCAATCCACTGGCACCGGTCAACACCCTTCCATCATCAATAAATGCGGGCATCGAATGGAAACACACTGAAGACATTTCATTTGTCATTGAGACCGCTAAAGTCACAGACGAACCGTTGTCAGTCCAGGGAGGAATTAGCTGGAATGTCCTCGACAGACTGACCCTGAGAACCGGTTATATGAGTTCGCCATCATGTTTTTCCTTTGGAATGGGTTATGCCTATGGCTCGCTGCAGACTGATGCAGGATTTATGGTAAACAGCGTTACAGGAATAACATCGTCAGTATCATTTATATGGAACATAAGAGGAAAATAGGAAGCATACCTCTCTTCCTTCTCTTTCTCGCTGTTGCAACTGCCTCAACGCAAGCGCAGGAAGAGGCATCAGGAATTACTGAAGCCATTGCAGGGATCATGTCACTGACAGATGAATACGAAGTCTCTTTTCTCATGGAGCGGTTGTCTGAGATTGAAGAGAGACCGGCGGCCATAAACAGCGGCGATGAGGAGGAGATAGCCCGGCTCTTTTTCCTTACCGAGTTCCAGGTCAGGGTACTGGCAGACTATGTGACCAGAAAAGGAGACATTGTCTCATTGTATGAATTAGCTTTACTCCCCGCTTTTGACAGGGCTACTGTAATGCTTATGGCGCCGTATATTACACTTGAGCCGTCAGACAGAAAGAATAGTCTTCCATCAGGCAGCACCACTGTAGTTATGACGGCTACCACCCGTATTGCCACGGAAGACAATATTACCAGGGGCGTCAGGTCACTGGCGAAGGTCAGGCATGAAGGACCGAGGCTCAGCTATGGTGTTACAGCAGAGAATGATCCCGGTGAACCATTTACCTTTGACGGTGCAGCGGGACCGGATTTTCTCTCGGGTAATCTCATATACCGGGGCAGAGGGATCATTGATCGCATCATTATTGGCGATTACTCCCTGCGGTTCGGTGAGGGTCTTGTGTTTAACAGCGGTTCGTGGCAGGGATCCTGGTTAAGCTCACCGTCGTTCATGACGGGCAGGAGCGCCCTCACACAGTACACCTCCACAGAGGAAAATAACTTTTTCAGAGGTGTTGGCTGCGTGCTGGGAAGCATCACACGCGGCATTGTGGTCTTCGCTTCATCAAATTTTATCGACGCCCGCCTGCTCTTTGACAGCGACAGCAATGCTGTGGCTGTGACCAACCTGGTTAAAGGGGGTATCCACGACAGCCCTTCGGCACGCGAGGCACGCAACAGCCTGACGGAAACCATGACCGGTCTTCATCTCACCTGGGGAACAGAAAAAATCAGAGCAGGGATGACGTCATCCGTGACCTGGTTTTCCCTGCCGTTTCAGCCTGACACCATGAAGGCGGAAAACATAACGGCTTTCAGCGGCAGCCGTTTACTGAATTTGGCTGTTGATATCAAGGCAGGGACAGGTCCACTGCTGTGTTTTATAGAGTCGGGAGTCAGCTTTCCGGGCTCATGGGCCGTCATTGGCGGCATTAGGGCCAGGCCATCCGACAGGGTCACATTTAACATCCTCGGACGGCATTTCTCCCCCGACTATCACTCATTCCATTCCGGGGCTTACTGTGCATCGTCATCTGCCTCCAACGAAACAGGCCTGGCTGCCTCATTGCATTTTGAGGCCGCCCGTCATCTCTTTGTCAGTGCCGGCGCTGATCATTACCGTGTGCCATGGCCGAGGTACCGATCATCGTCTCCTGCCTATGGCAACCGGACAGAGATAAAGTGTGAGTACCTTCCCCGTGAAGACCTTTCATTGAGGCTGACTTATACTTCTGCTTCGCGTGAGTATGATCTGGAAAATAAATCCGGCATTTCATTCTCAGAGACAAGGATGAGAAGGCTGCTGGCGTTTACCTTCTTGTGCTCTCCGGCTGAAAACCTAAGCCTCACAACACGCGTCTCCGCAAGTCATATCATGCCTTCCGGAGAAAAAGGGTTCCTGCTGTGCCAGGATATCTCATATTCTCTGCATGCCGTTCCGCTCAGGCTGTGGTTCCGTTACGCCCTATGCTCCAGCGGCGGATATGACAGCCGCCTCTATGCCTGGGAGAATGACCTGCTTCAATCGTTCAGTGTTCCTGCAATGTACGGTGAGTGCAGCCGGACTTTCGTGATGCTCTCGTGGAAGCCTTCCGAAAAAATGGAACTGAGAGCTAAATATGCGATTACAGCATCAAAGGCGGAGTTTGTAAGGGAGATAAAGCAGGAGGTGAGAGTGCAATGCAGGCTTCTGTTTTAGAAAAGAAGATTGGTGAGACAGAGGGGGGATCGTCGTAGATGATCAAATAATTTGCATAAATATCGCATAAAGTATATACAGCATCAATCGACCTTGTGTTTGTAGTGAACCCCTTTTAGTTCCTCATTCGCCTGAACAATCTTATTCTTTAATCCCTCCTTGTATGCAATCAGTTTTTCCATGAGTGCGGCGTCTCCGGTAGCAATCATCTGTGCTGCCAGGATGCCTGCGTTCATTGCGCCGTCAATGGCTACGGTGGCAACGGGTATGCCGGGAGGCATCTGAACGATGGCCAGCAGTGAGTCCATGCCGTCAAGCGAAGCTTTAACAGGTACCCCTATAACGGGCACCGGCGTCATGGCGGCTATGACACCCGGCAGATGAGCGGCCATACCCGCCCCGGCGATTATTACTTTTATTCCCCGTCCGGCAGCACCGTGTGCAAACTTCTCAACTGCTTCCGGAGTGCGGTGTGCCGAGAGAGCATTTATCTCGAAGGGTATACCCATGCTGTCAAGAAACTCTGCTGCCTTCTCCATCACCTTCAGGTCGGAGGTGCTTCCCATTATTATGCTTACCAGTGGATCCATATGCTCTTTTTAAATGTTACTGTGATACTTAGGCAAAATTAAACTTTAAATTTATAATTTAGCACCTTCAACCACCTGCACCATGAATGAGATAAAAGTCCTTGACAGAGAGTTTTCGGAATATATCACCGAAGATGAGATACAGAGCCGGATAACAGGCATGGCGGAAAAGATTTCCGAGGACCTGCAAGGCCGTGATGTGCTCTTCTTCGGCATACTCAATGGTTCTTTTCTATTTGCTGCCGACATCTTCAGACAGATAAAACTGAATGCACAGATATCGTTTATCAAACTTGCATCTTATGAAGGCACAGGCAGCACCGGGAAGATCAAGGAACTGATAGGGTGGAACGAAGATATCTCCGGCAAGACAGTGGTGGTCCTGGAAGATATTGTGGATACAGGCAGTACGCTCGAAAGGATTATCGGTGAGCTGACCCTGCGAAAAGCCAGTGAGGTCAAGATTTGCACGCTTCTCTTTAAGCCTGAGGCCTATACAAGGGATATCCCCATTGATTACATTGGGTTTGAAATTCCAAACAATTTTGTTGTGGGTTACGGTCTTGACTATGACGGCTATGGCCGTAATCTGAAATCAATTTACAAAATCATAAAATAGTACTTAAATGGTCAATGTTCTTATGTTTGGCCCTCCCGGATCAGGGAAGGGAACGCAGTCGGTAACCCTTGCAGGAAAATATAACCTGCTTCATCTATCTACAGGAGACATGCTCAGGGCCGAGCTGGCTGCCGGTACTGAGCTGGGCAGGAAGATGGCGGCAATCATGGCCTCCGGCGAGCTGGTACCCGATGATGTGGTGATAGCCATGATAGCACAAAAGATCGATACCACGGCAGACAAGGCAGGCTTTATCTTTGACGGGTTCCCGCGAACGGTTGAACAGGCTGATGCACTTCAGGAGATGCTTAAGGAGCGTGGCATGAAGATAGACCTGATGCTCGTTCTCGAAGTAGATGACCTTGAGCTGACGGACCGCATGAAGAAAAGAGCTTTGGTATCAGGAAGAGCTGATGATGCTGACGAGGCAGTCATAAACAATCGCATTGCCGTTTATCAGGCCAAGACCGAACCGGTAATTAACTACGGCCGCAAGGCAGGGGTCTCGCGCATGGTTGACGGAGTAGGCTCTATCGATGACATATTCACCAGACTCTGCAGTCATATTGAAACAATAATCTGACTGATGGCAGAAACAAACTTTGTTGACTATGTAAAGATTTTCGGACGATCGGGCAAGGGCGGTGCCGGCTCGACACACCTGCGCCGTGAGAAATTTCAGCCAAAAGGCGGACCTGATGGAGGCGATGGCGGGAGAGGAGGTGACGTCATCCTTAAAGGCGATTCACAGCTCTGGACCCTGCTGCACCTTAAGTTCAGAAAGCATATATTCGCCGGTCACGGAGGGGTGGGTTCATCGAATAATAAATCGGGCGCCGACGGAGAAGATGTAATCATAAATGTTCCCCTGGGGACAATAGCTAAAGATGCTGAGACAGAAAATATCCTGTTCGAAATAACCCATGATGGCGAAGAAAAGATACTTGTCAAGGGAGGCCGCGGAGGACAGGGCAACACCCATTTCAAGTCGTCAACCTTTCAGACACCACGCTTCGCTCAGCCAGGTGAGCCGTCCATAGAGAGCTGGTTCATCCTGGAACTGAAGGTCCTCGCCGATGTCGGCCTCGTGGGGTTTCCCAATGCCGGCAAGTCAACTTTGCTATCGGTGGTCAGCGCCGCCCGCCCCAAAATAGACAATTATCCTTTCACTACCCTGACCCCCAACCTGGGCATTGTAAGCTACCGTGATGACAAATCTTTTGTCATGGCTGATATCCCGGGTATTATAGAAGGCGCTGCTGAGGGCAAGGGCCTTGGTATCAGGTTCCTCAGGCATATTGAACGGAATGCGGTGCTCCTCTTCATGGTGCCCGCTGACAGCGATGATGTGAACAAGGAATATCAGATTCTTGTTGAAGAGCTTAGAAAATACAACCCTGAACTGCTTGATAAACCAAGGGTGATGGCGATCTCCAAATGTGACCTTATTGACGAAGAGCTCAAGGATGGGATGAGGCCCGGATTGCCGGACAACATTCCGGTAGTGTTCATTTCATCAATAAACGGAACAGGCATCACTGCACTCAAGGATATCCTCTGGAGAGCAATAAACAGTTGAGCATGGTTGAACTTGACCGCTCCATATTCCTCTTCCTTAACTCCCTCCACTCACCCTTCTTTGACACCGTGATGTGGACTGTCAGCCTCAGGGTGGTATGGATACCGCTCTATCTTTTTATTATTTATCTCCTGGCTGTTAAATATAAAAAAAGGATATGGCTGATCCTTCTCTTTACAGTGCTGCTGGTGGTCATCACTGACCAGGTTTCAGTGATGATGAAAAATTTTATCGGACGTCTCAGGCCCTGTCATGATCCTTTACTTCAGGGTCTTGTACATACCGTAAAAGGTCATTGCGGCGGCATGTACGGTTTTGTCTCAGGGCATGCTGCTAATTCCTTTGGCCTGGCAGCATATACATCCCCCCTTCTGGGTAAGAAATGGTACACATGGAGTATCTTCATCTGGGCAGCTCTTGTATCTTATTCCAGGATCTACCTCGGAGTACATTATCCCGGCGATGTTATTGGCGGAGCTTTGCTGGGTATGCTTGCCGGAACAGGGATGGCTTTTGCAGTAGCAGAAACAGATAAACGTATTGTATCATGGAAATAATAAAATCTGCATGGGTCTGGTTGTCAAGCATCATATTCATCACGCTTGCGTTACCCGTAGCACTGCTGCTTTGGCTGGTATCACTCCCGTTTGACAACCGCAGGCTGATGAACAACAGATGGATGGTCATACAGGGGATTGTTCTTACAAAGATGAGCCCCTTCTGGAAGGTGGTCGTCGACGGCCGTGAGAAGATTGATCAGAACCAGGCTTATGTTATCGTCCCCAATCATCAGTCGATGCTGGATATTGTTTTCTTCAATATGCTGCATCACAGGCTGAGATGGGTATCAAAGATTGAGGTGTTCAAGATTCCGATAGTGGGATGGGAAATGAGGATGGTGAAGTACATTGAACTTGTCAGGGGCAACAAGTCTAGTGTTATGAGGATGATGGAGAAGTGTGTGGAATCACTGCAGGACGGCATTTCCATAGTGATCTTTCCTGAAGGTACACGGTCACTGACAGGAGCGATAGGGAAGTTCAAGGCAGGCGCCTTTCAGATAGCAGTGAAGACTGACAAACCCCTGCTCCCGGTACTGATAGACGGCACCGGCGATATCTTGCCGAAAAAAGGGTTCCTCTTCGGTAATCGCAGTGTAGTTAGGATCAGGGTCCTGGACCCTATCTTTCCCGGGAACTTCAAAACCGGTGATCCCGACGAGCTTGCGGCGATGGTTCAGACCCGGATGGTCAGTGCCATGGAACAGCTCAGAAGTGAGCCGATAAAAGTAAAATAACCATCCCTGACGCCCTTTCTGCCTTGTTATGAGGTGAAAATTCATAGCTGTTGTTGATAAATCGGGTGCAAAGGCCTCTCCTAAATCTTTATATTTGCCGAAAATTTGGGATGATGGACGGCAACTATACAGAGGACAACATCAAGACCCTTGAGTGGAAGGAGCATATCAGGCTAAGGCCGGGTATGTACATCGGCAAGCTGGGTGACGGCTCATCCCTCGATGATGGCATATATGTCATGCTTAAGGAGGTGATGGATAATGCGGTGGATGAGTATATGATGGGTTTTGGACGTAAGATCGATGTAAGCATCATTGGCAGAGAGGTCAAGGTACGTGATTACGGCCGCGGCATACCACTTGGTAAGGTACTCGATGTCTCATCACGCATGAACACCGGGGCTAAATACGACTCGAAAGCATTCAAGAAATCGGTTGGACTTAACGGAGTGGGTATCAAAGCAGTCAATGCCCTGTCTTCAATGTTTATCCTGCGGTCAGTACGTGACGGACAGGTAAAGGAGATTGAGTTCAATGCCGGCAATGTGGTCAGAGACGAAGCACTGAAAGCATCAAAGGAGGATAACGGCACGGAGGTGATCTTTACTCCCGATGAATTAATGTTCGGCAACTACCACTATATCACTGAGTATGTTGAGAACATGCTGAAAAACTACACCTACCTCAACGCAGGTATGGTGATAAATTTCAACGGCAACAGGATCATTTCACGCAACGGCCTGGTAGACCTTCTCAATGACAACATGAACAGTGAGGGCCTATATCCCATAATCCACCTCAAGGGTGAGGATATCGAGATCGCCATCACTCACGGACTGCAGTACGGTGAGGATTATTACAGTTTTGTCAACGGCCAGCATACATCACAGGGAGGCACCCATCTCATGGCTTTCCGTGAAGGGATAGTAAAGACCATCAGGGAATTCTACAAAAAGGATTTTGACCCGGCTGACATACGTACATCAATCATAGCTGCCGTTTCAGTCAAGATCGAAGAGCCTATTTTCGAATCGCAGACAAAGACAAAGCTCGGATCCAAGGACATGGGTCCTGAAGGACCTTCAGTCCGGTATTATATTATTGAATTCATTCACAAGCACCTCGATGACTATCTTCACAAGAACAGCGAGACAGCACAAATACTGCTGAGGAAGATACAGGAATCAGAGAAGGAGCGCAAGGCCATCAGCTCTATCCAGAAGCTTGCCCGGGAAAGATCAAAGAAAGTCAGTCTTCATAACCGCAAGCTCCGTGACTGCCGCATTCATTACAATTCAAACGACGACAGACGTCTTGACTCCACCATATTTATTACTGAGGGAGACTCAGCCAGCGGGTCGATAACCAAATCGCGTAATGTGGAGACGCAGGCTGTCTTCAGCCTGAGGGGCAAGCCGCTGAACAGTTTTGGTCTTACGAAGAAGATCGTTTATGAGAATGAGGAGTTCAACCTGCTGCAGGCTGCACTGAATATTGAGGAGTCTGTAGAAGACCTTCGTTATAACAACGTGGTAGTTGCCACTGATGCAGATGTTGACGGCATGCACATCCGCCTGCTTCTTCTGACATTCTTCCTGCAGTTCTTCCCTGATCTTGTCAGAAAAGGCCATGTTTATATCCTCCAGACCCCTCTTTTCAGGGTTCGAAACAAAAAGGAAACACGCTACTGTTACAGTGACAATGAAAGACTTAAGGCGATAAAGGACCTTGGGCCTGAACCAGAGATTACACGATTTAAGGGGTTAGGTGAGATATCGCCTGATGAGTTTGGACGATTCATCGGGAAGGATATACGGCTTGAGCCTGTAATCATGAAGAAGGCTGACCCCTATACTCAGTTTCTTGAGTTTTTCATGGGTAAGAATACTCCTGAGCGTCAGGACTTTATAATTGACAACCTGAGAGTTGAAGAGGAGTTGCCGGAAACAGCCCTGGCATGAGAGGAGATTGTTGCAGAACATGAAAGAGACTGATCACGAAGATGATACCTTCACCGGAGACGGTGAGAAGTTAAAAGAGTCAAAGAACGGTTATATCCCCGCTGCCCTTCATGCGGTTACAGCGTTGTCGGGGATGTACCAGGACTGGTTTCTGGATTATGCGTCGTATGTTATCCTCGAGCGTGCCGTACCTCATATCTCTGACGGTCTGAAGCCTGTCCAGCGAAGGATTCTTTATTCAATGAAACGCATGGATGACGGCCGTTACAATAAAGTGGCCAACATCATAGGTCATACGATGCAATTCCATCCTCACGGTGATGCTTCCATTGGCGATGCGCTGGTGCAGCTCGGGCAGAAGGACCTGCTGGTGGATGCACAGGGAAACTGGGGAAATATTCTCACGGGTGACGGTGCTGCTGCACCCCGCTACATTGAAGCACGTCTTTCAAAGTTCGCTCTTGAGGTGGCCTTCAACAGCAAGACCACAGAATGGATGAGCTCATACGACGGACGTAACAAGGAACCTGTCACCCTGCCGGTGAAATTCCCCCTTCTACTGGCAATGGGTGTAGAAGGTATTGCCGTGGGACTGGCATCAAAGATACTTCCGCACAATTTCAATGAACTCATTGATGCATCAATAAGCTATCTCCAGGGAAAACCATTTGTCCTTTATCCTGATTTTCCGACAGGCGGCATGATAGATGTGGCACGGTATAATGACGGCATCAGGGGCGGTGCTGTCAAAGTGAGGGCGAAGATTGAAAAGGTCGATAAAAAAGGACTGGTCATCACTGAGATACCTTTTGGCCGTACAACAGGTTCACTCATCGAATCAATTGTCAGGGCCAATGACAAGGGCAAGATCAAGGTAAAAAAGATAGACGACAACACTTCAGGAGGAGTGGAAATAGTTATCCAGCTGCAGTCCGGGATATCGCCTGATAAAACCATTGATGCCCTGTATGCTTTCACCGACTGTGAACTTTCAATATCACCCAACGCCTGCATCATCACCGGCGAAAACAAACCCGCTTTTGTCGGGGTAAGTGATATCCTGAGACATTCAACTGACCAGTCGGTCATGCTTTTAAAGCGGGAGCTCGAGATACGCAAGGCTGAGCTTGATGAAGAATGGCACTTTGCATCACTCGAAAGGATTTTCATCGGGAAAAGGATATACCGTGATATTGAGGAGAGCGAGACATGGGAAGCTGTCATAAGTGCAATAGATAAGGGGCTGAAGCCCTACAAAAAGCTTTTCAGGCGCCAGATTACACGTGAAGATATTATCAAGCTTACCGAGATCAGGATCAAACGTATCTCTAAGTTTGACTCTTCCCGTGCTGATGAGCATATCAGGGGAATTGAGGGGGAGCTTGAGGAGGTGGCTAACCATCTGGGTAACATTATCCCTTACACTATCAATTACTACCGTCAGATAAAAAAGAAATATGGCAAAAACTCAGAGCGCCGTACGGAGATAAGAAGCTTTGAAACAATTGAGGCATCGAAGGTGGTGGCTGTCAACTCCAAGCTTTATGTCAATCGCCAGGAGGGCTTTATCGGCACCGGCCTCAGGAAAGACGAGTTTGTTTGTGACTGCTCCGATATCGATGATATCATTGTGATAAGAAAGGACGGCACCTATCTCATTACTAGGGTGGCTGATAAGCAGTTTGTGGGTAAGGATGTGATATATGTGCAGGTTTTTCTGAGGAATGACAGCCGTACTATTTACAATATTGTTTACCAGGACGGACGCGAAGGTGGGTTGTATATCAAGCGTTGTGCCCTCACCGGCCTGACCAGGGACAAGGAATACACCCTGGGTAGGGGAACGGACGGTACCCGGATACATTACCTGAGCGTCAACCCCAACGGTGAAGCTGAAGTTATCAAGGTTTATCATAAGCCGCGTGCCAGGCTGAAGAAACTCACCTTTGAGTTTGATTTTGGTGAGCTGGCGATAAAGGGACGCTCCTCGATGGGCAATATTCTGACAAAGAACCCAATCCATAAAATCACTCTCAAAGAAAAAGGGTTGTCGACGCTGGGAGGCCGCAAGCTATGGTTTGATGATGCCGTGATGAGGCTTAACGCGGATGGCAGGGGCAAATTCCTTGGTGAGTTCGCTTCAGAAGAAATACTTCTGGTGGTGACAAAAGGAGGCTGCTTCCGCACATCAGGCACAGATCTCTCACTTCATTTTGAGGATGACCTTCTGCTGATTGAGAAATTCAGGGAATCAAAAGTCTTTTCCGCTGTTTACTGGGATGCAGAGCAGGAACTCTATTACGTTAAGAGGTTCCTCTTTGAAGAGTCAGAAAGGCTGCAGTACTTTATTGCTGACAGTGAAGGATCAAAGCTCGTCAGCCTGACAGAGGTCGAGTATCCGCGTCTCGAGATCAGCTTTGGCGGCAAGAATGAGGGACGCAGCAACGAGATTATTGAGGTGGCCGGTTTTATTGGGGTGAAGAGTTTCCGTGCCAAGGGCAAGAGACTGTCAAACTACAGTGTGTCAAACATTCGTGAGCTTGAACCCGTTGTAAAAAGTGAGGCTACGTCTCAGCCTGACAAAGGAGAGACCCAATCACTGAGCACGGAATCCCAAGTGCCTCCACCGGAAGATCCGGCGCAGATGAAACTAGATCTTTAGATCAGCGTGAATATCTATCTGACAGGTTTCATGGGCAGTGGTAAAAGTACCACCGGCAGGAAGATTGCATCGTCTCTTCAATGGAGTTTTATTGACATAGACAGGCTTATAGAAGAGCATAATGGCTTATCGGTTGCAGAGCTGTTCGCCCTCCGCGGTGAACAATATTTCAGGGAGGCTGAGAGAAAGGCTCTGATGACCGCTTCGGCAAGATCACGCACAGTGGTCGCCTGCGGAGGCGGCACTCCATGCTCGGCGGAGAATATTGGCATTATGAAAGAAACGGGCGTGATCCTTTACCTTAAACTGCCTGTTGACGTACTGGTTTCAAGACTTGAAAAGTCAAAGACCGTACGTCCGCTTCTGGTGAAGAACGGGGAGACTGACCTGGCGGTCAGAGTGCAGGAACTGCTCGCCAGGAGATCGGAGTGGTATGAGCAGGCAGACATTATCGCTGATAGTCAGAACACCACAGTAGAGAAGCTTACGGGTCAGCTTGCTGATCTCATAAGAGCACGGGGAGCTTATTTATAGATTAAATTGTTTGTATATTGTAAAGTAAGTCTGTATGTATTCCGGAACAGGTCTAAAATAAACGGCAGATGAAAACCGGTTATCCATTGGTATTATGGTCGGTTCTGGCTTTGTCAGTCATTACTGCCGCTACCTTGTTGGTAGTAATTGCTGATATATCACTTTTTGAAACGACACCGGTTCTTTATGCAGTCTCCGTCGCAGCAGCCACTACCGGGCTTGCTCTGGTAATCCGAAACCGCTCTTATCTCCCTATGCTGAAAGACATGCGCCTAAACGGGAGATTGCTAATCTCAGCAATGACACTTTTGACCGTTTCTGTCCCGGCATCCCTGATATACATTTATTATGATCTTAACGGGAAGGAAACACTGAAGTTACTATCGGCACTATTCACTTCACTGGCTGCCATCCTCTTTTTCGCATTCTTTTTAACATATACCCTGCCTGCCCTGGCGACAATGTTGCAGCTATACGCAGAAGAAGGTGTGCGATGGTGCCGGATCAAAAACGTCAGGATTAAGACGATCGCATCCATAACTTTCCTTATGGTGTTCTTAATTCTGATCAAAAGATTTACGGGATATAATTCATCGGGATTGGTTCTGCTGATTCCGTTATTCGCATTAGTTCAGATCATACTTGACATTATCCTTTCTGCTGAATTCAGGAATATCATCATGCTCAGGATCCGGAGGCAGGAGGCAATAACAAAGACTTCTGAAAATCAGATACTGCCAGGTGATGCTGTCAGCGGGTTCAGAAGTGTGTTGCTTTTTCCAAGTCATTATCTGGATATTTTATGCGGGAAGCTTGATTACCTGATCAACCGTGCCGATGACAGTTATGCCTCAGAAGTTGTCCGTGTTGCAGGCCGTACTTTTGACCCTGCACTTATTCCTGCTCTGAAAACCATCATCTCCAGACAGGATTTCAGCGAGGTTGTCAGACGCGAGGCATCAGGGGTAATTGCCCATATTGAAAAGTACTTTTCTGACCCTGTAAGGAACAGTGAATTGCTCAGGCTGCCGGGGATAAACGAAAAGACTGCTGTTGCCCGGGCGATACTGACCTGGAAAAAAGCTCCACAGACATCAGAAATAATCAGGTTGCTGAACGATATAAATCCGGATATCAGAAGGACAGGGCTGGCAGCAGCAGGACTCTACAGGATGAAAGAGCTGCGTGAAGAGGCGATGCAGGCTCTTTATATACCTGATACAGAGAGAGAGGCATTTTACCTTCTACATCATTTCGGACCTGACACTTACGGTGAAATCATCGGTTCTGCCTTCAGACCTCAGAACAGGGAAAGTGTCAGCCTCATGGTCATGCGGCTGATGAAAATGATGCCTCTTGCACAGGTTACACCGTATCTGAGTAATTTAATGGAGGGCGGTCCTGTAACGGTCAGGCTGGAAGCCGTAAAGTACCTCTGTGAGCAGGGGTTTGTTCCTGAGGCGAATCACCGGCAGCGGATAGAAGTAACCATAAACGGAACTGTATACAATATCGGACGGCTTATTGCACTTCAGACAGAGGCAGAGAAGAACAGGTACTTTATTTTGTCTGGAGCCCTTGGTTGGGAAAAGAACATGTAC
>Ga0209745_1001491_pt1 | contig 13877 bp, 12 predicted proteins | sample BarGraNGADG00312_FD_184495 | JGI IMG/M metagenome (GOLD analysis project Ga0209745, IMG submission 184495) | Arctic peat soil microbial communities from Barrow, Alaska - Barrow Graham LP Ref core NGADG0004-312 (SPAdes) (version 2) | ecosystem: Environmental > Terrestrial > Soil > Wetlands > Peat... | reverse complement strand
ACCTTAGCCCGCCATAGCATATCCCGAGCGTAGTCGAGGGGATAGCTACAGCGGGCTTTTTCTTTTTACAGAAATCTTGTATCGCTAAACCTACTCCGGGCTATGGTGACCGATAAGGAGGGCTTTCTCAATTACCGTTGGCTTCAGCCAACGGTTTGAAACCCTATATGTCCTTGGGCTTTAGCCCAATTCCCGAGTTTTGAGAGTTTTGGACTAATGTCCTTTGGAATGTTGTGTCTTGCACAGTCGGTTAAAACCGAGGGTAATTTATATAAAACATCATATTTTTGTTCGTCTTCAACAATTACCTCTTATATATACGAGTCACAAATCCTTCCTCTTGTTTCTTAAATAACCTGTAGGCTCAAAGGCTTACGAATCACAATATGGTTTTTCGATTACCGATGATCTCAACCCCTGAAAAGCCTTTCTTCCGGCCTTTCAATTACCATTGGCTTCAGCCAACGGCTAGCCAACTAGCACCGATCAAGGGCTTTAGCCCAATTTCTTTAGTCCCTTTTTAAAGAGGTATCTCTGGCTCTTTGATTTTGTTTTTACAGTCAATTTATTTAACTTTAGGTTGTTAATCGCTAGCATTTCGTATATTATGTCATACATAAAAGTCTGGGTTCACTGCGTCTGGACCACGAATAAAAGGATTCCCTTTTTAAGAGATGAGATTCGGGCTGACATTATTCAGCATATCCTAGATAATGCCAGAATAAAAGGTATCTACATAGATCACATAAATGGTTATCAGGAACATCTGCATGCTCTTATCTCTTTGGGTGGTAAACAAACCATATCTGAAATAATGCAAAAGATTAAAGGAGAATGCTCATTTTGGATTAATAAAAACAAACTTACAAGAACAAAATTTGAGTGGCAGGATGATTTCTATGCAGTATCTATAGGAATATCCCAGTTGGATAATCTAAGAAATTATATAAGGAACCAGAACCAGCATCATAAAAAAGTCGATTTTCAGGAAGAATTGGATTCTATAATAAAAGAATACGGCCTACAAAAAATATTGGACTAAAGTCCTATTATCACTGGTGGCTTTTACCGTCGGTTAAAACCGACGGTAATTGATACGCAACATATATAGGTTGTCTATATAGCCTATAAGCACAGCTTTCTCATTACAGTGGGATATGACCGATAAGGAGGGCTTTCTCAATTACCGTTGGCTTCAGCCAACGGTTTGAAACCCTATATGTCCTTGGGCTTTAGCCCAATTCCAGTGTTTTAAGCGTTTTGGACTAAAGTCCTTTGGAGTATTGCGTCTTGCACCGTCGGTTAAAACCGACGGTAATTGATACTCAACATATATAGGTTGTCTATACAGGCTGTAAGCACAGCTTTTTCAATTATTCTCTTTCCCCAATCAAAATGTAAAAAGGGGTGCAGATTTTAAACCCACACCCCAAACCTACCTGATTGTATTAAAAAAATGAAAAACAGTTTTCCTTAATTACGAATTCCTTTTGCCTACTGAAGGGTAAAGTTTACAGGAACCATATAGTAAACGTCTACCGGCTTCCCTCCCTGATAACCCGGGGTAAATGCAGGCAGCAGACGAATACTTCTGATCGCTTCTGCATCAAGTAACGGATTGACACCTTTCAGGATTACAACATCCTCCGGTTTTCCTTCGCTATTAATAATAAACCGCACAATTACTCTGCCCTGGATGTTTTTTTCTTTAGCCTCTGCCGGGTATTTGGTGTTTTCTGCAATGAAATTCAACAACTCTGCATCACCTCCCGGAAACATTGGCATCTGGTCAACAGCAACAAATGCACTGCCGTCTGACACTTTATCAGGCAAACTGAATTTTATTGAAACACTTTCAGCGAACGATTCATCGACAGCCGGATTTTTAGGTGCATCCCATTGGGGTGAAGCCTGAATTACTTTGATTACAGCTTCAGTTAACAAAGGATCGGGGGAGCTCACTGTTTTTAACCCGCTTAGAGATCCATTTAATTCCACATTCATATTGATATTTACCCTTCCCTCGATCGATTTTGCTTTTGCCTCAGACGGATATTTTATCTGACTTATCAACCATTCATTAAACGCAGATGACTTCTTTCCCTGAAATGTCGGGAAATCTTCTGCCTTTAATCTCCTGAAAGGAGGCTTAAGGCCCATTGCCAGGGCTTTTTTGCGGGTGGTTATCTCAATTACTCCATTTTTTGCTTTCTCACCGAATTTTTTTAAGGCCTCAGCCCCGGCAAGAGATTTAACTATTCCCAGCTCATAACCGAGCTCATCAGCCAGAAGAAGGTATGATTTATCAGAAACCACACCGTCAACTACAACTAATTGCTCCGGCCGGTTAGATTGAGTGAACCGAAATACCATTGAACTTTCTTTATAGTAAGGATCTTTTTCCATCTTAACAGTCATCGGTGAAGAAAAATCAGGTTTTAGCACCTGCGTTTTATAACCTCTGTATGAAAAAACAAGGAACGACTTCTCCGGTACATTTGTTATTAAGAACTTACCTGAAGTATCCGAAGCCGGTCTGGAAGAAGTCCCGGTAACAACTATTGGAACCGTAGAGAAATAAGAACCATCTTCTTTAAGAACATCTCCTTTAACCTCCCTGCCAGGAACTGGCTGAGAAGAAATTGTGCCAGTTGTATTTCCTGAAACTGATACTTTTCGCCATATTTCTTCAATCTTAAGACTGTCGGAGAGAAATCCGGAAAGAAAAAGCATGTCTCCTTCCACTTTAACAATGAAAGTTTGCTTATGCCCCAGATAAGTATCCATCCCCAAACCGTAGTCGATCCACTCTGTAAGGGTGTCTCCTCGTAACGAATATTTCCCCCCGCCTACACTATATACATTTTTGGAGACAGAGTCAGTCGTAACCCAGGTGAAATAGGTGTCAGTTATCAGCTTAATACGGGACTGTGTCCTGGAAAAATCGTTGAATTTTGACTGGCTGAAGCCATATTTGTATGAAGCTCCCTGCCATGTTCCTTCAATTGAAACGGAATTTTCTTTTGATTTTTTAAATCCCCCGGCACAGGACCAAATTGTGAATACAGATATCATCAATAATGTAATCGCAAAAATTGATTTGAATTGTTTTTTCATTTTCATTCCTCCTTTATTTTAATGAAATAATAAATAACCAATAGAAATGGAAATATAAATATACGACTAATTATTTAGTTGCACAACTATTTTAGATTAAAAAGACCTGTTTTTTTAGTTGTGAAGTGTATATTTCTGTTTTTGTGATATTTACATACTTTATTTATATGTTATTCACGCCTTCCTTGATCAAGGTCTCAGGCAATACCAGGGTTTAAGAAAAATCAAACCCGGAAATATATGCCGGAGCATCATAGAAATAATCCTTTTCTTCCTGTGTCAGATTTATAAATTTAGTATAAACCAACCCTGGTTTGGCATTCAACATCCGGTTCAAAGCTCCCATCTTCGCTCCGTTTTTTATTTTATCATAAAGCTGACTCCGGTCGTCGAGCCATGTGAGTCCGGTATTAAAACCCTCTGCCGCACATGCCGACTCAAAAAGATTTGCAAGCAGATCTTCCCTGCCTTCTTTGCAATAAATTGCATCAAAAACCAGGTGCCTGAACTCTCCGGGCCGAAATAACTTCCTGTAATATGGTGTTTTAGGAAGAACCTTCATCATTACCCAGCCCCATATTCCCGGCACATCATATACCTTGTAAACAGAAGGTATTGCGTTAACTCCGGCAATAATCTCACCATCTTCCTTTAATACATAATACTTGTCACCAAAAAAGGAGTATTCTGTGCTGAAAAAGGAGTAATCTTTGTAATACTCCAATAGAAGAGTTTCCATCTTCCCTTTTTCTTCATCGCGAAGTTTAACAACCCGCTTATCATGTTTTGGATAAAACCGGCTGAACGCAATTGTAAGGAACGACCTTATATATTCGTAACCAGCCTGGTTTACCAGGTTTTTTGATCTTTCGTTCATGCTCTCAACAAACGCATAAGAAATATGCTTATCTCCTTCGAAAACATCGTCGAGTTCGAGAAGGTGCGGTTTACTGAAAATTTCCAGAGTCTTTTGCTTAAAACTGTCGTCCTTGTCTGGTTTTTTCGATTCTTTCCTTCGCTCCCTCCAGTTTAAATCTGATTGATAAGTTGATTGAAATGCAAGATACCGCAAATATGAAGTGGGATATTTCAGGTGCCCCTGTCCGGAAACACGGAAACAAGATCCTACAGTTCCTGTAATCTTCTTTTTCTTGTAAAGAGATACAAATCTTATTTGATTTTTGTAAGCGGCAATTCGCGGTGCGATATTCTGAAGAGAAAACCTTAATCCACCTTCTGATCCCTGTATTGCATGATTAAGAATTTCTAATATCCCTTCATTTGCATGATCGGAAATCCTAACCTCAAGGCCCTTGTAATCAAACACATTTCTTTCAAACATTCGTCATTCAAATATTATGCAAGATATAAAAAAGGCGCAAGGGCGAAAAGAAGACACACGACAAACGACTCTCGACGCAAGGAAGAAAATATTTAAGTGGTAAGTTGAGAATCCAACAGCATAACGACATAACAAATTAACGACATAATAACGTGTCAGGAGATTATTGGCAGCAACGCTTTGGAAATAAGAAGATCTTCCGGGTTGGTGATTTTTATATTTTCGCGGTTTCCGTCGATAAGGTTTATCTTCTCCCCCATCCTCTCAAGTACCGTTGCATCATCAGTAAATTCAAGTAAGTATTCCTGAAGATATGCTTTTTTGATAAGTTCGGCGTTGAATACCTGTGGGGTTTGTATCTGCTTAACATGCAGTCTGTTAACCGGGGTGCTTCCCTGTTCGGATATTATTCTCAGAGATTCTGTCGGAGAGATCGCCGGTATAGCATTACCAAGCTTTTCCGCTGTTTCAAAGCACCTTTTTATCGTATCGTTACTCACAAATGGTCTCACGCCATCGTGTATGGCAACTAATCCTGGTGTGTTTACAAATTTCAGCCCGTTCCTGACTGAAAAGAACCTGTGGGAACCCCCTTTTACAAGTGTCTGGGGAATTGTGAAAGAGTATTTACTTTGAAGATCTATCCAGTGTCTCAGTTGGTTTTCCGGAAGCACCGTTATTATTTCTATTGCATCATTGAATGATTTGAATCTTTCAATAGTATGCATCAGCACCGGTCTCCCGGCAAGCTCAAGAAACTGTTTTGGGATCTCCGCTCCCATTCGCTTCCCGCTCCCTCCTGCTACAATTACTACATACAGCACCATAATATAAATACTATTCTTTTGTATATAAATATCTCTTTATACTCCTCTTGGGTGTTTTTGCAAATTCTTCTGAGTGAATTCTGAATTTGCTTATTGCCATAAATTCAGGTAACCTTTCGTTCACTTCTTTCCGTGTTACTTCAAAAACAGATAACAACTGTTCTTCAGAAATATTGTCTCTCTTCATCATTTCGTAATCCGGAAATATTAAAGCAATCAGCTTATTATCTACTGATATTACAACCGATTCGGTGATATAGTTTTTATTATTTATCACAGATTCAATCTCTTCCGGATAGATATTTTTGCCAGACGGGCCCAGTATCATACTCTTGCTTCTTCCCTTTATGAAAATATTTCCTTCCTTATCAATCAAACCCAGATCGCCTGTGTGCATCCATCCTTCATCATCTATAAGTTCCCGGGTTGCTTTTTCGTTCTTATAATATCCTGTTGTCACATTTTCACCTCTCAGGATGATCTCACCTACTATGTTAACCGGATCAGTAGAATCGATAGTAACCTCAAGAGTATCTACAGATCTTCCTGATGCTCCGGGTTTGGTCGTATCCCACGAGGCATAACTGATAAGCGGCCCGCATTCGGTCATTCCGTATCCTACTGTAAATCTGAACCCGATTTTTTTGAAAAATTTTTCAGCATCTGCATTAAAAGCTGCTCCGCCAACCACCAACTCATGAAATCGTCCGCCAAATGTCTCCGTAAGTTTCTCCCTGATTTTTTTGAATAAAATTTTATTAATCACTGGTATGGCTAGAAGTATCTTCATGTGAGGTTTGCTTATAACCGGAAGCAATTGTTTTTTATATATTTTCTCAACTACCAGGGGAACCGACAGAATTAATCTTGGTCTGATCTCTTTAAATGCCTGTATCAGAATCTGAGGTGATGGTGTTTTTGTAAGTATTGTAATGTGGCATCCTAAGGTGAATGGAAACAAAAACTCAAAGGCGCATCCGAATGTGTGTGCAAGAGGAAGAAAAGAGACAACCGGATCGCCTGATTTGAGAGGCATATTTTCCTGAGCATATCTGACATTGGCAGCTAAGCTGTTATGAGGTACCATTACTCCCTTTGAAAACCCAGTGGTTCCTGAAGTATAACTTATTACGGCCAGCTGATCGTTCGAAATACCGGAGAACTTTATATCTTCCGGTTTAAGGTCAGGATAAGACTCCGTAAATTTCTCACAAAGTAATGAGAATGTTTCTTTTACATTTGAGTTTTGCGATACAGTCATTCCGAAATCCTCAAGAGAAAAGACACCAGTTATCTCCGGCATTTTGGTAATATCGAGGGTCTCGTATATTTTTTCATCAACTAATAGAAGTTTTGAATCCGAATGGTTGATAATATTTGTAAGGTCCTCCGGTTTAAAATCCGGCAGAACAGGGACTACAACAGCTCCGTAAGTTACTACAGCCAGATATGTAACGCACCAGTTTGCCGAGTTTTTCCCAATAAGTGCAATTTTATCTCCTTCTTTAATTCCGGATCCATTAAACAGTATATGGAGTTTAAGAATCTTTTCAGCCATCTCCTTATAAGTATAGCCCTTCTCCTTATAATTCGACAGAGCCTCTTTGTCCCAGTTTTGCCTGATGCTCTGTTCAATATACCCGACTAATCGTTCCTGAATCATACGCTGGAGTTTTAAATATTTGTTAATAAAAATACATAAGTAGAATTGCCACTATTGAAAGAACATTTGCAGCTGTAAAAAAGTAATTATAGCCATCTCTTTTCTTCCTGAAGCGCTCGAGCCTTCGTGCGAAAATCCCCATTGTTGGTACGAAAAGAACTATAAGGAATGCGAAAAATTCTATCCCGTAGAAGACCTCCTGTATTCCGCCTTTTTCCAGTGCCGACAAATATAAAATTATCAGAAGTATTAACAAATAAATAAGATAGCTTGCTTTGATAAACAGGGTTGAAACTTTCCTGCGTTTGTGGAACTGGTGTGGTTTCAGATAACCATATGCTAAAGCAAAAATGATTATAATAAACAAAATCCCGATAATATGATTGAGTTTATCCGTGGTTGTTGTATCCATATCGTGGAATAATAACATTTGTATTTGTAAATATAACATTTACATCTAAATGAGAATCTGGAATCCTTAACATAATTTCATTGATTTTAGGACTCTTTATTGCTTTTTAAACAAACCTTAGTATTCCAAAGTGTGCCGGTTGATGAAAATCCGGCTTCTCAGTGGCAACCGGGCTCCATGTCAGGTAATGAGGCAAGGGAAGTTTGTCTCCGCATTTATAAAAATTTGCTCTGAATGTTTTTCCTTTCAGAGTGTTTACCTTATGAAGAAAAAATACTTCAAAGGGAATTGCAAGTGTGATTGTCCAGGCAATCTTTCCTTTTTTCTCTTTGATGGGTTTATTGCCAACAGTGGTTAGTCTTCGTATTTTTGAAATAATTGCCGGGTTTGCAGGAGTACTATCTGCCCGGGAAGTGCCACTTCCAAGAAGACATGTGCCTATCCCGTTAAATTCCAGATTATAATAAATCCCATCCTCTTCAGGCGAAACAAAGAATTCAACACAAGAATCTTCACATACCATCTGATTCGGTTCTGTCATTTCTGCCTTAAAGTAATCCTCAGTTATATAGAATTTTATATATATTTCTTTATCACTGTATTGAACAGAAAAAGACACTTCGGGGCGGTAATTATATTGTTGCCAGTTAATTATATTAATCTTATGCTTTTCAGCCAAGATATCCATTCTTGCTGAAATGTCCTTCAGTTCAGGATAGTCAGTTTCAAAATCTGTTTCTTTTACATCAAGAACCTGCATGATTAACAAATTTGCGTCACTACAAACTTATGATAAAGATTGTGGATTCAGGATTTCTTCAACTCATTCCAGGCTAGTGCTGCAGCTCCCAAAACAGCAGCATTGTTTTCCGGTACACCTGAAGCCAAAATTTTTACTGTCCCTTTAAAAATCGACTGAATATTCTGATCAACATATTCCCTGGTTGGAGCAAACAGTAACTCACCTGCCTGAGCAAGACCCCCGAATAAAAATATAGCTTCCGGGCTCGAAAAACTTACAGCATTAACTATTCCGAAGGCCAGAATTTTAGCAGTATAATCAAGTGCTTCAACCGCCACCGGATCTTTTAGAGCAGCAGCTTCAACAATTTTTTTGGAAGTTAATTCTGAGGCGGGTATATCTCTCAATGAACTCTCTTCTCTCATTTCACTGAGCATGTAAAGTACGGTACGAACAAGTCCGGTTGCTGAGGCATAAGTTTCGAAACATCCCTGCCGCCCGCATCCACAGTCTCTCCCTTCCGGTATTACAATTGTATGCCCAAGTTCTCCGGCGAACCCTGTGTGCCCATATACTACGTCACCATTAATAACAATCCCACTACCCAGTCCGGTACCCAGAGTAAGCACAATGAAATCTTTCATGTTTTTTGCTCCACCGAATACCATTTCTCCTATTGCAGCAGCATTTGCATCATTTGTGAGAACAACCGGAACGTCAATCTTTTTTTTCATTAAATCGGTCAGAGGAACTATTCCTTTCCAGGCAAGATTAGGCGCAAGTTCAATTGTCCCTTTAAGATAATTGGCATTTGGTGCTCCAATGCCTATAGCTTTTAGTTTGAGGTCTGTATGTCCCTGCATAAGATTGTTTATGCCAGCGCTAAGAGCAGAAATATAATTATTGATCTTGGGATAATCAGTGGTCTTCAGCCTGTTTTCGCATAATATATTTCCTGCATTATCAACCAAACCAAATACTGTATTAGTCCCTCCGATATCAATACCTGCTACAACCTCTTTCATTTCAAAAAAAAAGTATTAGTTTGTAAAGCCAATTGGGTTTATAAAGAACATTTCTGACCTTATTGAGTTTTCATTTTATCTCTCAGTTTAGGATCTTTGAAATTTAAAATTCCAATATCCCAGGGCTGTTCTATATCCCATCCTGTTTTTATCTCTAACTCCTGTGGATAATAAGAAACCGGTTCCGGCTGAAGTCCGGAATCAAAATCCCCTGTGTCCCATTTCCCGTTGCCATTTAAATCATAAATTACCCTAATACGATAAGCGCCAGGCTCAAGAAGCGGAAATACAAGTTTCCCATCGCTTTTCATTTGTGCCTCACTTATAACTTTTTCCGTGCTGTTAAGTAACTGGATTATCCTGTCTCCCACATAATTTGTGATATTTAAGGTCATCTTATTATATGATTCCGGATCCCTGACAGAAAATTTTATTCCAATTGAGTCGGAGTATTCGTTATATATATTGCCGAATGTAGCCGGGTTGGCCAGTAAAAAATATTTCTTCCCTTGAATAAGAGTCGCATTGAAAAAATATTTGCACGAATTTGTGCTGTCTTTAACTAAGTTATAAAGAACCTTAAGTCTGGTAGAATCCTTTAACTCGTAAAGATGCATCCGCGAAGTATCGGGCTTGTTAAACGGAGTTTGAGATTTTAAAATAATCATTTGTCCCGGTTTCAACAGGCCTGCGGTGATATTTGTTTCCACAGCGAATACTGGTTTTTGGACTTTTGCCACCCTTGGGGCACGTGGGGTCAGAAACCTCATTTTAATAGTGTCCTCCTTGTAACCCAGCCTTCCGAGAGTGTCAGTAAAGGGGTAATTTATGATTGTTGAAATCTCAGGTTTCGTGTATAGGGTGCTGTCTGTCAACCATACCTTTATTGTGTCTCTGTTTCTGCTCTCATCCATAAAATATGAACTCTCGTTGACTCCGGGAATTGAAAACCTGAATTTCATACTGTCGGGAGGCAGAGAGAGTGTATAAGTCAACAGGTATTTTTGTGACCTCGAGGACCCGGTAAAGTAATGAGCTTTCTTCCTGGCTGTAAAGAGGATAAGCTGATATTCACCATTTTGAATAGGCGGTTCCGGAGCTTTAATTACTTCTTTATTTGCAACAGGAGAATTGGGAACTTTGCCAGGAACTTTGATTAATAAATTTTTTGCTTTAACTGTATCTTTAACTAGTCTGATGAAATTCTTTTCAGGGGAAACCAATATAGGAGAATTAAGGAAGGCAAATTCCTCATCCCTGAGATTATAATTCTTGCTGTTATCAGCGTCCTTCAATGCATAAAGTCTGTAATTCCCGGGTCTTACATTGTCAATACGGAAATATCCATCCTGATTTACTCTTGTAATATATTCCGGAAGGTGCTTTTTAACAGCCGAATCTGCCAGTTCACGATACATTATAGCAAGAGCTTTTTCAGGGACATTAAGATTTAATGCATTGAATGCATTTCCGGTAACAGAAAGAGAGTCAATTACTGTCCCTGTCGAAAAAACAAACTGATAGTTTTGGAGCACATTCCCTTCATTCAGATCTTTTATTGCATCCTGAAAATATAACGTATAGGTTGTGCTGTCTTTAAGTTGTTCATAAAACTCCACCTCAACATTCTTTCCTTTTATAAATACTCTTGGTTTCTTCTTCACCGGTGGAGAAACCATAAATTTTTCTGCTATATTATCAAGAACAACATATTCATCAAATGTGACAGCAATATTGCTGCCTTTGAAATTTAAAGCGCCATAAACCGGCGTGCTCTTTAGTGCAACAGGCGGCTTTCTGTCTCTTGGTCCTCCTGATGGTGAGCTGACTTTTGCGCAAGCAATGATTAAACTGAAAAGTGATATAATTAGAAAAAAACGTCCAGACATGCTCTTGCTTATAAATTCATCCTATTATTTATGATTTACAAACTTACATCATTTTTTAAAGATTCGTTTACATTGAATTAAGTGATTATTGGCAATTTCAAAGATCCCCGGGTTGATTTTCTTCGTTAGCCCCTAACCCTAAAGGGTGCGAAGAACCGAGCACAATTGTGCGAGCTCGGCGCAGCCAAAATCAATTACTCCCTTTAGGGCAGGGGCAAATAATTGATTTTCAAGCACATTGTCAGTATCGTTGAATTAAATTAAAGATAATTTTTAAACACCTAATAATCAGTTAGTGGCTAGTATCAATTATAATATTTTCTACCTTTGACGATATCTATAACCATTTATTTATGCATTTACTTATAATTCCGTGGGATGTGAATCCTGAAATATTCAGGGTTGGTGTTTTTGCTGTCAGATGGTATGGTTTGTTATTTGCCAGTTCTTTTTTGTTCGGCTATATAATAATGAACAGGATTTTTAAAAATGAAAATCTTGATGAGGCCGTACTCGATCGTCTGACAATTTATATGGCCCTTGGAACAATTATAGGAGCACGGCTTGGACATTGCCTGTTTTACGAACCTGGTTACTATTTTCAACACCCGCTTGAAATATTGATGATCTGGCATGGTGGTCTTGCAAGTCATGGTGCAGGTATCGGGATCTTATTGGCTCTCTGGCTGTTTGTAAAGAAAGAAAAGAAAGATTATTTATGGGTTTGCGACCGTATAGCAATTGTTATTGCAATATCCGGGTTTTTTATAAGGATGGGGAACCTTATGAATTCTGAAATATATGGTATTGAAACAACTGTCCCGTGGGGATTTGTCTTCTTGCGAAATAATGAAATTGCTCCAAAGCACCCCACTCAGATATACGAAGCCCTGGCTTATCTTGCTATTTTTATTCTGCTTTATCGTTTGTACTGGTCGAAAAAAGGAGAACATATTCAGGGTTTATTAGTCAGCTTATTGTTTATACTCGTCTTTACCGCCCGCTTCTTTATTGAATTTCTAAAAGAAAATCAGGTTGCTTTCGAGGCTGGAATGAAAATTAATATGGGACAATTATTAAGTATCCCTTACATATTATTAGGTGTCGCGGGACTGATCTGGAGTATACGAAACAATAAAAGAGCTGTCATAAAAAGATAAAATTCATTTTTTTACGATCCCATAGAAAAGCACATCGAGAATTGCTTTCAGCCTGATCTCAATATTGTGCTCCTTCTTTTTCCAGAACAAAGGGACCTCAAGTCCTTTCAGGGTAGTTTGAATAGCCATTGCGGTATATTCACTGTTTGCAACATTAAATACATTTTTTCTGGCTCCGTGATATAGAATTAATCTAAGAATGGCCAACTCTTCCCGGTCATATTTTTCCCGTATTGTTTCTATAAAATCAAAGTGATCGAGGTTTTTATCAAAGATTGCATTATAATAATTCGAAAGTTTTTCGAACGATTTCATCCTTACATTTACATAATTTTTCATTTTATCTATTGGCGATTCTACCGATTTTATCGCTGTAGTAAGTTCACTTCTAAGGATATTGGCTTCATATAGAACAACCGCCTCAAATATATCTTCTTTGCTCTCAAAGTAGTAATAAATGGAACTTTTTCCCATTTTAAGTCCTTGTGCAATCTCATCCATGGTGGTTTTCTTAAAACCATAGTGACTGAAATTTTGTGCGGCTGAAACGACAATTTTCTTTTTAAACTCCTCTTTATTAATCATATGCCAGATACTTTTTAATTCCCCTTATATTATTAACAAAGATAATACATTTATAAAAAATTCAAAACCTTCGAATAATCTGGTCGAAAAGTCGGAATGCAAGAAGTAAGAAGTAGGTAGTAAGAAGTAAGTGGTATGAAGTGAGTAGTATGAAGTATATCAACAGGTTCCCCTCCTGGGAGAGCCCGCCCAGAGCGAAGCGAAGGGGGTCAGGGGTGGGTTTTGTGGAGGAGGGTAGTAGGTAGTAGGAAGCAGTACATCATAATATTTGTACTCAAGTCTTCTGATTTTTTGTATTTTTGATGATTAATTCAAATAATATGCAAGGGGGAGTTAAATTCAATTGCCACTGGAACCAGACAGGACCTGTTATCTCTGATGAACAGTTTGAAATTATTAATTATTGGAGGGAGATTCTTTATAATATGGATCTGATTGGCGCTTACGAGAACGGTGTTGCATTTGGAAACATAAGCATGAGGATAATCGGAGGCAACCAGTTTATAATTACCGGTTCTGCCACAGGTGAAATACCGGAACTTGAGCCCGGTCATTATATTAAGGTCAATTCGTTTAATATTGAGGATAACGCAGTTCAATGTGTGGGACCACTTAAAGCCTCATCAGAATCGTTAACCCATGCTGCTATATATTCAGCTGACCCTGGAGCAAATGCGGTTATTCACATCCACAGTGCAGAGCTCTGGAATGAGTTGATTTATAAAGTTCCTACTACCAATCCGGCTATGGATTACGGTACATCGGGACTGGCAAAAGATATACTCAGGCTATTTAAGGAATCGGATGTTTATGAAAAGAGGATTATCGTTATGGCTGGCGACAGGTCGGGCATTCTTACGTTTGGTAACGATATGGATGAGGCGGTGAATGTGTTGATGGAATATCTTAAGAAATAAGGTAATAAATTATTCTTTTATCAACCTCTTGTATAATTACATTCAAATAACTAATATTGCAATCCATTTTACATTGGGCCCATAGCTCAGCTGGTTAGTAGCACCTGACTCATAATCAGGGGGTCGCTGGTTCGAGCCCAGCTGGGCCCACAAAGTAAATCAGACACTTACAGTTCTAAATTGTGAGTGTCTTTTTTT
>Ga0209745_1001489_pt1 | contig 13897 bp, 10 predicted proteins | sample BarGraNGADG00312_FD_184495 | JGI IMG/M metagenome (GOLD analysis project Ga0209745, IMG submission 184495) | Arctic peat soil microbial communities from Barrow, Alaska - Barrow Graham LP Ref core NGADG0004-312 (SPAdes) (version 2) | ecosystem: Environmental > Terrestrial > Soil > Wetlands > Peat... | reverse complement strand
GGCGGCATTGTCGCACAGTAGCGCGACGACTGGTGCCGGGACGGCAGCGCGGGTTCGCGTCTCCGCCGACGGGTGGAAGTAAACTCGTCCACAGGAGGTTCGCCGTGACCGTCGCAGCCATCGTCCTGGTACTGGATGTCGAGGCCGCGCTCTCCGACGCGGATGGCGTACCGGCCATAAGGCGCCTGTGCCACTCCGCCTGGGCTGGAGGTGCGCTGCCCATCGTGGTCGTGGTTCCCCCGGGATCCTCGCCACTGGCGCCGGCCATCACGGACCTGCCGGTGGTCATCGCCGACGCCGCCACGGGAGTGGCACCCGGCGTCGCCTGGTTCGCGCTCGGGTTCCGTGCCGCCCGGGCCGCTGTAACCGAGACGTCGGCCGCCATGATGTGGCCGTTCCGCCACGCCTGGGTCGACCCGGAGACTGTCACCTCCCTCATCGAGGCCCACGGCGCGGCTCCCGATCAGATCCTCCGGCCGGCCTTCCGGGGCCGGCCCGGCTTCCCGATCCTGGTGCCGGCAATACTCGAATCTCGCCTCGCGTCCCTTCCGGACCTGCACGCTGACGAGGCCGTCGCGTCGCTCGTAGCCGATGGAGTGCCGCTGCGCGTCGTGGAGCTGGGCGATCCGGGCATCACCCATGACATTGCGACACCGCGAGCCGATCTGCCCGGCTACCAGGGCCCGCCGGAACCGGCCGCGGGCCCACCGCCGGAGTGGAACGCGGATCTGGCGTCCCAGGCGGAGCGATCGGCGGAATCGACCCGATAGAACCCCGGCGCGGCAGCTCGGCGGTCTACTTGCTGGGAGAAGGGCCCAAAGATCTGCTGGGCGAAGGTCCCGGAACCTCGATCTTTTGGGGCCCGCCGACGTTCGTGAATGTGTACGTCGTCTCCATGTCGAGCAGCTTTGTTCCGCTCTTGGCGGTATTCGTGGCGGAGAAGACTGCCTTCATGGGAATGCCATCCTGCGAAGTCCACAGGTTCAGCACGACTACGTCCGGTTTGAAGAGGAAGCCGGAGGTGTCGATCATGGCAATCCGGGCGACGTCCGGGGCCCACGAACTCGTAGTCTGGAAGTGGTTCACGAGTTGCCCGTCCTGGGTCTCCTCCCCGACAAGCTGAAGCATCTGTGGCTTGCGGAGCCCGAAGGTCGGGTCGATGACGAGATACGTCGCGATGCTCGCCGCTGTCGACCAGCGCGCCGATGGCGTCGCTCTGACAAAGACGACGCCGCCGACAACCCGGTACTCGCGAGTGATGCCCTCCTCGATGACGATCCCAGTCTCGTTGCCCCCCGCGATCTGGCCGACGAAGGAAACGGCGTGTCTCTCGTGCTTGCCGAGAGACGGGTCATTCACGTCCGCGACGCTCTGGACCGTGACATCGGCGCTCAGGTTGCGGTCGTTGAGCTGCTGGAGGGTCATCGCGATGCTCGCGGGAAGCGTGGGCGGCGGCGAGGGCGGCTCGGTGCGGGGTCTCACGTAAATCGGACCGGCGGTCGGGCCGGAGCCAACGCCCCCGAAGACGGCGACGATCGCGATCAGCATCGCCAGGCCGATCAGAGTGACACCGGCGATCAGGAGGAACGGGAGGTTCCGTCTCCGCAGCGGCGCCGGTGCCACCTCCGGGGGCGGCACAAACGGAGTGCCCGCGTACTGCTCCGCGTACGGGACGTCGGGCAACTCCGGCGGAGCGACCGGCGGTCGATAGGGCGTGCCGCACTTCGGGCAGGGACCCTCTCCGGCGTCGAAGACGTAGTGACATCTGACGCACCGGACTATCTTCTCGGTCATACGAGACCCTCCGCCCACCGTGCCGCCCGCTCGCCCGGCTGCGCCTTTCCGGGTCCGTACATCGGAGAAGCGCCTATTGCCCGGCGTCCGGCCGGGACGCGTCTTCCGCGGCATCGAGGCCCACGAAACGCAGGCCCAGCTCAGAGTACTGCTGCGGGTCGGGCTCCGAAGGGGATTCCAGCATCAGATCGGTCCCCGACTGGGTCTTCGGGAATGCCATGACCTCGCGGATGTTGGTCTGATGGGCGAAGAGCGCGGCCCAGCGATCCAGGCCCATTGCGATTCCCCCATGAGGAGGGGCGCCGAAGTCGAACGCCTCGAGAATGCCGCCGAACTGCGCGTGCATCCTCTCCAGCGAATAGCCCTGGAGGGCGAAGCTGCGCTCCAGCAGCTCCCGCTTGTGGATGCGGACGGAGCCGCCGCCGAGCTCCCAGCCGTTGAGCGCGATGTCGTACTGCATGGCCCGCGCCCGGCCGGCCGGATCCTGCCGCGACGGCTTGTACGGGTCGCCGGAGGCGGTCACGAGAAGCCCCTCGTCCTCCGGGACGACGCCGCTGAAGGGGTTGTGGGTAGCGTCCCAGCTGCCTCGGTCGGCGTCCCACTGGTACATCGGGAAGTGGTAGACCCAGCAGTAGGCCAGGACGTTGTGATCGGCAAGCCCCAGGCGCAGGCCCAGCTCCTGGCGCAGCCGGCCGAGGACATCGGCCACGACATCACCGTTCGAGTCGGCGACGATGAGGATCAGATCGCCCGGCTGAGCCTGAACGGCGGTGCTGATCGCGCCGACGTTGGTGAACTTGCCGATCGGCGAGCGAAGCTCCCCGTCGGCCGCCAGGGACACATGGGCCAGGCCCTTTGCCCCAAAGCGACGTGCGAACTCTGTCAACTCGTCGATCTGGGAGCGACTGGCGTCTGACATTCCCGGGGCGGCGATCGCCTTCACACGACCCCCGGAGGCCAGGGCTTCGTCGAAGACCCGGAAGCCGCTGCCATCCGCGAAGACCGGCCCCGCCAGCAGAGCTGGCGCAAGGTCCACAAGTTCCATGCCGAAACGCAGGTCCGGCTTGTCCGAGCCGAACCGCTCGAGCGCTTCCTTGTAGTCGATCCGTGGGAACGGCAGCTGCTGGATCGGCCGGTCCGGAACCACCGCCCGGCTGACGTCGACGATCATTGCCTCCACGAAGTCCATGACCCGCTGCTCGTCCACGAAGCTCATCTCCAGGTCGAGCTGGGTGAACTCCGGCTGTCGGTCACCGCGCAGATCCTCGTCGCGGAAGCAGCGCGCGATCTGGAAATAGCGGTCCATCCCCGCGACCATCAGCAGCTGCTTGAGCTGCTGCGGGCTCTGAGGCAGGGCGTACACGGAGCCCGGCTGGAGGCGGCTCGGGACGATGAAGTCGCGGGCTCCTTCGGGCGTGGACTTCAGCAGGATTGGCGTCTCGATCTCCACGAAGCCGGCCCGGTGGTGGGCGTCGCGAATGGCCCGCGCCAATGCCGAGCGCAGCAGCAGCCGGTCCAGCAGCGGACGCCGGCGGATGTCCAGGTAGCGGTATTTGAGGCGCAGGGACTCGTCCGTGGTGGCGTCCGGCTCGTTGACGTAGAAGGGCGGCGTCAGTGCTTCGCTCAGGATTTGGACCGAGCCGGCGCGAACCTCGATCTCGCCCGTCTCGAGGTCGGCGTTCTCCTTGCCGGCGATGCGGCGAGCGACCTGGCCCGAGATCTCCAGGACGAATTCGTTGCGCACGCGGCTGGCCACGGCGTGGGCGTCCGGCGATTCTTCCGCGTCGACGACGACCTGCGTTATGCCGTAGCGGTCCCGGAGGTCGAGGAAGATGAGATGTCCGTGGTCGCGGCGGCGATGCGCCCAACCGGCGATGTGGACGCTCCGGCCGGCATCGGTCGCGCGCAGGTCGCCGCAGGTCACGTCCCGGTACGGAGTGGCGGAACTGAACGCGGCTTCGGGCGACGTGGGGCTGGGCTCGCTCATGCCGCGCATCGTAACGGAACGGACGCGGCCGGGGGTCCGTCCGTCATGCCGAAGGCGACCCTGCCGGATCAGGGAGGGGCCCCCAGCCGCTACCCGTGGTGGTGGCTCTTGGCGGCGCGAGCCAGGTCCTTGGCCAGATCGTCCAGCGCCACCAGACGCTGCGTGCCCGCCTCCAGGTCCTTGAGCTGGACGTGACCGTCGGCCAGTTCGTCCCCGATGATCACCGCGAAGTGGGCGTGATCCCGCGACGCTGCCTCCAGCTGGCGTCCCAGCTTGCGCGGCGCCAGCTCCGCACGGATCGCCAGCCCTTCGGCTCTCAGCAGCGACGCCACTCGCAAGCGGGTGACGGTATCCGCCGGGTCGGCACCCACGACGACCGCCAGCGGCGCCACTGGACGGGTCCGAGCTTCGCCGCTCTCCTCCAGCGCGAGCAGCACGCGATCCAATCCAAGCGCGAAGCCGATGGCCGGAGTCGGCCGACCGCCGAGCAGCTCGGCAAGCCCGTCATACCGGCCGCCCCCACCCAGCGCCTGCTGCTGCCCCTCTGCCCCGCGACGGTAGTACTCGAATGCCGTCCGGGCGTAGTAGTCCAGGCCTCGGACGAGCGTCGGCTCAACTCGATACGGGACACCGACCGCGTCCAGGTGCGCCAGAAGGGCTGCGAAGTGGGCCGAGCAGGCGTCGCACAGGCATTCGGAGATCTTGGGCGCCGCGGCGATCAGCGCGGCCATGGCCGGATCCTTGGAATCCAGCAGCCGGAGTGGACTCGTCTCGAGGCGCTGCCGATCCGTGTCGGCCAGCTCGGCCTCGTGGCGCCCGAAGTACTCTCTGAGTTGGCCAAGATAGGCCGGCCGGCAGGCCGAGTCGCCGATCGAGTTGACCAACACCTGGACGTCCGCGACGCCTGCCTCGACGTAGAACCGCAGTCCCATCTCGATGACTTCCGCGTCCACCGCCGGACCTGGATCGCCTATCGCCTCGGCATCCCACTGCCAGAACTGCCGGTATCGTCCCGCCTGAGGACGGTCGTACCGGAACATCGGGCCCAGGACCGAGAGCTTCACCGGCTGCGGCAGCGTCTGCATCCCGTGCTGGACGTAGGCTCGTACGATGCCGGCCGTGGCTTCCGGACGCAGCGCCCAGGACTCGGCTTCCTCCGTCCTGGGGGCCAGTCGGAACAGCTCCTTCTCGACTACGTCGGTCGCCTCGCCGATGCCGCGCTCGAAGACGGCCGTCTGCTCCAGGATTGGGATCTCCATTTCGCGATATCCGTAACGGTCCGCGAGCGAGCGCGCAATACCTTCGAGCCTGCCGAACCTGGCGCGAACGTCGGGCAGTAGGTCGCGTGTCCCCCTTGGAGCGCGGAATGACGGCATGTCGGAAGTCTAGCGGCCCCGGAATCGGAAAGCGGCGGAACCGGCCGCCGCTTCTCGGCTACGAAGGTGGCCCGTCAGGCCACGACGTTCCCGCTGTCCTCGCGGAAAGCCAGGCGGAGGCAGGAGAAGAACCGCCGCACTGCCATCACGATCGATCGCTTCGAGACTCCGCCTTCGACCGACAGGTAGTAGTCGAAATAGAACTTCCCGTTAGCGGAGACGGAGGCCCGGATGAGCTTGACCTGGTCGTTGACATGGTTGACGTAGGCGAGCTTTTCCGACTGCGCGGCGCTGGGGTTGGCGCCGAAGATGGCGTACATCAAGATGAGCCGGCCATCCGGATCGGGTCGCAGATAGCAGCGATGGGTGTCCTGGACGATAAGGTCTCCGTCCGTGTCCACGGAGACTTCCATGTAGAACTCCTCGAAGATCTTCTTGAGCGCACCCAAGTTGATGCCTTCGGGGTAGATGAACTCGTCAGACACGGAACCCTCCTTGCGGACCCCACTCGGGGTTCAATCGCCAGGGCGTCGCGGCCGTTGTGGGACCGATGCTCAGCCAGCCCCTGGACTATACCGGACGCAACGCCTCGCGCGCCGCTCCTTCGATCCCCTACCCCATGTCCCGCTGGACCGAGATCACATCCTTGAGTTGCTCCAGGCGACTCATCACGCGCGCCAGCTGGGCGACGGAGGCAACCTCGATCGTGGCGCGTACGGTGGCCGTTCTATCGGGCGTCACGGCGAGGTTGGCAGCCAGGATGTTGACCTTCGCCTCGGCCACGACCTGGCTGACGTCCGAGAGCAGGCCGGTCCGGTCGTAGGCTTCCACCCGAATCGAGATCGGGTACGTCTGTTGCACCTGGCTCTCCCAGTCGACTTCGATGAGACGGGAGGTTTCCCGTTCCCCGAGCACCGTACGGCAACTCCTCAGGTGCACCGTGACGCCCTTGCCGCGAGTGATGAAGCCGATGATCGGGTCACCCGGGATCGGGTGGCAGCACTGGCCGAATCTGACCAGCAGGTCGCCTACCCCCTTTACGCGGACGCCGCCCTGCCGGGATGGGCTCGGCGGCGCAGCGGTGGGCGGGAGCGTGAGCTGGGCATCATCGACCACGCCCAGCCGCGTGACCACCTGCTGGGCACCGATCGCCCCGTAGCCCACTGCCGCATAGAAGTCGTCCAGGTTGTCGTGCTTGTAGGCCCTGGCGATCTCCATGATCCGATCGACCCCCACCGCTCCAAGGCTCGTCCGGGCCAAGCGGCGCAACTCCCTGTCCAGGGATTCGCGGCCGTGGGCGATGTTCTCGTCGCGTTCCTGGCGCTTGAACCATTGGCGGATCTTCTCCCGCGCATGACTGGTCCGGACGAGGTTCATCCAGTCGCGAGAAGGTCCGTGGTCGCCCTTGGTGGTGACGATCTCGACTATGTCGCCGTTCTTGAGCCTGTAATCGAGCGGCACGAGGCGGTTGTTGATCTTGGCCCCGATGCAGCGGTGCCCGATGTCAGTGTGAATCCGGTACGCAAAATCGAGCGGCGTCGCGCCGGCCGGCAGGTCCTTGACCTCGCCCTTCGGGGTGAAGACGAAGACCTGGTCCTGGAATACGTCGAGCTTGACCCCCTCCACGAACTCGGTCGCGTCCGAGACCTCGCGCTGCCAGTCCATGACCTGGCGGAGCCAGGCCAGCTTGGCGTCGTACTCACGATCGGCTCGTGAGCCCTCCTTATAGCGCCAGTGCGCCGCGATGCCGGCCTCGCTGACCTGATGCATGGCTCGCGTCCGGATCTGGATCTCGAGCGGCTGCCCGTCCAGGGCCATCACGGCGGTATGGAGGCTCTGGTACAGGTTCGGCTTGGGGACGGCAATGTAGTCGTCGAACTGGCCGGGGATCGGCCGCCACAGCGAGTGGACCACGCCCAGAGCGGCGTAGCAGTCCCTGACCTCTTCGACCAGGACGCGGATCGCGTAGACGTCGTAGATCTCGCCTATCTCGGCGCCCTTGCGCTGCATCTTCTTCCAGATGCTGTACAGGTGTTTCGGGCGGCCCGACAGCTCGGCCTCCAGTCCGGCCCGTTTCAGCTCCGGTCGCAGCGTCTCCATGGCGCGGTGGATGAAGGCCTCGCGGGCCTTTCGCCGCGTGTCCAGCATCCGAGCCAGCTCGTCGTAAGACTCCGGCTCCAGAGTCTTGAAGGCCAGATCCTCCAGCTCCCACTTGACGCTCCACATTCCGAGCCGCTCCGCCAGAGGGGCGTAGATCTCGAGAGTCTGGCCGGCGATACGCTCCTGCTTGTCCTGCGGCAGGGCGTAGAGAGTTCGCATGTTGTGCAGCCGGTCGGCAAGCTTGATCAGGACGACGCGGATGTCGTCCGCCATCGCCAGGAACATCTTTCGGATGTTCTCGGCCTGCTGCTCTTCGTGGGTGTGAGTGCTGAACTTCGACAGCTTGGTGACCCCATCGACCAGCTGTGCGACCTCCGTTCCGAATTGCTCCTCGACGTCCCCCAGCGTGTAGTCGGTGTCCTCGGGCACATCGTGGAGAACGGCCGCGGTAATGGCGACAGGGTCGATGCCGATGTCCGCCAGGATCTGAGCCGAAGCCAGGGGGTGGGTTATGTACGGCTCGCCGGTGACGCGCGTCTGGTCGTGATGCGCCTGTGCGGCGAACTCGAACGCGCGGTGCAGCATCGCCAGATCCGCCTGCGGGTAGTGGCGGGCAACCGAGTCACGCAGGTGGCGGAAGCGCGACTCGGGCGTCGGCTGCGCATGCAGGCCCATCCGGAGTCGCTCGGCCAGCGGCCGGCGGCTCGATCGCCTCTGCGAAACGGTCCCCTCGGTCTGCGGCGAGGGGCCCGGCGGTTCGATTGACATCGAGAATCAGTCTACCAGTCAGGTCTCGGCGAACCGTCTCGGCGCTCCATGGGCCACACGTGGACCGCAGCGCTCAACAATCGGCCGCCGCAGCCGGGGCAGATGCGGTCCGTTTGGCACAGGGAACCCCGCAGCTCAAGAGCGCCTGCTCATGAACCCGCCTCAGATGCCCAGCAGCGCCTCCACGTCAATAGACCCGATCAGGGTGAGGTGATCCGCCGCGACCGCCACCGACAAGAGGTGGAACGGGTTCCCGCCCCCAGGCTGGATCAGGGTCACGGTGGGGAGCGCGTCGCCGTCCGGAACGAGAAGCAATGCCCCGGCGGCAACCACGAGACGCCCCGGCTGCGACCTCCCTCCGGCCGTGACCGTGATCTTGTTCGGCGCCGCAAGGGTGACGGTCGCCGCGATTCCCAGAGACTTCAGCTGCGCCACCGCTAGACGCTGTGCCTCCGCCATTGAGACGTCCATCTCGGCGCTGGCGGCTGAGGCCGCTCCGCTCAGCTTCACACTGCCCAGCGTGATCGGCTGACCATCCGGAGCCGCAACCCGAACCCCCTCCAGCGTGCCCGAGACCGTTCCGATCTGGCGGCTGAACAACTCGACCTTGCCCAGGGTCAGGTCGAGGCTGGCCGCGTGGAGGTCGCCGATACCCACCTGGCTGGAGGTTATGTGAATGGAGTCTGCGTGGCCCGTCAGCAACACCGGCGGCGGATAGGACGACACGTCCACTTTGGTATCGGTGCCGGTGAAGCCACCGGCGTTGAGTGAATTCGTAGCCAGCCAGCTGGCCCCGAATGGCAGGCCGAACCAGAGCAACCCAAAGACCGCAGCGATCAGGACCAGCAACTGGATCAGACAGGATCGCATCTGGTCGAGGCCTCCTCAACGAAACGCACGAGAGCTCTACCGGCTGCGGTAGCCAAGAGACTCCAGGGCCCGTATCGCTTCACGGCGTTCGTCCCAATCTCGCGGGCCGTCACTCATGATGATCGATTGCTCATGCCCTTTTCCGGCAAGCAGCACCACATCCCCGGCGCGAGCTCTCTCGAAGGCCGTGGCGATCGCCTCCCGCCGATCTCCGATGCACAGCAGGTCTTCGCCCCGCCGCTTCCCCGCGGCCTCCGCACCCGACGCAATCTCGTCCAGTATCTTCTGGCCGTCCTCGCCGCGCGGGTCCTCGTCCGTGAGGACAACGAGGCGGCATCGCTTGCCCGCGATACGGCCCATCATCGGCCGCTTCTGGACGTCGCGCTCTCCCGCGGAGCCGAAGACGGCAATAAGACCCCCGCCGCGGCTCGTCGCCACCGGGCCCAGCAGATCGAGCACCATCTGCAGCGAGGCCGGGGAATGGGCGTAGTCGACGATCACCCGGAACGGCTGGCCGCAGTCGACACCCTCCATCCTGCCCGGAACGCCCGCGAGTCCGCTCAAACCCGCCCGGATCTGGTCCGGCTCCAAGTCCAGCGCCTCACCCAGCGCGACGGCGGCGAGGGCGTTGTGAACGTTGAACCGTCCCGCGACCTGGAGGTTCACCTGCCCGTGCCACCGCGCGGTGGCCACGTCCACGCGGAGAGACTCGCTGTCCTCCTCTACAGCGACGGCTCTGACCGCCGCCCCAGCCGAGGTCCCGTAGGTGATCGTCCTGGCACCGGCGTAGAGAGCCGCGGCCTGGAACCGAGCCGCGGCCCGGTCGTCCAGGTTGACGATCGCCGTGCGCGGCCAACTCCGGCTCAGTGCCTTGCCGGGATCCGTGGCCGCAAGCCCCCGGAACAGGCTCAACTTGGCATCGCGGTAGGCCTCGAACGTCCCATGCAGCTCCAGGTGCTCGTGGCTCAGATTGGTGAAGATCGCCACGTCGTAGGCGATCTCCGCCACGCGCCCCAGAGCAAGCCCGTGGGAGGTCGTCTCGACCACAGCCGCCTCATTGCCGGCCGCGACCATTGCCCTCAGGGCGCGCTGCAGGTCCGTCGCCTGTGGCGTCGTGACGTGTTCCGGGTTCGCGCTCCGCACCTCGCCGATCTTGATCGCCGACGTCGTAATGAGGCCCGTCGAGATCCCCGCCATCTCGAGCACGGCGGCGGCCATGTAGGCGGTGGTGGTCTTGCCGTCGGTTCCGGTGATACCAACCACTCCCAGCGCGTGGCTTGGGTCCCCGTACCACCAGGCCGCCGCAGTCGCCAGCGCCCGCCGCGTGTCCTCCACCACGATCTGAGGCAGCGGAGCCCCGGCCACGGGATGATCGACGATGGCCACGACCGCCCCGAGCCCGGCCGCGGCCGCAACGAAGTCGTGGCCGTCGGCATGAGCTCCGGAGATGGCCACGAAGACTGAGCGGCCGTGGACCTGCCGCGAATCAAAGGCGACCCCCCTGACGTTCACGGAACCGAGAGCCGGCTCGTAGGCGCGCCCGGCTGCTGCCGGAACGGGGCCCGCCGCGGGACTCACAGTCTGAATGCGGCCGTGGGCCTCGAGCCGCTCGATCAACTCCCCGAGACGGCGCTCACCCGCGAACTCGCCGCGTTCCAGTAGGTCTCGCAGCGATTCGTCGGCACCTTCGCGCTCGCCGGCCGAATCGTCGCGCTCGCCTGCCGGAGCGCCGCGCTCCCCAACTGGATCGTCGTGCTCGCCGGCCGAATCGTCGGGCGCGCCGGCCTTGCCGCGTCTGCCGACTCGATCCCGCGTCACTCGCTCGCCTCGGACTCATGCGCCGGGCGACCCCGCCCTCGTCTCACTCCGTGTTTCCATCGTCCGATGCGATCCTGCACGGACTGAGCGCCGTCGAAGGCGAACCGGCCCAGCGGATCGAGAACCAGGTCCCACGCGCCGATGTAGTCGATCTCCCGACCGCCGAACCCGCTCTTGAAGCGCTCGATTCCCTCGTGCGAGAGGCCCCACATGTCGTAGCTGACGGCGCCCTGCTCTCTGGAGGTCCTGATGGCTTCCCATTTCAGCAGGTAGTTGGCGCGACTCTCGGCTCCCGCGGCGGTCATGCCGCCATAGGGCTCGATGACGCGATCGCCGACTCGAAGGACGAACAGCGTCGCCACCCCGGCCCCGTCGCGATCCTCGGCCATGAGCAAGCGAGCCATGCCGAGTCGCGCGAACGCCTGCCAGACCCCCAGGTACGACTCATACGTCCGGATCACGAAACCGGCACGCCGCGCGGTCTCCTGGTATATCGAGTAGAACTCCGGCAGCCGATCGACGGTCGCATCGACGACGCGCACGCCTCCGTTTCGGGCCTTGTTGACATATTGGCGCCACTTCTTCCGCAGATCGCCCCACAGGACCTCTTCTTCCATTCGCAGGTCGACCTGTCGGGTCCGGGCGGGCTGGATCGCGGTCCCGGCTCGCCAGCCGCACCGGCGCAGCGCGTGCCTGAAATCGCCGTCGACGTCCACCGGGCCGTTCAGCTCGATCTCCGGCTCGATTCGGACGTGAGAGACGCGCACTCCGGCCGAGACCAGGGCCGGCCGCAGAGCTCCGGTGAAGGCCTCCAGGGTGGCCGGGTTCCACTCCTCGAAGACCGGCCCCCGCGGCGCGTAGGCGAACGCCCACGGAAACGCCCGGGGCTTGCGGAGGAGGAATTGCGCACCGAAAGCCGTCTCCTCGCCGGCCTCCCCGGGCTGGTCCTCGTCGGCGGTCCCCGTCTCATCCGCTTGCGGACCTTCGAGGCCCACGCCTCCCCGTGCGATCGGCCTCGTCCCGACGAACCTCACCGGTGTCCAGCCGTTGGGCGCCTTGACCTCGGCCCAGGCGGTCGTTTGAAGGTACGACCCCGGATTCGATCGGGCCACGAAAGCGTCCCAACCGGCGGCGTCGGGGGCCAGATCGACGACGGACGGTCGAGTTGGCGCCGTGCCTCGATCCTGCCTCGCCTCAACGGTGAGCCGCTCTGGCATACGCATACCCCTTGTCACACCGCTCGCCGGCCGGATCGGGCGCAATCAGTTCCGGAGTTTCCGCTCAGTTCGGAGGGGCGCCGCCGCTGTGGCGCTCATCGGTCGCCCTCATCGGCATCGGCCGAGCCGCCGGGCCCCGAGCCCGGCCCACCTTCCGGCGCCCGGGCCGAACCACCTTGCCTGCCCACCTGCGAGAGCTTCGCGCGCGGGTGGGAAGCAGTGTACGCGGCCCGCAACCGAGCCGGAGATACGTGCGTGTAGATCTGGGTCGTGGCCAGGCTCTCGTGGCCGAGCAACTCCTGCACGACCCGCAGATCCGCGCCGCCGTCGAGGAGATGCGTGGCGAAGCTGTGCCGCAGCGTGTGAGGGGAGACGCCGTCGGGGAGGCCCGCGATCAGCCGCAGCCGCTCCAGCCGATAGCGCATGCCGCGGACGCCGAGCGGACCGCCGAGGTAGTTCAGAAAGAGCACGTTCGCGGCTTCACTCACCGTCGAATGTCGCCGGTTCTCCGAATCCTCCTCTGCCCGGGCCGCGAGCACCGGCCGCCCGACGTCCAGGTACTCGGCCACGGCCGCCCGGGCCGGCCGGCCCAGCAACGAAACCCGCTGCTTGCGACCCTTGCCGGTCACTCGAACCTCGCCCCGCTTGAGATCTACGGAGCCTACCGTCAGCGACGCCAGCTCACCGATGCGCAGACCCGCGGCGTAAGCCGTCTCGACGATCGCCGTGTCACGGAGCGAAAGCGCCTCCGCAAGCTCCGGATGGGCCGCCGGCCCGCTTGCGGTCCCACTCCTCCATGCGGAGGCGGCGGCGATGAGGCTCTCCGTCTGGGCCACCGACAGGACGGCCGGAAGACGGCGCGGCTGGCGGGGAGTAGCCACCGCCGTCAGGGGGTTCCCCGGCGTCAGGCCCTGGCGGGTGGTGAATCTGTAGAACGACCGCATCGCCGCCAGCCGCTGCCCTACGGTGCGACGTCCGCGTCCTTCCGAGAGAGCAGCGAGATACGAGCGCAGGACGTTCCGCGTCGGCGAGCGCCAGTCGTGGCCGTTGGTCGCGAGCCAGGCCAGATACGCCTCCAGGCCGGTCCGGTAGGAGCGGATCGTGTTGAGCGAAGATCCGCGGGCATCCAGCGCTTGCAGAAATCGATCGGCGGCGGCCTGGGCGGACGGATCAGGGCGAGTGCCCGCGGCGTGAGCCGGCGCAGCGGAACCGGCCATCGCGGCCCCGGCTTTGCGGGCCGCTTCCGGACCTACAGCGTCCCGCGGGGTCATCCGCCTCGACGAGCGCCCGCGGACCTCGGCGCAGCCGCCTTCCGGCCGCCCGACGTCCGAGCGCCACTACCGCTCACGGCGCGGCCGGATCGCCGCCGTGGGCGGGCGGTCAGGGGTCTCGCGAGCGCTGCCGGGTCCGGCTCGCCGCCCGGCAGCCTCTTGCCGACGACATCGCCCGCGGCGAGTTCCACCGGGGCGCCACAGATCAGGCACAGGCCGGCATCGCCGGCCCGGCCGACCGGGCCCCCATCAGCATCGTGGAACGCGCCGACCGGCTCGTGCGAGGTCGTGTAGCGGCATGTCGGGTAGCGAGAGCAGCCCCAGAAGAGCGAACCCGTTCGTCGCGCCCTGCGAGTGACGAGATGCCCCTCCCGGCACGTCGGGCACGTCACTTCGAAGGCGAGCGGATCGGGCGGAGGCGGACCGTCCTTCTTGATGTAGTCGCATTCCGGGTATCGCGAACAGCCCATGAACGGCCCGAACCGTCCGCGCCGCGCAACAAGGACGCCGCCGGACGTCGCGCCGCAGCGCGGGCAGGCCTCGACCATCGCCGGCTCGCCGGTACCGCCGGCCTGACCCTCCGTACCCGGCTCGCTCTTGGGGCCGCCGGCGCCGGGCAGCTCCCGCGTCTCCTTGTGCTCTGGGTACATCGAGCAGGCCAGGAACTCGCCGTAGCGGCCCAGGCGGACGACCATC
>Ga0209745_1001487_pt1 | contig 13906 bp, 13 predicted proteins | sample BarGraNGADG00312_FD_184495 | JGI IMG/M metagenome (GOLD analysis project Ga0209745, IMG submission 184495) | Arctic peat soil microbial communities from Barrow, Alaska - Barrow Graham LP Ref core NGADG0004-312 (SPAdes) (version 2) | ecosystem: Environmental > Terrestrial > Soil > Wetlands > Peat... | reverse complement strand
GGACGGCTGGGCGACCTCGCCCGCACCGTCCAGAACGGCAGCATCCACCGCTACGTCGGCTTCTCGTTCGCAGCGCTCGTCCTCGTGCTCGTGCTGGTGGCGCTATGACAATCGATTCCGTCGTGGTCATCGTGATCCAGCTGGTGCTCGCCGTCGCGGTGACGCCGGTGCTGATCGGCGTGATGCGTACCACCCGCGCCCGGCTCGAAGGTCGCGTCGGCGGCGGAATCGGGCAGCCGTGGCGCGACCTGCGCAAGCTCCTGGCGAAGGAACCCACCCGGGCACCCGGGTCCACCCCGGTGCTCACCGTTGCCCCGATCCTGCTGATGACCTCGAGCCTCATGCTGTGCGCCCTGATCCCGCTGGCCAGCACTCTTGCGTTGGCGAGCATCCCCGGTGACCTGTTCGTCGTGGTCTCCGTCCTCCTGCTCGGGACGGTGGCCCTGGCCCTTCTCGGCCTGGAATCCGGCTCGGCCTTCGGCGGCATGGGCTCCAGCCGGCACATGGTGATCGCAGCCCTTGTCGAGCCGACCGTGCTGCTGAGTATCTACGCGCTGAGCGTCCCGGCAGGAACCTCGGCCCTGGCGGGCATCGTGCAGACCCGCCGCGCCGACCCGGCCTCGCTGCTGAACCCGGTGAGCCTGCTGGCGATCGTCGCCCTGGTTGTCGTGGTGATCGCAGAGACGGGACGGCTGCCGGTCGACAACCCGTCCACGCACCTCGAGCTGACCATGATCCACGAGGCGATGATCCTGGAAAGCGGTGGTCGCGACCTCGGCTGGCTCGAGCTCGGTTCCTGGCTGCGGCTGACAGCCCTCCTCGGCCTGGTGGCCAACCTTGCACTGCCGTGGGGAATCGGGCAGGACGCGTCACCGCTCACCTTGGCTGTGGGGATCGTCGCGATCACCGTCAAGGTGCTCGCCCTCGGCGCGGTGCTGGCCGCAGCAGAGGTGTTCATTGCCAAGCTCCGGCTCTTCCGGGTGCCCGAATTGCTGGCTGGTTCCTTCGTCCTGGCGTTCCTCTCCGTGAGCGCCTCCTACCTGGTGTTCTGAAAGGAGGCCGCTGATGTCGACCGAGGTGTATCAACAACTGCTTGCGACGACGACCGGCCTGCTGCTGCTCACCGCCGTCCTCCAGGTCTGGGGCCGCTCCACCGTCCGGGCGATCGGGCTGCTGGTGCTGCAGGGCATCGCGCTGGCCGGGCTGGTGCTGACCGTCGGCCTGCACGCAGGGGAGGGCTCGGCATTCCTGATCGCCGGTCTGCTCCTGGTGGTGAAGGCCGTGGTCATGCCCTGGGCGATGCTGCGCTCCGCCCGGATGATCGGGGTGACCCGTGAGCACTCGGCCCGGGTGAAACCGGCCGTCGAGTTGATCGGAGCCGCAGGGCTCACCCTGCTGGCCTACGCGGTCAGCGGACCGATCCTCGGCAATCGCACCGATCCGGCCTCCCAGGCTGTTCCTGTCGGTGTCTCGCTGGTGCTGCTCGGCTTCTGGCAGTTGCTTGTTCGTGGTTCCGCGATCACCCAGCTGGTCGGGTTCCTGATGCTCGACAACGGCATCGCAGCCATCTCGTTCCTCACCTCCGGAGGCCTGCCGCTGGTTGTCGAACTCGGTGCGACGCTCGACGTGCTGCTCGTCGTCCTGATCCTCGGGGTGCTGGTCGTGCGGATGCAGGCTGAACAGGGCCACATCGACATCTCCGAACTGAGGGAGTTGCACGACTGATGGCCGCACTGATCTGGATCCCGCTCATCCTGCCGCTGATGCTGGCTGCCCTGAGCATCCTGCTGCGCAGCCGCGCCTGGACGCTCTGGCTGCCGGTCAGCGCTGCCGTTGTCCTGCTATGCGTGGGAGTTGCGCTCGTCCTGGCGGTCAGCGCAGGCGGGGCGCTCACCACCGCGGGCGGCCTGCTCCGGGTGGACGCCCTGAGCGCCTGGATGCTCACCGTCGTGGGGGCTGTGGCGGTGGTTGCGCTCTGGGGCGGGATCCCGCACCGGACCGATCGCAACCGCAACATCGGATCCTTCGCCAGCCTGCTCTGCCTGTTCCTCGCAGCCATGAGCCTTGCCGTCGTCGCAGACAACCTCGGACTGATGTGGGTTGCGATCGAACTGACCACCATCACGACAGCGTTCCTCGTCGGATCCCGCGGTGGCCGTGGTGCACTCGAAGCCGCCTGGAAGTACGTGGTGCTGGGCTCGGTGGGGGTCGCGATCGCGTTCCTCGGCCTCGTCCTGTTGTCCGCGGCAAGCGGGAACATCTCTGAGCCGTCGCTGTCCTGGGTGGTCCTGCTCGCCCACGCCGGCGGGCTCGACCCGGCGCTCACCCGCGCCGGCGCGGCACTCGCCGTCCTCGGCTTCGCCACGAAGGCGGGGCTGGCGCCCATCCACTCCTGGCTCCCGGACGCCCACAGCCAGGCCCCCTCGACGGTCAGCGGACTGATGTCCGGCGTCCTGCTGTCGGTGGCCTTCTACGCCATCCTGCGGGTACAGGCGATCACCGATGCCGCGCTCGGCCCCGAGTTGATGCGCGTACTGCTGACCACGGCCGGCCTGCTCTCACTGGCGGTGACCGCAGGACTGGTGATCACCCAGAAGGACTTCAAGCGACTGCTGGCCTACAGCAGCATCGAACACATGGGCCTGCTGGCTTTGGGCGCGGCGGCTGGTGGCCCGTTGGCGATCGCAGCTGTACTACTGCACATGCTCGGCCACGGCCTGGTGAAGTCGTCGATGTTCGTGCTGGCCGGGCGCATCCTCGGCTACACCGGCAGCCACGACATCGCCGACGTGCGCAACCTGCTGCGCCGGCGTCCCGACCTGGGCGGCCCGTTCCTGCTCGGCGCTGCAGCCCTGCTCGGCTTCCCCCCCTTCGTCACGTTCTTCACAGAGGTGGCCATCATCGTTGCCGGCTTCCAACGCGGCCTCGGCTGGCAGATGGTCCTCGCCTGCGCGCTGCTGCTGGTGGTGTTCGCAGGGATCGCCCGGAATGCGCTGGCGATGACGGTGGGCGCAGAGCCCGACCCGGACGCTGCCCGCACCTCGCACGCACCGCCGGACCTGCCGGCGCGGTTCCGCCAGATCCCGATCGGGATCGCCCTCGGGGTCAGCGCCGTCATCGGTTTCGCCGCGTGGCCGCTGGCCGTCCCGTTGTTCGATGCCGTCACGGCCCTTGGCGGTGCGCGATGAGTCGCCTGGACCAGCCCGAGGTCGTCCGGGTCAGCAGGGAGCAGCTCTCTGAGACCATTGCCGCTCAGCTCGCCCGCGGCTTCCGGCTGGCCCTTGTCGCAGCCCACGAGGACGGCCCCGCCGGTCCGGATGCCAGCTTCCGTATCGTCCACGTGCTGCTCGGCACGGCCGGCGAGCGGGTCGAGGTGGTCGTCGAGATCCCGCGGGCCGACGCCGTGCTGCCAACGCTTGCCGGTATCTCCTATCCGGCCGGTCGTTTCGAGCGCGAGATGCGCGACCTCTACGGCATCGTGCCGCTCTACCATCCGCAGCCCTACCGGCTGGTGCGCCACGGGCACTGGCCGACCAGCTTCCACCCGATGCTCTCCGACGCAGACCCGACCCCGTACTTCGGTTCCCACGCAGGGTTCCCGTTTGCGGAGGTGACCGGCAAGGGCGTCTACGAGATCCCGGTCGGTCCGGTGCACGCCGGGCTGATCGAGCCGGGGCACTTCCGGTTCTCGGTTGTCGGGGAGACGATCGTGCGGATGTACCAGCGGCTCTACTTCGTCCATCGCGGCGTGGAGAAGCTGTTCGAGGGACGCCAGGTCGCCGACGGGATCGCGCTCGCCGAGCGGATCAGCGGCGACACCGCCGTCGGACACAGCCTCGCCTATGTGATGGCCGTCGAGGATGCCCTCGGCGTCGAGGTGCCGGAGCGGGACCGGCTCACGCGGGCCTTGCTGCTCGAATGCGAGCGGCTCTACAACCACATCAACGACATCGGTGCAATCGTCAACGACGCCGGATTCGGCATCGTCAACCAGCATGCCGGACGCCTGCGCGAGACCCTGCTGCGGCACAACGCAAGGCTCACGGGTCACCGGCTGCTGCGTGGTGCGATCCGGATCGGGGGAGCCGACCTGGTCGCCACGCCGGACCTCGACCTCCTGGCTTCGGTTGCCGCCGAAGCTGCAGAGCTCGCGGAGATCGCCACCGACCACCCAATGGTCGCCAACCGGTTGAACACCACTGCAGTCCTGCCCCCGGAGCGGGCACGGAGCCTCGGTGTGCTCGGCTATGTGGCCCGGGCGTCGGGGATGGCGGTTGATGCGCGGGCCGACCAGCCCTTCGTCGACCTCGGCGAGGGTTTCCGGATCGTCACGGCAGGGGCCGGCGACGTCCGGTCGCGGTTCGACGTCCGAGTGGGGGAGGTCGCCGTCGCTGCCGGACTGGTCGCCGACCTGAGCGCGAGGATCGCAGCCCTCGACGCGACGGCTGCGCTGACGCCGTCCGACGGTGTCGGCGCCGGGCTCGGTGTCGTTGAGGCCTGGCGGGGCACGCTCGTGCACCGTGTTGAGGTGGGTCCCGGGGGTGTCCTGACAAGGGTCAAGGTGGTCGACCCGTCGTTCCACACCTGGCCGGGCCTCGGAATCGCCCTCGCGGACACGATCGTCCCCGACTTCCCGCTGGCCAACAAGAGCTTCAACTCCTCCTACGCGGGCAACGACCTCTGAGGCTGCGCGACCACTGACGGCCCCGATCGGGGTGATTCAGCATCAATGGAAGATGCTCACTCCACCAGGACCGACCAGGAGCCCAACCACGATCAGGACGATTCCCCAGAGCAACTGCTTGCGGATAATGGCGAAGACGCCGCTGACGACCAGGATTACCGCAAGGATCCACAAGATGGTGGCCATGGAAGACTCCTTCCAGTGGCGCGAGAGCGCCGACTGCCCAATGCGCACCCGAGTGGGTTCGCTGGGAGAAGACGTACCCCTGAACAACGAAAAACATCCATCTGCGTCCGCGTCCTGACTTGCGGTCAGGGCCGTGGGGCTGCCTCGAGCAGGGCCATCGCCGCCGACCTGCCGGGAATGCCGCTGACTCCACCGCCTCTTCGGGCGCCCGCCCCGCACAGCAGGACGCGGTCGTGGGCGGTGGCGACGCCCCAGCGTTCGGCTGGTGTGCGGGCGACGTCGTTGTCGAGCCACGGCCACTGCAGGTCGCGGTGGAAGATGTGGCCGCCGGGCAACGCGATGTCGTCCTCGAGATCGACGGGGGAGCGGGCCTCGAGGCACGGACGACCATCGGCATCCAGCGCGAGGCAGTCCTCGATCGGCTCGGCGAGCACGGAGTCCAGCGAGCGCAGCGTCGCAGCGAGCGCCGCGTATCGCGCACCGTCGGGGTCGGTGCGGAAAAGGCGCGCCGGCATGTGCAGGGCGAACAGGGTGAGCGTGTGGTGGCCGGTCGCGCGCAGGTCAGCGCCGAGGATGGACGGGTCGGTCAGCGTGTGGCAGTAGATCTCCGCGGGCGGCAGCGTCGGTATCCGGCCCTCGGCGGCTTGGGCGTAGGCGGTGGCCAGTTGCTCGTAGGACTCGTTGATGTGAAAGGTGCCGGCGAAGGCCACGCCCGGATCCACCTGAGGGTCGCGGAGCCTGGGCAGGCGGCGCAGCACCATGTTGACCTTGAGTTGGCTTCCTTCCGGTCCGTCGTCGGCCGGTTCGAGACCCAGGAGTCCGTCGAGCACGCGCGGGGCGGCGTTGACCAGGACGTGGGCTGCGGCAGTGGTGTGCTCACGGCCGTCGTCGTCGGTCCACACGACCTCGGCACCGTCCGGAGCCGGATTCACCGCGCGCACTCCTGCGCGGGTCAATAGCTCGGCGCCACCGGCGCGGGCGGCATCGGTGAGCGCCTCGACGACGGCGCCCATGCCGCCGACCGGGACGTCCCAGTCGCCCGTCCCGCCGCCGATCACGTGGTAGAGGAAGCAGCGGTTCTGCGCGAGCGTCGCATCGTGGGCGTCGGCGAAGGTGCCGATGAGCGCGTCGGTGAGGACGACGCCGCGCACGAGGTCGTGGGCGAAGGTGCGTTCGACGAGCTCGCCCAGCGGTGCGTGCAGGTCGCCCCACCACCGGTCCCCGACGGCGGAACGGGCCTCCGCCGAGGTCGGGAGCGGTGCGGTGACGCCGGGGAACACGGCCTCGGCGAGTGCGTGCGTCCGCGCGGCGAACGCGCGCCACGAACGATGGTCGGCCTCAGCGCCGATGGCGGCGAAGGAGCGCTGTGTCGCGCCGTCGTCCCCGGTGTCGACGAGCAGGCCGCGTGCAGGGTCGCCGGGCAGGGGCGTGTAGGACGCGATCCGTCGGCGCCGCAGATCCAGGGACAGCTGCAGCTCGTCGCGGACCGCCCGCGGCATGAGCGAGACGAGGTAGGAGTAGCGCGACAGCCGGGCGTCGACACCGCGGAAGACACGGTGCGAACCGGTGGCACCCCCCAGGTGGTCGGCCCGCTCGAGCACCAACACGCTGCGGCCCGCCCGCGCGAGGTAGGCCGCTGCGGTGAGCCCGTTGTGGCCGCCACCGACGACGACCGCGTCGTACCTGCCCCGTGTCACAGGGTCACGCTACGACGCCGTGGGCTACTTGACCGCACCCTCGGTCATGCCTGCGATGAAGTAGCGCTGCGCGAACAGGTAGACGACCACCACGGGAGCCGCCACCGTCACGGCTGCGGCGCCCATCAGTGCATAGTTCGTCACATGCTGGCCCTGGAAGAACGCCAGCCCCAGCGGAGCCGTTCGCAGGGTGCCCGTGGGGGACATCACCAGCGGAATCAGGAACTCGTTCCACGTCCACATGAAGATCAGCACCACAAGGGTCAGGATCGCCGGCCGCGCGATCGGCGCCTGCACGCGCCACAGCACTTGCCGCGGCGCGGCACCGTCGATGATCGCAGCCTCGGTGATCGCCCGGTCCGAGGAGCGGAAGTAGGTCCGCATCCAGTACGTCCCGAAGGCGATCGACTGCGCGACCTGCGGTCCGGCCACCGCGACCAGGGTGTTCACCAGGTGCAGCTGGCGCAGGTCGAAGAACAGCGGAACGAGGATGGCCTCCGTGGGAATCATGATCCCGAACAGGAACAGGTAGAACAGCGGCGTGCTGCCGCGGAAGTTCATGGTCCCGAACGCGTAGCCGGCCGGCACCGACAGCGCCACCGAGACCACCACGACGGTGACCGACACCAGGACCGAGTTCAGCATGTAGGTGGAGAACTGCCCCTGGCTCCAGGCGTCGACGAAGTTCTCCAGGTGCAGCCCGCCGGACGCGACCGAGGCGTCGGACGGGCCGAACGCCTGGGCGAGGATCGACACGATCGGCCACAGCGACACCAGTGCGAACCCGACCAGGACCACGTAGTTGATCCCCACCTCGACGGGGGACGTGTTGCGCCGTCGGGCCATCAGTCCTCCACCGCCCTGTCCCCGAGCCGGTTGAGCACAAGGTTGATCCCGAAGATCAGCAGGGCAAGGGTCACGCCGATCGTTGTCGCCATGCCGACCTGACCCAGACCGAACGCCTGGTTGTACACCTGGTAGGACGGGACGGCGGTGGACGTCCCCGGGCCGCCCCTCGTGGTCATGTAGATGACGTCGAAGTTCTTCAGGGCGGCCACAATGGTGAGCGTCGCCGCGACGACGATTTCGCCCCGCACCGCCGGCAGGGTGATCGCGAAGAACTCCGCCACCGGTCCGGCCCCGTCCAGCCGGGCGGCCTCATAGAGGTCACGCGGGGTGCGTCCCATGCCGGCCAGCAGCAGGATGGTGACCAGGCCGGTTTCCACCCAGGTGCCGATCAGCCCGACCGCTGGCAGGGCGAAGGTGTAGTCGCCCAGCCACGCTCGTGCCAGGTCGCCGAGGCCGAGGATGCGCAGTATTGCGTTGATCGAACCGTCGGTGGAGTAGAGCCGGGTCCAGGCCACGGCGACCACCACCATGGCAATCACCTGGGGCAGGAAGATCACCGTCCGGAAGAAGCCCAGCCCGCGGACCTGGGCCCGGTTGAGGATGGCGGCCACAACCAGGCCCAGGCAGATCGGCAACACGGCGTAGAAGAGGATCAGGATCGCCGAGTGCCCGAACGAGCCGAGCAGGTCGGGGTCATTGAACATCTTCACGTAGTTGCCGAAGCCTACGAATTTCGCGGCGGAGACGGTGTCCCAGGCGTACAGCGAGAACTGGGCGGCCCGCACCAGCGGGAACAGCAGGAATGCCGCGTAGAGCAGGAACGCCGGGGCGATGTAGAGGTAGGGCGTTGCCGCGCTTCGTCCCTCGCGGCTGGCGCGACGCTGCCGCGCCAGCCGTGACGGACGAGGCTCAGCCCTTGATGAAGTCGCCATAGTCCTTCTGCAACGCAGCGCCGAACTCCGCCGGCGTCTTCTTGGCCGCGATCAGGTCCTGCAGCGCCGCCCCGAGGGTGTCGGAGAAGGTGGGTGTGGCGTAGTCGAGGTACGGCAGCAGGTGGCCCTTGGTGGTCACCAGTTCGTAGGCGGCGTACACCTCCTTGCCCACCCCGGAGGCCGGAGCAAGCTCCGACGCGTGCAGCGCCGGAAGGTTGCCCTTGGCTGCGATCACCTTCATGGCGTCATCACTGGTGATGAAGTTGATGTAGGCGGCGGCCGCGTCCGGATTCTTGGACGCCGAGGTCACTGCGAACGGCAGCGACGTGCCACCGGTGGTCGACGGACCGGCGGACGCCTCGACCGGCGGCGGGGCGATGAACCCCACGTCGCCCTTCAGTGCTGCCTCCACGGTCGGGGTGTTCCAGGAGCCGCCGAGGAAGTAGACCCCTGTGCCCTTCCCGAACTTGGCAACGACGTCGTCATAGGCTGCACCGTTCACGTCGGAGTTGAAGTAGCCGGCCTTCACCCAGTCCTGCAGCTCGGTCGCCGTGGCCACGTTGGTCTGGTCAGTCCAGTCGCCGCCGGGGTTGCCGAGGGCAAGGTTGGTGATCTCGTCTGCCGGAGTGTGGGCACCCTGCAGCGGGCCGAACACGTGGATCGCCGGCCACTTCTCCAGGTTGCCCAGCACCAGCGGCGTCTCACCTGCGGCCTTGATCGTCTTCAGCTGCTGCTCGAGGTCGGCCCACGTCTGCGGCACCGAGAGCCCCAACTTCGCCAGCTTGGCCTTGTTGTAGTAGAAGCCCACGACCTCGCCGACCTGCGGCAGCCCGAACAGGCTGCCCGAACCGAAGGCCTTGCCGTCGGTGGAATACGACGAAAGCTTCAGCACCGACTGCGGGAACCGGTCCTTCCAGCCATAGGCCTCGGCGTAGGGATCAAGGGACACCAGTTGACCGGCCGTGACGAAGGCACCCATCTGGCTGCGGGAGTTGTTCGCCTCGATCACGTCGGGCGCGTCGGGTCCGGTGAGCACGAGGCGTCCGGTCTTCTGCAGGTCTTCGAAGGACTGCGCGTGCCGGTCGAGCTTGATGTTGGGGTACTTCGCCTGGAATTGGGCGTTCAGCTCCGTGATCTCGTCGTTCTGGCCGCCACGCACCTCCTGGTCCCAGATGGTCAACGTGACGTTGCCCATCGAGGCCGGGTCGATGTTCACCGACGCCCGTGGGCTGGCCGGGGCGGTGGTCTCGGTCGTGCCCACCCCTGGTGCGCACCCAACGGTGAGCACCAGCAGCGCCGCGCCGACGCCTGCGGCAACCGCACGCGTCCAGCGAACGTTCCCGCGGGTCAAATACGCCTTCACTTCTTCTCCTCTCGGTGCCACCTCCAGCGGTGACCGGAAACTCGTTACAGGTCAGACAGTTGGGCGATGGTGGCGTAGGCGCGCCGGACCGAGCGTCCCTCGTGGCTGTTCAGGTGTTCGGTCAGGAAGCCATAGCTCTCCGCCAACGCGACGGCGGTGGGGTTCCCTTCGGAGGCTGCCCGCGTGGTGCGCGTCCACCAGTCGGCGATGTCGCCCCACCCGGGTGCTGCCAGCCCGCCGCCGAACTGCTGCACGGCAAGGGAGGACGCGAGTGCCGCGAACCGCAGGCGCTCGACCAGCGGCCAGCCCCCGAGGGTTCCGAACACGAGGGCGGCGGCGAACACGTCACCGGCCCCGGTGGGGTCGAGCGCGGGAACGTCCAGTGCCGGGACGGACGCCCGCTCGCCAGTGGTCTGGTCGATAGCCATCGCTCCCTTGTACCCACGGGTGACGACGGCGAGCGGCACGAGTTCGGTCAGGCTGGACAGCGCGTCGGCGGCCGTATCGGTGCGGGTGTAGGCCATCGCTTCCACCTCGTTGGGGGTGAAGGCGTGGCATCCGGGGAGCCGGCGCAGCAAGGCCCGGTCCCACACCTCTGTCGGGTCCCAGCCGACATCGGCGAAGACCAGTGCCCCACCCGCACGGCTGGGCTCCCACCAGGGCTCATGGGCCAGTTCTGTGATCACTGCGCGGGGGACCGGCGGATTGTCGCCGAGCATCGTGGTGGTCGACAGCGGGGAATCGTGGCCGTGCGTGACCATCGCCCGGTCGCCGCCGTAGGCCATCGACACGGTCACGGGGCTGTGCCAGTCGGGGATGGTGCACGATCGGCTGAGGTCGACTCGCTCCTGGCGTCCGAGCACGTCGCGGCACCAGTGGCCGTACCCGTCGTCGCTGAACGCGGCGACCAGCGAGGTGCGCAGGTCGAGACGGGCGGTCGCCATGGCGAGGTTGGCAATTCCGCCGGGCGAGGATCCCATGCCGCCGGCCCAAACCTCGTGGCCAGGGGACGGTGCGTGCGGCAGGTCGGTGAAGACGATGTCGAGAAAGACCATGCCTGCCAGCAGCACGTCGACTCCAGCTGCGTCGCTGGGCGTGCTTCCTTCGGCGGTGGTCGTGTGTGCCACGTCCCAACAATCGCACAAAGTCGGGTGCCTCTCAACCAACTTCACGCACAGGAATGCGCGTAATTGCTCGAAGTTGGGCGTTACGATGAGCCCATGCTCACTGACACACGGCAGCGCGCGATCCTGCGCCGGCTTCGGAGGCAGGGCGACGTGTCCGTCCAGGTGCTTGCTGACGAGTTCGGCGTCAGTCTCTCCACCATTCGCCGCGACCTGGCCACGCTGAGCAGCGACGGGTTGCTGCGGCGGGTACGGGGTGGTGGCAGCTCGGTCGAGCAGGATTCAGACACCTTCGACATCGTCGATCGGCGGAGCGCCGATGACAAGGACGCGGTCGCCGAGCGCGCCGCTGCCCTGATCGAGGACGGCCAGATCGTGTGCCTCGACATCGGTACCACCACCGCCCGGCTGGCCCGCCGACTCCGCGGGCGGCGGATCACCGTCATCACCTCCAGCCTCGCCGTGGTCGACGAGTTGCGCCACGCGCCCGGACCGGAGCTGGTGGTGCTCGGCGGGGTGTTGCGCACCACCTACCAGTCCCTGGTGGGGCTCCTCACCGAGCAGGCCCTGGCCCAGCTGTCGGCGAACCTCTGCTTCCTTTCCACGTCCGGGGTGAACGCCGCCGGGCAGGTCCTGGACACCACGGGCATCGAGGTCGGGGTCAAGCGGGCGATGCTGGCCGCCGCCGAACGCAGCGTGCTGCTGGCCGACAAGTGCAAGTTCCCCGGCATCGGCCTGTTGTCGGTCTGCGAAGCGCACGACATCGACGTCCTGGTCACCAACAGCGGCGCCGATCCGGGCACCCTTGCACGCATGGCCAAGGCCGGTACGGAGGTTATCGAAGCATGAAGCTGACCCTGATCGGGGGCGCCGGTTTCCGGGTGCCGCAGGTGATCGAAGCTGTGGCGCGCTCCGGCCCGGTGGACGAACTGGCGCTGGTCGACACCGATTCGGGACGGCTGCGGACGATCCTCGACGTGGCCGCCCAACTGCCGCTTGCCCGTGGGCTGAGGTTGACCGCTGGAACCGACCTCGCTGAAGGCCTGGTCGGAGCGGACTTCGTGTTCTGCGCGATCCGGGTGGGCGGGACCGCCGCACGGGTGGCAGACGAGCGGGTGGCGCTCGACCTTGGCGTCCTCGGGCAGGAGACCACCGGGCCGGGCGGGCTGGCCTATGCGCTTCGCACCGTCCCGGTGATGCAGCAGATCGCCCGCACGGTCCGCGCTGTCGCGCCGCAGGCGTGGTTCGTGAACTTCACCAACCCGGCAGGCATCATCACCGAGTCGCTGCGCCCGATCCTCGGCGATCGCGTCGTCGGGATCTGCGACACCCCGATCGGGCTGATGCGGCGGGCCGCCGCTGCTGTGGGTGCTGGCGACCGCGCCGACTCCCTCACCTACGACTACGTCGGCCTGAACCACCTGGGCTGGCTGCGGACCCTTGAGGTCGACGGCGTCGATCGCCTGCCCGAACTGCTGGCCTCGACCGAGCGGCTCGAAGGGATCGAGGAAGCCCGCCTCGTCGGCCTGGACTGGGTGCGACAGCTCGGTGCGCTGCCGAACGAATACCTCTTCTACTACTACTGCAATCGCGAGGCTGTGGCCCGGATCATGGCTGCGCCGTCCACCCGGGGTGAGTTCCTGGCCGCCCAGCAGGAGCGGTTCTACGCGGACGCGGCCGGGCGGCCGGACAAGGCCCTAGACCTCTGGCGGGCAACCAAGGACCAGCGGGAGAAGACCTACATGGCCGAGGCTCGTTCGGAGGACGAGGAACGTGGCGCCGACGACGCCGAGGGCGGCTACCAGGCCGTCGCGCTCAACCTGATGACCGCCCTGTCCGGGGGCACGCCCACGGCGGCGATCGTCAATGTGGCGAACCTTGGCACCGTCCCGGGGTTGCCCGAGGAGGCAGTTGTGGAGGTGCCCTGCGACGTCGACGAGGACGGCATTCACCGGCGCCCGGTCATGCCACTCACCGGGCACATGCTCGGCCTCGTCCAGTCGGTAAAGGCGGTCGAGCAGCTGACCGTCCGGGCAGCGGTGGAGCATTCGGCGAACCTCGCCTGGGAGGCGTTCGCCACCCACCCGCTGGTCGGATCGGTCAGCCTCGGCCGGCAATTGCTCGACGGCTACCGCCGGCGCATCCCGGGGGTTGCCAGCGCCCTCGCCTAGCCACCGGTCCCTGAGCCTGACGAAGGGTCCCTGAGCCTGACGAAGGGACCTGGGGTCGATCCGGATCGGAAGCGCCCGGGCGCAGAAGTAGGAAGGTTGCACATCAGCACGAAGCGGGACAATTCCGACACCTGCCGAGCCAGGGAGAGGACCTGCCATGAACACACTCCCGCCTGATGGACAACCGGCTTCCGCCACGGGCGGCGGGACCCGCCTGCTCGTCGCCTTCATCCTGATCGGCGCGGCCGTCTCCGTGGCACTCGGGGTCTACGGCCGCGTCCACGAACCCACCAGCAGCGCGCTCACCACACTCGGTTTTCCGAGCCTGATCTGGATGAAGGTGACCCTTGCGAGCGCGGCGATGGTGCTTGGCGTCGCCCAGGTCGTCACAGCGCTGCGCATATTCGGGCGCAGCGGGCATGGGCCCGCCCCCCGCGCAGTGGCCCTGACCCACCGCATCTCGGGGGTCACGGCCGTGCTCCTCTCGGTGCCCGTCGCGTTCCAGTGCCTCTGGTCGCTCGGGTTCGGCACCTACAGTGATCGAGTCCTCGCTCACTCGCTCTTCGGCTGTGTCTTCTACGGCGTCTTCGTCACCAAGATGCTGACCCTCCGGAGCCGCCGAATGCCCGGCTGGGCACTTCCGTGGCTCGGGGGTGCGCTCTTCACCGTCATGGTGGTTGTGTGGCTCACCTCGGCGATGTGGTTCTTCGCCAGCGGAATGCCCGACTACTAATGGTGCACAGGACAACAGGTTCCTCCCGCGCGGCGAGCTCGATCTGACCAGCGATACGCTGCGATCATGCCCGCCCCCGAAACCTTCCCTGAGGGGAAACCCATTGCTCATGCGGCGCGAGCGTCGGTGATTCTCGGATCGATGGCCGCGCTCGCCGCGAGCTATTG
>Ga0209745_1001486_pt1 | contig 13909 bp, 8 predicted proteins | sample BarGraNGADG00312_FD_184495 | JGI IMG/M metagenome (GOLD analysis project Ga0209745, IMG submission 184495) | Arctic peat soil microbial communities from Barrow, Alaska - Barrow Graham LP Ref core NGADG0004-312 (SPAdes) (version 2) | ecosystem: Environmental > Terrestrial > Soil > Wetlands > Peat ... | reverse complement strand
CCACCACGTCGCAGCCTGGGTCGATCACGAACCCGTGGGCGAGGCCGAGGTCGACGCCGCGATCGCGCGGCTCAGGTCGGGCCCACGTGCTGCGTTGCTCGCAGTCGTTGGCTCGGCCGAAGGGCGCCAGCTCCGTCGCTGGGTCACCCAAACCCTGGTCACGACACGGCTGCTCGAACAGGAGGCCGCGCGGATGGGACCCTTGAGGGCATCCTCCCTTGCCGACATCGCTCCGGACCGCATGACGGCCCTCCAGCTCGGTGGAGTCGTCGCCAGCGTCCTGGCTGAGTCCGGTGCGGCGCGTGCGGTCTTCGCCCACGTCACCGCCGGCTGCAACGTGTCGCCGGACCAGGTGAAGGCGTACCACCGGCGCAACCCCGACCAGTTCACCGATGCCGATGGTGTCCAGCAGTCGCTGGACGCCGTGGCGGCAACCATCACGTCGATGCTCCTTGCAGCGGCGCGGCGCCGGTACTTCATCGACTGGCTGGGCAAACGCTCGGCGGACAGCATCCACTTGGAGCCCGGGTACGAGCACCCCGGCGATCCACGACAACCGGATGCGACGCACCGCCACTAGGCCGCCAATGTCCGCAACCCGGCTAACTGACTTCCCAAACTGCTAGGAGCACCGCCATGCACGACAACTCGAGCCTCGTTCGTGCCCGCATCGCCCGGTTCGTGGGTGAACGCGTCACACCAGCCATCTATCGCCTTTCGGCCCCGCTCACGGTTCACGCCTGGGAGGTGCAGGACGAGCCAGTTCCGTTCTCTGAGGCCGTTGGCCAGGAGTTCGAGCCTTTCTCTGTCGGCGAGCGGTGGGGCGTGCCGTGGGGCACAACGTGGTTCCACGTCACGGGCACCGTTCCGACGCAATGGGCGCAACTCGCGGACGAAGGCTTCGACGGGTCAGTGGAACTCGTCATCGATCTCGGTTTCTTGACCGGACAAGCAGGCTTCCAAGCCGAGGGACTGGTCTTTGACCCAGACGGGCGCATCATCAAGGCCGTCGAACCCTTCAACAAGCACGTGCCCGTGGCCGTCGGGCCTGGCGGCGCCATAGACGTCTACGTTGAGGCGGCGTCCAACCCGGATGTCGGCAGCGACTGGAGCTTCCGGCCGACACCCGTTGGTGACAAGGCAACCGCCGGTGCAGAGATGATCTACCGGTTGCGACGGGTCGATGTGGCGATGCGCGACGTCGTGGTGTGGAACCTGGAACGCGACATCTGGACGCTTACCGGCCTCATGGACGAACTCAGCGCGGAACTTCCCCGCAAGACCGAGATCCTGAGGGCCCTGGAGGCTGCCGTCGACCGCATGGACCCCGATGACGTCAGCGGCACGGCCGCCTCGGCCAGGGAGATCCTCGCTCCGGTGCTCGCGAGACCGGCATATGCAAGCGCACACCGCATCGTCGCGGTCGGGCACGCCCACATCGACTCGGCTTGGCTTTGGCCCGTTCGAGAAACGATCCGCAAGTGCGCCCGCACGTTCTCGAACGTCCTGGACCTCATGGACGACGATCCCGATTTCGTGTTTGCCTGCTCCTCGGCGCAGCAGTACGCGTGGATGAAGGAGTACTACCCGGATCTTTTCGACCGCATCCGCACTCGTGTCATCGAAGGCCGGTTCGCGCCGGTGGGCGGTATGTGGGTTGAGTCGGACACCAACATTCCGGGCGGCGAATCGCTGGCCAGACAGCTGGTGGCCGGCAAGGGATTCTTCATACGGGAGTTCGGCATCGAGCCCCTCGAGGTGTGGTTGCCCGACACTTTCGGATACACCGCCGCTCTTCCTCAACTGGTCGCAGCGGCCGGGTCACGATACTTCCTCACTCAGAAACTGAGCTGGAACGAGACCAACATGATCCCGCACAGCACGTTCTTGTGGGAAGGGATCGACGGGACACGGATCTTCACCCACTTCCCCCCTGTAGACACCTACAACTCGGTGCTCTCCGGGGATGAGCTGGCACGAGCTCAGCGCCAATACCACGAGAAGGGCGCATCCGACGTGTCGCTCGTTCCCTTCGGGTACGGCGACGGCGGGGGCGGTCCCACGCGCGAAATGCTCGCGGCAGCGATCAGGACCAAGTCCCTGGAAGGCTCTCCCACTGTCACTTTGGGTACCCCGCTCGCCTTCTTCCAGGACGCGGAGCGCAACTACCCGAACCCACCGGTATGGTCGGGCGAGCTGTACCTCGAGTTCCACCGCGGCGCCTACACGTCCCAAGCACGGACCAAAACAGGCAACCGGCGCAGCGAGCACCTGCTACGCGAGGCCGAACTGTGGGCCGCCACCGCAAATGTCCGGACAGGTGCTGGATACCCCTACGAGCGCCTCGCAAAGATCTGGGACATCGTGCTGCTGCAGCAGTTCCACGACATCCTGCCGGGCACCTCGATCGCCTGGGTACACCAGGTGGTAGAGGCCAACTACGCGCGCGTCGCCCAGGAACTGCAGGAAATCATCAACGAGGCGATCGGAGCGCTTACTGAAGCCGGCGACGAGTCCGCCAGTCCGACGACGGCAAGATTCGGTTTCAACGCGTCACCTTTTCCCGTCTCGGGTGTGCCGCCGCTGTCGGCGGGCCAGGTCACCACGCCCAGTGCCGTGAGCGTCGAGCGCAGCGCAGGCGGATTCGTCGTCGAGAACAGCGCCCTTCGGGTGACGATCGACGCGCAGGGACTCGTGACGTCCCTCGTCGACCTCGCCACCGGGCGCGACGCCGTGCCGGACGGACAGTTCGGCAACCTGCTTCAGCTGTTCAGGGACACCCCGACCCGGTGGGATGCGTGGGATGTCGACGAACACTACCGGCGCAACGGAGTAGATCTGCGCGAGGCGGAGTCTGTGCAAGTGGTGGAGGAGCAGGAGCACCGAGTAAGCATTCGAGTGGACCGCCAGTTCGGTGCGTCAACCGTCTCGCAGGTTCTTTCGCTCGAGGGCGACTCATCCGCGCTCGACATCGTCACGACCGTCGACTGGCACGAGCAGCAGAAGCTTCTCAAGCTCGCCTTCCCCCTGGACGTGCACGCGGACCGCGCCGCCTCCGAAATCCAGTTCGGCCACGTCTATCGACCCACGCACGCCAATACCTCCTGGGACGCCGCTCGATTCGAAACGTGCGCCCACCGCTGGGTGTACGTCGGCGAGCCCGGGTTCGGCGTCGCGATCGCGAACGACTCCACCTACGGTCATGACATCACCAGGACCACCCGGTCCGACGGTGGGACGACCACACTCGTGCGACAGTCCCTGCTCCGCGCTCCCCTGTTCCCTGACCCCACCGCCGACCAAGGCAAGCACGTGCTCCGCACCGCAATCCGCATGAGCGACGACATTCTCGACGCCGTCCGGGAGGGCTACCGCCTCAACCTGCCACTTCGCGTCATCGAGCGCGCCGGCCCTGCGGTCTCGCTGGTCTCGAGCGACAACCCGGCCATCGTGGTAGAAGCTGTCAAGCTCGCGGAGGACCGATCCGGCGACCTTGTGGTGCGCCTCTACGAAGCCCGAGGAGCTCGCGCAACGGGCACCGTCGACTTCGGCTGCGATGTGTCGTGCGTTATCGAGACTGACCTGCTCGAACGCGCACTCGACAACGCAACAGCGCTCGTCACCGTCACCGGTTCGCAGACGAACTTGCGTCTGCGACCGTTCCAGATCGTTACCTTACGAGCCACGCGCGGCTGACCTCCTACTGCCGTCCTGAACTGGAGATCCGCGCAACTCACGTTGAGCCTGGATCCACGACGAGTGAGTTATCGGTGAATCCAGACTCGGAGTGCGCCGAGCGGATCGGCCATCTTGGACAGCCCGCAGGTCGTGATCGCCACGAAGGGACGCTTCTCGAAGGGCGGCGGTCCCAACGACCTCGGCACGTCCCGGCGCCACCTTGGTCGCGCTCTCGATTCGTCGTTGCGGCGCCTGGGCGTGGAGCAGTCGGAACGGTCCCACAATATCCGTGGCGCCCGGGCGCGGTCTGCTGGCCCCACCGGAACTGAGCATCCCCAGGGAGGAGACCCGCTACTCCCATGATGCGGATGGGCAAGACCGATGGAGTCCCGGTCGGCAGGCTGCAAGTCATGACCCGCGTTCCCCCGTTGCACGAACCGTCGGACCGAGCGGCTTCGAACATTTGCGCTGCTCAAAGCCCTGGAGACACAGCGGCTAGGACTGAAGCCAGATGTCGAAGGTGTGTGTCCCAGGTGGGCAAGTCCCCCTCCGGACACTCTCCTTGACATCAAGATAGCGCGCTGACCAGCGGAAACGCCCTCCTGAGAGCGTGGGCGGTTCGCGATCCCGGCGGCCATATCCCGACACGGAGTCGTCCTATCCACAGTGCCTGCGTGAGCATCGCCGCAGCCGACGGGCACTCATGTTCCGTCGCCGTGTTCGAGGAACTCGACAAGGCAACGCGACGCCCAGGTCGCCCCAGCGTCGCCAGACGAGCTGCCGACCGACATCCTCAACCACCGACAGGTGAAGGTCACCTCGGAGGACGTCAACCATGCTGCCGTGCCGACGGCAGTCACATGACTGAGTGTCGAAGTCTCTTGTCGACGGCGACGACAAGAGACGCGAGCAGGGCCACGGCAAGGATCCGCAGCCATGCTTCGGCAGGGATGGGCGCGGTGCGGAACAGCGTGTTCATGGCCGGCAGGTAGGTGATGGCGAGCTGTCCGACCGCTTGGATGCCGACACCGCCGAGGATCCAGCGGTTGCTGAAGATGCCGACGCGCCACGCGGGCTGGGTGAGCGAACGGCAGCTGAAGAGATAGAAGGCCTCGACGACGACGAACAGGTTGAGCGCGACCGTGCGGGCCTCGGCCAACGAAGCGCCGTTGGCGCGTTCCCAGTCGAACAGCCACCACGTACCGCCAACCAGCAGCGCGGAGACCAGCAGGATCCGGGTGACAAGCGCACGGGTGAGCAGCGGACGCCGGGGGTCACGGGGCGGTCGGGTCATGATTCCCGGTTCCTTCGGCTCGAAGGCGAGCATCAGACCCAGCGCCACTGCCGTGGTCATGTTGATCCACAGGATCTGGACAGGCAGGATCGGAAGGACCGTTCCGACGAAGATTGCGACCAGGATGACCAGACCCTCACCCATGTTCGTCGGCAGGGTCCACACGATGAACTTGGTGAGGTTGTCGAAAACCCCGCGGCCCTCTTCAACGGCACCCTCGATCGTGGCGAAGTCATCGTCGGTCAGAACCATGTCGGCGGCTTCCTTGGCTACCTCGGTGCCGCCCAGGCCCATGGCTACGCCGATGTTCGCCTGCCGCAGCGCCGGGGCGTCGTTGACCCCGTCGCCGGTCATCGCCACGATGTGCCCCCGGCCCTGCATCGCCTCGACCAGGCGCAGCTTCTGTTCAGGGGAGACCCGTGCGAACACCGCAGTTCTCTCGACGGCGTCGGCGTAGTGGTCGTCGTCGAGCTGGACAAGATCGGCTCCGGTCAGCACGGTGTCGGCACGCCCGGCTTCGGTGATCCCAATGTGGTCGGCGATGGCGCGGGCGGTGGCCGCGTGGTCTCCGGTGATCATCCTCACCGCGATGCCGGCGGTGTGGCAGGACTGGACGGCTGCGGCGGCTGCCGCGCGTGGCGGGTCGAGCATGGCCTGGAGGCCGGTCAGGACCAGCGTGCCCGGCAGAGCGTCCTCGTCCAGCACCGACGGGTCGTCGGCGAGGCGCATGGCGGTTGCCAGTACCCGGAGCCCGCGCTCGGCCAGCCTCTCGGCAGCGACCAGGACGGCGTCGCGATCGACCGGTCGGAGCGTCCCGTCGTCGTCCATCTGGGCGTCGCACATCGCGAGGACCCGCTCGGCTGCTCCCTTGGCGAGCACGACCAGCGATGGGCCGTCGACGTCCTCGTACAAGCTGGCCATGTACTGCCGGTCGGAGCTGAACGGGATCGTCGCCACCCGCGGGTATGCCTGCCGCAGCGCCGCAACGTCCAGCCCCCCCTTGGCGGCGACAACGAGCAGCGCGCCTTCGGTGGGATCGCCGACGACCTCCCAGCGGCCGTTGTCCTGAATCAGCCTGGCCTCGTTGCAGCGCGCGCCGGCCAGCAGGCTCCACCGCAGCGCCTCGCTGCCCGTCGTGTCGACCGCCAGCCCCGCCTCGTCGAGCAGCTGTCCGTCCGGCACGTAGCCGGAGCCGGTCACCTCGAACAGGCGCCGTGGCGTCCAGACCTGACGGACGGTCATCTGGTTCTCGGTCAGGGTGCCGGTCTTGTCCGTACAGATGACCGTGGTGCTTCCGAGGGTCTCCACCGCGGGCAGCCGCCGGATCACGGCCCGCTTCCGGGCCATCCGAGAGACCCCGATGGCCAAGGTGATGGTCACCGCAGCCGGCAGCCCTTCCGGGATGGCACCCACCGCCAGGGCGACCGCGGCGGTGAACATGTATGCCGGCTCCTCACCGCGGGCCACTCCGACGGCGAAGGTCACCGCGGCCAAAGCGAGGATGACGACCGTCAGGACCTTGCTGAACCCGGCGAGCTTGCGGGTCAGTGGCGTGGCCAGCACGTCGGCGGCGCCCACGAGGCGGTGAATCTCGCCGAGCTCGGTCTCCGCACCCGTCGCGACCACGATCGCAGTGCCGGTGCCGCTGGTGACCAGCGTGCCGGAGTAGAGCATGTTGCGGCGGTCGGCGACCGGGGTGGCGATGGGCAGCACAACCTCGTCCTTGACGACCGGGACGGACTCCCCGGTCAGCGCCGACTCGTCAAGGTGCAGCTCGGCCAGCTGCAGCAGCCGCAGGTCGGCCGGGACCTTGTCGCCGGCCTCAACCCGGACCAGGTCGCCGGGCACCAGGTCGTCAGAGCTGACCACGACAGTGCGCCCGTCGCGGACCACCCGGGCCTCGGTGCGCACCATCGCTCGCAGCGCGTCCAGGGCAGCCTCGGCCTTGGACTCCTGGATGAACCCGACGACCGCGTTGATGACGACGACTCCGAAGATGACGCTGGAGTCCACGACCTCGCCCAGCGCTGCGGTCATCGCGCCGGCACCAAGCAGGACATAGATCAGTGGGTGCTGCAGCTGACGCAGGAAACGCCGCAGCGGTCCTGCCGTCTCCGCGTGCGGAAGGACGTTCGGCCCGAAACGGACCAGCCGGTCTGCGGCCTCTGCTGCCGTCAGGCCCCCATGCGGATCGGTCTCCAGCAGCAGCACCACCTCATGCCCGGCCAGGCCGTGATGAAAGGTGCCCGCCGTGGGCGTCGCCTCAGCCGCCATACATCGACGGTATCGGCCTCCATGCCGGCGCAGAAGGGTCGAAGGGCCCTCTTGCTGCTCCAATCGACGTCCGCATTGAGGTCCCGCGTGCAAATGCCGTTTGGCGGCGGCATTGTCCCGGCGCCGGAAGTCTCAGTCTTCTGAGTTTGCAGGCCTGCCAGGGTTCGGTCGCACGCGGACCTTCGTCACCGCATGATGGGCCACTTCGAGCACCTCGATACTCCAGCCCTCGAGCTCGACGACGTCCCCGGGGACATCGGGGATCAGACCAAGGTGACTCAGCACGATTCCCGCAACGGTGGCGTAGTCCCCGGTGTCCGATTGTCGAGCCAATAGCCGGACATTTGCAGGGCGTCGCCTTCGACGGCCTGCTGCAGGAGCCGCCGGAACAGCAGGGCGCGACTGCGCGAGTGGCGTCGGTTGAACCGGAAGACCCACTCATCGATTCTTTTGAGGGAGACCCCACTTCCCATGAATCATGCGAGGCGCCGGCTGCTTGCAAACGCCCGTTGCTGGCCCACACCCTCGACACCCTCAAAGGTGACGATGACCGGCCAGCCGGCCCGTTTCATACCGCTGCCCTCATCGAGCAGCACGTTGCCCACTTCAGTCTCCAAGTCGCCGAAGCAGGCGTCTCGTCTTGCACCCCGTCCCGGGATCTTCACCCGACAGCGCAGACGTGGCATGGCCTCTGACGCGACGTCCGGCCAGCGGCGTTCCCGCTAGAAGGCTCCCGCGGCACGAGGTCGGACCGGAGGGCCCCTGGTGCGGTGATCGTCGACGACGGCCCGACACCCGGGGATTGCTGCATCCCGGCCTGCTGGGTCGTGAGTCGTGACGCCCCCAGTTTCAGCTGTGCTCGGGGACCATCACGATGGAGCCCGATGGGCACTCCTGCGCGCAGATGCCGCACCCCTTGCAGAAGTCGAGGTCGATCTGGAACCTCCTGCCCGGTCCCAGCTTGATCACCGCGTTGTCCGGGCAGACGCCGAAGCAGTTGTCGCACTCGAAGCAGTTGCCGCACGACAGGCAACGACGTGCCTCCTGCAGCGCCGTGGACTGGTCAAGCCCCTGCACGACCTCCTCGAAGGTCGATGCCCGACGAGCGGCCTCCAGCCGCGACCGCATGGCAGCCGGGGCGTCGGCGTAGTACCAGGGGTTCAGAGTGCTGAACTCAACAACGGCGGGCTTGCTCGCCGGCTCACAGACCGTCTCACGCAGCCATGCGTCGATGTTGCGCGCGGCCTTCTTGCCATGCCCGACCGCCGTGGTGACGGTGCGCTCGGCAGGGACCATATCCCCGCCGGCGAAGATGCCGGGGTGGCCCGTCATCATCGCCCGGTCGACGGTGACGACACCCTCGTGGACCTCCAGGCCCGGCACACCATCCAGGAGCGACAGATCGACCTCCTGCCCGAGCGCGAGCACGAGGGAGTCAGCCTCAAGCTGCTCGACCTCACCGGTGGGCTGCGGGAACCCGTTCTCGTCCAGCTCCATCCGCTCCACCAAGAGCAGGCCGGCCTCGGCATGCTTGACGGTCGACAGCCACTTCATCAGGATGCCCTCCTCCAGAGCCTCCTCGACCTCGCAGTCATTGGCGGGCATGTGCTCACGGGTCCGTCGATAGACGATGAGTGACTCCTCGGCGCCCAGCCGCTTGGCCGTGCGGGCTGCGTCGATGGCCGTGTTGCCTCCGCCGTACACGACGACCTTGCGTCCGAGCAGCGGCGGCTGGCCGTCTTCGACCGTGTGCAGCAGGTTGACCGCATCCAGGATCCGCGCCGACCCACCAGCGGGGATGTCCACCCGCTTGCCGATGTGCGCCCCCACCGCGAGGAACACCGCGTCGAAGCCCTCGTCCAGTACCTCAACCACGTCCTCGACATGGGTGCCCAGCTCAAGCCGCACGCCCATGTCTGTGATGCGCGCGACCTCAGCGTCCAGCACCTCGCGGGGCAACCGGTACTTCGGGATCCCGAAGCGCATCATGCCGCCGGCGGCACCGGTCGCATCGCGCACCGTGACCTCGTGCCCCAGCCTGCGCAGGTGATAGGCGGCCGACAACCCGGACGGGCCGGCGCCGACCACGAGCACGTGGCGCCCCGAGGGCTCAGCACACGCCGGCGCGGCCCAGCCCTTCTCGATCGCGAGGTCGCCCAGGAACCGTTCCACCGAGTTGATGCCGACAGCCTCGTCGAGCTTGCCGCGGCTGCAGACCGTCTCGCACGGGTGGTAGCAGACCCGTCCCATGACGGCGGGGAACGGGTTGTCCACCATGAGGGCACGCCAGGCATCCTCGTAGGACCCGTCCTCGGCGGCGTAGAGCCAGCTCTGCACGTTCTCCCCGGCCGGGCACGCGTCGTTGCACGGCGGCATCAGGTCGACGTACTGGGGGCGATTCACCCGCCATGAGCCGGTGTGGTTGGCCAGGCTCGACCCGACATCCAGCGTGATCGCAAAGGGCTTGTGCATCAGAATGCCTCATCCTGTTTCGGCAGCAGGCCGTACCGCTCGATGTTGCGGTCGGCCATTGCCTGTAGCTGGTTGATGGTGTCGTCGCGCCGCTGAGGAGAGAACAGGTGGGCGTAGCGCTTCTGAGTGTGCAGGTACTCCTCGACCGATACCCGGTGGCGGATCGGTGTCGACGCGACCACCTCACCTCGTTCGGCCTCGAAGACGGGGAACAGTCCGCTCTGGGTCGCGAGCCGGGCGATCTTCAACGTGTCGCAGGACGGCGAGCCCCAGCCCAGCGGGCACGGCACCAGGACGTGCAGATATCGCGCCCCGCGTATCGACATGGCGCGGGTCACCTTTGCCTCCAGATCACGCACGTCGGCCACCGTCGCCGTCGCCACGTACGGGATCTCGTGCGCCATGGCGATGCGCGGCATGTTCTTGCCCTGACCGAAGGCGTTGCCGGGCTCCGGTCCCACCGTCTGCGTCGTCATGGTGCGCGCGGCGGGTGGAGTGGCTCCCGACCGCTGCACGCCGGTGTTCATGTAGGCCTCGTTGTCGTAGCAGATGTAGAGGACGTCGTCGTTGCGTTCGAACATGCCGGACAGGGCCCCGAAGCCGATGTCCACGGTGGCTCCGTCGCCGCCCTGGCTGACAACCCTGACGTCGGCGCGACCCTTGGCTTTCATGGCTGCCGCCACTCCGGTGGCCACCGCCGGGGCGTTACCGAACAGTGAGTGCAGCCACGGGATCCGCCAGGAGGTCTCGGGGTACGGGGTAGAGAACACCTCCAGACACCCTGTGGCATTGACCGCCACCAGCTGACCCTTCGTGGCGCGCATCGCAGCATCGAGGGCAACGCGGGCACCGAGAGCCTCCCCACAGCCCGTGCAGGCGCGGTGGCCAGAGGTCAGCGAGTTCGACCTCTCGGTATCGGACTGAACGGAGCGTTGGTCCGGGTCGAGCAGGCGGTTGCCCACCGCGAAACTACCCACCTGGTAGAACTTCAGCGGGCTCGGCCCAGCACTCATGGCGCATTCCCTATTCATTATCGGTCCTTCTCACAGTCGGGCGGCGACGATACCGACGTCGCGCAGAACGTTCTCGGCGGGAGAGCCCGAGCGATGAGTGCGCCTCTCCCGGTCAAGCTCACGGTTGACGAGGTCGTGGTCAAGGTCGAGGAATGTCAGGGACTCGAGCTCGTCCGCGCCCGCCTGATCGAACAGCCTGTGCAAAGACGCCTTGGTGATCGCCCTGCCGCCGAGCCCGGCGATCACGGTGTAGCACTTCAGCTCCAGACCCGCCCGGGAGGTCCGCACGTTGGCAGCCACGATCCCGCCGATCCCCACCGCCAGTGCCTTCTCCAGCACCACGACACGTCTGACGTTCTTGAGCACCTCTCGAACCGCCGCGAGCGGGAACGGGCGGAAAGACGTGATGCCGAGCACCCCGATGTGGACGCCGCGCTCACGCTGCTCGTCGACCACATCCTTGATCGTGCCCAGTACCGAGCCGAGAGCGACGATGATGGTCTCGGCGTCCTCGCAGCGGTAGGGGCGCACGAGACCACCCGAGTCGCGCCCGAAGACCTCGGCGAAGTCGGCTGCCACCTGCGGGATGACCTCCAGAGCCCGCATCTGGTTGGCATGGGCGAGGTAGCGGACCTCCGTGAACGCCTCGGGACCAACCATCGCCCCGATGGAGATCGGCGCGGCAGGATCGAGCACCTGCCTGGGCTCGAACGACGGCAGGAACGCGTCAACTTGCTCGCGTTCTGGCACGTCCACCCGCTCGACGGCGTGGGTCAGGATGAAGCCGTCCATGCATACCATGACCGGCAGCGACAGCTCCTCAGCGATCCGGAACGCCTGGATGTGCAGGTCCACTGCCTCCTGGTTGGTCTCGGCATGCAGCTGGATCCACCCGGAGTCACTTTGTGACATCGAGTCGCTGTGGTCGTTCCAGATGTTGATCGGCGCGCCAAGAGCCCGGTTGGCCACCGTCATGACGATGGGCAGCCCCAGGCCTGCTGCGTTGTAGACGGCCTCGGACATGTAGAGCAGCCCCTGGCTCGCGGTGGCCGTGTATGCCCGGGCGCCGGCGGCGCTGGCGCCGATGGCCACCGACATCGCTGCGAACTCGGACTCGACGTTGACGAACTCGCAGCCGGTGAGCTCGCCAGACTTCACCAGGGCGCTGAGGCCCTCGACGATGTGGGTCTGCGGCGAGATCGGATAGGCGCAGATCACCTCCGGTCGACAGCACGCAACCGTGTCGGCGACCGCCTTGGACCCCTCAACCTGCCTAAGCATGCGCTGACTCCTTCAGCTGGGACTTCACGAATGAGTATGCGGCCGCGGAGGCCATGCAGTTCTTCTCGGCGAGCTTGCTGGGGAACCTGCCACGGATCGCGTTACCGACCGACTCCAGCGTGACCACCCCAGTCAGCGCGGCGAAAGCACCGAGCAGGACCGCGTTGGGCACTGGACGCCCGAGGTGCTCCAGAGCCAGCTCCGTGGCCGGCACCGTGATGAGTCGCCCAACCGGCCGGCCGACGACCAGCTCGTCCAGCCCGAGCTGGGTGAAGGTGCGGGTGGAGTTGATCAGCACATAGCCATCGGCGATCAGGCCGGAGAAGACGTCGACCTGCTCCAGCAGCGTTTCGTCCTGAACGATCAGGGCATCGGGGGCCATCACCGGCTCCCGCACGCGGATCGCCAGTTCGGCTATCCGGCAGAACGCGACGACCGGTGCACCCGTGCGCTCAGAGCCGAAGCTGGGAAAGGCCTGTGAGTGGCGGTTCTCAGCGAACGCCGCCTCAGACAACAGCTCGGCTGCGGTGACGACTCCCTGGCCACCCCGGCCATGGATACGGACCTGGAACACAGGCGACCACTTCCTTTCCGATCAAATCGAGTGAACAAAAACACCCAGACAACCTCGCCAAATCGCTGTCTTCGTGAGCACGCCGGGTGCGCCGGCGGTCCTTGCCCTTCAGACATGACGCGGACCGACGTCGTCGTGATCAGCCAGGACCGAGGCAGACCCGGGATGCGGTTCCCGGTGACGGCCAGAACCCGCCCGGTACCGCAGACCTGAATCGCTACCCCGTGCGAGCTGAACTGGCGAGCCTTCGAGACGGTGGCGTGGCAGAACAGGTGTACGCATGACCTGAGAGTGACGCCTCGGCGTAGGTGTTGTGCAGCAGGTCGAGATCGCCTGCGCACCTGCGGTCAGACCGTCATCGGTGACACCGTGGTGGAGGTTCAGTCCCACGATCTGGTCGTCGTCGAGAACGAAGCCGAGCCCGTCACCGGTACTCGACGCCTTTGCTTTCGCGTAGGTGGTCCACCTCTGTGGGTCCATGACCCAGGCAGGTTCGCCGTTGTTCATGAGAGGGCGCTTGTGATCGCGACGGGTCCATCGACGGAGTGCTCGAAGCTCGGCGGGGACCCGGTCGCGGGCCGGGTCGAGCCAAGCGTCCGCGACGGTGCTCGACCACACCTGGGTGCGGCCAACAGTCCCCAGAGATGCCGGCATCTGGCCCCAGCGCACGTTGGCGTCACGGGTGGGCACCGTGCACCCGGCGAGCTCGGCGACCGACTCGTCGGTGCGCAGTCGTTCGCCAGCCTCGGTGTAGATCTCTAGGGAGCAGCACATCGCCGTTCGGTCCGGTTGATCTCCATGGATCATTGGGGTCTCCATACTAAGGTCTTACCACACTACTTGAGCAGACCCCACTATAGAATTTGACGTTGCGACATTCTTGGCAACGCCCCCTGACCAACCATGGGAGCCAACAGGACCGATGCGGGCCCGGAAACCGGCGCCGCCGGCCCTCTTCCAGAAGGCCACAGCCGATCACGACTTCGTCGAGTTCGGCTGGCACCAACGCACGCAACGCCCACACCTACCTCGGCGCCAAATACCGGCGCATCGCCTCTCGCCGCGGACCAGTCAAAGCAATCGTCGCGGTCCAGCACGCCATACTCACCGCGATCTGGACCATGGGCACCACCTGCACCCTCTACGACGACGTGGCCGCCTGCTATCCCGCAACCGTTTCGGACTCAGGGTCCTGTGTCGTGCGCCAGAAATTGTCTAGATAAGTTGTAGACTGGGGTTTGGCGAGAGATGGCCGTCCGAAGGCCGAGTTGGTGTTGACCGAGGATGAGCGTGAGCAGCTGACCCGTTGGTCGCGGCGGGCGA